>JAEEGL012233852.1_pt1 | contig 171881 bp, 113 predicted proteins | sample 9134231 | NCBI WGS metagenome assembly JAEEGL01 (sample SAMN16246548, study PRJNA631951) | gut metagenome | biome: gut microbiome; feature: rumen; material: fiber-attached | host: Bos | place: Iran: Karaj | collected 2018-10 | reverse complement strand
CCGTTTTTTCTGTTTTTCGAAAGGAACGGGAAAAAAAGTGTCAAGAATCTTGACAATTTTCAGTCAAAAACACAAAAAGTCGATTTTTCTTGCACATGTCCCAAATTTTTACTTATACCTTTGCGGAGCTAAAAACAAAAATAACATTCAAACCGTAATAAACTACGAAAAATGAGAAGAGATTTATTAGCTCACTACCTCAAGGTTGCAGTACGCAGTCTCGACCGTTACAAATCGCAGAGCATCATTTCCATCGTCGGGCTGGCCGTCGGCTTCGTTTGCCTGTCGCTGTCGGCGCTGTGGATTCGCTACGACAACACGTACAACACCTCCGTCCCGGGTTACAAAGACATTTACGCCATCGGGGCCGTATTCAGCGGCAATTTCCTAAGTTCCTCCCCTGGCGGTCTCATCACAGCAATGGACGAATGGCCCGAGGTGGAGGCAAAAGGAAAATATGTCATTTATTCTGCCTATATAGGCGATGAAGCGACGCAACACAAATCGCTCATCGCACACACGTCGCTGTTTGACATCCTACCCATCGATGTCGTGCAGGGCGACCCGACGTTCGGGAAGCATCTCGACGAACAGAGCATCGCGCTGACGGACGACTATGCCCGCACGCTCTTCGGCACCGAAGACCCCGTCGGGCAGAAGCTGACGATTGATGGGGAAGAGAAGACCGTCGTAGCCATCGTGCGCGCCTTCGGCCCGCATACCACCTTTCAGTTCGACCTCGTCGAAGGGATGCACGACTACTACTATACGCTGCCCGCAGCCTACATGTCGGTCTTGGTGAGGCTCTTTCCGGGCGACGACGTGCGTGCCTCGTTCGAGAAGAAGATTGCCGAATTTCGTGTGTGGGAATCGGCCGACCCCATTCAAGGCCGTCTTATCCCCCTAAACGAACTACACCAATACGACCGCCATAAGAAACTCTCGTACTCCCACATGCGCGCATTCCTTTTTATAAGTATCCTGCTCATCGTCTGCGCGCTCGTCAACTTCCTCACCCTCTATCTGAACCGTCTGCGTGGCCGCAAGCGCGAGATGGCGCTGAGGCTTGTTCACGGCTCGTCGCACCGCGGGCTGGTGGCGATGTTCGCCACTGAGTTGTTGGTCACTTTGGGCAGCGCCACGTTGCTGGGTTTGCTTCTAGTGTTTGCCCTGAAAGATTCGTTCGCCGACTTTGCCGACATTCAGGTGGACAGCGGGTTCATTATAGGCCGTGCCCTCCTTATCATGCTGGGCGTATTGGCCGTTTGCCTCGTGCTGAGCCTCGGAGCGGTGGAGATTGTGCGGCGCCGCACCCTCTCCTCCTCCATTAGTCCTGCTGCGGCCCGGCGTCACCTCTTCTCGTCGGCAAGTATCGGCGTCCAGCTCGCCGTCAGCCTCTGCTTTGTCTTCTGCGCCGTAGTGATGCTGCGCCAGCTCTGGTTCATGCGTAATACCGACATGGGCGCACGCATCAAGGACACAGCGGCGATTTATTTTGAAGCACCTTCTGACCGTGCTGCGCACCAAGTGAATGGTACCAATCTTACATCGAACGAGGCGTTTATTAAGAAAAACAATATAGAAAACAAACTGGCCGCCCTTCCCGCCGTCACCGACGTGATGTTGGGCAACAATTTCTTCTCGGGCAGTCGTCAAATCATGGGTGTAACCGTCAAGAATACGCTTGAGAGCGAATTGGTGGAAGCCACTTTCTATAACGGGGTGTACGATCCAGCCAATTCCGTCTACGGCTTCACCGTACTGGAGGGCACACTACCCGCGGAGGAGTCGTGGAACGACAACGAGGTCATCATCAGCGAGTCTCTGCGCGACCAGTTGGGACTGAAGGAGGCGTTGGGAAAGGCCATTTACTTCAGCTACTCCAGCGACTGGAACCGCTATCCGCCCAAGACGGTCACCGTGGCCTGCGTCGTCAAGGACATCCTAACGCTCGACCTCCGCGTTCAGCCCAAGCCTATGCTCCTCCATCGCCCGGAAGAATATGCTCGTTACTTTGACCTCATCAACATCTCCTATCATCACGGCATGAAGCGCGAGGTCGAGGAGCAGATAGCGGAGATGACGAAGCAATTCCCCGACGTAAAGTATAAAATAGTCTTTGGCGAAGAGCGATTTCACCAAATGCTGGAGAGCGAGCACAACCTCAGCCATCTGCTGTCCATAGTCACCATCTTGGCCATTCTGGTAGCCATCTTTGGGGTGTATAGCATCATCACCCTCGCCTGCCGCCAGCGGAGGAAAGAGATTGCCCTGCGCAAGATACACGGCGCGAAGTTAAAGGACATCCTTGGCATGTTCGTCCGTGAGTATGGCATCATTCTCGTCATCAGTTCCTTTGTTGCTTTCGTTGTAGGCTACCTCGTCATGCACGGCTGGCTGGAGCAGTACTTGAAGCGCATCACCATCGGCCCGCAGTTCTACGTGCTCATTTTCATTGCCACCGCCCTGCTCATCGCCCTGTGCGTAGGCAGTCGCGTCTGGCGTACCGCTCGCGAAAACCCCGCTGACGTCATCAAGAGTGAGTGAGGCGACTTCGTCGCAATGAAAAATGAAGAATGAAGAATGAAAAAAATATGAAACGAGAATTGTTGGCTCATTACTTTTCGTTGGCGTTTCGGAACATGAGGAAGTTCCGTTCACAAAGCATCTTTTTCGTCATCAGCCTTTCCGTAAGTTTCGCATTCGTTGTGTTCTCGACGCTGTGGCTGCGGTATGAAAACACGTACGACACGTTCCACGCCGATGCGAAAAAACTGTATATGATGCGCCCAAACGACATCCAGGTGCTGTATGAAATGCTGGGCACCAAAATAGGGGTTTCCCCTCTGGCCACATTGGGCAGATTTGTACAGGAGAGTGAATCCATGCCCGAGGTGGAAGCAAGTACATTGACCAGTTTCGCAGATGCCACCGTGCTCATAAACGGCGCGAAGAAGAAAGCCCGCTACCTACAGACGGACACATGCTTTCAGGGCATCTTCCCCCTCCGATTGGTTCAGGGAAGCCTTTCCTTCTTGTCGCAGGCAGACAGAGATGCCATAGCGCTGTCTGAGTCGTCGGCACGCGAGTGGTTCGGCCAGACGGACCCCATAGGGCAGAAGGTTTCGTTCTTCAGCACGCGGAGTAATTTCGAGCGTACCGTCGTGGCTGTCTTTGCCGACATGCCGAAGCACTCTGTGTTGGCTGCGGACATGATAACCGTCCAACAGCGCCCGCAGATGAATATGGCCGGCAATTATGTGTTTAAGCTTGTATCAGGGCGGGGTGTGTTTGATTCCTTCTCCTACAAGGCCGCCCACTATTCGGAGGAGGGCATCGAGGATAACATGTCCATGGCGCCGATGCCGCTTTCAAAGGCACACCGGCTCGGCTTCAACAGCAAATCCCCTCTCAGCTACAACCATATACGGGCTTTTTTCTTAATCAGTCTAATACTTTTCATAAGTGCGCTGGCTAACCTGCTCTCCTTCTTCCTGAACCGCATTCGCTATCGCCGGCAGGAGATGACGCTGAGAAAAATGTGTGGAGCAAGGGGCAGGGATTTGACGGCCATGTTCTCTTGGGAAGTTTTGGTGATGTTGCTGACGTCGGCTGGTGCCGGCTTCTTTGTCGTATGGGCTTTGTATGAAAGGTTTGAAATCTATGCGAACATCAGCGAGAAAGCGTATGTCCTGTCAAACACTGTTTGGGTGCTGCTTGCAGTGGTGGCCGTGTCGTTCGTCCTTTGTGTCATAGCTGTTTCCATCATGAGGAAAAAGGCGCTGTCCCTCACCGCAAAAGGCACTTACACCTCTAACCGAAAGTACAATGCTGTAAACTCAGGCGTTCTGATAAGCATCAGCGTCTTTTTGATTTTCTGTGCTATGGTTAACCTGAAGCAGCTGCGCTATCTTAGGACGACCGATTGGGGCATTGCCTACAAGAACACGGCGTTGCTCACGGTGAAGGGATTGGACCCCCAGAGCGTGAAGATGGACTACTACTATCAACTGACGGCTGCCATCCGCGACGCAGACTTACCCCGTGAGCTGGAGGCCATTCCCGGCGTAGAAGAAGTGCAGACCGAAGGAGAGTTTTTCCTGCAGGGCTATCAGGCTAACCTTCCGCAGAAAATTCGCCGTACGGAGGCCGACGAATGGAAGGACGGAGTGTGGGGCTGGGTACCCGACCCCAGCAGCAGCGTATGCGGGTTCACGACGCTCGAAGGGGAACTGCCTAACAAAGAGAACTGGGTTGACGGACAAATCGTCATCACTGAAAGCGTGCGCGACCTGCTGGGAATGAAGCAGGCCGTAGGACAGACCATGAAAATACAGTTGAATGACGGCGAGCATACGGTCACCGTTGCCAGCGTCATCAAGGACATCCGGTGGGAAAACGCGAATTTCGACGGCAACAACCACTATGTACTGACGCCTCGTCCCGCTTACATCCGTTCTGCCACCACCAACGTCATCGCCTTTTCCTTCGTCGAAACACAGAGGGACGACATCGTGAATCAAGTCAGCGCCATGATGGAGCGCCATCCCGAAATGGTCTGGGAACTGGAGTTCGGCGAGGACTTGCTGGCCGAGATGATGGCGTCCGAGGACAATCTTTCGCGGTTGCTGAACATGATTACTGTGGCCTGTATCCTCATAGCCGTGTTCAGCATCTATAACATCGTCACACTGACCTGCCGTCAACGCCGCAAGGAGATTGCCATCCGCAAAGTACATGGCGCGAAAGTGAAGGACATCCTCTATATGCTTGTCAAAGAATACGGCAGGATATACGTCGTCAGTTCCTTCATTACATTCATTATCGGTTATGTCGTCATGCACCTGTGGCTGGAGCAATACGTTAACCGCACGACCATTGGCATTTGCCTTTATCTTTTTATTTTTGTAGGTTTGCTTCTCCTTATCGGCTCCACGATATGTGTCCGTATTATGAAGGCGGCTTATGAGCGTCCCGCCGACGTCATCAAGAGCGAGTGAGGCGACTTCGTCGCAATGAAGAATGAAAAATGAAGAATGAATTATAAATTGAAAGCTGTTTGGTCAATGGTTGTCTTGGGCACGGATTTTCGGCTTTTGTGACGGGTTGCGAAGTGCCGATTCCACTATAGAAGTGCCGCCTGCTGGGCGGTTACCTTTTTGGGTTGTCAGCCGCCGAGGTCTTTTTTCAATGTCTGCTTACAGTTTTTTTGTCAAACGTTACGCCCAAAACGCAGTGCGAATTGTCCGAAAACGCACTGCGTCCATTCGCGCGCGCACTGCGTTCGTCTGCGCACGCACTGCGTCGTGCCCGTAGCGCATTGCGCTGTGCGCTCAAACCAAGGGGCTGGCGTCACAGCCCAAGCATCTGGCGCCGCAGAAGCAGCTTCTGCGGAAATAGAAGCTGATTCTATTGGCAAAAAAGGTTACAATCCGTAAGTCCTCAACGCAAAAACCTCCCCACCGAATGACGACCCAAAAAGGAAACCGCCCAGCAGGCGGCACTTCTATAGTGGAATCGGGGGTTCGGAGGTTGTCAGCCGCGCAGCAAACCTGCTGTCAGGGAGCGGGCAAACGACCCATAAAGAAGCATTGCTTACAGATTGTAACATCGTATTCTCTTTCTTTTTCTTTGGAAAAGAGTGTTTTTACATCGATAAAAACCAAGAAAAAGTGATGAGAAAGATAGAAAAAACCATGTAGGTTAATCCCTTTTTTGTTTTAGTTGGTGCCGCTGACAATGCGCCCGTCGACAAGACGGATGGTACGGTCGGTGAGGGCGGCGAGGCTCTCGTCGTGAGTGACGATGACAAAGGTCTGGTGGAAACGCTCACGAAGGTCGAAGAAGAGCTGATGGAGCTCTTGCTTGTTCTGCGTGTCGAGGCTGCCGGAAGGCTCGTCGGCCAGAATGACGGAGGGATGGTTGATGAGGGCACGGGCCACGGCCACGCGCTGCTTCTCCCCACCCGAAAGCTCCGAGGGCTTATGGTCGGCACGCTCGGCAAGGCCGAGGAAATCAAGCAGCTCGCCAGCCTGCGCACGTGCATCGTGCATGGAGTGCCCGGCAATGAGGGCGGGCATCATGACGTTCTCCTCGGCGGTGAACTCGGGTAATAGCTGGTGGAACTGGAAGACAAAGCCGATGTGGGTGTTGCGGAAAGCAGAGAGTGGTTTCTCGCGCAAGCGGCAGACGTCGGTGCCGTCGATGACGACGGTGCCCGTATCGGGGCGGTCGAGCGTACCGATGATTTGCAGCAGGGTGGTTTTTCCCGCTCCACTGGGACCGACGATGCTGACGACTTCGCTGTCGGCAACGGTCAGGTCGATTCCGCGCAACACTTGTAGCGAGCCGAAAGACTTGGTGATGTTTGATAAAGTAATCACTTTATGTTCAGGAATTAGAGATTATGTATCGGATGACGTAGTCGGCAAGGAAGCAGCCGAAGACAGCAGGCATGTAGCTGACGGTGCCCGTGGTGGACTTCTTATTTCGCTCGTCCTCCACAGTGACGATGGCAGCTCGGTCGGCCTGCTCAGAAGAGAACACGACGGGAGTCTTTAGCAGGTCTTTATCCTTGGCGCGCAGCCTTGTACGGACGGCCTTGCTGAGGCCGCAGTGGTAGGTGTCCTCAAGGCGGGCAAACTGCACCTTCGTGATATCGCTCTTGGCCCCTGCCCCCATGCTGGAGACGATGGGGAGTGCCCGACGGTGAGCCTCGACAATGAGGGCGCACTTGGGGGCGATGGTGTCGATGGCATCGACAACAAACGTGAACGGGGTATCGAGCAGGGCTGGGATGTCGTTTTCGGTGAGGTACAAGGGAAGGGCGTGAAGGATGAGGGACGGATTGATGGTAAGCAGGCGCTCGCGCATGACGTCCGTCTTCAGACGACCAATGGTGGCGTGCGTCGCAGGGAGCTGACGGTTGATGTTGGACGGCTGCACGGTGTCGGCATCCACAATCGTTATCTCGCCGATGCCGGCACGGCAGAGCATCTCAGCCGCATAGGCTCCGACACCTCCAACACCCACCACCAGCACGTGGGCACGGCGCAGGCGCTCTGTCTTCTCAGCACCAAAGAGCTGTTCTGTGCGTTGCTGCCAAGTGTTCATGGGATGGGATTGGTGAAGGTGGTGGAGAGGACGTCGCTGCGCTGCTCGGGATAGATAATCATCAGACTATTACCCATGAAGTACTTCATTAGCTGATTGGGCAGGTTGTCGAACGAAGGCTGCCACGAGAGGCTGCCCCTGCGGGCGCTGACCAGAACAAAGAGGTGGTCAAAGCTGAGGTTTTCAGTGGTGGTGAGCAGATCGTTCCAGTCGGGCATGTCAATCAACTGGAAGCGCATGTTGGGATGACGGGTGCGTATGTAGTCGCTCACCAGACGAAGCGTCTGTGGGTGTCCGTGGAAATCGGCACGGCAGCCCAGTTGCTCGCCCATGCGACAGATGCGTTCCAACCAGCGATAGAAGCCCACTTCGCTTTCGGCCTCAGCAGGGACGGCGACTACAATACGATGGATGACGTTGATGGGCATGAGGTGTTTCATGATGACCACCTGGCGGTGGGTGCCCCCGATGATGCTGCTCAGCGTGTTGCCAAGGAATGAATCGGCGAAGCCGTGACGATGGTGCAGACCCAGGATGAGCTCAGTGGCATCGGACTCCTTGAAGGCATGGAGGATACTGCCTGCGGGATTGGTGCCGAGGCGGTTCTGGGTGATAACTGGCACGTCGGCCGAGGCTCCGATAGCTGCGGCACGGCGCAGGTTCTCGCGCCCCTTCTCCTGCCGCCGTTCAGAGTCGATGCCGTCGATGGAAACATGCAGTGCCACAATGCTTCCGGTCGCCTTTGGGCCACGCATAAGGATGGCGGTGCTCATTAGTTCCTCCACGTTATCGGGGTTATTGATGGCCACCATCAGTTTCTCTGTCATCTGCCCCTGAGGGGTGGGCTGCTCGGCGGCAGCCTTGGCGGTACGGAAGGCTGCTCGCTCGGTGGCAACGGAGCTGACGATGCACGAGCCGAGTATCATGGCCACAACGCCGTTCAGCACGTTGTCGTCCATGACGGGCATGCCGTTAGCCTGGACAAGGCGTGTGCCCACCATCACCATAGCCAGCGCTCCGGCGGCATGCGCCGAGCTGAGGCCGAAAAGCATCTCTCGCTCGTAGTCCTTCAGTTTCAGCATCTTCTGTGTCAGCCATGCTGCACCCCACTTGGTGGCAACAGCCGTGATCAGCATCACGCCGATGACAACAATGCCAGCGGGTGACTGCCAGAGAGCCGAGATGTTGATGAGCATGCCCACACTGATGAGGAAGTAGGGAATGAAAAGGGCGTTGCCGACGAACTCGATACGGTTCATAAGGGGCGAAACGTGGGGGATATAGCGGTTGAGCACCAATCCGGCAAGGAAGGCACCTAGCAACCCCTCCAACCCCGCCGCATCGGCCATGGCTGCGCTCAGTATCATCAGCGTCATCACAAAGATAAACTGCGTAATGTTGTCGCCGAAACGTTTGAAGAACCAGCGCGTCAGCTTTGGGTAAACAAGGAAGATGATGAGTGCATAGAGGGTCGTCTTTGCCCCCATCCACAACAGGAACGAAGGCGCCAGCCTCCCCTCCACGCCAGCCGGAATGAAGGCAAGGATGACGAGGGCAAGCAGCAGGGCAATCATAGTGCCGCAGACGGCAATGGTCACGCAGTCCGTACGCCCCAGTCCGTAGCGCCCTGCAATGGGGTAGCTAACCAGCGTGTGCGATGCCAGTATGCAAGCCAGCAACAGCGAGGCGGGCACCGACAGCCTCAACAGCCAGAGGCCGACGGGGAATCCCACAGCAAAAGGAATGAGGAAGGTGAGGATGCCGAAGACAATGCCTCGGCGGCGGTTTTTCTTCAACCCCTCCATGTCCAGCTCAAGACTGGCGAGGAACATGATGTAGTAGAGCCCCACCTTGCCGAAGAGCTCGAAACTGCTGTCGCGTGCCAACAGCCCCAGCCCGTGCTCACCCACAATCACACCCGCCACAATCATTCCCACCAAATGGGGAATGCGCAGCTTACGCGATACCAGAGGCACCGTCAGGATGATGGCCAGCACCACCGCAAAAATAAGCGTCGGGTCGGTTATCATGTTTTGCAAACCTATTCGGGCTGCGAAGGTACGAATTTTTTTTGAACAAGCGTGTACAGGTTTCACTTTTTTATGTTATCTTCGCAGCCGAAAAAGAAACCATTCGTCGAAAGAAATAAAATGAGAATAGCCATAGTGGGCGCCAGCGGCGCCGTGGGGCAGGAATTGCTCCGTGTGTTAAGTGAGCGGGAGTTCCCCGTTGATGAGTTATTACTATTTGGTAGTGAGCGCAGTGCCGGGCGCACCTACGCCTTCCGAGGTAAGGAAATAAAGGTGCAGCTGCTTCAGGAAAACGATGATTTTCGTGGAGTCGATTACGCCTTTGTCTCTGCCGGAGCGGGCACGTCGCGGACGTTTGCCGACACCATCACGAAACATGGCGCCGTGATGATTGACAACAGCAGTGCTTTCCGCATGGATGACGACGTTCCTTTGGTCGTCCCCGAGGTGAACGCCGCCGATGCACTTGTCCGTCCGCGTGGCATCATTGCCAACCCCAATTGCACCACCATCCAGATGGTCGTGGCCCTGAAAGCCATTGAAGGACTCAGCCACATCCGGCGCGTCCACGTCAGTACCTATCAGGCAGCCAGCGGTGCCGGAGCACAAGCTATGGCCGAGCTCTACGAACAATATCGTCAGGTACTGGCCGAGAAGCCTGTCACCGTCAACAAATTCGCCTATCAGCTGGCCTTCAACCTAATCCCGCAAATAGACGTGTTTACCGACAATGGCTATACGAAGGAGGAGATGAAGATGTATAACGAGACACGCAAAATCATGCACTCGGACGTCCGCGTCAGCGCCACCTGCGTCCGTGTGCCTGCCCTGCGCAGCCACAGCGAGGCTCTATGGGTGGAGACGGAGCGTCCCGTCTCCGTTGCCGAGGCACGCGAAGCCTTTGCCCAGTCCAAGGGCGTGGTGCTGATGGACAATCCAGGAGACAAGCAACAAATCGATGGCATCCCCACCGAGTACCCCATGCCGCTCTTCCTCTCGGGCAAAGACCCCGTGTACGTGGGCCGTATCCGCAAGGACCTCACCGACGACTGCGGGCTGTCGTTCTGGATTGTGGGCGACCAGATCCGCAAAGGCGCCGCCCTCAATGCCGTCCAGATTGCGGAATATCTGATTAAGAATGAAAAATAAGCACATATAACCCTATAATAATTGTTTAGTCACATGAAAAATGCTATTGTACAATTCCCCGTTCCGGCCAACGAACCGGTAAAAGTGTATTTGAAAGGCTCACCTGAGCGCATCGCCCTCGAAGCTGAGCTGGAGCGTCAGATGAACACCGTGGTCGATATCCCCCTCATCATCGGAGGGAAGGAAATCCGCACGGGTAATGTGGCCGATGTGGTTTGCCCGCACGACCACGGTCACGTCCTGGCCCGCTACCACAAGGCCGGTGAAAAGGAAATCCGCATGGCCATCGATGCAGCCATGGAGGCTCATAAACAGTGGGCCAACACCGACTGGACGGTGCGCGCCGCCATCATCATGAAGTGTGCCGAACTGCTTGCCACCAAGTACCGCCCCATCATGAATGCCGCCACCATGCTTGGACAGAGCAAGAATATCTACCAAGCAGAAATCGACTCGGCCTGCGAGACCATCGACTTCTTCCGTTACAACGTACACTATGCCTCGAAGCTCTATGCCATCCAGCCCAAGGACGGCGCCGGGGTTATTGACTCTACTGAATACCGCCCCCTCGAAGGCTTTGTGCTGGCCGTGACACCGTTCAACTTTACCTCCATTGCCTCGAACCTCAACATGACACCCGTGCTGATGGGCAACACGACCATCTGGAAGCCCTCTTCGACGGCTACCCTCAGCAACTACTACCTGATGAAGCTCTACGAAGAGGCCGGCCTGCCCGCAGGCGTGGTGAACTTCCTCCCTGGTCAGGGTTCGCTCATTGGCCGCATCTGTTGCGCCGACAAGAATCTCGCTGGAATACACTTCACCGGCTCTACCGCTACCTTCCAGAGTCTTTGGAAGAGCGTGGGCGAGAATATTGCCAACTATGTCAGTTATCCGCGCCTCGTAGGCGAGACGGGTGGCAAGGACTACATCTTCGTCCATCCCTCCAGCCCCGTCAAGGAAGTCGCGTGGGCTGCCTTCACTGGTGCCTACGAATTCCAAGGACAGAAGTGCTCTGCCGCAAGCCGCATGTACATACCCAAGAGCCTCTGGCCTGCCGTGCTGGAAGAGATGAAGCGCATGGCTGCAGAGGTCACTATGGGCGACGTTTGCAACCCGATGAACTTCATCAATGCCGTCATCGACGAGGTTTCATGGAACAACATCGACTCCTACCTCCGCTACGCCGAGGAGGCTGCCGACGCCCGGATTGTCATGGGCGGACACCGCGACAAGAGCAAGGGGTACTTCGTTGGACCTACAGTTATTGAGACTACCAATCCCCACTTCAAGACGATGGAGGAGGAAATCTTCGGTCCTGTACTCACCGTCTGGCCCTACGATGATGACAAGGTGGAAGAAGCCGTTCACCTCCTTGATACCACCTCGCCTTACGGTCTCACCGGCTCCGTCTTCGGCCGCGACCGCCAGGCCGTGCAGAAGATTGCCGACGACCTCTGCTACACCGCTGGCAACTTCTACATCAACGACCGTCCCACGGGGGCCGTGGTGGGCATGCAGCCCTTTGGCGGCAGCCGCGCCAGCGGCACCAATGACAAAGCCGGAGGTGAATTCAACCTCATTCGCTGGGTGCTCCCCCGTTGCATCAAGGAAACTCTCGTCACCCCGACAGATTATAGGTACACCTATATGAAATAAATGAAGCGCTCTGCCCGACAGCTTCTCCTCGTGACGCTTCTCTTTCTCACGGCATGTCGTCCTGAGGAAGAGCCGCTGATAGACCCAGATCCGACACCGGCCGCCGATTCGGCAAATTACTTTGCCTACGGTGTTGCCTCCATCGATATTGTTACAGACGGTAAGGCAGCGGTTGATTCAAAAGACCCTGCCGACTACCGTCCCTGTACCGTGACGGTGAAGGGCAAAAATATTTTTGCCGACTACGAGGGGCGCGGACAAATACGCGGACGAGGCAACTCCACCTGGGAGTGGTACACCAAAAAACCTTACCGCATCAAGCTCGACGAGCCTTCGCCTTTCCTTGGCATGGCGCAAAACAGAGACTGGGTATTGCTGGCTGACTATCGGGATGTGACGCACATGATGAACAACGTCGGCTTCACTCTGGCCCACGTCCTCGGCCTTCCTTTTACGAACCACTCACGCTACGCCACGGTTTCTCTTAATGGGAAGAACATGGGGTTGTACATGGTGACGGAACAGGTGGAGCAAGGCGGAAACCGCGTTGACATTGACGCGGACGGGGGATTGTTGCTGGCGCTGGATATCAACGACGGCCCAGCCGACGAACCTCTGGCCACGAACAATTTCTATTCCGATGTTATCCACATGGCGGTTGCTGTAAAATCACCTGAGGATCCCGACGGTATGCAGCTCGCCTGGGCACGCACGGAGTTCGCCCAGCTGGAACGCGCTATTCTCAGCCTTGACTATGCTCAGGTAAGTGCATTAATGGATGTATCCTCGATGATAGACTACCTGATTGTGCAAGAAGTGATTGCAAACGTGGAACTCGACAACAACCCCTCAGCCCGCAGTGTCTATATCCATCGCGACCTCGGCGGGCGTTGGACAATGGGGCCCGTCTGGGACTGCGACGGAGGATTCTCCTACAACTGGGGCGACATGTACGACTCCCGCGGATGGGGACATACCTACTTTGAGAATTATCGTCTGCTTATCCTCGGCAGCCAGCCCTTCACGGGTAAGGGCGCTTACGGCAGCGGTCCTTCACCCTTCTTCTCCTGCATGTTCGGCATGCCCGAATTCGTCCGTGCGTTCAAGGTGCGCTGGCAGGAGAAGCGCGACGAGATGTTGGAAACAGTGCTGGCAAACATCAACGCCACTTACGACGTCATTGCCTCGGCTATGCGGGCAGACTGCTCACTTTGGCATATCAGCAACTACAGCCCTGCCGAACAAGTGACAAAGCTGCGTCTTTGGTTGAACGACCGTTTTGATTACCTCGATACCATCATCGCCTCCTATGAGGAAGCCCCGAACGGAGGCGGCACGCCCACGCCCGATACCAATGATGAGGTGACTATTGTAGAAACCCTTTCCTTCACCGCCTCCTTTCCGCAAGACGGACATCATCTTGGCACCTACTTCTATCCCACGTCCGAAGAATGTGCCTTGATTGAGAAGGCGCTGGGTGTGAAGACCTCACAGATCCCAACTCTGTTCACTGATGGCATGATTCGCTTGGCACACAATCATGACGGCGTTCTCGAGTGGGACTTGAATGCTGGGGACAGTGAGGGAATGGGCTTCTGGTTTGACAGCAAGGGAAATCTTTCCCCCTACGGCACAGACAGTTCCGTCTATATGGAACTCTCATACTACGATTTCTGTTTCATCCTCGGCAAGCACCCCACGTTGTGCGCACCGGGCGAGTATCATGTAAACATCGTGTTGGCTTACGGAAGCAAGGCCGTGCAGTTAAACGGAAACATTCACGTGACTGAAGGCAGCGATTGAGGAAAATACAGCTCTTTTCACGCCATTTTCATAGCTTCAAAAAGGAGGACTGAAACTTCAAAAGATAAAAGAAAAACTTCAAAAAGAAATATCATGAGAAAAATCGTGGCTTATTCCCTGCTTTTTTTGACGTCGTGGCTTGCGAGTTGCACGGAGAGTCCGAGGATTTCCTTTTCGTGGGACAATATGCCCGAATGTAGCATCACCTCTCCTCCGGCTGAATACGGGTGGCCCGACTTTTACAAGAAGTATGTCAATGTCAACGGCATCCACCTGATGTCCTCGTGGCGTGTTCCTGACAGCTGTCTGGTGCAGGCATACAAGACACTCTATGCCATGACCTCCTGCCTACCCTCCGAGGTGCTGGATTCGATGGTTGCCCACAATGTTCGCGTGGCCGTCATGGCACGCTACGAAGGCACGACCGATATTCCCGAGCACGCCTACCTGCGCGACGACACCACCCTCAACTGGGACTGCCGTGCTCGAGGTCTGGAAGGAACAATGGAACTTCCACTCACCACCTGCGCCGAGGAAAACATCCTCGCTTATCAGATTGACCAATACCATGCCGAGGACATCCTCATCCACGAATTTGCCCATACCATCCACCTCGTCGGCATCAACCTCGTCGATCCCTCCATCGACAAGAAACTGCAGACGTTGATGGACAAAGCTATCCGCGAAGGTAAATACCAGAACACCTATGCCCTCGAGAACTTCATCGAATATTGGGCGGAGGGTGTGCAAGACTGGTTCAACGTCAACGCCGAGGTTCCCTACCCTGACAGCAAGCATAACTGGGTGAACACACGCGAGGATTTGAAACGCTACGACCCGCGTCTCTACAAACTCATCAGCAAGTACTTCCCTGCCTTAGAGGAACCGATTAGCAAACATCCAAAGGTGAATCTTTACACCGAAGACCAGTTACCCCCTCTTAAGAAAGACGAAGGAAAGGCTCCTCACTGTGTCATCACCTCGGTGCCGAAAGAGAAGGGCTATCCTGACTTTTATAAGAAGTATGTCGATTGTAATGGCATCCCCATCATCTCCTCGTGGCGCGTACCTGACAGCTGCCTCGTGCAGGCTTACCGTACCGTTTATGCCATGACCTCCATGCTTGACAAGCCCGTCCTCGACGCCATGATAAACAAGGATGTACGTCTTGCTGTCATGGCTCGCTACGAGGGAACGACCGATATTCCAGAGCATGCAAATCTCCGCAACGATACCACCCTCAACTGGAACCTTCGTGCGCGCGGTCTGGGTGGTGACTTGGAACTACCACTCACCTCATGTGCCGAAGAGAACGTACTGGCGTATCAGATAGACAAGTACCATGCCGAGGACATTCTCATCCACGAGTTTTCCCATGCTATTCATTTAGTGGGCATCCTGCAAGTGCATCCCGACATCAACGCCCGCCTTCAAGCATTGCTCGACAATGCACTTGCTGAGGGACGTTTCGTAGGCACCTACGCCTCGGTTGATATCTACGAGTATTGGGCCGAAGGCGTGCAGGACTGGTTTAACGTCAATGCCGAAATGCCTCGTCCCGACGGTAAACATAACTATGTGAACACTCGCGAGGAACTCGCTGCCTACGACCCGGGTCTTTATGCCCTCATCGCCGAGTATTTCCCCGAAACAGACCAACCTATTAGCCGACATCCGAAAATTAACCTTTATACAGCCGAATAAGAAAGGAGCGAAAGAGCGAAAATGTATAAGATAACCGAACATCCCATCCTTAAACTTCCTAAAGAAGACCTTGTAACCTTCAATTATAATGGGCAGATCGTCAGTGGTCAGCGCGGGCGAACCATAGCGGCAGCACTGCATCAGGCAGGTTTCCCCGTACACTCGCACAGCCTCAGCGGACGAGGCCGCAGCTTGGGTTGCGGCATCGGGAAATGTGGTGCCTGCGAAATGCTGGTTGACGGCGTGGTGCGCCGTATCTGCATCACACCCGTAGATAGTGTACACGAAGTGCGCGAAATCCCCAAAGACTGGCTGCCTGACGAAGAGCAACGTTCAACAAACCAACAGGTGAAGGTCTATAAAACCTCCGTAGCCATTATCGGAGCAGGGCCTGCCGGACTTGCCTGTCGCGAACAGTTGAATACGTGGGGTATCCCCAATCTGGTAGTTGATAGTAACGCCACCGTAGGCGGGCAGTTCAACATGCAGACGCATCAGTTTTTCTTCTTCGAGAAGGAACAGAAATTTGGCGGCATGCGTGGGTTCGACATTGCCAAACAATTAGCGGGCGAGAACACGGAAGGCATACTGCTGAACACGGTGGTGTGGGATTTGCTGGAAGGGCGGCGCATCGCTTTGAAGAATGTTCTGACGCAGGAAGTCAGTTACATCGAAGCGGATTATCTGGTGGTGGCAACGGGGGCTGTTCCCTTCATGCCCTGTTTCGAGAACGACGATGTGCCCGGTGTCTATACGGCTGCCGTGTTCCAAAAGATGATGAACCAGGAACACACTCTCCTTGGAAAAAAAGTGCTGACGGTAGGAGCGGGCAACATTGGCTACCTCACCTCCTATCAGGCTGTACAGGCAGGAGCTACCATCAAAGCAATCCTTGAAGGCATGGACCACGAGGGCGGCTTTCCTGTGCAGGCAAACCGTGTACGTCGGTTGGGCATCCCCATCCTCACCTCGCACCTGCTGCTGAAAGCCATTCCCAATGCTGACCGTACGGGTGTAACGGGCGCAGTTATTTGTCAATGTAAGAATTTCCAGCCCATTGCAGGTACGGAGCAGGTCATCGATGACATCGACGTCATTAACATCTGCACAGGCCTACTGCCCGACAACCAGCTTCTCACCAAGGGACGCCAGGTGTTCGGGGCCAACGTCTATGGCTGCGGCGATGCCGTGCGCATTGGCGAGGGCACAAGTGCTGTACTACGTGGGCGGCAAGCGGCCTACGAGGTGGCACAGGCTATGGAAACCCGTGTGAACTACGAGGACTACTTGAATGTTTCGCGTGATTATATTGACTCGCAACAACGCCCCGTCCGTGTGCTTCAGGAGCCCATTCTTCCATCGGCGGAGCGTAGGGAGCGGACACCCTTCGTAGTGGCAGATTGCCTTTATGGCTTTGCCTGCAATCCGTGTACCTTCAATTGTCCGCACGGGGCTATCAGCAAACCCACCACTCACGATGTCCCCGTAGTCGATTACGACAAGTGCGTGGGCTGCATGAGCTGCGTCACACACTGCCCTGGTCTGGCCATCTTTGGCTATGACCTGAATACAAACCGTGTATTCCTTCCCATCGAAAGAAAAGTTGAAGATGGTGCTACGGGCTGGCTGGTTGATAACGACGGCAAACCGATTGGTGAGGGACGTATTGAAAAAGTTCTGCGAAAGAGCAATAAGACCAACCTCCTCCGTATTCAAGCCTCTTCACCCTGCGGCGATGCCCTGACCAAGGTGAGAGGGTTTATGGAAAGAGGTCAACAGGTCAACAGGTCAACAGGTCAACAGGTCAACAAGTCAACCGATGGAGCAGCGAGCGGAGGATGGAGTTTACTCCAATTATCCCGAGTCGCGACAGAGGTCGAGCGTAGCTCAACAAGCCAACAAGTAGAATCGGATGGTCGACAGCATGTTGACTCGTTGACTTGTGGAATTGTTGACCCGAACAAATCTTTCGTCTGCCACTGCGAGGATGTGGACATCAAAACCATCTTTAGCGTTATTGGTGACAGGAAGTACATTTCCGTGGACGAACTGAAGCACATCACTCGCATGGGTATGGGTCCCTGCCGCGGCAAGCGCTGTGTACCCCGTGCCCGGCAGTTGCTTCGCTCCTACGGCATAGAGTTGACGGGCGATTCGTCGCCACGTGCCCCACTCGCTACACAGGTTACGCTGGGTGAGGTCTATACCCCTGGACAAAAGGACGTTTTTGTCTTCCCCGAAGGGAACATCCCCGTGAAAGAGGTATCCGTGTTGATAGCAGGTGGCGGCATGGCTGGCTCGGCAGCCTTCCGCTATTTTGCCGAAGCTGGACTGAAACCAGTGCTTATTAACTATGAACGTGGTTCATCGTGGCGATGCATTGGAGGCGGACGACCCACCTTCTCCCATCCCGACATTGCCGATATTGCCAATCACAACCTCGAAATCTTCCGCGCCATTCAGGCCGACCGCAACATCGATTTGAAGATGACGCGCTATGTGAACCTTGTCCACGACGAAGCTACCTACCAAGCACTTGATGCTTCGCGGGCTTGGGCTACGGATGCCTACATGATAGACCGAAAAGACTTTGAGAAGGTCATCTCACCCTATTGGAATCCGCAGGACAACGTATATAGTGCTGCCCTTATCAGCAACGGTTGCTGGCAGGCCACACCTGGACGTACCATCGAATATGTCCGTCAGGTAGCTATCGGCCATGGCGGAGTAATGAAAGAGGATTGCGAACTGCTACACGTGGAGCACATCGAAGGTGGTCGCATTCGCGCGTTAGTGCGTGAACATGACAAACATTTTGTTTACTACGTCTGCGAGCACTTTGTCAACTCCATGGGGCCTGGCGCCGAGAAATTCACCGATATGCTGGGCATTGACACGCAGCTCTATCCCGTCAAGCATCAGGCGTTCATCACTCGTCGCCTTCCGAACATGGGCGTCGGTGGCGACAACCTCGACATGATTATCGATCGTCGCCACTACAAAGGTTTCTCGGCCGTCTATGGCCAGCAGTTCCTCCACACGGGACAGATTATCGGCTGCGCCTCGCCTGACTGCGATGCCTTCGAGGCACGTCAGAACCTGAAGTACAACAGCCGTGAGTTCTTGCAGATAGTAAGCGAAGTGTTTGCCGAATGGCTGCCCACGCTAAAGAACGTCAGCTTCCATGCCGTTTGGGCAGGCTACTACATGGAGCCCCGCTACATTGTCGATCCTTCCGTCGGACTACTCACCGGCTTACGCGGACACGGCTTCATGCTCAGCCAGTATCTGGCCAAGCTCTATGTGGATAAATACCTCGGACGTCCCGTCCCGCACTACATGAAAGACCTCGCCCTCACTGGCAAGGGAATAAGCGAAAATGCATTCAAGTAATCAGTTCTAATTTCCAATCTTTAATCTTCAATCTCGATTATGTTTAGCAAAGAAACCTATATTCAGCGTCGGCAGCAACTGAAGGAGCGCGTCGGCAGCGGACTGTTGCTTTTTCTCGGCAACGACCAAGCACCCATGAACTATGCCGACAACACCTATAGTTTCCGGCAGGATTCTACGTTCCTCTATTATTTTGGACTGGATACCGAGGGACTGGCTGCGGTCATCGACATTGACAACGACCGCGAAATCATCTTCGGCAACGACCCGACGATTGACGACATTGTCTGGATGGGTACCCAGCCGCCACTGGCCGAAAAAGCAGAGCGGGTGGGTGTCAAGGAAACTCAACCCTCACTTAAGTTGGCCGATTGTCTGAAAGGCAAGAAGGTGCACTACCTTCCTCCTTATCGTGGCGAACACCAAGTGAAGTTGCAGGAATTGCTGGGCATTGCCCCCGCTGCACAAGCAGAGGGTGCCAGCATCCCGTTCATCCGGGCTGTGGTGGATATGCGTAACCACAAGACGGAAGAAGAGGTCATGGAAATTGAGAAGGCGGTAGATATCTCCATCGACATGCATGTGGCCATGATGCGCATGGTGCGCCCTGGAATTCACGAAGCAGAGGTACGTGCCGCTGTGACAGCCATTGCCCAGCAGCAGGAGGGAGGCGATATCTCCTTCCCCGTCATCGCCACCACACACGGACAGACGCTCCACAACCACGGTTATATCCACACCGCCCAAGCGGGCGACATGTTCCTGCTTGATGCCGGTGCCGAGGTAGCAAGCCACTACTGCGGTGACCTCTCTTCGACATGCCCCGTCAGCGGTACGTTCGACGAACGGCAACGTACCATCTTCGACATCTGTCTGAATGCCCACCGTACTGCGGTGGCGGCCTTGGCCCCGGGCGTTCCTTTCCGTGACGTCCACATCAAGGCCTGCACCGCCATTGCCGAGGGAATGAAGTCCATTGGCCTGATGAAGGGTGATGTACACGAGGCCGTGGAGGCTGGTGCGCATGCCATGTTCTTCCCTTGTGGCTTGGGACACATGATGGGGTTGGACGTCCACGACATGGAGAACCTCGGCGAGGTATGGGTGGGCTACAACGGCCAGCCCAAGAGCACACTCTTTGGCATCAAGTCACTCCGTTTGGCTCGTCCGTTGGAGCCGGGTTTTGTCTTCACCATCGAGCCAGGCATCTACTTCATCCCCGAACTGATAGACCGCTGGCGGGCTGAAGGACGTTTCAAAGACTTCCTCTGCTACGATGCCATCGATAAGTTCCGCAACCTCGGTGGTCTCCGCAACGAGGAGGATTATCTCATCACAGCCAATGGCTGCCGCCGCTTAGGCACCAAGTACAAACCCATGACGCCAGAGGAAATGGCCGAAGTGAGAATAAACCCTTAAACCTTTTGACGCAGCCAAAAATAAACCTAATATTATATGAAGTCTTTCGGGTACTTTGACGATGCCGCACGTGAATACGTCATCACGGATGCCGCCACACCCTGGCCCTGGATAAACTATCTGGGTAGTGAGGACTTCTTCTCACTCATCTCGGCCACAGCGGGGGGATATTGCTTCTACCGCGATGCAAAGTTCCGCCGCATCACGCGCTACCGCTACAACGGGGTGCCGATGGATGCAGGAGGACGTTATTTCTATATCTGCGACGGCGAAACCGTGTGGAGCCCCTGCTGGAAGCCATGCAAGACTCCGCTCGACAGCTACGAATGCCGGCACGGCATGGGCTACACCCGCATCACAGGCGGGCTGGACGGTGTGAAGGCCTCGGTGCTCTTCTTTGTTCCTCTGGAGACAAAGGCAGAGGTGCAACGCCTCACTCTCGCCAACCTCGGCAAGGAGCGAAAGTCACTGAAACTGTTCTCATTCATCGAATGGTGTCTCTGGAATGCCGCTACGGACATGGAAAACTTCCAGCGCAACCTCTCCACTGGCGAGGTGGAAGTCGATGGCAGCGTCATTTACCACAAGACGGAGTACAAGGAGCGTCGCAACCACTACGCCTACTATGGCGTGAATGTCCCCGTGCAAGGCTTCGATACCGACCGTGAAACATTCATCGGCCTCTACAACGACTTCAGTTGTCCCCAATGTGTCACCCTCGGACGGCCGTCGAACAGCATGGCCCACGGTTGGAGTCCTATTGCCAGCCACTATTTGGAAGTCACGCTGGAACCCGGCGAGACCAAGGATTTCATCTTTGTGCTGGGCTATGAGGAAAACGAACCGGAACAGAAGTTCGACTCGGCCGAACTTGTCCGCAAACAACGGGGCGAATTGCTCAGCAGTCAGGACAGCGACGTAACACTCATCAACAAGGCAGGTGCCCGCGCCACTCTTGCCCGCTTCGACACCGTAGCAAAGGTGGAGGCAGCCTTCGACCAACTGAAGGCACAGTGGGACGCTTTGCTGGGACAGTTTAGTGTACACTCTGAAGACGAGCGCACTGACCGCATGGTGAACATCTGGAACCAATACCAGTGCATGGTGACGTTCAACTTCTCCCGCTCGGCCAGCTTCTTCGAGAGTGGCATCGGGCGGGGCATGGGTTTCCGCGACAGCAACCAGGACCTCGTGGGCTTCGTCCATCAGATACCCGCCCGTGCCCGTGGGCGCATCCTCGACATTGCTGCCACGCAGTTCCCCGACGGCGGCTGTTACCACCAGTACCAGCCCCTCACCCGACGGGGCAACAACGACATTGGCAGCGGTTTCAACGACGACCCCCTCTGGCTCATCTTTGGCACCGTGGCCTACCTCAAGGAGACGGGCGACTTCAGCATCCTCTCCGAGCCTGTGCCCTTCGACAACCAGCCCGGTAGCGAAGTGTCGCTGCTGGAGCATCTGCGTGTGTCGTTCCGTCACGTCACTAATAACCTCGGTCCTCATGGCCTTCCCCTCATTGGCCGTGCCGATTGGAACGACTGCCTCAATCTCAACTGTTTCAGCCTCGACCCCGATGAGAGTTTCCAGACAACGGAGAACAAGACCGAGGGCTCAAAGGCTGAAAGCCTGATGATAGCTGGACTCTTCGTCTGCGAAGGCCGCGAATACGCGGCACTGCTACGTTATCTGGCAGACACCCCCACCCTCTCATCCCTCATCACCAACCCCGATGAGGCAAGACAGGTAGATGCGGCTGTGGCCACTATGGAAGAGGCTGTCAAACGCTATGGCTGGGACGGTGAGTGGTTCCTGCGAGCCTACGACTTCCACGGCCAGAAAATCGGCAGCCACGAGAACACCGAAGGACAGCTGTTCATTGAAAGTCAAGGCTGGTGTACCATGGCTGGCATCGGCCGTGAGGAAGGAATGGTCGATAAGGCCCTCGACAGCGTCAACCGTCTGCTTGACACCCCGCACGGCATGGTGCTCAATCACCCGGCCTTCACCACCTACCACGTGGAGATGGGCGAAATTTCCTCCTACCCCGCAGGCTACAAGGAGAATGCGGGAATCTTCTGCCATAACAATCCCTGGGTAATCATCGGTGAGACCTTGACCGGACGAGGAGATGACGCCTATGCCCACTATTGCAAAATCTCCCCCGCCTATATCACCGACCAAACGCTCCACAAGGTAGAGCCTTATGTCTATTGTCAGATGGTAGCCGGCAAGGACGCTGCCCGTCCGGGCGAAGGCAAGAACAGTTGGCTCACGGGTACAGCAGCTTGGAACTGGCTGGCCATCACGCAGTATATCCTCGGCATCCGTCCCACCTACGACGGCCTCGTCATCGACCCCTGCATCCCCTCCCGCTGGCGGAGCTACGAAGTCACGCGCCGGTTCCGCGGTGCCACCTATCACATCATTGTTCACAACCCCCACGGCGTCTGTCACGGCGTTGCAGCCATCACCTTTGATGGCCAACCGCTCACAGGCACTACCCTCCCCATCCTCCCCGGCTCTCACGAAGTCGAAGTTGTCTTAGGCTCCCACTTAAACCCCTAAACCTTTCGGCGCAGCCGAAAACTAAACCCCTAAACCCCTAATATGAAATACCCCCAGAACGACGGCGGCATGAACGCCCGCATCAAACGCCTGCACCAGCAGAGTCTCGACACCCCAGCCACGCTCACCATCGAGCGCGCCCTCATCGAGACGGCTTTCTATAAGGAGAACTACGGCAAGATGCCGAACTGCATCCTCCGCGCCCGCAACTTCTACGAAATCTGCAAGAAAAAAACCATCTATATCGGCGACGACGAGCTCATCGTGGGCGAACGCGGTCCACTGCCCAAGGCCGTGCCCACCTTCCCTGAACTGACGTGCCACAGCGTGGAGGACCTCCACGTACTCGACACCCGCGAACTGCAGCCCTACCACATCAGCCAGGCCGACATCGACACCTACGAACGCGAGGTCATCCCCTATTGGCAGGGGCGCACGCAGCGTGAACGCATCTTCAGCCACGTCTCCAACGCGTGGGAGGAGGCCTACCATGCCGGTGTCTTCACCGAGTTCATGGAGCAACGTGCCGCCGGTCACACGGCTATGGACGGAAAGATGTACCATCGTGGACTGCTTGACGTGAAACGCCGCATTGAGGAGAAGATTGCCTCGCTCGACTATATCAACGACCCCATTGCTACTGACCGTGAGCAAGAACTGGAGGCGATGGCTATCTCATGCGATGCCGCCATCCTCTTTGCTGAGCGCCATGCCGAACTGGCTGAAAAAATGGCTGCTGCGGAGCAGAATCCACAGCGTCGTGCTGAATTGCTACAGATTGCCGAGGTCTGCCACCACGTACCCGCCCACGCCCCACGCAACCTTTGGGAAGCCATTCAGATGTACTGGTTCGTCCACCTCGGTACCGTCACCGAGCTCAACGGTTGGGATTCCATGAACCCAGGACACATCGACCAGCACCTCCGTCCTTTCTACGAGCAAGGATTGGCCGACGGCTCCCTCACCCGCGACAAGGCCAAGGAACTGCTCTCGTGCCTCTGGATCAAATTCAACAACCAGCCTGCCCCGCCTAAGGTGGGCATCACGGCGCTAGAGAGCGGCACCTACAACGACTTTACGAACATCAACATAGGCGGCATTGACCGCAACGGCAAGGATGCCTCCAACGAACTCTCCTACATGATTCTGGAGATTCAGGAGGAGCTCCACGAGCTGCAGCCCGGCCTCTCCATCCACATCAGCCGCGAGACCCCCGACGAATTTCTGCTGGCTGGCTGCCGCGTCATCCGTCAGGGACACGGCTACCCCAGCGTCTTCAACCCCGATGCCTACGTGCAGGAGCTCGTCCGTCAGGGCAAATCCCTTGAGGATGCCCGCGAAGGAGGCTGCTCGGGCTGCATCGAGGTGGGTGCCTTCGGCAAGGAGGCTTACCTGCTCACGGGCTACCTGAACACCCCGAAAATCCTTGAAATAACGTTACACAACGGAATCGATCCCGTCACGGGAAAGAAACTGGGACTGGAAACAGGTAACCCAAGAGATTTCAAAAACTTCGATGAACTGTACGAAGCTTGGCACAAGCAGATGGTTCACTTCGTCAACATGAAGCTGGCCGTCAATAACTATATTGAACGCATGTTCAGCCTCTACGCCCCCGCCACCTTCCTCAGCCTCTTCATCGACGACTGCATCGAGAAAGGCATGGACTATTATAGTGGTGGCGCACGTTACAACACACAATACATCCAATGCACCGGCCTCGGCACCACAACCGACTGCTTCGCCACCCTCCGCAAGCACGTTTTTGAAGAGAGCCGCTATACGATGGACGAGCTTATTCGCGCTATCGACACCGACTTCGAGGGACTGGAGGTCATGCGCCAGTACATCATGAACCACACTCCCTTCTTCGGCAACGACGACGATTATGCCGATGACCTCGCAGTACGTATCTACAACGACCTCGTCCGCGCCATTGATGGACATCCCAACACCCGTGGCGGCAAGACGCACCTCAACATGCTCAGCACCACCTGCCACAACTACTTCGGCTCCGTCTGTAACGCCACACCTAACGGACGCCTTGCCAAGTTCGCCATCAGCGACGGCACATCACCCTCGCATGGTGCCGACACCCAAGGCCCCACGTCCGTCATCAAGTCGCTGGGCAAGCTCGACCAGACGAAGAGCGGAGGCACCCTGCTGAACGTCCGCTTCGTGCCCTCGTTGCTCCGTCGTGAGGAGGACCTCTGCAAGCTCGCTGCCCTCATCCGCACCTACTTCTCCTTGGGAGGCCATCATATCCAGTTCAACATCGTTGACACGGAGACACTCTTGGATGCCCAGCAGCATCCTGACAACTACAAGGACCTCCTCGTCCGCGTAGCAGGCTACTCCGACTACTTCAACGACATGACCACCCAGCTCCAGAACGAAATCATCGCCCGCACAGAAAACGATGCATTTTGATTGACCATGCCCCTCATATTCGACATAAAACGTTTCGCTCTCAATGACGGGCCGGGCATACGGACGACGATATTCCTGAAGGGATGCCCGCTGCGATGTGTATGGTGCCACAATCCTGAAGGACAAAGCCCAAAACCGCAACGGCTCTATACGCCGAACAAGTGTATCGGCTGCGGGACGTGCGTCGCCGTCTGCCCCCAGAGAGCCATACCAAGGCCTCTCCCCAGCCCTCTCCTAAAGGAAAGGGAGCTTTGGTCTCCCCTCCTTCAGGAGGGGACGGGGGAGGCTATGGGGGAGGCTTGCATCCTCTGTGGAGCGTGTGCCGATGCCTGCCCCACGACGGCGCTGAAGATGAGCGGACGTGCGTGGCCCTTGGAGGAGCTGATGGCTGTCATAGAGAAGGAGCGCAAGGTGATGGAGGATAGCGGGGGCGGCGTCACCCTCTGCGGAGGCGAGCCCCTCATGCACCCCGACTATGCCACCGAGCTCCTTGACGAACTGGGCCGACGCGGCTTCCATCGTGCCGTCGACACCACGCTCCACACCTCTGCCGATGTCGTTCGGCGTGTGGCAGAACGTTGCGAGCTCTTCCTCATCGACCTCAAGCACATGGACGCTACGCAGCACAAACGCTACACGGGCGTCACCAACGAGCGCATCCTCGACAATATCCGCCTCGTTGCCACGCTGGGCGCACCTTACTGGGTACGCATTCCCCTCATCGAGGGTGTCAATGCCGATGAGCAGAACATCTGCGCCTCAGCCCGTTTCCTCGCCTCGCTGCCCACGCAGCCCGAGGTGGTGAACCTGCTCATCTACCACGATATCGGCAAGGGTAAGCACGAAAAGCTCGGCACTACCTACAATCCTGACGGCATTCCCATGTCACCACCTTCCGATGCAGTCCAGCAACGCAGCCTTGAACTCCTTGCCGCCCACGGACTGAAAGCGAGGATTGGGGGGTAGTTTCGGCTGAGCCGAAAAAGTTTAGGGGTTTAGTTTCAACTTCGTTGAAGGTTTAGAAATAAGTAATAGTTGACTTTTGGGTTGGCAGAAGTCAGCGGAGGAATAGAATCAGCTTCTGTCGGCGCAGAAGCTGATTCTAATTTTTTAGAAGCTGATTCTGCAATGACAGAATCAGCTTCTATGCGCTCGTAGAATAAAACATGGCTTAGACGCAACTACATCAGCGAAGCCGACATCTCAGGGAAAACAATAAGGGGGGCAGCTGAGCTGCCCCCCTGAACTTACCGGGTTAACGGTTGATTACCATCTTCTCTGGAAGGGAGATCTGTTTCCAGGAATAGGATCGAGGGGATCCTTGTTCTCGGGGTCGCTGTTGTAACCATCGGAAGCTGCAATCATGCTCACGTTGAGGACTTCAGCAATCTCCAATGCAGGTTTCAAATACTTTTTCATTTCTCTGTTTTGTTAAACTAATTAATACCTATTAATATGTGATTACTTCACAATGAACTTCTTACCGTTCTGGATGTAGATCTGACCCTTAACAGGCTCGGTGATCTTGCGACCCATCACGTCGAACATGTCAGTGTTGACGCTCTCAACGGCCATGACGTCCTCGATCAGCGTAGCATCGTCGTCGTCGAAGCGGATGCTGATGGAGTAGCCAGTATTGCCGCTGTTAGCACCGGCGAAGACCAGAGCGCAGTGGAACGGAACAATACCAGAGTGCTTCTCAGGATGGAGGAGGTTCAGATGATGCTTGTCATCCTTATCATACTCGGCAAGGAGGGTACGATCCAACTTGACGGGGTTGCCCATGTAGGACGAGTAGCGGCAGATCTCAATCTGGTTGTACTGCTCGAGCTGATACTCATAAGCCAGTCTCTCCCAGAAGCCCATTTCCTCAAGGTCCTCCTCGGTGACGGTCTCGAAGTACTCAGCACCGATTTCAGCAAACAACTCATAGTCGTAGATGTAGCGGTAGGAACCGATCATCATACCTTCGGTAAGAGTCTGACCCCAGCTGGAGTTCAGGTCAACCACAACCTCATTGAGGCCACCGGAGTAAGAATCCTCCGAGTTGCGGCGCATGGTCACGTTCTCACCAGTGAAGTAGACATCGAACTCGCTCGTGCCACTGTCACTCCAAACAAGGTAAGGATAGCCGGAAGTAAGCTCGTTAGAGGGCTTGCCGTTTCTCATCTTCTTCGAGAACTTGTAAGTAGCCTTGTTGTCGTCGGTCAGATAGCCAGCGCTGAAGTAGCGGACGGTAGCAGGAGTCTCGCAAGCCTCATCCTCCCAAGCGGCACCGTTGAACGGGATGACAACCGAGCGGTCGCTCTTGTCGAACTTACCGGTGTAGAGAGCCTTACGGGCAGTGAAGAAAATCTCGTTGTAGTACTGGTGCATTTCCTCAGGAGTAGCGTCGAGGTCGGCATCGCCGAGCTGGACCTCGAAAGCATACGGGAAGAAACCGGCATTGAAATACTCGTTGAAGCCAACGGCACGGAGGTACTCGTCAAGGACGTACTTGTCCATCACACGGGCAGCCTTGTCTTCGTCAAGAGGCAGAATGGTAACCAATTCACCTTCACCTTCTTCTAACCAAGGAAGATCCTCAAGGAAGATACCGTATCCAGGAACATCGAAGTGACCATCATTATCGAGATCCGTGAGCGGAAGTCCAGGACCATCGTGGTCAATGCTTTCAATCATAACGTCTTCCCAGAGCAGTTCGGCCATCCAGTCTTCGGTACCAGCGCGATAGACCAGGTTGGGAGCACCGAAGTACTTCGGATCGGAAGCGTTCTCGAAGGCGGGAACATCAGCTCTTGAGTAAGCGAAGGTGTTGAACAGCGTGGCCTTGGCCCAGTCAGCAACTTCCCAAGCGGACTTGATCACGTAGCACTGTGAATTAAGCTTATACAAGAACATATCGTATGCATCCCAATAGTCTGTGTCATCTTCAGGCTCATCGGGTGTCAGAGGAGCACGACGGCCAGGAGCATAATACAGCTTATCTTCCAGTTCATAGTACTTGGCAAGATCCTCCTTCGAGATGTAGAGCCAAGGAGCGGCGGTGTAGTAACGAGCGTAAGGAACAGGCGTGTGTACAGCGCGGAAATCCTGCAGAGTTATACTCTCATAAGCGGTCTGGTAGTCGCCGTCCTGGATGTAAGCGCTATAGGGGATATCATAACGAGCGGGGATATCAAGAGTAGTGACATCCAAGTCGACTGTGAGCAGAAGCTCAACGGTCTTGAGGGTGTGCTTCTCAGTAATCCACTTGTGGTTCTCGCTGTCCCAGACGGGGTCTTCGACCTCCTCAGTACCGTCGGCCTTGTAGGGCTTGCCACCGTTGAAACCAGGAATCTTCACGTAGAGTTCGTCGTCGTCGTCACCAGTCAGGAAGCGCAGGCGGGCGATAATCTGACCCGGAGTCTCGGTGATGACGTAACGCGGGGTGCGGACAGTCAGTTCGCCAGCTTCGGGAACCTTGCCGGTCTTGAACGGATTGTCAACGCCCTTGGCAAACTCAACCTTACCCTTCATCCAAACGGTGTCGACCACCACTTCGCCATCCTCATCAAGAATGTCGCGGATAGCAGCATACTCGAACTCAATGTTGGCCTGGTACCAGGTCTCCTGCTCGACGTTCGGGAAGAGGAAGCCTTGCTCGTCAATTTTGTCGTTGTGCACCAGACCATCGGTGACCTCGCTGAGTCCGAGGAAATCCTTGTCGCGGTAGAGCACAGGAGCAACCATAGGTTCGCCAACGGGAACAGGCTCGCCGTCAACGAGTTTCAGCGTACCATCCTCGTTAGCCTCGAGCTTCTGGAGGGTACCGTAGATCTGATACTCGCCCTTGAAACCGGTCAGGCTGAGCACGGGATCGACGTTGAGCTGCTGAAGCGTGAAGGAAACGGGCTGCTGGACTTCTGTAACCGTTGCCACACCAGAGCGGTTGGGAGCGGAGAACACGTCGGTTATCTCAGCGGTGTAGTTCTCATAGTTGTTACCATAGACAACGACCTTCACTTCGCAGTAGTTGTTGAAGTCTTTATTAATAGCTTTGGAAGCATCGACGGCAACTCTGTTGGTAAAAGTCTTGTTGGTCTTATTAGCATTAAGCTTGAACTGGCTGCTGCCAACCTTAACCCATGCGGGGTTCTGGACGGAATTGTCCTTCATATAGACCACACAGGTAATCGTCTTCATGCGCTCGCCGTTGTTGAAGTAGCAGGGACGGTTGAATTCAACCATGTCACCGAACTCTTCGTCAACGAACACGCGGACAGCCTTGACACCAAGGTATTCGCTGTCGGTACCAACGTACGGAGTATAAGCCCAGTCTTCGAAGATAGCATCCTTGAATGCCTGCTCGTAGATGTGGGGCTCGATAGCAATCACTTCGGGATAGAAGTTGTGGTTCTGCCACTTCTCATAGATGATGTAGTACTCCCACTCAACCCAGACGGAGTCGTTCTCGGTCAGGCCGTCAGCAGGATCAAGGTTCGGCGAAAGCGCAATCGAGACGTTGGCCTTTGTGTCGGCAGGAGTCTGTGTAGCATCGCTAATGTAAGAATCGTCAACCTTGGCACCGAAGGCGATATCCTGGGGATAGACACTACCGTCCGCAGCCTTGCCATCCCAGTAGCCGTCGGTGATAAGTGAATTGACCAAAGTCTTAACCTTTTCCTGCGTGGTCTTGTCGATGTTCTTGCTGTAGAGATCGGGGTTACCGTTGTTCCAGCGAGGAACGAAGTTGTAGGCCCATGCATAGGGATCGAAGATGGCGTGAGCGTTGTCGAGCGTAAACGTATAATGGTCGCCATTGACCCAGAAGCCAATCACCAGTCTGAACTCGAAGCCCTCTTCGGGATAGTCAAAGACATCAGCATCACGGACCAGGAGTTCAGTATCCTTGATGCGGAACTGCTCTTCTCCTGCATCGGTCAGGCGGGAAACGCCATAGACCTCGCCCCATGCTGTATCACCCACCTTACGGGTCTGGACCTGCATGTCGGCAGAAGTGGCGGTAACGGGAATAGGCATACCCTTCACGACGATGTCGTACTGACCTTTTGTTCCGGAGTTAGCGGGAACGACATAGACCCACAGCGGGTTCATTACATCGGAGCCGAACTCCTGCGTAGCTTGGCGTGTCAGCGACTTGCCATTGTAGGAGAGCGTAATCTCAGCTACGATGTTGTCACCGTACACCAGGAATGCGCCCTGAGCGTCTTCGTGTGTGTACGTGAACGCCTGAGCGGATGCTGTCTCGCCCTCAGCCAGCGTCTCGGTCTGAGCGAGGTGCTGGTTGGTAAGCGTGACATCGAAGGTAGCCTCCGAAAGGACGATGAGCTCGCCAGAGATAGTCTTGACATTCTTCAAGCCACTCACAGTGACATCAGCCTTCTGCTCGAGCAACTTCATCGCAATGATGTTGGGCAGGGGATCTGCGAGGTCGCCAAGATAGCTGGTAAAGACGCCTTCGTAGGAAGTCACCACACGACCGTTGACCTCAACCTTAACCTCATACCAGTAGTCCGTCAGAGGATGCAGGTAGTCCAGAACGAAGTTGATGACCTTTTGGTTCTGATTTTCTTCGACGAGGTATTCAACCTTGTCCTTGTACTTTCTGTCAGAAGGACTCAAGACATTCTCACCGTAAGAAACGGTGACAACCTTGTCAAAATTTTTGTACTCATTGACAAAATCGTTAGAGAATTTGACCGTGAGCTGTTGATAGATACCCATCACGCGGGGACCATCTTCTCCTTCTGTGAGCTCAACGGATTCGCCAACCTGACCCAGCACAGTCTGGATGTTAGAGGCTGCAAAAGCGGCTCCTGAGAACAGGAGAGCCATTGCCATCATGAGCAAAGTTTTTGTTTTTCTCATAATTTTTTGAAATTTAGTTAAACAATAATTTAATTAATAATAAGTTAATAAATGAATAAATGATTAAATGATTTTCTGCTTTTTCAATGATTACATTTTCATAGGCATTGAGATGAGTTAAACAATCATTTCACGTACGCTGGACACGTCTGGCAAAGATTGCCAGAAGGCCAGGAATCGGGTGTATTTTGCACTAGTCATAGTATCTACACTACACAAATTGCCTGCAAATGTAATGCAAACTTTCTTATCAGAATCATTTTTCAGCAAAAAAAACACTCTAAAGGGCGATATTTAACATTTTTTTAGATTTTCGGGCTTTTGCGAGGGTATTATACCTTATTTATATAGGCGTGCGCGTGCGAGAAATGCCTGCGAAACGGATAAACATACATTAACGCGGATTAACACGAAAGTCCACGAAAGGCCCGTGGACAAGACCTCGTTTTATCCGTCTAACAGACCAAGGGGAAAGAATCGCACACCAAAGGGCTATTTCACGACTGAGCATAAATTATTTCACTTTTTTCTTGTTTATTCGCCCAAATGGTTGTAATTTTGCAGCCGATTTCCCGAGGGCGAATAGCGCAGTTGGTTCAGAGCGTCTGCCTTACAAGCAGAAGGTCGGGGGTTCGAATCCCTCTTCGCCCACCTACGCAGAAGACAACAAGTCAACAGGTCAACAAGTCAACAAGAGACTATGCAGTCCGTTCAGAACTTGTTGACCTGTTAAGCTACGCTCGACCTCCGTCGCGACTCGGGATAATTGGAGTAAACTCCATTTTCCGCTCGCTGCTCCATCGGTTGACTTGTTGACACGTCGAACCCAAAGAAAAGAGAACACCAAATGGAAACAGTATTAAGCGGCATCCGCCCTACGGGCAACCTCCACATCGGCAACTACTACGGCGCCGTCACCAGCTTCGTCAGACTGCAGGAGCAGTACAAGTGCTTCTTCTTCATCGCTGACTGGCACTCGCTGACGACTCACCCCAAGCCCGAGGATATCCAGCGGAGCACACGCACCATACTGGCCGAATACCTTGCCTGCGGCATCGACCCCGCGAAGAGCACCATCTACATACAGAGCGACGTGAAGGAAGTGCTGGAGCTATACCTTTATTTAAATATGCACGCCTATCTGGGCGAGTTGGAGCGCGTGACATCGTTTAAGGAAAAGGCACGCAAGCAGCCCGACAACGTCAACGCGGGCCTGCTGACCTACCCCACGCTGATGGCTGCCGACATCCTCATCCACCGCGCCCACAAGGTGCCCGTGGGGAAGGACCAGGAGCAGAACATGGAGATGGCACGCCTCTACGCCAACCGCTTCAACAGCAAGTACGGCGTGGAGTACTTCCCCATCCCGCAGTCGTTCAGCCTCGTGGGACAGGGCGTGAAGATTCCAGGCCTAGACGGCTCGGGCAAGATGGGCAAGAGCGAGGGCAACTGCATCTACCTGTGCGAGGAGCCTGCCTCCATCCGCAAAAAGGTGATGCGTGCCGTTACCGACGCTGGCCCACAGGCGCTTAACAGCGAGAAGCCCGAAGTCATTCAGAACCTCTTCACGCTGCTGAGCGTTGTTTCCAGCAAGGAGACTTATGACTACTTCGACGAGAAGTGGAACGACATGACACTACGCTACGGCGACCTGAAGAAACAGCTGGCTGAGGACCTCATCAATACGCTGGCACCCATCCGTGAGCGCATCCTTGACTTTAGCGCCGACACGGCACGTCTGGACCGCATCGCCCTTGAGGGGGCTGAGAAGGCGCGCGAGAGTGCTGCGAAGACTATCCGAGACGTGCGCGAGATTATCGGCTTCCGCGTCTGATGTCCGCCAGCCACTTCTCCTTCAAGCAATTCACTATCCAGCAGGAGCTCTGCGCCATGAAAGTAGGCACCGACGGCGTCCTGCTGGGGGCGTGGGCTGATGTAAAGTCAACGAGTCAACGGGTCAACGGGTCAACGAGTCAACGGGTCAACGGGTCAACCGATGGAGCAGCGAGCGGAAAATGGAGTTTACTCCAATTATCCCGAGTCGCGACAGAGGTCGAGCATAGCTCAACAAGCATCTTGGATGTAGGTACGGGCACAGGTCTCATCGCCCTGATGGCTGCCCAACGCAACCCCGAGGCGCACGTCGTTGCGCTGGACATTGACGCCGATGCCGTGCAGCAGGCGAAGGAGAATGTAAATGCCTCGCCTTTTGCAGAACGAATTACGGTAGTGCAAGGGGATTTTCGCACGTTTTCTTCAGAGGAGGGAGAGGGCGCGCGTTTCGATACCATCCTCTGCAATCCGCCCTACTTTGAGAGGGCGCTTCGCTGTCCTGACGACGCACGCACTTTGGCGCGGCATAACGACACGCTATCGCTGGAGGAGTTGGCGCAACATGCGGCAACGATGCTGCTGGAAGGGGGAACGCTTGCGGTTATTCTTCCTTTTGAGCGGCGCGGAGATATGATAGCGGAATGCGCGACATTCGGGCTTAGCCTCATCCGCGAGACGCACGTGCGAACGCTTCCCGGCAAAGCGCCCAAGCGGGTGCTGCTGGAGTTTGGAAAGGGAGTTGCTATGGGAGAGATGGGAAGAATGGGAGAAATGGGAAAGATGGGAGAAATGGAGGGGGCGGAGGTGCTCACGATTGAGGAGGAAGCGGGGGTACCGACGCCGGAGTTCCGGGCGCTGCTGAAGGACTTTTACCTGAAATTCTGAAAAAACGGCTCATTTGTTTGCGTGTTTGACAAGGATGCCCTATCTTTGTCCATTATTTCACACGGCTATGAAAAAGACGTTTTCCTTTGTATTTAGTGTAGCCCTTGCGCTGGTGGCGCAGGCTCAGACAGCAACCCTCACCATCGACCCCAACCAGAAAGGCGTGGACATCAGCCCTACGCTCTATGGTCTGTTTTACGAAGAGATCAACCACGCCGGCGAAGGCGGGCTCTACGCCGAGCTTATCCAGAACCGCTCGTTTGAGGAGATGGACCAGGGCGTGCGCAACCGTCGCTTCGACAACGGACGGGGTGAGCGCTTCGGACGTGCTGCCAACCCCAACCTCATCCCCCACTGGAGTGCCGAGGGTGGCGCCGAGATGAAGGTGGTCACAGATGGTCTGATGAACAACACCCAGACGCGGGCACTACGTCTCACGGCAGGCGAAGGAACGACAAAAGCTTCTCCGGCAGGCGTCAGCAACACGGGCTTCTGGGGCATCAAGGCTACCAAGGGCGACAAATATACGTTGACGTTCTGGGCAAAAGCCGACAGCAAGAGCAAGTTCAGCTTTACTGCCGGCCTGAAAGCCCATGGAGAATGGAAGGCGCAAAAGACCTTTGCCAAGACCATCACGCCCGAATGGAAACAATACAAGGTGACGTTCAAGGGCAAGGCCGATGTCGACGAAGCGGAGTTCTACTTCCTGCTGAACAAGCCCGGCGCCGTCTGCCTGGACATGGTGAGCCTCTTCCCGCCCACCTACAAAAATCGCCCCAACGGCTGCCGCAAGGATTTGGCGGAGAAGCTGGCTGACCTGCAGCCGAAGTTCATGCGCTTCCCCGGCGGCTGCTTCGTGGAGGGCATGAGCCGCGAGACGGCTTACGAATGGAAACGCACCATCGGCCCCGTGGAGGAACGCCCGGGACACATGAACGCCAACTGGGGCTACCTCTGCACGGACGGCATGGGCTACCACGAATACCTTCAGCTGGCGGAGGACCTCGGCGCTGAGCCGCTCTACGTCGTCAACGTGGGCATCTGGCACGGCGGCAATCAGCCTTACGACCAGCTGGACGAATACATCCAGAACGCCCTCGATGCCATTGAGTATGCCAACGGCGACGCTACAACGCTTTGGGGACGCAAGCGCATTCAGAACGGACACAAAAAACCCTTCAACCTACGTCTCATCGAGGTGGGCAACGAGAACTACCAAGCCAACCCCAACGAGCAAAGCGACCACTATGCTGAGCGCTATGCCCAGTTTTACAAAGCCATCAAGGCAAAGTACCCTTACGTGCAGCTCATCGGCAACGTGGAGAGCTGGGGCACAGACTACCCCACATGGCGCAACGACAACCCCGTGGATTTGCTTGACGAGCACTACTACCGCAGCCCCAGCTGGTTTGCCGGCAAGTACCATCACTACGACAACTACGACCGCCAAGGGCCGAAAATCTATTGCGGCGAATATGCCGTCACCAGCGACTGCGGCGAGGGCAACCTCAAGGCTGCGTTGGGCGAGGCCGTCTTCATGATGGGCATGGAGAACAACAGCGACGTGGTGAGCATGGCCAGCTACGCCCCCATCTTCGTCAACATCCACGACCGTCATTGGATGCCCGACATGATACGCTTCGATGCCGCCCAAAGCTGGGCCAGCCCCAGCTACTATGTGCAGGGGCTGATGGCTAAGAACGTAGGCACGCAAACCGTCAAGACGGCTCTCACGCAGACCAAGCAGGAGAAGCCCGACCGCTTCCGCATAGGCCTTGGCGCCTGGAACACAACGGTTGAATACAAAGGACTGAAGGTGACGACGCCCGAGGGCAAGACACTCTATGAGCAGGTGCCGCCCACCAGCTCCAGATGGCCTGCCGTTGACGTAAAAGACTGGGACATCAGCGGCGGCACGTGGGCGAGCGACACCCACGACAAAGACGGCATCATCCGCCAGACCGCCATTGCCGAGCATTGCGTCGCCATCTGCCCCACGGAGATGCAGGGACGCGACTACGATGTGACCGTGCAGGCTCGCAAGACAGGTGGCGACGAGGGTTTCCTCCTCGTCTTCGACCACACGGGCAAGCAGAACTATCGCTGGTTCAACGTGGCAGGATGGGGCAACAGTCAGCATGCCGTCGAGGACATCTTCAACGGAGGCAAGACGCAGCCCGCTGCAGCACGTGGCAAGATTGAGGACAACCGCTGGTACACGCTGAAGGTGGAAGTACGCGACAACCACATCACCACATTTATCGATGGCGAGAAGATACACGATTTCAACGTTGTGACACCCGACATCTTCTACGCCAACGCCGAGGTGGACGCCAAGAGCGGCGAACTGATTGTGAAGGTGGTAAACTTCGGCGAAAAGGAGGCTCCCGTCAACATCAGCCTGGCTGACGGCAACCGCTACAACTGGGAGAAAGCCCGCCTGACGCTATTGAAGGGCGACGCCCTTGACGAGAACACGAAAGAAGAGCCTGAAAAGGTCGTCCCGCAAACGGCCCCCTTCGTACTCGATGCCAATGGCAACTACCTGGCGCCTGCTAACTCGTTGTCGATAATAAGGGTTAAGGGTTAAGACATTCAGGTGTGTGTGGCCGGGCATGTCAGTTATGTCAATTTCAGTTAGGTTTTTTAGGGTATGTGTTTTCTCAATTCCCCCTATAATACTATATAAATAAATAACTAATAATAAATATAATTAAATTAGGAAGGGAAGTGAGAATGATACCCTTTAAAAATAACTGACATAACTGAAATTGACATGCCTGGCCACGATTTGTTTCACCTAAAAGACAATAATACAACGATATACGACATAGCAGAACCAGCTGCTCCGGCTTCGCCGTTACATTGGTAATAGTTAACGAAGAGAGGTTTTCTTGAACCCTGTGTATTCCAGCTTCATGTTCAAGGGAGCAGAGACGTCGAGCAAAAGCCCTATCATGCCTCCGTTGGCTTCGCCACTTACCGTGGCCGGCACCTTGCCATAGTGTTCAAACTCCACCTGTGGATCGCCATAGAGATTGAACTTTCCGTTGCGCTCGTCGTACCGCACGCCGCAGTCCACGGCGAAGCTGCCCAGATCATGTGCGGCAACCGTCAGGTTCTCAAAGGTTATACGCAGCTTCTGGTTATCGGGGCTGGTAACGACGGAATATGCCGTCCCGATGGTTCCAAGAGAGACGCCAGAAACCACGGCATCCACCGTGCCGTTGTATTCGCCCTCCACATCATGCACACTCATCGACTCGGCGCTACACGCGAAGAGCAGCCACACGGCACAAGCCAACACAGCAAAATGAAGCAAAGACTGGATTCTAGTTTTCATGTTTTTCTTCTGAGTTTATTATGCGAGCACAAAGGTAGTCACTTTTTTCCGTTTTCCAAACAAACGCCACCTTTTTTCCGCCATTTTTTCGCCTGACACAAGGAGGAAAATAACCTCTTTTTTTGCACAGAATACACAAGAATACGCAGGAATTGGAGAAAAAAGCCTCCCCTTCTGCAAGAAAATCGAAGAAATGATGGCTTTATTACATAAAAGATGTATCTTTGCAAGCTAAAATATAAACAACCAACTGTCATGAATCTTCTAAGAGAAAAAATGAAGAAGTACCGTGAGCCCCAACGCATCATGGAGATGGGCATTTATCCGTACTTCCATTATATTGAAAGCAAACAAGATACAGAAGTGAACATGGAAGGACACAACGTCCTGATGTTCGGTTCAAACTCCTACCTAGGTTTGACGGGTGACCCGCGCGTCATCGAAGCCGCTATCGAAGCTACCCGTAAGTACGGCACAGGCTGTGCCGGCAGCCGTTTCTTGAACGGCACGCTGGACATACACCTCGAGCTGGAAAAAGAACTTGCCGAGTTCGTTGGCAAGGACGAAGCCATCATCTACAGCACAGGGTTCCAGGCTAACCTCGGCACCATCTCGTGCCTCACCGGCAAGGACGACTACATCATCTGCGACGAGCGCGACCACGCCAGTATCGTCGATGGCCGCCGTCTCTCCTTCTCCACCCCCCGCAAATACAAGCACAACGACATGGAGGACCTGGAGAAGGTGCTCTCACGCCTGCCTGAAGAATCCATCAAGCTGATTGTGATGGACGGCGTGTTCAGCATGGAGGGCGACATTGCCAAACTGCCTGATATCTGCCGACTTGCCGAGAAGTATCAGGCCAACGTCATGGTGGACGAGGCGCACGGACTGGGCGTGCTGGGTCGTCAGGGCCGCGGCACGTGCGACCACTTCGGACTGACGGACAAGGTGGACGTCATCATGGGCACCTTCAGCAAGTCGCTGGCTTCCATCGGCGGCTTCATCGCCACCGATGCCGACACCATGAACTGGCTGCGCCACAGCAGTCGCTCGTACATCTTCAGCGCATCGGCCACGCCTGCTGCCACGGCTGCTGCCCGCGAGGCACTCCACATCATGAAGACAGAGCCCGAGCGCATCGAGCATCTCTGGGAAGTGACCAACTACGCCCTGAAGAACTTCCACGACCTCGGTTTCGAGATTGGTGCCACGGAGACACCCATTATCCCTATCTACGTGCGCAACTACGAAAAGACCTTCGTCCTCACCCACATGCTGCTGGAGGAGGGCGTTTATGTGAACTCCGTCATCCCGCCCGCCTGCGGAGCCGACGAGACGCTGCTGCGCTTCTCGCTGATGGCCACGCACACCAAGGAGCAGGTGGACCGCGCCCAGGAGAAGATTGTCAAGTGCTTCAAGGCACTCGACCTTCCCCTCAACCACTAAGGCAATAAACGTATAAAACCATAAACTTCCGGCAAAGCCGGACTAAAACCAATTACCATGTTCAAAGGACAACCCAAAGGACTCTACGCCCTTGCCCTCGCCAACACCGGCGAACGTTTCGGCTACTACACGATGTTAGCCATCTTCATGCTGTTCCTCCAGGCCAAGTTCGGTTTCCAGGGAGCCACAGCCAGTCAGATTTACGCCATCTTCCTGGCGTTGGTCTATTTCATGCCCGTCGTAGGCGGCATCCTGGCCGACAAAATCGGCTACGGCAAGTGCGTCGTCACCGGCATCTGCATCATGTTTGCGGGCTACGTCTGCCTCTCCATCCCCACGGCTGCCAACGGTTTCGGTCTAGCGCTGATGCTGGGTGCCCTGCTCCTCATCTCCGTAGGTACGGGCTTGTTCAAAGGCAACCTGCAAGTACTCGTCGGCAACCTCTACGACGACCCGAAGTATTCGGCGAAACGCGACAGCGCCTTCAGCCTCTTTTACATGGCCATCAACATCGGCGCCATGTTTGCCCCCGCTGCCGCCACAGCTATCACCAACCGTTTCCTCACCAAGGCTGGCCTCATCTACAAGGCCGACATCCCCGCGCTGGCACACCAGTTCCTCAACGGCACCATCACGGCTGATAACACCTCGAAGCTGCAAGAACTCATGGGGCAAATGCCCGGCATCTCCGGCATGAACCTCACCGACTTCTCTAACTACTACATCGAGCACCTTTCCTCGGCCTACAACATGGGCTTTGCCGTGGCCTGCGTGTCGCTGATTGTCTCCATCGCCATCTATATGGCTACACGCAGCTGGTTCAAGCATGCTGACGTCACCGCCAAACAGCAGGCGAAGAACGAGAGTTATGTCGAGCTCACTCCGAAGCAGACCAAGGACCGCATCGTGGCCCTCTGCCTCGTTTTTGCCGTCGTCATCTTCTTCTGGATGGCATTCCACCAGAACGGCCAGTCACTCACTTGGTTTGCCCGCGACTACACAACTGCCACCTGTGGCGGTTGGCTGAAGATAGGTTTCAATATCTGGGCCCTCGCCCTCATCGCCATCAGCATCTACACGCTGTTTGCCGTGTTCCAGTCCGAGACGAAGAAGGCCAAGCTCATCTCCGCTATCGTCACGCTGGCTTTGTGGGGTGGCGTCTATGCCATCTTTGCCCATATGGACAGCATCATCGACATCTTCCCGCAGCAGTTCCAGCAGTTCAACCCCTTCTTCGTGGTTGCCCTGACGCCCGTCTCGATGGCCATCTTCAGCTGGCTGGCTAACAAGAAGAGCGCCAAGCACCCCGACGGCATGGAGCCCTCCGCGCCGAAGAAAATCAGCATCGGTATGTTCGTGGCTGCCGTAGGTTATCTGATTATGGTGCTCGCATCTCAGGGACAGCAGTCTCCTGCCGAGCTGGCAGGCACGGTCAGCCCTGACCCCGTCGTTCCCGGCTTCCTCATCAGCACCTACCTTGTGCTGACGTTTGCCGAGCTGTTGCTCAGCCCGATGGGTATCTCGTTTGTCACAAAGGTGGCTCCTCCCAAGTACAAGGGCTTGATGATGGGCCTCTGGTTCGCTGCCACGGCTGTCGGCAACTACCTCAGCTCCATTCCCGGCCTGCTGTGGGAGAAGGTTCCCCTCTGGGCCAACTGGGCCATCCTGATGGGCCTCTGCGTCCTTGCCGGAGCCATCATGCTGGCGATGATGAAGAAAATCGAAGCCGCTACTAAGTAAGTCCACTTTACGACACTTTATCAAACGGAGATTTTCCCTATGAAAGTCTCCGTTTATGTCATTCCTATAACAAAGTGTCCGCTCCTGCGGAGTTTCCTTTTTGGGTTGTCATTCGCTGAACGGGGTTTCGCTATTGCAACTGTGCTCGTAGAAGCTCTTTCTGTGCTGTCAGATGCTTGGGCTGTGACGCCAGTCCCTTGGTCTGTGCGCACGACGCACTACGCTACGGGCACGACGCACTACGCTACGGACACGACGTTTGATAAAATCGTAACTTGATAAAAAAGCCCTTTAGCGAATGACAACCCAAAAAGGAAACTGCGCAGGAAACGGGGTTTTTATAGTGGAAACGGGGGCAGAGAGGTCGTCAGCCGTATTCCACAAAATAGGGGGACTAAAATCTAAACTTCTATTTACAGGAGGGGTTTTTCGTGCGCGTTCTTTTAAATTTTATAAAAAAAGCGTGGAGAATCCAGAAAGAATCCGTATCTTCGCCGCAATTTGTGTAACTATGTTTTTTAAGAAACGAAAAATGAAACGAATTTTGCTTGTTGCAACAGTTGTCATGACGGCCCTTACGGCCTCGGCGCAGGCTGACGACCCCATCGTCATGACGGTAAACGGCGTGGATGTTCCCCGCTCGGAATTTGAGTATTCGTATAACAAAAACAACACGGAGGCGGTACTCGACCGCAAGTCACTCGACGAGTACGTGGAGCTTTTCATCAACTATAAGCTGAAAGTGGCTGCGGCTGCCGAGGAGCACATGGACACAGCTGCTGCCTTCATCAAGGAGCAGGCTGAGTACCGTGCCCAGCAGGCCGAGGCCTATCTTGTAGACTCTACGTTCATCGAAGAGCAGGCCCGTCAGGTGTATGAACAGACAGCACAGCGCATCGGCAAAGACGGACTGGTGCTTGTGTCGCACATCCTGCTGCGTGTGCCGCAGGATGCCGACGCCAACGCCCAGGCAGCCGCAAAGGTGCGTATAGACTCTATCTACAACGCCCTGAAGGCTGGCGCCGACTTCGCCGACCTGGCCAAGCGCCTGTCGCAAGACCCCAGCACGGCCCAACATGGAGGGCAGCTGCCTTGGATTCAGAAGGGACAGACCATCCCCGACTTTGAGCGCGTGGCCTTTTCCCTGCAACCCGGCGAGATGGCTGAGCCTGTGCTATCGGCAGTGGGCTACCACATCATCAAGATGGATGAGCGGAAGCAGTTCGAACCCTACGAGTTCCACCGCAAGAGCATCTACGAATGGCTGAACCAGCGTGGCATTACCGCAGCTGCCAAGCAATCGATGGGTAAGAAACTCGCGGCCCAGATGGGTGGCGACATCACCCCCGAAGAAGCCCTTGCAAAGGCAGAGCAGGAGCTCGATGCCAAGTACCCCGACTTCCACTACCTGATGAAGGAATTCCACGACGGCTCGATGCTCTATGAAATCAGCAACCGCGAGGTGTGGGACAAAGGCGCAAAGGACGAAAAAGGTCTTGAGAAGTACTTCAAGAAGCACAAGAAGAACTACGCTTACGACGAGCCCGTCTATCGCGGCATCATCGTCAACTGCACGACGGACGACGTGCTCCAGCAGGTAAAGCAGAGCGTCAAAGGAAAGAAGGACACCGAATGGATACAGACTATTCGCGAGAAGTTCAACAACGACTCCACCTTACAGGTCAAAATCATCCGTGGACCATTCAAGGCCGGCAAAAACAAGTATGCCGATTACTATATTTTCAAGACCTCTCAGGAACAGCCCGAAGCTATCGAGGGATTCCCCGTTGTAGGCGTTATCGGCAAGCTCCAGAAGAAGGGTCCTGATACCTACGAGGATGTGCGCGGAGCCGTCACCACCGACTACCAGAACTACCTGGAAAAGGAGTGGGTGAAGGTCCTTCGCAAGAAATATACGTGGAAGGTCTATCCTGACGTGCTGAACACGGTGAACAACCATCAATAAATGAAGAATTAAGAATGAGAAAATGAATAATGAGGTGTTTCGTAAAGTAAGAACCCTATCCGCAGGCAATGCCGTCTGCAGAGCTATTTATTATTCATTTTCCATTCTTATTTCACTTTTTCTCCTGTCTTGCCAGCCGTCGAAAGTCCACCACGAAGGGCGTCAGCCAGTGGCAGAGGTGAATGGAGAGTTCCTGTATGAAGAGGATGTTCATCGTGCTCTCCCCCTTGACCTTCCTTATGAAGATAGCATCCGTTATGCCGAAGACTTCATTCACAACTGGGTTGAGGAGGTATTGCTCTATCAGCAAGCCGAACGCAATGTCCGCAGTACTGAACACATTGAGCAGATGGTCAGCGCCTACCGCAAATCACTCATCATTGAGGACTACCAGCAACAGCTTATCTCGCAAAACCTCAGCGAAGAGCTAACTGAGGAAGAGATGCTGAAGTTCTACAACGACAACAAAGTGCTTTTCGTTCTGAAAGAACCTGCCCTGAAAGGACTCTTCATCAAAGTTCCCAAGACAGCCCCTGACCTTGCAGACCTCAAGAAGTGGTACCGCAATAACGACGATGCCACGTTGGAAAAGATCGAGAAATACTGCTTCCGCAATGCTGTTATCTACGAGTACTTCTACGACCGCTGGATGCCATTATCTGACCTTGAAGGGAAACTAAAGGCAAGCAACAATCTTAGGAACAGTTTGAAGAAGAACGAAAACTACGAGACAACTGACGAGGAGTTCTGTTATCTTCTTCACGTAGCGGATGTTGTGCCTGAAGGCAGCACAAAACCCTTCGAGTTAGCACGTGCCGAGATTGCTGACCTGCTTAGTAATTACCGGCAAGTTTCTCTAATCAAGCAGGTTAAAAAAGACCTCTACGAACACGCGATAGAGACGGGACGCGTGAAACTGAGAACCGATAATACAATCGAAAATGAAGAATAGAATTATCATCTTTTTTGTTCAAGTCATCTGCCTGTTTGCCCTGCAGGCCCGTGCCCAGGATAACGTCATTGACGAAGTGGTCTGGGTGGTTGGCGACGAAGCCATCCTGAAATCTGACGTCGAAAATATGCGCCGCGCCATGATTGAAAGTGGGCAGCGCATCGACGGTGATCCTTATGCCATTATCCCTGAGCAGATTGCCGTCCAAAAACTTTTTCTCCATCAAGCCGCCATCGATAGTATCGACACCCAAGTCACCGACACTCAAGTGTTAAGCGAGGTAGATAAGGAAATCAACAAGCGCATTAGTTCTATCGGCTCGCAGGAGAAACTGGAACAATACTTAGGCAAGACCATCAAGCAACAACGCGACGAACTACGAGAGCAGATCCGTGACCAGATTATCGTGCAGTTAACGCAGCAGTCCATTATCGGTGACATCAAACTGACACCCTCCGAAGTGCGGAGGCGTTACGAAAAACTGAGCGAGGATGAAATTCCGTACGTTCCTACCGAAGTGGAAGTGCAGATTATCACCCAGCAGCCTGAAGTTCCTCAGGAGGAGATTGACTATGTGAAAGAAAAACTGCGCGACATCACGGAGCGGATTCAGAGCGGCGAGACGACCTTTGCCGTACAGGCGCTTATCAATTCAAAGGACGGCAGCGCTATGAACGGAGGTGAGCTTCCTTTCTATGGCAAGGCTGAAATGGTACCTGAATTTGCAGCTGTGGCTTTCAGCCTCACCGACCCGAATAAGATTTCAAAGATTGTAGAGACGGAATTCGGCTACCACATCATGCAACTCATCGAAAAACGTGGCGACCGTGTGAAAGTGCGCCACATTCTAATGAAACCTACCATTCCACAAGAAAATATCAACGCCACACTCAGCCGCCTCGACAGTATTGCCGATGATATCCGCAATGGCAAATTCACTTTCGACCAAGCTGCCACGGCACTCTCTATGGATAAGGACACCCGTGCCAATTTTGGCATCATGTCCAACCCTAACACCCTCGGTTCACGCTTTGAGATGCAAGAACTTCCGCAAGAGGTTGCAAAAGCCGTTTATTCGTTGAACGTCGGTGAGATTTCCAAGCCTTTCACCATGGTGGACCAAAAGACGGGAAAGGAGGTCTGCGCAATTGTCAAGCTGAAAACGAAAGTGAATGGCCATAAGGCTACCGTGCAGGATGATTTCCAGACCCTCAAGGACATGATGGTGGCTGAGCTCAGCGAGGAGAAGCTACAGAAGTGGATTGTCGAAAAACAGAAAACCACGTACATCCGTATCAACGACAACTGGAAAAAGAAAGACGAATTCAAATACCCCGGATGGATTAAGGATTGATGCGCTGTTTACATAAAAGAATGTTTGTCGCATTGCTCGCCTCAGCAATGTCATTGTTTCTTTTTGCACAAGGGACATCCACTTCAGGAACGGAGAAGAAACGAGAATACGTCTATTTGATTCACGCTAACGAAACACGCTACAACCAACGCATTAATGCCGATGCCCAGATTCTTGTAGGCAACGTCGCTTTTCGTCACGATAGCCTTTACATGTACTGCGACAGCGCCCTTTTCTTCGAAGGCACGAATTCGCTGAAAGCGTTCGGTAAAGTGCACATGGCTCAGGGTGACACCCTGTTTTTGGATGGCGAACAACTTTTTTACGATGGTGATGCCATGTTGGCAGAGATCCGCTACAACGTCCGCATGAAGGATCCTCGCATGGTGCTCACTACGGATAGCCTCAACTATGACCGCACACTTAATCTTGGCTATTATTTCGAAGGAGGTACACTTCGGGACTCCGTTAACACCCTTGTCTCTGACTGGGGAGAATACGACACTCGAACCAAGGATGCTCTCTTCAATTACAACGTCACGCTGAAAAACAAGAATTTCACCCTCACCTCTGATACGCTCGGCTACAACACCAATACCCGAATCGCCGTCATAACCGGTCCTTCAGAGATTGACAACGGTAATAATCACATCACCTCCACCCTTGGCTACTATTATACGAATGAAAACCAAGCTCAGTTGATGGAACGCTCTGTTCTCTTTAACGATAACTACCGCATGGTGGGTGATAGCCTATTCTACGACCGCGCAGGCGGTTTTGGCGAGGCATTCCGCAACGTCATTATGGACGATTTCAAAGACAAGTGCCGTCTTACAGGGGAATACGCATATTACAACGAAAGCGTGGACTCTGCTTATGCAACGGGAAATGCGATTGCCATTGATTACTCGCAGGGAGACAGTCTTTTCATCCACGCAGACACGCTCGCCCTCACTACGCATCTCATTCCGCCCCCGCCCCAAAAGGAGGAGAAAAAGAAATCCTCTTCATCTCCCCCGCCCTCTCTTTCTCATACTGAGGTTACCCAAGCCCTTTCAGAAGGCATTAAAAATGAGAATCAGGATCTTTTGGGAAACCCAGCTATAACGGACATACTGGAAAGCGCAGACAGTTTGGAAATACCAGATAGTTTGGATAGTCTTGAAATTGCGGAAATACCAGATACTCTTTCTCCCCTTCTCCCTCACGAGGAAGTTAGCATGCTACTTACGAATGATTCCATTGTTCTTCCTCAAGACACAGCAAAGATGGAATCCCTCGTTGAGCCTCTCCCGAAGGATACCATTCCTTCAGAGCCTGCCGACTCCACTTACCGCATCATCAAAGGCTTTCACAAGGTCAGGATGTATCGCAGCGATTTGCAGGCCGTCTGCGATTCCCTTGTCTTTAACACCCTCGATTCCTGCATCACCATGTACTACGACCCTATCATTTGGAACGGCGGGCAGCAGGTGTTAGGAGAGAAGATACTGATTTACCTGAATGACAGCACCATTGAGTGGGCGCATGTGCAGGAACAAGCCCTTGTAGTTGAGCAACTCGACTCTATTCATTTCAATCAGATCAGCGGGCGCGAGATAAAAGCCTACTTCAAAAATGGCGAAATTGACTACACGGATGTTATAGGCAATGTTCTTGTAGTCTATTATTATCAGGAAGATGAGGGAAAGGAATTGGTAGGAATGAACACTACTGAGGCAAGCCACCTGACAGCCTACATGGTAGACCGCCAGATGGAGAAACTTCTTATCACTAAGAAATCTAACGGCGTATTCTATCCCATCCTGCAGATTCCTGCCGACAAGATGAAACTGCCTACGTTCGGCTGGTTCAATAAGCTTCGCCCACTAAGTCCCTACGATATCCTCATATGGAGGGGGAAGAATTCAGAAGACAAATTAAAGAAAACCAACCGCAGCCCCGTCCCGCTGCCTACTTTGAAAGGAATACAACCATGAGTTTCTTCAAACAAAGGGAACCACGAAGGTTCCAACACAATTATATCTACTACGATGAGCGTAAGGAGAAACTCCGCAAGATTGAGGAGAAAGCCAAGCGCGAACTAGGGATGTTGCCCGAAAAAGAATTCGACCCCGAAGACATCCGCGGCAAGTTTGTGGAGCAGACAACCCATCTCAAGCGATTCAAGGAAGGACGAGAAGAAGGGAACGGCCGACGTCTATCCGCTTTTGGGATTTTTATGATCATCATTGCCCTTCTGCTCATCTGGCGTTTCCTTTTGCAATAACTTATCGTTAGTTTTCCAATCGTAAATCATGAGTGACCTGATACATCTTCTTCCCGACTCCGTTGCCAACCAAATTGCTGCAGGAGAAGTCATTCAACGTCCAGCCTCCGTAGTGAAGGAACTGGTCGAGAACTCCATTGATGCCGGAGCCAAGACTATCCACGTTCTCATTACTGATGCTGGCAAGACATGCATTCAGGTTATCGACGACGGAAAAGGTATGAGTGAAACCGATGCCCGCATGGCTTTCGAACGACATGCCACATCAAAAATCCACCAAGCCTCGGATCTTTTTGCGCTAGGCACCTTCGGTTTTCGCGGAGAGGCACTGCCCTCCATAGCTGCCGTTTCACAGGTGGAGCTGCACACCCGTACTGAAGAAGCCGAACTCGGCACGGTTATCTATTTGGAAGGTTCAAAAGTCGTCCGGCAAGAGGTGGATGCTTGTGCAAAAGGAAGCAATTTCTTAGTCAAGAACCTCTTCTTCAACGTCCCGGCACGGCGCAAATTCCTTAAATCAGACCAAACAGAACTCAGCAATATCATTACCGAAGTGGAGCGCGTTGCCCTTGTCAACAACGAAGTAACCTTTACCCTCCACCACAACGGCACGGAAATCCTGAACCTGGCCCAAACAGGACAGCGCCAACGTGTCATGCAGCTTTTCGGGAAAAAATCCAACCAGGAATTGCTCGGCATTCATGTAGAGACATCCATTGCAAACATTTCAGGTTTTGTAGGAGGCCCCGAAAGTGCCCGCAAAAAAGGAAACCATCAGTTTTTCTTCGTTAACGGACGATACATGCGGCATCCCTATTTCCACAAAGCCGTACAGGAAGCCTTCTCCAATCTCATTCCCGAGAACGAACAAGTCTCCTATTTTATATATTTCGATGTTGACCCTTCCAGAATTGACGTCAACATCCATCCCACCAAGACAGAAATCAAGTTTGAGGATGAGCACGCTATCTGGCAGATTCTCGTTGCCTCCATTCGCGAAGTACTCGGACGCTCACACGCCGTCCCTACGATTGACTTTGACACAACGGATAAGCCTGACATCCCAGTCATGCCGAAAGAAAGGAGCTTTGCTCCTCCACAGCCGGAAACACATCCTAACTATAATCCCTTTCAGGCAAACCGCGAAATCCCAGAACGAAAAGCCCCTATCGACTGGGAAAAACTTTATGAAACGATCCCTCCTGCTCCGACTGAGCAGGCAGAGCTTTTCAAAAACGATTCGGAAAAACAGGCTGCAACCTACGATTGCATACAATTTAACGGACAATATATCGTCACCCCAGTCGGGACAGGCCTGATGCTCATTGAGCAGCACAGGGCGCACGTCCGCATACTTTTTGACAGATACATGCACCAACTTCAAGGTAAGCATGGTGTATCACAAGGTATGCTTTTCCCTGAAATGGTTCAGGTTTCCCCCTCAGAGGCCATCCAGATGGATTTACTACTGCCAGACTTTAGCTGTTTGGGATTCGAAATAAACAACATGGGAGGCGGAAGCTTCTCCATCCAAGGCATCCCACCTGGAATTGAAGGACTCGACCCCTGCAAACTGGTTGTTGAGATGCTCTCCTCAGCCTTAGAGAAGAAAGACAGCGTAAAATCGGATGTACAAGGCAACATGGCACTCACGATGGCACGTTCTGCTGCCATCGTGGTGGGGCAAGTGCTCACCAATGAAGAGATGAACGCTATCGTTGCCGAACTTTTAGCATGCCCTATGCCCAATTACACCCCCGATGGAAAGAAGACCCTTTCCATTATCGATGAACAGGAGTTTTCAAAGATATTTTCATAGCTTTTCAATGCCTATTTCTAACTTTACAAAACGCCACAAAAAAGGCCTTTTTCTATCCAGACTTGAAAAAAAGTGCATTTTTAGCGTCATTTTAATATATTTTAACAATACTATTAGTCCACGAAAGAAAAAAACAACTAATTTTGCACCGATTTGTGAGAGAGTATATTCATAGTAATAATAGAAAATTAAATAAAAATTTATAAATAACTTAAGTTTCATCATTAAAATCATTTAAAAATGAGAAAGAAAATCATTAATGGATTGCTTTTGGCAGTTACATTTTTTGCCATGAGCGCATTAGTATCCTGTAAGGATTACGAATCTGACTACATTGCAGAATTGCAAGGTCAGATTGACGATGCAAATTACCTTCTGAGTACGCTCCAATCTCAACAACTCGCCGCATTGAAAGCCGATGTGGAGAATTTGAAGAAAAACAGTGCTACAAAAGAAGAACTTCAGGCAGCCAGAGACAGTCTAGCTAAGGTCACGGCAGAACTTGAGGAAAAGTTAGCAAGAATTAAATCCTGCGAGTGCAAGCCCGTTGATCTCCAAGGCATTCGCGATTCCATCGCCAATTTAGAGCAAACAAAAGCTAATTTAGCTGATATGCTTGCTGCTGATGCCCTCCTCCAGACCGCCATCAACAACTTGGCAGGTGACTTGGCCAAACTGGCAGCTAAAGAACATCAGGATTCCATTGATTTGGCTACAGCTATTGACAAAGCCAACACCGCTGCCCTGAATGCTGCTGCTTTGGCACAGCAAGCTTACGATTTGGCAAACGGCAAGGCTGACACAGCTGTCGTCAACGATCTCACCAAGAGAGTCATCTCTCTTGAGAACAGAATGACTCAGGTAGAAAAAGATGCTGCCGAAGCTTTAGCTATGGCTGTTCGCGACTCCGTCCGTATCGATGTCCTTAATGATGCTTTGAACAAGGCTCTTGATCGCATTAAAAACAACGAAGATGCCATCAAACAGATTAAGGAAGACCTTGAGAAAGCCCAGAAAGCCATCGAAAAGAATGCAAAAGATCTTGCTGACGCCAAACAAAAGTACGACAATGCCCTAAAGGTTGTCAACGAGGCTCTCGCTAGCCTGCAGGAGCAGATTAATAATCTTGCTAAAAACGCGTTGACGATGAAAGATGTTCAGGATTATCTGACTCCTATCGTCAATGGTCTTGAAAACAAGATTAAGGCCGTTCAGGATGACCTTGACGAGTTTAAGAAATTGTTTGATGCCACAACAGACGCTATGAAAAACAAGATTACGAGCATTGAATTGCAGGCTACCAATAGTCCTGTCTTTGGTTACTTTGCAGTCCCCGTTGGTATGCAGTCTAACATCCTCGCAGCATTCTATGGTGAGCCTGCAGCAAATGGCGGCAGTGGAGATGTATACTTCCCCTCCGATAGAAATGCAAGCTATGTGTTCAGCAATCAGGTTATCTCAGACAAAGCTTTTGAAGTCCTTGGAGGAAAAGGCATCGTTACCAAGACAACCTATGACAAATACATCATGGATGAGAGCGAAGGCAACGCCGGTACTCTTTACCTCACGATTAACCCCGCCGAGGTTGACTTCTCCGGTATTACTCCGATACTTGTTAATAGCCGTGATAAGGAGTCTGGTATCACCTTGAGTCCAATTACCCCAAGCAACAAAGTTCTCACTTTTGGCGTCAGCAGAGCAGAGCGCGTTTACAACGGCTTCTACGAAGCTAAGGCTACCCTCGATCCTTCAAAGGTTGAAGATGTTAAGCCAAACTTCGACATAAATGATCTTAAGCCACTTGCCAAACAGATTCTCAAAGAGAAAAACATTGACCTCACGAACATCTACTACACGCTTCAGGATGAGCTGGAAGATGTCCTCGTTCGTAATGGTGTGAAAGTTGAGTGGTCAGACACCCTTGGCGACCATAAGGTCTATTCTAACTACGGCATCGCAGCCACCGCTATCCCTGCCCTGTCCTTCAATTTCCTTGCTGACACAGAAGGCCCGTGCATCACCCCAATTGGTGCGTTGAACATCGATGTTGACCTGAAGCTCTCTTACTCATCCGTAGGCACGATTGATTATACCGTCGGCGATTTATATGTAACGATCGATGGTAAAACATATGTTGTCGAAGGTCTTGACGGACTGAATGGTCTTATCGAAAAGATGGATGCTGCCCATGCAGATCTTAGCGGCGATATAAACAAGCTCATTGACCAGATTAAGGATCAGGTGGAGGAAAATGTGGAAAAAGCCGAGGACAAGATTAACAATAAGGTTATCAGCAAAGTCAACAAGGTCATCAAGAAGATTAACTTTTATCTCCAGAATCCCAACAACCTCCTGCAGCCGTTCTTGGCATACGAAAACGAAGGAGCATACCATCACATGAGTATGTCTGCCGCTATTCCTACTGAGTTCAAGTTTGGTACCGGAAACGCTATTGAGCTCATCCCCACTTCTTATACTGCAGAAATCCTCGCTCCTGCATTCCAGAAGTTTGTTGCCGTAACCAATGTTATTGCTCCCGACTTTAGTGCTAGTGCTCAGGGTGGTGATGCAACCTGTCTGGCTCTTGCTCAGTATGTAAATAAGGAAGGCAACTATATGAACACGGTTATCCCCGGCAAACAGACTGGTATCGTATTTGCTCCGGATCCTGCTCACAAGGAAGGCTACATCTACGAGATCACCTATGCCGCTGTTGACTACAATGGCTACAACGTTGCTAAGAAGTTCTATGTTCGCGTTAAGTAAAGACCATAATTCATCAGACAGCATTAACGGATTATCAACATTTTAATAATAATAAGGATTATGAAACTTAAAAAAGCTATATTATACAGCATGATGCTGCTGGGTGCCGCCTCCGTATCCGCTCAGGAAATCGCTTATGATTTCGCACCGCACTGGTATATTCAAGGTCAGTTTGGTGGCCAGCATACTCTTGGTGAGGTCAGCTTCGGCGAACTCAATTCTCTCAACGCTCAGTTAGGTCTCGGCTATCAGTTCACTCCTGTTGTCGGCACTCGTTTCTCCGTTAACGGATGGCAGAGCAAAGGTGGTTCTATCATTAATAACACAAAGGAAGTCTGGAAATGGAACTATGTTGCTCCCGCTCTTGACTTGACCGTTAATCTCAGCAACTGGTTCTGTGGTTACAAGTACGACCGCGTCTGCTCCTTCGGCGTTTTCGCTGGTCTGGGCGCAAACGTTGGTTTCAAGAACGATGAAGCAGCCAACGCCAAGACGAATCTTGTTGCCGCTATGACAAAAGTGCCCGGTGCAACCGCCACCTACGATCCTCTTGCATACCTTTGGAACGGAACGAAGGCTCACCTTGTTGGCCGCTTTGGCACAACGGTTGACTTCCGTCTCAGCGACGCAATCAGCCTTGGCATTGAACTTGCTGCCAACACATTGAGCGACAAGTATAACTCCAAGCGTGCAGGCAACACCGACTGGTACTTCAATGCTCTTGCTGGCATCAAGATTAACCTTGGCGACACCTACACAACTCGCGTCATCGCTGTTCCCGCTCCTGTGACCAATGCAGAAGAGAAGGTTGTTGAAAAGATCGTTGAGAAGCCCGTGGAGGTTGTTAAAGTTGTTCGTGAGCCGATCCGTCGTGATGTATTCTTCAAGATTAACAGTACTGTTATCTCTGAAGTCGAAGGCGTCAAAGTTCAGGACATCGCCGACTACATGAAGAAGTATCCCGAATCAAAGGTTTCTCTCTCTGGCTATGCTGATGCTGGTACGGGCAACAACAAGATCAACGACCGTCTGGCTGCACAGCGTGCTGAAAAGGTTATGAACGTTCTCGTTCAGAAATATGGAATCTCCACAGACCGCATCTCCTACGAGAGCCACGGCTCACGTGTCCAGCCGTTCCAGGAGAACGACAAGAACCGCGTCACCATCTGTATTGCTGAATAAGAGACTATATCAAATAGATAAGTTCTAATCTATCTGCCCTATTTCCTTCTATTTTTAGATAGGGAATAGGGCAGAATCTTTTTACAATGAAAGAATAAATGAGAAAATCTTTACTTTTCGCCCTCCTATCATTTATCACTCTAATAGCCCAAGCACAATTAAAAGGGGATGGCTTCTATAGAGTGCAAAATGTTGTCACAGGGAGATATGTCAAAATCGCAGATAACCGAGGCAGTCTTAACATACAAGCAGCTACTGCTGACTTAGGTGCCGTTCGTACCATAAGGGACTTTGAAAATGTTGTTTCTGATCCAGGTACTGTGATTTTTATCAAGAAATACGACAACAATGGAACCGCACGCTATGACCTGAAAGCACAAGGAACAGGTGTATATGAAATCATCGGCCACTATAGTCAAATAAAGGAAACGCGAAAGGGAGGAACCTATCATGCTTTTGCCTCAGCCTATGGCCAGACAGCATACGTAGCAGACGAATATTATCTTGTTAATGGAGAAGAAGGGCACTTTGAAGAAATAGGCGTACTCGATCCTAAAGAAACTAAAACACGTGAATGGTGGATTCATCCCATGAATCAAGAAGATGGCAAATACTTTGGAATTAAGCCTGAATTAGGTAATGACAAGAATTATTTCTCAACCTTCTACGCATCCTTCCCATTCTCCTTCTATTCAGAAGGCATGAAAGCCTATTACATCTGTGCTATAGACAGCCAATATGGTATTGCGGTATGGAAGGAGGTTACGGGTGATATTCCAGCAACCATGCCTATTATCATCGCTTGCGCCACGAATACTCCAAGCACGAACCGTATTGACATACACACCAGTAATGCAAAAGCTGCATCAGACAATCTATTAAGAGGTGTTTACTTCGATCTGGAAAAAGGCACTCATGCCAATCGTACCAGCTACAATGCAACAACTATGCGTGTATTGGGACAGCTTAAAGACGGCAGTATTGGTTTTAAAAAATCAGACATAAACTATATACCTGCAAACAAGGCGTATCTTCCAGTCCCTGCCAACGCTCCAGATGAGCTGAAAATCATGACAAACAGCGAATACGAAGCATTCCTCGCCGCTATAGAAGAGAACAAGCGTGATACAGTTACAGTCCGTGTCAACAATGCGACAAAGACCTATGGAGAAGATAATCCAGAATTCACCTATACACTAGAAAACGCTCCAGAAGGTGTTTCTATTGAGACGCTGGCAGCACAACCTGAACTAACCACTGAAGCTGGAAAGTTTAGCGACGTAGGCAAGTATACTATTACCGCATCTGGCGCTGTAATGGACAAATGCGTGTTTATTTATATTGACGGTACCCTTACCATTACACAAGCTTCCCAGTCAATTGAGTGTGAGGAGGTCGGCTACGGCATTGAAGTGGAAGTTTCAAAGGAAGTTTTTGTCTCCGCCTATGCCACAAGTAATCTTCCCATTACAGCTATAGTTGACAACAATCTTATCGCAAGCGTCAAAATTAAAGATTTTAGCACCTTAGCTATTACTGGACTGATGCCTGGCTCCACTACAATTAAGCTGATACAGGAAGGGAATGGTAATTACAAAGCAGCCAAATCCGTCGTGCTACGAGTTACCGTCAAACCTGACTCTGGCATTCAAAATGCTATCATATCAGATAATGTCGAAGTCTATGACCTACTTGGACGCAAAATTAAGGACACCTCCAAGCTAAAAGGTATCTACATTGTCAACGGACGAAAAACCATCTTCTAAAAGAATTAATAGACAAAGAAAAGAGACCATTCCGACGGTCTCTTTTTTCATTTATATCACAAGAAAAAACGGTGAGTCAGACGAAGATTTACAATAGGAAAAACCTGAAAGCGCCGAGCGATATCGCAATACTCTCCGATTTTACCATTTAGGTTGGTCACATCATGCATAATATCCGTGCCGTCGTGCATGATAATCTTTGGCGAATCACCCCAATACATGGCACCACACTCGAAAGAGATTCGATACGAATCACTTTTCCTAGATAATGAGCCTCCGTATCCAAGCCCAAAATAAGGTTTATATTGATTGGTCTTGACTTCCATCGTTATCATACCATGTTCATCTGGTGAAAGCAAATAAGGGCTACCATCAGAAACACGATTCCCAAGTTGAACGCTGTATTTCCCATACTGATGAAGAAGTGCAGTTTGTTCCTCAAAAGATAAATCATCGAAATCCTTCACGTACTCCTTTGTTCTTTCAATTGACAAATTATAAAGTTTATCCTCAATTTCAGGATTAAGCGCGAGGCTAAAATCCCCATATTCGATGAACGTTCCGCCGCCTTCACCATCTTCTCCGATAGCACAATCAATCATACGATTAAAGATATTCAATGCCATCATCGTCGGGACAGCCTCAGCCGTGCTGCTTACCTTAGCGATGGTTGAGTTGCCTACGTACACGCCTGCTGAAAAATAGAAATTCTTCTTTTCAAAAGGGTAAACATCCATTAATAATTTATAATTAGCAAACGTCGGACGAGCAACCATATCAACGCGATCCACTAACTGACAGCCTGTAACCTGCTGAAACACACCGCTCAGCTGATCATAACGTTCCTGCGAAATCATATCACCCATACTGGCTGGGTAACTCAATGTCTTTTCAAAATAAGGCATAAGAGAAAACCCTGTGCGTAGATGCAAATAATCACCTAGAGGGGTTGCCAAATCTAGGCCCATGCCGTCCGAGCCCCCTGTCAGCGACACATCCAGATGAGTAAACATATAGTAATCTATTTGCATTCTAGTAAATATATTTAGTCGCGCGAATGAAGACACGACAAAAAGCCCAAAAACAAAAGATAGTATTATCCGTTTCATACCTATAGAATTTAAATCGGCTGCAAAGCTATAACAAAAAAACGGCGTGGCAAAATCTATGTCTTTCTTTTATGATTTTATAGGAAACGAAGCGACTGGGCGAAATTTCTAAATCACCCTAACCTCCCCGTCTGGGAGATGCGTTGTACGAATACGCCATTCCGAGGGGTAAAGATTATTAGCACGATTTCCTACATTCTTCAGAAACCCAAGCGGAACACCCCTAAAGCATAAAAGGATATAACCGCGAGGAGTCTCAGGGGGAAAGGTCAAAGACTCTTTTCGCAAATAAGTCAGCGCATCGGAATATGAAACCTCAATTACAGGAAACGACCCACCACGAAGAGTCGACGAAAGAGCCAACGATGGTGATGGAATGACATCTCGCCCCTTAAGTTCTGCTACATTAACCCCGCCATGCAAAACATGTACATGCTGCATCAAAGCCGAAAAAGCTGCCTCATGCTGTTCAGAAATAGCATTTACTGCATTATTCTCCATTTTCCAAACGAAGGAATTCGCTTCGCAGATCCAGCCTTTACACACCTGAGGTACAGGTTGAGTCTTTTGAGTGAAACGGGCTTTCGTTTTCCCACCCATTTGAGACCTAGGACTAGATAGTTTTCGCAACACGGCAAGGAAAAAGCCCTCTCCCCTAGTCCGTCCAGGCAAAAAACGATAAACTGGGAAATGCTCCGATGACATCAAATTTCCAGTTATTCCCCATTCAGGAGATATCTTCAACGGAAGCGCCTCTGCGCCAAATTCGTCGCATATCCAACGAACATTTTCTTCATCCTCAAGCGTATTAAAAGTGCAGGTACTATAAATCAGCAATCCTCCTTCCTTCAGCGAGTCCCAACAATCCGAAATGATCCCCCGGCTCCGGCGCCAGCACGTTTCCACGTTGGCCTCACTCCACTCTGCAACGGCAACAGAGTCTTTACGGAACATTCCTTCACCGCTGCAGGGGACGTCAGCGATAACCATGTCGAAAAAAGAAGACATAGTGCCGAAATCGGCAGGAGCACTACTTGTTACAACACAATCGGGATGTCCCCACTTCACCATATTCTCCACCAACACCCGCGCCCTAGCAGGGATTACCTCATTCGAAACCAGTAAGCTACCCTCCGGCAAAACTGAGCGCAGAAGCGTTGATTTCCCACCAGGAGCGGCACAAAGGTCAAGCACCATCATGGACTCCGAAACATATTGCCGCACCACTTGTTCCAAGAACATCGACGACGCTTCCTGCACATAGTAACATCCTGCATGGAACAAAGGGTCAAACGTAAAAGCCTTTCGCTCGTCCAAATAGAAACCATTCGTTGCCCAAGGTACTTTCTCGCCCAGCATCGTCGTACCTTCAACAAGAAGACTATCTGTAATCTTCCGGTATTTCAAGGGATTCAGTCGCAGGCTTACCACGGGCTCCTGATCCAAGGCTGCTAACACCTCGTCAGCCCCTTCTCCTAACAACTCAAATAATCTCTTTACGAACAAAACGGGCCACTCCATGACTTTTTCAAAGTTTCAGTCTGCAAACTTACAACTTTTTTTCGTACTTTTGCAACTTTCAAAAGAATCCTTACGTCTAACAAACAGAAAATCCAAAAAGACAACATGAATATGAAGCAAGCAATTATTTTTCTAACGTTGTTGATGGGCCTTTCTGCCCCGACAAACCTCATCATCGCGCAAAACAATCTGGACAGCGCATTAGTAGTAAACGCCATCGAAGGCGAGGAGGAAGACACTGCCTCAAGCACTGGTACCTGGAAATTTAACCATGGTGGCACAACCATCACCCTCAACGACTCGGTCTCAGCTGAATATGACGACATTGAGGATTTCCTCGATGACGTCTTCGGCGGCCATCCCAAAGGGCTCAGAAAAATCTTCAACAGCTTTGAGAAGTTCGGCTGGCTGTATGCCTTAATTCCCATCCTCTTGATTTTCGTATTCCCTCTGCTCGTGCTCTTCCTTATCTTCTTTTTTGTCTATAAAGGACAGAAAGCTAAGTACCGCAGCTACGAAAGGATGGCCGCGTCCGGTCAGCCCATTCCGCAGGAAACGCTCAACCGTATGACTGAGGACGACTACAAGACGCGCAACGAGGGTATCCGCGACATCTGTGTCGGCGCAGGCCTGGCTATCTTCCTCGGCATCATTATGGACGAACTCGGCATAGGTATCGGCGCCCTTGTGGCCTTCATCGGTCTGGGCAAACTCATTGCCTGGTATGCCAGCCACAAAGACACAAAGAATAAACAATAATGGCTGAGCTCAGCGACCAGGCGCTCATTGCACGGGTGACCGTGTTCGGCAGCCGGCGTGCCTTCGACACGCTGGTTTGTCGCTACCAGTCTCCTCTGCGACGCTTCCTCCAGAACCTGACAGGAGGCGACAATTCTCTGAGCGACGACCTCGCACAAGAAACCTTCATAAAAGCCTGGACGCAGCTCGCAACATTTAAAAATAAATCTTCTTTTGAAACTTGGCTCTTTAGAATTGCATATAACGTTTTTTATGACTATATTCGCAGCCTGAAAGAGTCACAGTCAATAGAAGATGTTGAACGAGAGGTAGAAAGCCTTTATCACCAGCATGCTGACGACGGAAGCATCAAGGCCGATGTGACGCAGGCGCTGGGAAGACTGAATCTAAAGGAACGAGAGTGCATCGTGCTCTTTTTCATGGAGGAACGTCAGATAAAGGAGATTGCCGACATCACGGGCATGCCTGAGGGTACGGTGAAGTCTCACCTCTCACGAGGAAAAGAAAAAATGACGGCCTTCTTAAAACAAAACGGTTATGGATGACGACAAACTTATCAGACAATTCATGCTGTCCGCCCGCGAAGAAATAAGCGACAGCGGTTTCAGTGCCCGTGTAATGCGGCATATCCCCAAGGAACGCCCCTTCTGGGTATTCCCCGTCACAGTGCTTTTTGCCGTTGCGGCTTTGGCGGTTCTTTTCATTTGGCTGGACGGCTGGAGCGTGCTTTGTAATATCTATGTACGAGTTTATACCGCCATCACCTACGCCAAGCACTTTACATTCAACCCGCTCTACCTTCTCGTATTCCTCGGTTTGGGATGCTGGTTCCTTACCGAGAGAATCAAGAAGTTAGTCTATTAGGATCATAATACTCAATGAAACAATACCTCGACCTCCTGAACCGAATTCTTACCGAAGGTGTAGAGAAAGGCGACCGTACTGGCACGGGCACCCTCAGTGTTTTTGGCCACCAGATGCGTTTTAACCTCGAAGATGGCTTTCCCCTTCTCACCACCAAGAAACTCCATCTCAAGTCCATCATCTACGAGCTACTTTGGTTCCTTAACGGCGACACCAACGTCCACTACTTGCAAGAACATGGCGTCCGTATTTGGAACGAATGGGCCGATGCTGACGGTGACCTCGGGCACATTTACGGTTATCAATGGCGGTCGTGGCCTGACTACAACGGCGGCCACATTGACCAGATTAGCAATGTCATCCGAGACATTCGTCAGAATTCTGACTCACGTCGCATGATTGTCAGCGCGTGGAATGTGGCCGACCTTCCCAATATGAATCTTCCCCCCTGCCACGCTTTTTTCCAGTTTTATGTGGCAGATGGACGCCTTAGCCTTCAGCTTTACCAGCGCAGTGCCGACACCTTCCTTGGCGTGCCGTTTAACATCGCCTCTTATGCCCTGCTACTTATGATGGTAGCACAGGTAACAGGATTGAAACCCGGCGACTTTATCCATACCACGGGCGACACCCATCTCTACCTCGACCATTTGGAGCAAGCCCGCCTACAACTCATGCGCGAGCCACGCCCTCTACCCCGCATGATCATCAACCCCGACGTTAAGGACATCTTCAACTTCCATTACGAAGATTTCCAACTTGAGGGCTATGATCCCTGGCCCCACATCCCAGCTAAAGTATCTGTCTAACTATGCTCTCCCTCATCGTTGCTATAGCCCAAAACAATGCCATCGGCAGAGCAGGACAACTTTTATACCATCTGCCTAATGATTTGAAACGCTTCAAGACGCTTACTACTGGCCACACCATCATTATGGGCCATAAAACCTTTGAATCCTTCCCTAATGGTGCCCTACCCAATCGCCGGAACATTGTTTTAAGCCACAATGCCACTCTCCACCTTCCCGGTGCTGAAGTCTTCCCCACCCTCGCCGATGCCCTTGCAGCCTGCCAGACAGACGAGGAAGTCTTCGTTATTGGTGGGGGCAGCGTTTATCGTCAAGCGCTTCCCTTAGCAGACAAGCTCTATATTACCCTTATTGACGATACCCCTATGGATGCCGATACCTTCTTCCCCCTTACTGACAGCCGCGAGTGGCAACCCGTCTACACCGAACATCACGCCACCGACAACCGCCACGCATACCCGTACACCTTTATCGACTATATCCGCTGCAAATAAGCTTTTATAGGACGGCCATATATTGAATTCTATGTAGTGCAAAGTGAATGGTTCGCGTTGTACTATTTTGTAGGAATAGTGACGTTGATGTTGCGAAGGAGGGGATTTTGATAGATATCAGCGGGCATGATTCCTTGTCCCTCGGGTAGGGGAATGCCTGCTGAAGCGCAGAGCTGTGTCCAGTAACGCGGAATGGTAGGTTCGGCCACGGGGGCTGCACCAACGGGTTGACCCGAGAGGTCGAAACGACGAACTGGAGGAATGGTGCGGAGGTCCACCTCTTGCAAGGGGAAAAGAGGCCTGCCGTTGGCATCCATGTAACAAAGGCTGACGAGCTCGCTACAGTAAATGGCATCATTGTTGGGGGCAAAGGCGGTGTCGTAGGTGGCGCCGAGGTAGTGCTTGGCATGGGAAATGGCAGATTCTCCTATTGCATTTTTATCGTTATCTTTCAACCTCTTCACCTCCATGCGAGGCAAACTTCCACCACGAAGGGTGTATTGACGAAGCAGCGTGTCAAGGGGATGGCAATCTACACCGTATTTGAACGTTGCATCAATGACATAGACCTCGTCATTCTCCACCTCGAGCATGGCGACGTGGATGAAGTTCTGAACGTTGGAGGTAGCAATGTAAGACTTATCATTGAGGTCGTAGTCGGAAGGCAGGCTGATGAAGAGAAGGTCACCGTCTTGGATGTTCTCAGGTTTACCACTAGTCTGGACAACAGGGCGAATGGTACCATCGGGGTTGTAAAACATCTCGTCGTAGCAGACGCTGCGGCGGCCAGTAGCGGGGCCATAGCCGTGAAGGGAGACGGTGCTGTTGTGATAGAAAAGATAGGTGTGGCCTTTGAAATCAACAATGCCTGGATGGATGGTGAAACTGCTTTGGGCAGGACCAGTTATCTCGCCCTGGTATGTCCAAGGCCCTGTAACCTCAGGAGCCATAGCATAGGAAATAGTCTCGCCACCACTATTACCCATAGAGGCATAGACCATGTACCACCATGTCTTACCGTTCTCAGCACGACGTTTGTAAAGCCAGGGGCCTTCGACGTAGTTCTCCATAGGAAGTGCCATGATTTCGCTGTCGAGTTCAATCATGTTCGGTTTCAGGCGGGCAAGGAAGCAGGTGCCGTTACCCCAACTGAGCCATGCTGTGCCGTCGTCATCAACGAAGACGGTGGGGTCAATGTCGTTCCACCATCCGAGGGGATGGGAATTAGGCGTCATGCTATCAACAATGAGCGGCTTTCCGATAGCATCCTTAAACGGCCCCGTGGGGCTGTCTGCTACGGCTACACCGATGGATTTACAGTTGGGGTCGGCGCATTGTGTGCTGACATAGTACCAATACTTGCCGTCCTTCTCAACAACCTGAGCAGCCCAAGCCTCGCCCGAAGCCCAACTGAAGTCGGCCGGGCTGAGGACGACGCCGTGTTCCGTCCACGTCAGCATATCGGGAGTGGAGAAGCAGAGCCAGTTTGTGATGTTGAAACCATAAAGACCTTCGTAGCCGACACTATCTTCAAAACATTCGTCGTGCCCGGTATAGAGGTAGAGCCGTCCGTCGATGACCACAGGGGCGGGGTCGGCGGTATAGCAGGTGCGGACGAGGGGGTTGCCCTCGTTCTGGAAGGTCACAGGGGCTTTTCCATTCTCCGCGCAGGCGCAAAGGAGGAGAAGGAATGAAAATAAAAAAATGCTTCTGCTTCTCATTTCTTCGGAATTATTAGAAAGCCGATAGCCTATCGATTATAGACTATCGGCTATCAACTTAATTAATCAGATAAGTCTTTGTCTTACCCCTCCAGGTGGCCTTGACGGTGGCGCGTCCTGCGGCGATGGGGCTGACCTCGAACTGCACGGCGGGAACGGTTGACGAAGACGTGGCCTGAATCTTGGAACTACCAGACAGGGGAGCATAGAGCTGGTAGTGGGCACAGTCGGTATAGCCGTTGGCGTTGGTGCTGTAGAGGGGCGTGGCGGGGATGGCGAGGCGCTTGCCGTCGACAGTAATGGTGATTTCAGGGGCTTCCGGGAATGGGACGACGGCAAAGGAGGCCTTGGAGAAGCCTATTCCGTGGAGGTCGAAGAGGCCCTGCGGGCGCTGGGGACCCTGACGGCGGCCGAACTGCGGACGGCCCTCGGGCTGCTGGGGCTGCTCAATCTCGGGTCCCTCGACGACGAGGTAGATGGCGTGTTTGCCCGTGAGGCCATCGACGGCTTCGACAGGCAGAGTAAAGTTCTTGGCCTCGCGCGGAGCGTTGGCAGGCACATCGAGGACGGCAATCTCGCGTCCGTTCCACGTGCTGTTGGCGTAGGGGCCGTCGAGCATGACGTGGATCTTGAAGGCTCCGCGTCCGCTGGGGGTGAGGAAGAGGTTAAGCTGGGTGTTGTTGCCCTTCTGCGTACCCTCGAAAGCGGGCACGCCCTTCGCGGTCTGCGCCAGTCCGCCGAAGCCGAAGTACTTGAAGCCGACGATGCCTCCGTTCTTGATGCCGGCGAGGTCCATGTGGTTCTTCCACACGTCGTGGTTGTCCTGCATCCATTCGTTGCTGCCGGGTCCGGCCATGTAGCAGGCATAGCCGGCGGAGTAGTAGGCATAAGGGGGCAGGCCGAAGATCTGGAAGCCCTCGCTGGTGACCTCGGCGCCGCGGTATTCGTTGCCGTCGCTGGCCTTGGCCGTCCACTCGTTAGTGGCTGTGAAGGGGTCGTAGCCCGTGATGCGCACCTGTCCGCCCTTGGCGACGGACTTCTTGTCCCACTCGATCTTCACGGGAGCCACCATGGGCTGGCGGGCGTTACCGAAGCCGCGCGGCGGACGGTGGTAGAAGACGTACCATTGGCCGTTGATTTCCTGTAGCGAGCCGTGGGTGTTGTGTGCGGCGTTGGTGGTGGTGAGTCGTGTGCCGTTCTCGTTGGGTACGATGCCTCGGCTGTCCACGAGCACGCCGCCCGAGCGCCAGGGGCCGAGGGGGCTGTCGCCGTAGGCGTAGCGCAGGGCGCTATTGGTGTTGCCTAGGCCGTACTCCTTGCCGCTATAGCCGCTGAAAACCATCACGTACTTGTTGCCCACCTGGCGGATGCTGCTGGCCTCGAAGAAGTTGAAGTCGAGCGGGTTCTGGCCCTTGTAGAGCGCCTTGTATTCGCTTCCCTCCTTATCGAGCAGGCGGCCGTCGGCACTACTGGCGGGGATGAAGGGGTCGATGCGGTCCGTGCCCGGACGCTGGCTGTACATGGTGTTCTGGTCCAGTTCTACGGCTGTGGAGTGCTGGAAGCCGTAGAACACATAGGCCCGGAAGCCCTTGTCGTAGTCGGGGTCTTTCTTGTTCGTGATGTTCTCCACGAAGACGCTGGGGTCGAAGTCGATGAGGGAGCCATCGACGCAGGCACGGCCGTCGGGTGTCAGGTTGACCGGCGTGAAGGGGCCGTCGGGGCGGTCGCTCTTGCAGACCGTCGCCACACGACGCCAACCGCGGCTGTGGGGATAGAGCCAATAGGTTTTCTTGCCTGTCGTTTTGTCCTTGACCTCCACGAGGTCAGGGGCGTACATGGTGTCCCACTGGCCATCAACGAAATGCGTGAAGATGGGGCCTTCGTCGCGCCACTGTGTGAGGTCCTCGACGGGTGCCGACCACATGCGGATGTCGGGACCGCAGTAGGCGGTGTAGGTCACGTCGTGCGAGCCGATGATGTAAGCACGCAATTTTCCAGGGTTGTCAGGGTCTTCAAAGACGCGAGGTTCGCCGTCAGGAAGGTGTTCCCAAAGGGGGAGATAAGGGTTTTGGGCGTTCATAACAAAAACTGTCAGCAGCGAGGCTGCGAGGGAAATAAGTGTGCGGGTTTTCATTGTGATTAGGATTATAATTTTTGCAAAGAACGGCATTTTTCTTCGTATTTCCAAATTTTTCCGCTAACTTCGCAGCAGAATTGTAAATAACTGCATAAAATGAACACATCATCTTCACATCTTTCGTCACCTTTTGCCTGCCTTTTTTACCTTTTAATATCTTTTGTTACCCTTCTCTCCTGTTCTCCCTCGACACCCGACATGAAATACTATCGTGGCGTGGTGACGGAGCTTAGCTCCGCAAGATATCAGGGACGCGGCTTTGCGCAGGATGGGGTGCGGAAGGCCTCGGCATATATCCAGCGGCAGTTCCGTCGGGCGGGGGTGGACGGAGTGGAGACGCAGCCGTTTACTTTCGATGTCAACACCCATGCAGGCCAGGCTGAGCTTTCTATTAACGGCAGGTCGTTTGCTCCTGGCTACGAGTTCACGCTGCGCGAGTTCTCGCCTGCCGTCCACGGCACCTTCCCTCTCTATTTGTTGGATACGCTGGGCTACAGTTCGGAACAGCTCTTTGCCGACTTAGAGCAGCCCGAATATCGTGGAGCTTTTGTGGCGTGCGACTATTTCATGGCCCGATACTTTCGCAACGATATCTCCCGTCTTAGGAACGATACGACTCTTCCCTGCTCAGGTGTGCTCCTTACATGGGAGCATCCCGAGCAGCGCACACTTGCCTACGAGTCGTATCAGAGTGCGGCAGGAGGCTTCGATGCGGCTACTTCACTTCCCTTGAAATTCTATAAGGCTGAGTCAGGCACCGTGCATCCCAAACCTGATGTCTGGGTGCGTGCCGATGCTTTTCGTGCAGCTCTTGATGATTCTGACAAAACTCCTTCTATCACCATCGACGTTGACAATCATTTCTATAAGGACTATGCTACGGAGAACGTCATTGCCCGCATTGATGGCACTCGTCACGATAGCTGCTATGTCCTTACCGCCCACTACGACCACCTTGGCAACTTTGGTTCAGACGTCTTCTATGGCGGAGCTAATGACAACGCTTCGGGCACAGCCGCCATCCTTACGCTGGCTCGCTATTTTGCTCATCATCGTCCACCGTTCGATGTGCTGTTCATTGCCTTCTCTGCTGAGGACTGCGGACTCTATGGCTCCACCTACTACGCCGAGCATCCGCTGGTGCCACTTGACAAAGTGAAATACCTCATCAACATCGATATGATTGGCGACAACAACCCTGTCCTCTACACGGAGGCAAGCGAGGCGGGCATGGACGGCTGGCGCCGTTTCGATGAACTAAACCGTCAGGGAGGCTATTTCCGTGAACTGGAGCGTGGCGCTCTTGCCGGCAACAGCGACCATTACCCCTTTGCGATTCGCAACGTGCCCTGCATCTTTATGGAGAACGAGGGCGGCGATGCCTTCCCCTACTACCACACCCCGCTGGATGACATCAACCACATTCGCTTCGACAGCGCCCTACCCGTCATGCAACTAGTCATCGACTTCATTGAAGGGGACTGAATGACATCATCTTCTGGGCAAATTCCCAGATAACGATGCCCGCAGTAACGGAGACGTTGAGCGAGTGCTTTGTGCCGAACTGCGGCAATTCCAAGCAGCCGTCTGCCGCATCCACTACCTCCTGCTGAACTCCTTTTACCTCGTGGCCGAACACCACGGCAAACTTCTCTCCTTCTCGTACAACGCTGCCTAGATTCTGCAGGGGCGTGCTGCCATGCGCCTGTTCGATGGCAAACACTTTGTAGCCCTCGTCCTTCAGCTTCCGCACAGCCTCCAGCGTATCCGACTCGTACGTCCATGCTACGGCATCCTCTGCCCCAAGCGCTGTCTTGTGAATCTCTGGGGCAGGCGGCTGGGCCGTCATGCCGCACAGCACGATGCGCTCTACGCGATAGGCGTCTGCCGTGCGAAACACCGCTCCCACATTGTGAAAGCTTCTCACGTTATCCAGCACCACCGTCAGCGACATTTTCTCCGCCTTGCGGAACGCCTCTACGTCCAGCCGTCCCAATTCTGTGATTCGTCTCTTTTGCATCGGCTTATTTGTTAGCATGAAGTCCCTTATCTGCCATAGTGACCTGGAGTGGGGATGTAGAAGCGGGAGTTCAGGGCACCGACGGCACGCAGGGAGCCTTCTTCGACGAGGGCTTTCAGCCATTGGAGTGCCTGGTTGCGCGAAATGTCGAAGTGCGTCTCGAACTGGTGTCGGTTCAGCCATTCTTGGCTCTCGAAGAAGGTGGTAAGGAACTCGTCAATCTCCTCTCGCTCAAGGGATCTGTCGGCTGTCACGCCGCTGCTGACAAACGTGGCGCCATCCATAGCCGTGCGCAACTCGTTGCTGGGGGTAAACGTGATTCGCCCCACGCGAATGTCTGTCGAGGCTACCCGCTCGTCAAGCACTTTAGGCTGACGCTCCCGTCCGTCGGCATACGTCTTTTTCAGGCCCAGCGAAAGGCTGAAGGTGCCGACACCGTCTATTTTCAGGCGGTCTCCGTCCAGTAGCGTCTCCTGAAGCACCTGTCCAAGGGCCGTCAGCACGCCGTTGACGTCGGGCTCCTTCACGGTACAACGTTTGGCAATGGTCTTTGCTAGCTCTGCCGTTGAGATGGTAGTCTGGTTGTAGGGCATGATGCGGACGGGGTTGCGCCCCTCGAGCGACTCTTCGTTATTCAGCGGAGCGCGCAGGACGGTCTGATAGAGGATTTGTCCGCCCTTCTTTGTTTTAGATGAGGTTTTCATTGGTTTTCTTTTTAATGGTTTGTATTCGTTGGCTTTATTCTTCCTATTCCCTTGCGTTATTATCTCCCAAACCCGTTAGGACACGTGTCCTAACCCGTTGGGACACCTTTCCTAACCCGTTGGGACACGTGTCCCAACGGGTTTAGTACAATAACTTTTGACTGCGCAAAGATAATAGTTTTCCTCGAATAATGCAAATTTTTCTTTCAACGGGGCGTGTGGCGCGGGCGGCAATGACGGAGATTGACAGGGATGGCGCGGGCGCTAAGGGAAACGGGATGCCCAGAGCCGTCCTCGGCAGGGCGGAGGGTAATCTCTGCCATAAGGGCTTGGCGTGTCTGCGGAGGTGTCTGGTCAAAGACGAAGTTGCCGAGGCTGTAGAAGACGGGGATGGAGTCGTTGGAAAATGTCTCCAAAGACTGGACGACGTGGGGATGATGCCCGACGACGGCATCGCAGCCTGCGCTGACAAGGGCTGCAGCACCCAGGCGCTGACGCATGGAGGGCGTCTGCTGGAACTCCATACCCCAGTGCAGCACGGCAATAACGACGTGATTAGGATGCGCCGTCTTGTAGCTGCGGATGCGGGCGGCAAGAGCCTCAGCGCTCAGCTGGCAGACGTCAGGAAGGCTGTCGGAAGGCACCCAGTTCTCTAGGGGAAAGGTGACGCTATTGAACAGCGCTACAGTAATGTCGCCCTTGCGGATGAGCGTGGGCTGTGCCTGCTGCGCAAGCGAGGTGCCGTAGCCGACAGGGACAATGCCGGCTGCCTCCAAGGCCTGGGCGGTGGAGCGCAGGCCGCGTCGTGACTGGTCGTTGGTGTGGTTGTTGGCCATGCAAGCGTGGGTGACGCCAGCAGCACGTAAGCCCGCAGCCCAACGGGTGTCGGCATGGAAGATATATTGTTTGCCAATGGGCGCAAGGGTGTCTGCAAAGGGGCATTCAAGGTTGATGACGACGGCATCAGCACGGGCGAAATCATCAGCAACGCCCTCGAAAAGGTATTCTACCCCCTTCGCCTCCACGATAGGGCGCACCCCACGGTCAAGCAGCACGTCGCCCGTGAGGAGAAGGGTGAAGGCGTCACCCCCTTTTTCGCCTGCGCAGGCAAGAAAAAGGAGTGAAACAGAAAGAATGAAGAACCTTTTTATAAAAGAACTCAGCATCCTGTGGAATAGATGTACTTGTCGCCGACTTTGGCGGGCTGGGTGAGGAGCCAGGGAGCCATCCATTCAGGGACGGCAGGAGCCTCGCCGCGCTCCAGCATCTCCTGCCACTCCTCGTCGGTGAGGCGAGTGCCCAGCGGGCGGACAAACTCGTAGTAGCTGAAGGTAGCGCCACGCGTCAGGTAGGTCTCGCCGTTGATGCGCACGAGGGCGTAGATGGTGTTGGCGTTGCCCGTAGCCTCGTGGAGAATGCCGTCTTTCGGACAGCTATCGACGTTGCGCGTAAAGACGTCAGCCACAAGGGCTATGGAGCGCTCGGCGCCTTTGATGTCGTCCCAGCGGAACACACGCTGCTCGGGGTCGAGGATGGAGAGCGTGAACCACTCGATGCTACTGCCCATGTAGGAGAGTGTTTGGTGCTTTTCAACTGGGGTTTCACGGCCAACATGCTCGTCTTCCGCCACTTCGAGACAGAGCTTAACCATCTCGCGCAGACGCTCGGCTTTGTCAAAGAGGTCCGTGTCGGTGATGCCGACGCTCTTCAGTACTGTGCCGAGTTGGTCGATGAGGGCTACCAGTCCCTGCCAGAAGGGGATGTTGGGCTCCACGTAGTTCACCTTGATGGGCTCGGGGAAGTCGCTGCCATCGCCACACTCCGCAACCATCGGCTGCTCGGCGTAGAGAATGGCGTCGTGCTTCAGCTCCGTCCACGAAGCAAGGGCGGTGTTGAGGTTCTTGCAGGCCCAGGCGGGCGTCAGCGTGAAGCCTGGAGCCTCCTTGCCGACACCCTGCAGGCGGACGAGCAAACGCATCCAGGCGCCGTACATGTTCTCGTCGGTATAACGGGAGAAGGTGCGCTTCAGCTTGTTCATTTCCGTAGCATAGTCTTCCCATTGGGCTGACTCGTGATAGAGCGTGTCAAGGATATTGTCGGCTGCCCTGACGCCAAAGGCGGAGAAGATGTCGAGGCCCTTCGGATAGGCGCGTTTAGCATTCGGGGCAACATCCACCAGACGACCGAGGATTTCACCATCGGGGGTATAGCGCTGCGGCATGAAGTTGACCTTCTTCACGCAATCGTTGGCGATGGGCGGGGTGATGCGGTTGCGCTGCTCGAAGAGTTTGTCGATGGCAGCCTGGACATCGTCGGCGTTACGGCAACCCCAGATTTCCTCAACGGAAAGGTTATCCGCCTCGCCCATGAGGAAATCGAGGGGGACGGTAACCTTGTGATAGGCCTCCATTGCCTTGTCGCCGGCGCGGCCTAGCAGCGAGGCCATGAAGAGGCAAGGGCTGTCGGCTGTAACGGCATCAGCGCAGAAAAAGACGGTCTGCAGCCACATCATGGCGCGGAAATAGCGCTGCGCCTGTTCGTTGCGGGTGTAGTGCCCACGGGGCTTGAAGAGGCTGTAGCCAAACTGGGCATCGCTGGGATAGAGCACGGAAAAATCGTCCTGAAGGGCATCGATGTTGGCCAGTTCGGCATTGTAGATATCTGCGAAGCCATTGGGCACGGCAACTTTCGTATCGTCAAGCAAACGGAGAGCGATGGCAAAAAACGTAGCGGCACGGGCCGTGTTGTCGCGCTGGTAACCGCTGGCAGACAGCAGGGTGGTGTATTCGTTCATAGCCTGATGATAGAGCGAGGTGCATAGCGTCTTCAGGGCTGGGATGAACTGGAACGTCTCCAAGTACTTGAGCACATAGCTGAAGTACATGTGGAACGTCTGAAGGAAGAGGTCGGAAGTGATGAACGACGGCATCATGCAGTAGTCGTTTTCCTCATAAATATGGAAAAGTTGGTAGTTGTCGGAGGGCTGTAGAGCGAAGTTATGGTCGAGCAAATGGGCGTCAAGCTCAGCAGGGCGCTCAGCCAGCTGGTAATTGTTCACGGCCAGCGTGGGGTTGAGCAAGTGACTGTGGATAAAACTCTCCTTCTTCAGCTCGGCCATCCGCTCGTCGATGCGGCGGATGAAGGCGCGCTCCTCGTCGGTGAGTGGCGTGGCGTCCATCTCCTTCTGATAATCGGCGTCCCAAGGATAGCCGTCTTTATAGCGATTGTAGCAAGCTTCGTAGTACCACTCGCTGCGTCTGTCGAAAAAGCAATTGAGGTCGCCCTCGGTGAACCAATGGCCATGGAGGGCATAGGGGTAGGCGCGGAGCAAGCGCAGCTCTTCGTAGGAGCAGCGGCTGATGTCTTGGTTGAGGTCGATGGATTGGGGCAGCGTGTCAAGCGCTAAGATGGAGATAAAGGGTGTCTTTGTCTCGTCGTCTGTCTGGCGGGGCTGTTTGTTGTGAGGTTTACAGCCTGCCAACAAAGTCAAAAAGGTGAGCAGGAGAAGGAATGTTTTTTTCATAAGGAAACAGGTTTTAATCCGAAAGAACTGAGTTTATAAGTGCGGTAGATGAGGCTGTCTGTAGCATTGTGTTCGATGGTACGTATGAGTGCATCGTCACCGAAGCGAAAGTCGTCAAGCCGCGCACCCACATGTGAGCCCATCCATAGCGGACGGATGAGCCGCCCGTCAGTGAGATGGAAGAGAAAGAGCCGCTTATCTGTCTCGGGAGAGAAGCGGGTGCGTTTGATGACGCCAACGCCGATTTCAGGGATGCCGTCGCCCGTCAAGTCGCCGCAACAGAAACGGAAGGTGGGGTATGGCAGCTTGAAGGAGGAGACCTCTCTGCCGTCGGTAAGGCAATGACGAAGAATGCTGAGTGAATCGTTAATCACATCCAAACGTATTTCACCCTCGGCATAGCGATAGACATTATCTCTTTCATTGCAAGCAGCGAATGAAAAAAAGAGAAAGAAAAATGAAGAATAAATGGCTTTGCCGGTGAGATGTTGCAAACGGGACATTTTATGCTTCATTTTTTCTTTCTTCATCATTTTTTAAACTCCTTGTTTGGCGCGAAGGAGTTGCTGGGCCGTCGTCAGGTTGGTAGCGGGAATATAGCCTGGGAGGGGGACCATCTTTTCGTGAATAGCATCGAGGAACCAACTGGGCTGTGGGAAGAAGGCTTCTTCCAACTCGTGACAAGGCGTAATCCAATTGCGGGAGCCGAGGACGACGGGGGCTGCATCGAGATAGTCGAAGCAGGCATCGGCGATGTTAGCCGCAAGGTCGTTGAGGAACGAGCCGCGGGCTGTAGCATCACCGGCAATGATGATGCGACCGGTCTTCTTCACGCTATCGATGACGGGCTGGTAATTGAATGGCACCAAAGAGCGGGCATCGATAACCTCAGCCTCCATACCGAACTCAGCCTTCAGGCGGTCGGCTGCTTCAAGGGCGCGATAGAGGGTTGCACCGATGGTGAGGAAGGTGACATCCTTACCCGTGCGTTTCACATCGGGCTCGCCGATGGGAATCTCGTAGTACTCCTTGGGCACACCACCCGCATGGAACTCTTCGCCCTTGTCATAGATGCGCTGGCTCTCGAAGAAGATGACGGGGTCGGTGCCCTGTAAGGCAGCGTTCATAAGGCCCTTGGCATCGTAGGGAGTAGCAGGGAAACAGACTTTCAACCCAGGGATATGCGTGCAAAGGGAAGTCCAGTCTTGGCTGTGCTGTGCGCCATATTTCGAGCCCACACTTACGCGGACGACTACGGGCATCTTGAGGATGTTGCCCGACATAGCCTGCCACTTGGGAAGCTGGTTGAAGATCTCGTCACCGCAGCAGCCGAGGAAGTCGCAGTACATGATTTCCGGGATGACACGCCCACCACACATGGCATAGCCGATGGCGGTGCCGATGATAGCGGCTTCAGCAATGGGGGCGTTAAAGAGGCGATGAGGAGGCAGCGCCTCGGTGAGGCCGCGATAGACGGCAAAGGCGCCGCCCCACTCGCGATTCTCTTCGCCATAGGCGACAAGGCTGGCGTCCTTGTAGAAACGATCGACGATGGCTTCAAAGAGTCCGTCGCGGATGTTGAACGACTTCATCTTGCTGACGGGCTTGCCTTCGGCATCCTTGTAGAAACGCTCCTTGCCGGCAATTTGCTTGACGCGCGGGTTCTCCTCCATGGGATGGTTGACCTCGGGTGCGGCGTCGGAAAGGGTGTCGGCGCTTCCGTTGGAGAACATCATATCGCCCAGCAGTTCGCTTTGCTTGACAAGGTCCATGCGCGGCGAAAGCGTGTCGTCGATAGCCAGCTTGTACATCTCAAAGAGCACGTCCTTCATCTGCTGCTGGATGGCGTCGAGGTCTTGCTGCGTGGCTAAGCCAGCGGCGATGAGCTTCTCGCCATAGGCAATGATGCAGTCTTCGGCCTGCCAGGCTTCCAGCTCTTCCTTGGTGCGATAAGAACCTTGGTCGGAAGGCGAATGGCCACTATAGCGATAGGTGACGACATCCAACAGGCAGGGGCCTTCCTTGCGCAGCAGGGCGTTTTTCTTGCGACGGAAAGCATCGATGACGGCAAGAGGATTGTAGCCATCAACGCGCTCGGCCTGCATGGCATCGGGACGGAAGCCGGCACCAATGCGGGCAGCAAAGTCGTAGCCCATCGTCTCGCCGCGCGTCTGTCCGCCCATGGCATACTGATTGTCCATAATGCTGAAGAGGACTGGAAGACCACCCTTCATATCGCCCTCCCAAAGAGTACGGAACTGGTCCATACTAGCGAAAGTCATGCCTTCAAGGACGGGACCGCGAGCTAGAGCGCCATCGCCAATGTTGCAGACGACGATGCCACGCTTGCGGTTAACCTTCTTATAGAGAGCAGCGCCAACGGAAATACTGCCCGAGCCGCCCACGATGGCGTTGTTGGGGAAGATGCCGAAGGGGATGAAGAAGGTATGCATGGAGCCGCCCAAACCTTTGTTGAAGCCGGTTTCGCGGGCAAAAATTTCGGCGATAGCGCCATAGAGGAGGAAGCGGATGCCCAGTTCCTTCACATCGTGACCTTCGTAGCCGCGTTTGGCTACGTTCAGCGTAGCGCCGCCCCAGAACTCCTCCATGACCTTCGTGAGTTCCGTATCACTAAGAATCTGAATGGAGCGGAGGCCTTTGGCCAGAATCTCACCGTGACTGCGGTGGGAGCCAAAGATGAAGTCGTCCGTGTCGAGGTTGTAGGCCATGCCGACAGCCGCAGCTTCCTGACCCGCGCTGAGGTGGGCAGGGCCTGGGTTGTTGTAGGGAACGCCGTTGTAGCCACCCGTGGTCTTAACGAGATTCAGCATGGTCTCAAATTCGCGAATGGTGAACATGTCGCGATAGATGCGCAGCAGGTCGTCGCGGGTAAAGTTGCCTGAGGCGAGTTCATCTGCGATGCTCTTGTCATATGGCATCACAGGGATAGTCGGGAGTTTAATCTCTCCGGCTTTCCGTATTTCCTTGGGGTCGATATAAAGTGTCTTGGACATAGTCATATAGTGTTAAAGGGTAAATGCTGTTTCCTTGATGATTTCGCTGACGGTGGGGTGCGGGAAGACGACTTCCTTCAGTTGCTCGACGGTCATCTCCTGCTCAATGGCGATGCAGCAGCTGTGGATGATTTCGCTGCAGGGGTTGCCCAGCATGTGGACACCTAGCACCTCGTGGTAGGGTTTGCCAACGATCAGCTTGCAGACACCCTCACCGCCTTCGTTTTCGGCAACAAAGCGTCCGGCAAAGGCCATGGGGAGCTTGAGGACGTCGTAATCGATGCCCTTGGCTTTTGCCTGCTCTTCGGTAAGGCCCACGCCGGCAACTTCGGGATTGGTATAGACCACGCCCGGGATGGCATCGTAGCGCATGTGGTCGCTGCCTCCGAGGATGTTGTTGACAGCCACTTCACCTTCGCGGCTGGCGGTATGGGCAAGCAGACTGAAGCCTGTGACGTCGCCCGCAGCATAGACGCCCGGGATGTTGGTACGCATGCGCTCATCGACTTTGATGCCAACCGGCTTGCCACCCTTGTTGAGCGCCATCTCCACACCGAGATTCTCCAACCCGAAGCCGCTGATATTGGCGCGACGGCCAACGGAAAGAAGAATCTTGTCGCCACTGACGCGACAGGTTTGTCCATCGGGGTCTTCATAGACGACGCTGTTCCCCTCGATAGCCGTAACCTTGCAGCGGAGGTGGAAGTCGATGCCCTTCTTGGCGTAGATAGCGCGCAACATGGCGCTGATTTCGCCGTCGAGACCGCCGAGGATTTCGGGCAGCATCTCTATGACGGTGACCTTGGTGCCGAGGCTGTTGAAGAATGAAGCAAACTCCATGCCGATGACGCCACCGCCAATGACGACCAGCTCCTCGGGCCGCTCACGCAGGGCGAGGATTTCGCGGTTGGTGACAACCGTGTCGCCAGCCTCTTTCAGCCCGGGAATGGGGGGGACGGTGGCTTCGCTGCCTGTGCAGATGAGCAGGTCGCGGGCGGTGTACGTTTCTTCGCCACAGCGGATGGCGATGCCTTCGGCAGAGCGCCCTTCTATCATGGCCTCGCCCTTGACGACGGTTACGTTGTGGTTTCGCATGGCGGCTTTCACGCCACCGACGAGCTTTTTCACCACCTTCTCCTTGCGGGCAACTATTTTGCCGTAGTCGAACGTGGCATTCTCTACGCTGACACCATATTTGTCGCCGTGGCGGGCGTAGTCATACACTTTGGCGGAGTAAAGGAGCGTCTTGGTGGGGATGCAGCCCTCGTTGAGGCAGACGCCGCCCAGCTCCCTCTTCTCAAACAACACCACTTGCAGGCCTTTGGCGCCTGCTCTCTCTGCGGCTACGTACCCTCCAGGGCCGCCGCCAATGATGGCAAGATCAAACATGACTTATTTATTATTTGACGATTTACAATTTACATTAGAACGTGATATCAAGGTTTTCGATTTCCGTGGCGATGGTCTTGAGGAAGCGCGTGGCCTCGCCGCCGTCGATGGAACGGTGGTCGTAGGTAAGGCTGAGGCCGATGTAGGGCACAAAGGCATAGACGCCTCCGCCGAGATCTTTCGGGCGGGGGACTATGGTGTTGACGCCGAGGATGGCGCTCTGGGGCACGTTGATGATGGGAGTGAAGATTTCCACGCCGTAGTTGCCCAGGTTGCTGACGGTGAACGAGGCTGCCTCGGGGCTGAGCAAGTCGGGGTTGATGCTGCCCTTCTTGCAATCGTCGGCCACCTTCTTGAGGGCTTTGCTAAGGCTAACGATGTCAAGGTCGTCGGCGCCCGGCACCGTAGGCACCATCAGGCCGCGCTCGGTATCGACGGCCAAGCCGAGGTTTACCTTCTTGAAGATGCGCAGGCTCTCGCCCAGCTGGTGGCTGTTGACGTGCGGGAACTGTCGGAGAGCCTTAATGACGGCGTAGCAGACAAAGTCGTTGATGGTGATGTTGGCGTCGATGCGCCCCTCTTCGTAGGCCTTTTTCGCCTGCTTGCGGAGCGCTTGCATGCGACGGGCGTCGGCGCCCAGATGGTGCGTGAGCTGCGCCGAGTTCTGCAAGGAGTTGTACATGGCGCGGGCAATCAGCTTGCGCATATTCGTCATGGGAACATCGTCGTAGGCAGCCCCAGATTGAGATACTTCAGCCTTCAGGCCAGCAGATAGATCTGCTGCCTTAACATTGCCAGCCAGCCCGCTACCTTTGGCGGGAGCTTCGAGGCCTTCGGCTGCCATCATGGCACGGGCTTTGCCGCTGAGGGCGCCCTGCGTATGCGCAGCGCGGGTCACGTCCTGCTCAATCACACGGCCTTCAGGGCCAGAGCCGGCAAGACGCCTCCAGTCGATGCCCTTCTCCTCAGCCACTCTACGGGCACGGGGCGAGGCAAACGCTTGTTCAGACGATAGGCTACTTGTTATGGGGTCAACAAGTCCACAAGTCAACGAGTCAACAGGTTGCTTTGCAGACGGCACCCCGCTTGCAATCTCGCCCGCTTGTTGACCTGTTGACTTGTTGACCTGTTGACCTTTCCCAATAATCTCCTCGCCTTCTGCGCCAATGACCATGACGTCAGTCAGGCACGGCACTTCGTCGCCTTCCTTGAAGTAGCACGCCAGCACGGTGCCCTCCACCTTCGCCTCTTCCTCAAACGAGGCCTTGTCCGTCTCGTAGGCAAACAGCACGTCGCCCACGCTCACCTTGTCGCCTACCTTCTTCCGTATCTCGGTGATGATGCAGCTCTCCACCGACTGCCCCTGCTTGGGCATGATTATAGTTGTTGCCATATCGTTATTTATAAAGTGCTTTGAAGTCTATGCTGGCCCAGTCGGGAATCTCAATGTCGGGGTCGTCGACGAGGGTGTCGACGATGCGCTTCTTGCCGCGCATGACGTTGGTTTCCAAGAAGCGAAGCTCCTCGTGGATGAGGCGCGTCATGGCAGAGGCAATCTCGTGGCCGTGCCCTGCAAAGCGGTAGGCATTGTAGTTGTAGCCCTTCTTCTTGTACTGCTTTGCCAGCGAATCCAGCCCTCCGAAGTAACGACGTCCCAGTTTCATTTTCTTGTAGGTGACGATGCGGTCCTCGGTGCCGTGGAAGAGCAGCGTGGGGCAGGGTTCCGTCTTGTAGTACGGGCCGCCCTGATAACTGTAGAGCGCGCCGCTGAAGGACATCACGCCAGCGTAGTTGTACGTCGGGGGCAGGGGGCAGCGGTTCGTGCGGTTGGCAATCTCATACTCGGCCTGCAGGGCGGTGATGGCACCTGCCGAGGAGCCGCTCACGACGAGGTTATTTGCGTCGATGCCGTGCTCCTCACCATGCTCGATGAGCCAGAGCGTGGCGCTGAACAGGTCATCCACAGCCATGTCGATGGCGTTCTGCACAGCATGGAGGAACTCCATGTTGAACCGTCCGTGAAAGCCCTTCAGCCCCAGGCGGTAGTCAATGGCAACCACATGGTAGCCCTCGTCGCAGAGGAGTTTGTACCATGCGCGCTGGTAGCCGTTGTCACGCTCGCCGCCCACGAATCCTCCGCCGAAAACAAAGAGCACCGTGGGTTTCTCCTTTCCCCCGATGCTCGTCACGCTCCCCGGCGTGGGGTTGTAGATGTCCAGCCAGAGGCTACATGTGTCGCGCTCGGCATACTTGAACATACCTGCCGGCATAAACACGCGCTCCTGCGCCGCAGCCGCGAAGGCTACCGCCAGAGCCATTAGAGTGAAGGCAATTCTTTTCATACTTTTTATAATTTGGGTGCAAAATTACAATATGCCGCGCGATAATGCAAATATATTTGCAATTATCGGAGCCTCCGTCTGTCTAAAAGTCAACATCAGGGGAATAAAACTTACGATAAAAAAAGGGGACATCTATATTGACATTACGGAAAAAATGTGTAAATTTGCACGCGATACAATAATCTCAAATTGATGAAACGTTACCTTCTTCCCCCATTGCTCCTGTTGCTGGCGCTGACGGCGGCAGCACAGAACCCCGTCATTCACGACCAGTTTACGGCCGACCCGACGGCACGTGTCTTTGGCGACCGCCTTTACCTCTATCCCTCGCACGACATCTTTCCGCCCGAGGGCGCCCGGCAAGACTGGTTCTGCATGGCCGACTACCACGTCTTCTCAACGGACAACCTGACGGACTGGACCGACCACGGCGTCATCGTCACCCAGAACGCCGTGCCTTGGGTGCGCACGGACTCCTATGCCATGTGGGCTCCCGACTGCGTCTGCCGCGACGGGCGTTACTACTTCTACTTCCCTGCCGCACCACGCGACGGCCGAGGCTTTGCCATCGGCGTAGCTACTGCCGACAGCCCCGAAGGCCCCTTCATGTGCGAGCCCAAGCCCATCGAGGGCATCAGCGGCATCGACCCCTGCGTGCTGCTCGACGACGATGGCCAGGCCTACATCTACTGGAGCGGCATGGGCATCCGTGGTGCCAAGCTGAAGAAGAACATGAAGGAGCTGGACGGCGAGCTGCAGGAGATAACGATGCCGCGCCGCGAGGGCATGCCCGAGATGCCGCCTATGAAGGTGGGTGGCGAAGAGATGAAGGGACTGCCCGACGGCTTCAAGGAAGGGCCGTTTGCCTTCAAGCGGGGCAGCTGGTACTACCTCACCTTCCCCTGGGTACGCGGCGAAACGGGCGAGGGCAAGAACCCCACCGAGACGCTGGCCTACGCCATGTCGAAATCGCCCCTCGGACCGTGGGATTTCAAGGGCATCATCATGGCCGAGCATGCCGACCATTGTTGGACCAACCACCACAGCATCGTGGAGTTCCAAGGGCAGTGGTATATCTTCTATCACCACAACGACTATTCGCCACGCGACGATAAGCGCCGTTCGGCTCGCATCGAACCCATCTCGTTCAATGCCGACGGCACCATCAACGAAGTGAAGCCCACCCTGCGCGGCGCGGGCATCAACCGTGCTGCCGAGCGCATCGACGTGGACCGCTACAGCCAGTGCAGCCCCGATGTTACCATCGCCTTCGTTGACACGCTCCGTCCCTTCCGCGGCTGGCAGGCTACGCTCCCCGCCAAGGGCAGCTGGCTGAAATACGATGGCGTTGACTTCAGCGACGTCGCCGATGCCTACCTTGTCATCAGCGTCAAGGCTGACGACAATACGGAGCTGTCCGTCCGCGAGAAGAGCGCCAAGGGCAAAGTCATTGCCAAGGTTACCGTGACGGTGAAGAGCGAAGGAGGCCCCTTCCGCCGCGACATGTCGGGGCAGTGGCTTACGCTCACAGCACCCTTGGCCTACACGCCGAAGGGCGTCACCGACCTCGTCGTTACGAGTGGGGGCGGCGTCAGCGTTGATTGGCTGCAAATCAAGAACCGTCCGAAATACTTCACCCCTGTAGCCGCCGGAGCCGCTCCGTCAACCCCCGACGAGCAGGGCTTTATCCGTCGCTGGAGCCTGATGGAGCCCATAGCGGTTGATGTCCGCTCGAACATCGTATTCACCGACTCGTGGCTGCGCGCCCAGTTCGACGAAAAGCTGGCCAGCCTGCCTAAGCAGAAAGCCAAGTGGTACAATCTGGATAGCGAGAACTACAACGTCAAGCTCTTCCGCTTTGCCGAGAAGTACGGGAAGCAGACCTACGGCTCGTACTTCTGGTGCGAGACCGTCCTCGACGTTCCCGAAGAGATGGAGAACGTGCGCCTGGCTGCCGGTTCCAACGGTGCCTCCCTCTGGTGGCTCAATGACGAGGAGGTACTGCTGCTCTCGGGCGACCGCCGCATGGTGGAGGACGACGGCGTCTCGCCCCGCCTGACCTTGAAGAAGGGACGGAACGTCCTGCGCTGTGCCGTCATCAACGGCCCGGGACTGAGCGACATGTGCGCCCGCTTTATCGACGAGAATGGAAAACCAGTCACTAACTACACTATCATCAACCGCAAATAACAATCTTCAATTTTCAATTTTCAATCTTCAATCTCTCATGACCCGCCTTCATACCCTTTTGGCCGTACTGGCCACCTGCGCAGCCGCTAACGCCCAAGTCGGCCAGCCTTATATCCACGACCCTTCCACGATTGCTGAGTGCGAGGGCAAGTACTACACCTTCGGCACGGGCGGAGGAGGACTTATCTCCGACGACGGCTGGTCGTGGCACGGCGGTGCCGACCGTCCGGGCGGCGGCGCAGCCCCCGACGTGATGAAGCTGGGCGACCGCTACCTCTGCATCTACGGCGCCACGGGCGGCGGACTGGGCGGCGGACACAACGGCCGCATCCTCACCATGTGGAACAAGACGCTCGACCCCGCGAGCCCCGACTTCCGTTGGACGGAGGCTGTGGAAGTCTGCTCCAGCGACGGCATGGAGGATCAGGACGCCATCGACCCCTGCCTCTTCCTCGACCCCACGACGGGACGCCTCTGGGCAACCTACGGCACCTATTTCGGCACCATCCGCATCATTGAGCTCGACCCCGCCACCGGCTACCGCGTGCAGGGTAACAAGGAGAAGGACATTGCCATCGACTGCGAGGCTACCGACCTCATCTGGCGCGACGGCTGGTACTATCTGCTCGGCACCCACGGCACCTGCTGCGACGGCGTCAACTCCACGTACAACATCGTCGTGGGCCGCTCGCGCAACGTCGAAGGGCCGTACCTCGACAATGTCGGCCGTGACATGTTCCACGGCGGCGGACGCATGGTCATCGCCGCTGGCGACCGCGTGTGCGGCCCTGGCCATTTCGGCCGTACCATCATCGACGAGGGCGTCGAGGTCATGTCGTGCCATTTCGAGGCCGACCTTGAGCGCAGCGGCCGCAGCGTGTTGGGTATCCGTCCCCTGTTGTGGCGGGGCGGCTGGCCCGTGGCTGGCGAGCGTTTCAAGGAGGGCACCTACGCCCTGACATCCGAGCGTCGCGGCTACTCGCTTGAACTCGCCGTTGATTTCGTCCGCATGCAGCAGGAGCGTCAGTCCTTCTGGCGCCTCGACCCCAACGAGCCCGTAAAGCCCATCCCCGACCAGCAACTGAAGGACGTCATCGACACGTGGCCGGAGGGCGACATCCCCGTGCGCTGCGGCGATTACATGTTCCGTCCTCATCAGCACTGGACCATCAGCGCCGTGCCCGAGGCGGGCGGTTATCTGGGCGGACCTTATTGTAAGCTCACGGTTGCCGGTACCGACCGCGCCCTTACCGCTACCGCCGCGCTTGAACTGACCACCACCACGTTCACGGGAGCCGACGAACAACTATGGCGCATCGAACAACTCACCGACGGCACCTTCCGCCTCCTGCCCAAGCGTATCCCGGGACAAGCCGAGCTCAACACCCGCTACGTGCTCTACACCCCCGCCGACAGCACCCCCACCCTTGCCGAATGGGACTTCACCTCCGACAACTCCAAGTGGAACTTCCTGCCCTATAGTGCCAAATAACAGGGACAAGGACCCCGTCCTTTCTGCTTTCGTCCCCTTTTCATCTCAAACTTATAGCGAAGAACGAACATGAAGAAAATGGTTTTTACATGCCTTTTGGCAACCGTCTGTCTGCTGACGGCTTCTGCCCAGTCAGTATATGATTTCAAGGTAAAGGACAATGCGGCTGGCGAGGTGTCGCTTGCCACCTACAAGGGAAAAGTGTTGCTCATTGTCAATACCGCAACGCGTTGTGGATTCACACCACAATACAACGAATTGGAGGCGCTGTACGAGAAGTACCACGATGAAGGGTTGGAGATTCTTGACTTTCCCTGCAATCAGTTTGGAGCGCAAGCACCAGGCTCTATTCAGGAAATCCATGAGTTCTGCACTGCCAACTATCACATCCAGTTCCCACAGTTCGACAAGATTGACGTCAACGGGAAGGACGAGGCTCCCCTCTACACCTACTTGAAGGCACAAAAGGGCTTCAGCGGTTTCGACCTCAACGACCCGACGGGTAAGTTCATGGACGGGATGCTACGCAAGCAGGATGCCGACTACGACAAAAAGGCGGACATCAAATGGAACTTTACCAAGTTCCTTGTCTCCCGTGATGGACGTGTTTTGAAGCGCTACGAACCGACGGACCAATTCGCCACCCTCGAGGCCGATGTGAAAAAAGCGGTAAAGGAAAACCTCAAAAACAACAAACGGTAAGGCTTTGGCGCATCGAACAACTCACCGACAGCACCCCACCCTTGCCGAATGGGACTTCACCTCCGACAACTCCAAGTGGAACTTCCTGCCCTACTGCGCCCAGTAGAATCATATAATAAATTATATCACATATTACTTGTGATTCTACTAATAGGCGGATTCTTTTCTGCCTCGGCGGAAGACGTGTATTATGTTTATCTGAAAAGCGGAGGCGTGGAAGCCTTTTCATCCGACTATTTTGCCGTCCCTCAAACATTGCCAGACGGATCCCTTTGTGTCATGTCCCATGACGGACATCTTTTTTCGTTTATCGGGACAGAGTACAGCAAGTGGAGTTTAGAAGCCCCCACCTATCCCTATTTTTCCTCTTTTAAGTTTAACAACAAATACAATCCGTCGTTGCATCAGGATATAGTTGTGGATTGTTTGTCAAGCAACGAGAATCCACAGTTCAACGTGCTGGATACCATTAGGATAGCCGCCAATTCGATTGGTAAGAGACTTACACCCAGTTTCAGGACAAGCGAACCGGATGCCCTTGTGTATGCAGAGGGGAAAATAGCCAGGAGCAAGGTGTCGCGTTATAGATTTGACCATGATATTGTCTTTACCGTAGCAAGTCCAGGTTGCTTGCGCTGGATAATCGACGAAGAAGAAATCATACGAAGTGTTCCCCTCGGGCATTCTTATCTGGTACATGTGGATTGGCTGACAGACAATCCGATGAACATACCTCGTATTGACATCAACATCGATGGGGGCAGAAAGGTCACCAGCAAGGATGTGTATGTGAAAGCCTCATTCGGCATCCAGGGTAATGGCGTTTATGAAGATTTCCCTTTATGTGACGTATGGATTAAAGGACGTGGAAACACAAGTTGGGGTTGGCCCAAGAAGCCCTATCGCCTGAAGTTTGACGAAAAAGTGAGTCCTTTTGGATTGTCGGGGGGAAAGAACTGGGTGCTCTTGTCGAACTATCTGGCAGGTTCATTATTCGCCAATGCCCTGGCATTTAAAAGTGGGCAGCTGGCGGGCGTTGCAGCATGTAACCACATCGTTCCGGTGGAATTGTATATGAATGGTGATTATCTGGGCAATTATATGTTTACTGAAAAGGTCGGCTTTGGAAACAACAGTTTAGATGCTGACGAAAAGTCTGACTGCCTGCTCGAACTTAGCAGAGAGTATGACGAACAATACCGATTCCGTTCTAATCCCTACAATCTTCCCGTAAACATAAAAGAACCCGACCTTACCTCTTATTATTCCACAGATATATATGGGCAGAAGGAACGAATCAAACGGAGTTTCAACAATCTGGCGAAGGCAATACATCTACAATCTGACGAAGTAAGTGATCTGTTGGACATTGATGCTTGTGCCAGATTCTTGCTTGTGAATGATTTATGCAACAATGTGGAGCTAAACCATCCCAAAAGTACCTTCCTGTTCAAGGAGAATTATGCATCGGAAGACACGAAATATGTTTTCGGACCTATATGGGATTTTGACTGGAGTTATGGATTCGCCAGGACAAACACCTATTTTGACAGGGATCAGAACACAACGTGGCTCCGCACTCTTGATGGTTCCGTCGGAAACTTTTTTTTCCACGACCTGATGGAACTGGACATTGTGAAGCGATATTACTATAAAACCTGGATGGATTTTATATACAACAGCCATATTGACGAGTTGAAAGAATTTGTCCAGGACTACTATGACTTTGCCCATCTATCCTTTGAACATGATATGGAGAAGTGGGGGCGAAAGGTCTCTTATCAAGAACTTGTTAAAAAGGCTCAGAAATGGCTGGATGATAGGGCCAAGTATATTGTCAGCAACTTGACTGTCTACGATTTAACTGATTTTGAGACCCGCTTAGAGGGCGATGTTAACCGAGATGGAGAACTCACAGTTACTGATGCTTTGCTAACGTTCGATTATATCCAGACAGGCGTTGTTTCCGAGATAGATTTATCTCTGGCTGATGTCAACTACGACGGCTCTGTCGATACAGCCGATGTCGTCAGTATGGTGCATCGCATCATCCAACAAAAAGACTGTGCTACCCCTGTCAGACCCTATGGATATCATAATCTTTCAACCCGTATTATGGCAGATCCGTTTGAATTGAAACTTGGTCAGAGCATCGACGTTCCCATTCAATTGTCGTGTGAAAACACAGAATCTGACATGTATTATGCCTTTCAATGCGATATCCATCTGCCCAAAGGGTTGAGTTTGACAAATGTCAAGACCGACCTTGACAGCTTAGGCTACATGGTTTATTCCGCTATAGATAATGAAGACTCGCGCGTCGTGCTAATGCCATCAGGGACAACGGTACGGCCAATAAAGAACAATTCACCCATACTTGTGCTTGAGGTATCTGCCGACAAGGTCGTTGAACCGTCAAGTCGTACTATCAGTATTACAAACATTCGTTTGACAACAGAAGAAAGAGAAGAGGAACAATTGCATTCTGCGTACATTTCCTTTGATGAGACTACAGGGCTTAACGCCCTTCAGGCGAAGAGCATACAAGTCTCAGGCGGGCACAGTATTGTCATCACATCCCTGGAAGAGCAAGATGTTCATATTGCGTCAATTGATGGAAAGTACATAAAGACGATCCATGTCCTTCCGGGCAGGACTATCCTGGATCTATCCACAGGTGTCTATGTAATTGCAGGGCAGAAAGCCGTTGTTTACTAAAACAACAGAGCCTATGTAACGACAATTATTCGCCGCTGACAGCACCCCCACCCTTGCCGAATGGGACTTCACCTCCGACAACTCCAAGTGGAACTTCCTGCCCTATAGCGCCACTCGGTGATTGGTGAGAAGTAAAAAAAAGGACACCCTCTATATATATAGTATCCCGAAAAAATCGAAAAATTACGATTTTTACCACTTTTTTTCGTCCCAAACTAAAAAAAGTGCTCACAACACCTTCTCAAGGGGGGGCGTGTGGGGAGAGAGGTATCAGCGAATGTTGCTTGATACCATGATACCTGATACTTATGATACCGCTTTCATCTCATCATTTCTTGGGGAAAGGGCGTGTGCGAGGTATCAGGTATCAAAGTATCACGGTATCACGCAGACACCCATGATACCATTTTCCTCCCTTTTTACTTTCTTTCTTCTCTTTGTTGTATTTCTCTTTTTTCTTTGATATAAATATATAATAACAAACACACAAAAAATGGCGGCGCGAAAAAGGTGGTATCACTTTTTTACCGTGATACCGTGATACCTGATACCTTTTCCTAACCCCTGCGAGAAGATGCTGTGAGTGCTATTTTCATATTTGTGCAAAAATAATTGGCAAAAATCGGGAATTTTCGATTTTTTCGGGATACTATATATATAGAGGCCCCTCCGAACACAGCGCCTGCCCCGCGCGCCGTCGCCCACTTCGCTGTAAAGCTTCAGATAGTTCGGAAGCTACTCCAGAATTTTCGGAAGCTTTTCCCTTAATTTCCTTTCTCTCCCGCTATCCATATATTTCCCTTTCTATCAGTTAAAAACCTCAAAACCCCAACCGTTATGTCCATCAAATCCAGTCCCAACCGATCAGGTATGCTTCTTCGTTATCATTTTCGCACATCGGCATTCTATTCCCCGATGACAAGGTCGTCCAGCTGCAGCTTGGGGACGCAATGGATGCCGTCGGGGGTGCGGTAGTAGGTCTGCGAGTCGCCGTCGTGGATGGGCGCAAGGCGGATGCGGTCGGCACCACGGCCAACGGCGATGATGGCCAAGGGGTCGTAAGGAAGACGGAGCGCTTCGGCGATGGCGGCACGGTCGAAGGCGCAGATGCAAAGGCCGTTCAGCCCCATCTCCACAGCCTTGAGTAGCATGCTCTGCACGCTGATGCCGAGGTCGATGTCCACATAGCGGCCTTCGGGAACGGTGGCGCAGCAGACAATATAGGCTTGCGGCTCCTGTCCTTCAGGCGGCAGATGGAGCTCGGGCAAGGCGGCACCCAGATGGATATGGCTGAGCACAGCCGCTACTTCATCCTCTTCGGTGACGGGACGGAAGCGCAGCACCTGCTGATTGCGGGCCGAGGGGAGCTTGGTGTTGACGCCGATGATGCGGAGCAGTTGCTCACGGGTGACAGCGACGGCGGGGTCGAAGCTGCGGTGGCTGCGGTTCTTCAGCAGCAGGCGGTCTAAGGGCTCACCCACACGGCGGACGACGGCTTTCCGTCCGGCTCCTGAGCCAAATACTTCCTCGTAGCGTTTTTCCAAATAATTGTCTGCCATTTCGGTATGTTTTTATCTTTGTTTTCCAATCTTTAACCACCATCCAATTTTTCTCTATATCAGCAACGAGAGCAACTCGTCGGGCGTCAGTTGGTCGAAGTAATCGGCGATGTCGAGCGTGCTGAGGCGTGCAAGAATAGCATCACTTTTATAGCGGCAGCCAATGAGACTGCGGGCAAGTTCCTCGGCCGGACGATTGCCCAGGAAATCGCCTCCGAAGGTGAGGGATGTGAGTTGCCCCTTCTCTACAGAAAAGTGCGTTTCAATGGTGCCGCAGGCGAATTTCTGCTTACGCTCGAAGGTCGCCAGCGGGCTGCGGCCCATGTTCCACTCCCACGTGGCAAAGCGTGTGCGGGCGATGTCGTTAATACGGGCCAACTGGGCAGGGGTAAGCAGCACCTCGCCATCGGCATGATGCCGCGAAAGGATGTCCTCCAGTGCTTCCTGCAAAGCCTCCACGCCGGGGAGCGACGGCAGGTAGTCGCGCAGGTTAGCCACACGGCTGCGGACGGAGGCTATGCCGTGCGCCTCCAGTTTGCTGTCGCTGACGGCAAGAACGTGCGACAGCGTTGTGAGGTCCACGTCGTACATCAGCGTGCCGTGCACCATCAGGCGGTCTTTCCAAACGCGCTTGGCGTAGCCCGACACCTTGCGCCCTTCGACGAGGATGTCGTTCCTCCCACTCAGCGTGGCAGGAACACCCAAGCTGCGCAGCGCCTCGATGACGTAGGTGAGATAGCCCGGATAGTCGCGCTCCAAGTCGGACGAGCGCCCCACGATGGTGTAATTCAGATTACCCAAGTCGTGATAGACGGCTCCGCCCCCCGTCACCCTCCGTGCCAAGAGAATGCCGTGTTCTTGCAAATAGGGCAGATTCACCTCGGCATAAGCATTCTGATTAAGCCCGATGATGACGGCAGGGGCGTTCCGCCAAAGGTAGAACACCGGCTCATCGACGTCCAACTCTTCAAGGCAGAACTGGTCGAACGCCATGTTGTAGTGCGCATTCGTGCTCGGGTTGCGGAGATAACGCATAGGCTCACGGTCTTCGGGCGGCGAAGATAGCGAAAAAAAAAGAAATGCCGAATTTATTTCGTGGTTTTTATGAGAATGTCTATCTTTACCGGCGAAAATCAATTTATCGGATTACAATACCCTATGAAGATTCGGCAACTAATACTTTTTTCCAGCCTGCTGCTGGCAGGCTGCGCACAGCACGACGTCCAGCCGCTGGAGCTTTGCATCGGAACCTACGGCTCGCATTACTACCGCGTGACGTTCCTCCCTGACGGCACCTTCTCCAAGGCGGCACCCACCGATGCTGTCAACGCCTCCTTTGTGCTCCCTGTTGGGGACGACGTCGTCTATGCCGTATCGGAGAACGACCCCCATTCGGGTATGGCCTCCTACCGCGGAACAGAACGAACGGCTTTTAACCCCGAAATAGGTGGAAGCCCCTGCTACCTGATGCATGTGGACAACCTCCCGTACATCTTCACGGCCGATTACATGGGTGGCAGCGTCTCGGTTTTCGCTACTAAGGATGGCGTTGTCGGCCAGCGCGTGCAGCACATCGCCTATGCCGGCAGCGGCCCTGTCGTCGGGCGGCAGGAGAAGGCCCATGTGCACCAGCTGAAGACGATTCCCGCTGCGCTCTGCGCACGGTTGGGCATAAAAGATGAGTGGCTCTTGGCTACCGATCTGGGCTGCGACAGCATCCATGTGCTGAAGGTCAATCGGGACGCGTCGTCCGATGTCCTGACGGATGTTCCCGCCCTTGGCGTCGCTCTCCCCGCGGGCAGCGGTCCGCGCCACATGGAATTCAACGAGCGGAACGCCCTGCTGTATTGTCTCTCTGAACTCTCTGGCGAGGTGCTGGTGTGGGCGCTCTCGGCGTCTGCCAATGGCGAACCCTGTTTCACCCCTGCGCAACGTCTGCTCGCTGACGATGCTCATGCCGGCGGAAGTGCCGACATCCACCTCCACCCCAATGGACGATTCCTCTACACCTCACACCGACTGCGCGACGATGGCATCGTCCTCTTCCACGTGGCTGACGACGGACTGCTGACAAAGGTTGCCCGCACCCCCACAGAGGACCATCCGCGCCATTTCCTCATCACTCCCGACGGGCGCTATCTCCTTGCCGCCTGCCGCGACGGGCATTGTGTGCAAGTCTTTGCTGTCAACTCCTCCGACGGTACCCTCACCGACACGGGCACCCGTCTGGATGTCGCTCCCGATGGTCCCGTCTGCGTGGCCCTACATCCTTAATACTCCTCGCCGTAGCGCTCGCGGGTGATTTGGTCAAGGGATTTGCCGCGGGTGTTGGGGCAGCCGATGACGCCGACAATCAGAGAGATGAGCAGCAGAGCTATCATGCAATAGGCGGCAACGGTGAAGCCTTCGCCTTGCTCGCCGTAGATATAGGTGAACACCAAGCCCCATACTGCTGAGAGACCTCGCACAATAAAGAACATCAGTCCCTGAGCACCCGCACGGAACTTGGCGGGGAACAACTCAGAGCCCCAGAGAGCATAGAAAATCTGTACGGAGATACCGCCGTTGATGCCCCAGAGGATGGAGAACGCCCAAAGGCTTCCCATGCCATTGACGCCGGCAATGACCACCACCCACGTGGCAATGGCAGCCAACAAACCGAGCACATAAAACAGCTTGTGGGGCAGACGGTCAATGAGGAAGGAGATGCCAAACGTAATGGCAACCACGATGGCCCAGCCCACGCACGAGAGCATGTTGGCATACTCGTTTGTCAGGCCGCCCGCCGTCTCGTAGATGTGCGGCTGGAAGAATCCCATCACGCTGGCTACGAGGTTCCACGTGAGGTAGATGGCCACGAGGAAACAGACGGTCCTGATGGCTTTCTTGTTGGAGAACAACACCTTGAAGGCGTGCAGGAGCCCCGTGTCCTCGCCCTTTGCCTTGGCGGCCTCCTTGCTGGCTTTCCAGTCACTCGATTCCTCGAGCCTCCGCTGCAAGGTCCAGGCGATGAACGCCACCACAAAGAGTGAGAAGAACACCACACGCGAACTGAACACGTTGAGTGCGTCGCCCGAAAGCGATGCGCCTCCAATAGCGTGGCCTATGCCCTCCACCCAGCTGAAGAGATAGCCTCCAGGAGCGAAGAACATGCCCAGCAAAAGGATGATCATGGGGCCGAATCCCCACGACATCTGCGAGATACAGATGTTACGCCCGCGGTTGTTGACTTCGGAGCTTTCGGAGATGTACGTCCACGATGCAGGCACGCCGATACCTACAGAGATGCCCGTGATGAGGAATCCGCACAGCAGCATGGGAAAGTTCACGGAGCACATGATGAGCAGGACGCCCACCATATAGACAATGAGGTTGTAGGTGTAGATAAACTTACGCCCGTACTTGTCGGCCAGGAAGCCACCGATGATGGCGCCGAGGGCTGCTCCCAGGCAGTTGGCGCTGATGAAGTTGAGCCAGCCGAGGTGCACCTCGCTCAGCCCTAAGTATTTCTGCCACAAGGTCAGGCCGCTGGCCCCTGCCACAATAGCGCCTGCGTCTAAGTAATTGGTAAGCGACACCGCTATGGTGCTCTTCAAACTGCTGCTCTTTGCCATATCTGTCTAACTAACTTTGAACTTCGTGCTTCGCACAATGAAAAATGAAGAATGAAAAATGAAAAATAAATAGTCTTGTATGCGCATCGCCAAGCTATTTTTCTTAACTCTTAACTCTTAATTCTTAACTAAAAAGAACTATGAACTATGAACTATGAATTATGAACTATGAACTCCCTCAACGTTTGCTGGTTACTTCTGCCTCGTATTTCTCGATTTCGGGAATGAAGGCATCGCCGACGGGGACGTTGTTGCGCACGCAGAACTCGTCGTAAACGGCGTTCCAAGGCAGGGCCTTGCCTTCCTCAAGAAGCGCGAGCACCTGGAAGCCCTTGCCGGCAATCTCCAGTTCGCTGATGCGCTTGGTGGGCTCCAGCATAGCGCGGAGCATGCACTTTTGCGCGGCACGGCTGCCGATGACGTAGGCGCCGATGCGATTGATGGCGCCGTCGAAGTAGTCGAGTCCGTAGTGCACGCGGTCGAGGGCTCCGGCACGGACGATCTCGCTGAAGAGGTCGAGGGTGGGGTCGTCCATGATGGTGACGTGGTCGCTGTCCCAGCGGATGGGGCGGCTGACGTGGAGCATCAGTTCGGGTACAAAGTTCAGCAGGGCGCTGACCTTGTCGGCAGGCGATTCGGTGGGGTGATAATGGCCGGTGTCGATGGTAGGAATCTTGCCGTTCTTGGCGGCGTAGGCGGTGTAGAAGTCGTGGCTGCCGACGGTGAAGCTCTCCAAGCCGATACCGAAGACCTTGCCTTCGATGCAGTCCTTCATGTGCGTTTTCTTCTCGGCGAAGATTTGGTCGAGCGAATCCTTGAGCAGCTCGCGGTAGAGGTAGTGGTTGACGCTGACGTCCTTGCAGCCATCGTGCACCCAGAGGTTCATGATGCAAGGGTCGTCCTGCGCACGCCCCATCGCGTCGGCAATGTCGCGGCAGCGACGGGTGTGCTCAATCCAGAAGTCGCGAATGCCCTTGTCGGGGTTGGCGAGGCTGAGGTTGCCGCTCTTGGGGTGCGAGAAGGAGGTGCTGTTGAAGTCGAGCTTCGTGTCGTGCTCCTTGCCCCAGTCCATCCAGCTCTGGAAGTACTCAGGGGTGACTTCGTCGCGATCCACCACCTTGCCGCGGAAGTCGCCGTAGATTTCATGGAGGTTCAGGCGGTGGGTGCCCGGGATGAGGCTCTTGGCTTTGAGGATGTCCGAGCGCAGTTCGTCGATGTTGCGCGCCTTGCCTGGGTAGTTACCCGTGGATTGGATGCCCCCGCTGAGGGCGCCTGCCTGCACTTCGAAGCCGGCAACGTCGTCGGCTTGCCAGCAATGCATGCTGAGGTGGAAGTCCTGCATCTGACGGAGGACGGCTTCGGTGTCAACGCCAAGGGCGGCATAGCGCTCACGGGCTATTTCGTAGGCTTTACGTACGAGTTGTTCTTTCATGTTATTTTTATTTTTAATTTTTAATTCCTAATTTTTCATTTAGTAGGTTTCCTTGCATACGGCGACGTAGCGCTCGTAGGCTTTATCCCACAGGGCTGCGTCCTGCGGGGTGTAGGTGTGGGTTTCGATGCTGTCAGCAATGAGGGCGCGCATGGAGCGGATGTCCTCGACGATGCCCGCAGCCTTGGCCTGCAGCATGATGTTGCCGATGGCGGTACACTCAATGGGGCCTGTCACGACGGTAACACCCGTAGCGTTGGCTGTCAGCTGGTTGAGCAGCACGTTCTGTGTGCCGCCTCCGATGATGTGGAGCGTCTCGAGTGGGAAGGGCGCCATCTCCTTCAGGTAGCCGAACACCTGCCGGTAGCGCAGGGCGAGGCTGTCGAAGATGCAGCGGCAGACCTCCTCCGTCGTTTCGGGCACGGGCTGGCCGGTGGTGCGGCAGTAGTGCTGTATGGCGTCCACCATGCACTCGGGGTTGGCGAAGCAGGGGTCGTCGGGGTTGATGAGGCTGCGGAAGGCGGGTAACTCGGGGATGTGGGCGTAGATGTAGTCGTAGCTATAGGGCTGTCCGGCAGCCTTCCACTCGGCGCGGCTGCGCTCAAGCAGCCACATGCCGCAGATGTTTTTCAGGAATCGGGTGGTTCCCTCCACGCCGCCCTCGTTGGTGAAGTTGCGGGCGAAGCTTTCCTTATTTATAATAGGCTCGCGTGTCTCGATGCCCATCAGGCTCCACGTGCCTGAGCTGAGGTAGGCGAAGCGCTCGCTGCGGGCAGGTACGGCAGCCACGGCGCTGGCGGTATCGTGGCCTGCAACGGCTACAACGGGCACGGCACCCAGCCCCGTCAGCCGCTGTACCTCGGGCGTGAGCGTGCCTACAACCGTGCCTGGCAGCACAATGGGACCGAACTGGCTTTCGCTGATGCCGCAGACGTCTAAGAGTTCCTTTTCCAGGCATCCTGTGCGCGGGTTGAGCATCTGCGACGTGGAGGCGATGGTTCGCTCCGTCACAGCATGGCCCGTCAGCAGATAGCTCAGCGCATCAGGCATGAAGAGTATCTTTTCTGCTGCGCCGAGGGCGCTATTGCCCGTGCGATGCAGCTGGTAGAGCTGGAACAGCGAATTGAAGTTCATAAACTGTATGCCTGTGAGCTCATAAACGCGCTCACGCGGTATCTCGTTGAAGTAGGCCTCCATAGCCCCCTCGGTATGAGGGTCGCGGTAGCTGTAGGGGTTGCGGAGCAGGTCGCCGTCACTACCGATAAGGGCGAAATCGACGCCCCACGTGTCGATGCCGATGCTGCGGATGCTGGCGCCCTCGCGGCTGACAGCCGAGAGGCCTTCGATAATCTCGCGGTAGAGGGCGTAGATGTCCCAGTAGCAATGTCCGCGCAGGCGGATGATGGGGTTCTGGAAGCGTGTCACTTCGCGTAGCGCCAGACCGCTGTCGTCCAGCGTGCCCACGATGGTTCTTCCACTCGTAGCACCCAGGTCAACGGCAAAGAAACAGCTCTTTTCAATCTTTTTCATGGTGCGGATGGTTGGGATTCCTTGAAAACGGCGGTAAAGTTACGAGAAAACGCGCAAAAATCCAAATTTATTTGCGTTTTCCGTGCAGTATTTCGCCTAGTGCTACGTTTAAATAGCAGAAACCAAGAAAAAGATACGATAATGAAGAAGATGTGTTGTGTGCTCTTGATGCTGTTTCTTGCAAAAAAAAGCTCAATTAAATTATATTAAATTTGGCTTTTCGCTCACGTTGCACTATCTTTGCAACATGAAACGAACGTTGATGTTGCTGATTGTCCTGCTAGGCGTTGTTGCTCCAGCAATTTGCCAAGAAGCCCCCGACTTGGCGGAAAAGCGCTATTGGGATGAAGGCCCTCTCACTTGGAACGAATTCTTGGTGTTGCCGATGTTTTCCGACGTCGACAGGGATTCCTATTTGTCCTGGGGCATCCGCAACAAAGTTGACACCCTGATGAAAGGCAATCTTCGTGTATTTCATCTTACCACCCGAACCCATCTGTATAAAAACGAATCGTGGGTACGCAATGGCAGTAATACCGACAAGGAATTGCGCTATAATCAACTGCGATTTGATTATGTGGAAATGATGCGGCGTATGCACCAGCTTACGCTGGACAGCTTGTATCTTGCAGGAAACAGCCGGGAGGAAATACGTGAAGCTTGGGATGCATGGGCTCCCTTTGCCCTTGCGTCCTATCATGTCCTTGATAGCGTCTGCTCCTATGGCGCCGAAGCCGACAGCATAGCCAAGTTTGAGCAGTTGACGCAACGTGTCATTGGGGAACTGGACAGCCCACGTTCTACATTTCCCGATGTCAGCCGTTGGAAATCAGTAAGCCAGATGGCGTTTCATACAATCTTCGTCATCCCCTCTCCTACTATAAGACAATACACGACACCTTTTGTTGGCATTGGCCTTACGTTTGAAAAATGGTTTCGAAGGCATTTGTTAGGCATCGAAGGCTATACATCCCTTTTCGCCAGAGCACGCGGAGCGTTCCCCGATAGCGGCTGGGTGCCCAAGCAAGGCCTCGGCTTTAACAATTATGGGCTTTACTACGGATACGGATTGGTAGATACAGACTACCTCCGCGTCACCCCTTACGCAGGCGCTTCCTACACTAGCATTGGACCAAGAGACAAATCCTCCTATAAAGACACAACTATAGACTATGGTCGCATTTCCGGCTTCGGGCCGTCCGCGGGTCTGCAAATCGAATATAAAACCCGACGAGTGTTAACTATGTACCCTGAGGAATGTAAATACTCAGAAAACACCGTTTGCCTCCGTCTTAGCGCTACGCGTCTCGTTTCGCATGTCAGTCCGGATGGATGGCTATATGGTCTGACCGTTTCCATGGGTGGCATTTCGTTGGTCCCATGATTTTTCAGGGGAGGGGGAAATAGTTTTTTCAAAAATCTGCGCATATTTTTTGTAAAACTTTTGCATTTATTCAGATTTTTCATTATCTTCGCAGCCAAAATGTAAAAGTCTCCCATATGAAAAACAAGACAAACCGCCTTCATGCCATCCGCATGATAGTGCAGAACAACGTCATTTCCAGCCAGGAAGAACTGTTGGTGAAGTTGAGAGAATCGGGCTTTGATGTGACGCAGGCTACGCTTTCGCGCGACCTGAAGCAGATGAATGTAGCCAAGGCGCCTACGGGCGACGGAGGGCATGCCTACGTGCTGCCTACCGACTCGCTCTACGAGCGCATCTACCAAGCCAAGGCCGCCTACGAGAAACAGATGCACAGCGGCTACGTCAGCCTGCAGTTCTCAGGCAACATGGCTGTCATCAAGACGCGCCCGGGCTATGCCAGCGGCATCGCCTACGAGATTGACGAGCGTCGCATGCGCTCCGTCATCGCTACCGTCGGGGGCGACGACACCGTGCTCGTCATTCTTGCCGAAGGCGTCAGCCGCGACGAAGTGCAGCGCGAGCTGTCAACCTTCCTGCAAGTGAAGAATGCTTAGTTAACGTTAATCACCATCCTATGATAAAAACTGGAATCATTGAAGGCGCCGGGTTTACGGGCGGAGAATTGATACGCCTGTTGCTTAACCATCCCGACGTGGACCTGCGGTTTGTGACGTCGGCTGCCTTTGTGGGACATCGCATCGACGAGGTGCATCGCGGGCTCTACGACGAGACGGACCTCTGCTTTACATATGAGGAGTCGCTGGATAAGCTTGACATGCTGTTTCTTTGCACCGATTGGGAGGGGAGCCGCGAGTTCTTCCGCACCCACACGTTGCCCGAGGGGCTGAAAGTCGTCGACATGAGCCGGGCTTACCGCATCGACGAGCCTCCTTTCGTCTATGGCCTGCCGGAACTGAACCGTCGAGCCATCTGCCAGGCGCGCTTCGTAGCCAATCCGGGCAACTTTGCCACAGGCATCCTGCTGGGCCTGCTCCCCTTGGGACGCAACCTGATGCTGAGCGGCGATATAGCTGTTATGTCGATTATCGGCAGCACGGGCACGGGTGAACAGTCAACCACGCTCACCAGCTTCAACTGGCGTAGCGACAACGTCAGCGTCTATAAACCCTTCGTCCACCAGCACCTGCCCGAGATTGAGGCAGCCCTGCGTCAGCAGCAGACCAGCTTCAACGCCTCCATACACTTCGTGCCTTGTCATGGCAACTTCACACGCGGCATCTTCACCACCATCATGCTGAAGAACAGCGTCTCGCTTGGCACGCTGGAAGACCTCTACGAGACCTACTACGAGGAGGACTCGTTCACCTACCTCTCGCGCAAGCCCATTGATCTGAAGCAGGTGGTGCACACCAACCGCTGCTTCATCCACTTGGATAAGCAGGACGACAACCTGCTCATCACCACCTGCATCGACAATCTGCTGAAGGGCGCCAGCGGGCAGGCGGTACACAACATGAACCTGCTCTTCAACCTTGAGGAGACTGTCGGGCTCAACCTGAAATCAACGGCCTACTAAAACAAATTGATAATTGATAATAATAAAAATAAGCGACAATGAAACGACTTTCCGTAGTGTTGGTGAGCTTGATGCTCTCTGTTGTGATGTTTGCCGGACAGGCAAAGTACGTGTTCTATTTCATTGGTGACGGCATGGGCCCTGCTGAGGTCCTCGGCACCCAGTATTATCTCAGTCAGAAGAAGGGCGAGCTCGGCATCACGCCGCTCTGCTTCGCCACGTTCCCCTTTACAGCCTACGCCACGTCCTATTCTGCCAGTTCCGATGTGACCGACTCCAGCGCAGCCGGTACCGCTTTGGCATCAGGCTGCAAGATTAATAATGGTGTAGTGGGTCTGCTGCCCGACGGGGAAACGCGCCTTTATACGGTTGCAAATTGGGCCAAGGCTGCAGGCAAGAGCGTAGGCATCACCACCAGCGTAGGCGTCAATCACGCCACGCCTGCTTCGTTCTATGGCTACCGCCCCTCGCGCAACGACTATTACGAGCTGGGCGTGCAGCTCACCGAGAGCGGCTTTGACTTCTTCGCCGGCGGCGACTTCATCAAGCCCACCCGCGACGACGAGCCCTCGCACTACGAGCTGGCCGAGAAAGCCGGCTACCAGATTGTCCGCGGCTACGACGAATATCAGGCCAAAAAGAACTGCGGCAAGCCCATCATCCTGCTGCAGAAGGAGGGACGCGGCGACAACATCCCCTACGCCATCGATGCCAAGGACGACGACCTCCGTCTCGACCAGATTGTCACCGCAGCCATCGAGCAGCTCTCGAAGAACAAGAAGGGCTTCTTCCTGATGTGCGAAGGCGGTAAGATCGACTACGGCGGGCATGCTAACGACGCCGCTGCTTGCTTCGGCGACGTTATCGCTATGGACGATGCCGTCAAGGTAGCCTACGAGTTCTACAAGAAGCACCCGAAGGAGACGCTCATCGTCATTACCGCCGACCACGAGACCGGCGGCCTCGCCCTCACCGGCGGCAGCTACAGCATCAACACCGGCGTCCTCCAGTACCAGAAGGTCAGCAAGCACGGCTTCTCGGAGGTGCTCAACCAGCTGCGCCACGACAAGAAGGACAAGGTGGAGTGGGCCGACGTGAAGGCTGCCCTCACCGAGAACTTCGGCTTCTGGCGCGAGGTTAAGATTTCGCACGACGACGAGATGGCGCTCTACGACGAGTGGTACCACTCGTTCCAGACCAACGAGAAGGTGAAGATGGCCGAGAGCCTCTACTACCGCGACGAGCCGCTCTCCGACCTTGCCGTGAAGGTGATGGCTCGCTGCGCCAAGATTATTTGGCCCGTCGGCAGCCACTCGGGCATCTACGTCCCCGTTTTCGCCATCGGCGCAGGAGCCGAGCAGTTCACCGGCCAGATTGACAACACCGACATCCCCAAGAAGATTGCCAAGGCCGCTGGCTACAAGGTGAAGCAGTATTAAGATGGTTATCTATTGAGTTAAGAATTAAGAGTTAAGAGTTAAGAAAGATAGTTTTCATGTCGAGGGAGACCAAATGCAAGGCTTTTTTTCTTAACTCTTAATTCTTAACTCTTAATTAGCATGAAGTCCCTTCATAAGGAAGTCCTGCGGCTGGCTGTGCCCAGCATTCTGGCAAATATCACCGTGCCCCTCGTGGGCATGGTGGATATTGCTATAGCAGGACATATCTCCGATGCATCCGCTATCGGCGGCATAGCCATTGGGGCCATGCTGTTCGACCTGCTTTACTGGAACTTCGGCTTCCTGCGCATCGGCACAGGCGGCATGACGGCGCAGGCGTTTGGCCGGCGCGACTTCGCGGGGGCGGTGGAGATTCTGATGCAGAGCCTCTCCATAGCCGTGGGTGCCACGTTGCTCATCTGGGCGTTGCAATGGGTGTTCCTGCAAGTGGCTATGGCGCTCATCCCTTGCTCTCCTGAAGTAGCCGTCTTTGCCCGCAAGTATTTCTTCATCCGCATCTGGGCAGCCCCAGCGACGCTCTCACTCATGGCGTTCAAAGGCTGGTTCATCGGCATGCAGGACACGGTGTCGGCCATGATTTGCGACATCGTCGTCAATGTTGTCAACATGGCAGCCAGCTTTGCCCTTGCCGTGTGGACGCCCCTCGGCGCTATCGGCGTGGCGTGGGGCACGCTCATCGGGCAATACACCGGCCTTCTCGTCGCAGCTATCCTACTTTTCAGGAGGGTCAACAGGTCAACAAGACAACAAGTCAACGAGCAGGCAAGTCATAATCTTCAATCTTCAATCTTGACCTTCGGTCGAGCCTGCTCACGCTCGGCAGAATCGGAGCCAGCTCCATTCTGCTCTCGCTCAATCGCAGCCTTCAACTTTCAATTTCTCTCGTCTGCTCTTCGCTGGCAGAAGATCCGCAGGCTGTTCGTCCTCAACGGCAACCTCTTCATCCGCGCCCTTTGCTTCATGGTGGTGTATGTAGGCTTCACATCGCTGACGTCGAAGTATGGCGACGGGCCGCTTGCCGTCGGCTCCATCATGATGAAGCTGTTCATGCTCTTCAGCTACTTCATCGACGGCTTTGCTTATGCTGCCGAGGCCCTGACAGGGCGTTTCATCGGCGCACGCGATGCACACAGCCTACGTGGCGCCATGCGCATCCTCTTCTTCTGGACGCTGGTTATCGGCATAGCCTTCACCCTCCTCTATGCCTTGACGGGCGAGGGCGCAGTACGGCTCATGACCTCCGATGCCAGCGTCATAGCCGACTCCCATCCCTTCCTGCCTTGGCTCATAGCCATGCCGATGGTCAGTTGCCTCGCCTTCCTGTGGGACGGCATCTTCGTAGGAGCTACAGCCGCCCGCGCCCTGCGCGATTCCATGATAGGCGCAGCCGTGGGCTTCCTCCTCGCTTGCATCGCCCTCCAGCCCCTCTGGGGTATTCAGGCCATCTACGTCGCCTATTTCGTCCATCTTCTTGTCCGCGTCCTTTGGCTCACCTTCGCCTGGCCAGGCACCAGGGAAAAAGCATTTGCCTAATAGTGCCCCGCACCCTTTTTTATTTGCTTGGGCTATTCCATCAGATGCTTGGGCTGAGCGCACAGCCCAAGGGGCTGCGGGCGTAACGTATGATGAAAATCGTTTACAGCATCAACTGCTCCTTTCCCATGCCCGAATCGGCAATAACGTGTGACATTTTGCCACAAATATCCTTCAAACTGGGGTAAGAGTACTGTAATTCCGAAACGCTGAAATGCTCGCTAGGAATAAGAAAAACCTCGAAACGAGCGGTTTTTGCTGCATTTTGAGGCTTGAAAAGGCAGGATTTGGATACTTTTTCTGTCTCATTTGCGTTTCAGTATAGCTGGAGCAATCGGTTTTGTAATGTCGTATATCGTTGTATGATTGCTTTTTAGATAAAAACAATCGTGGACAGGCGTTCCAATTCCAGTTATTCCAGTTGTTTTTGGGGTATACCCAATTCCCCCTTTTATATATTATTATGCGTATATACTATTATATATCAATTATTTATATATTATAAAGGGGATGTATTGAGGATGTGTTGACCTTCATTTTTTACTGGAATAACTGGAATTGGAACGCTCGTGCATCACTCTCTTTCTCTCACGTCCTTACTCCTCTACGAGGCCTTTTTTGTATATGCTGAGTGGCTATTCCCATTTCGGAAACAGCCACTCCATTTGTTGTAATTGCTTGCTATATTATCCTCAAACGGATAGGTTTGCAAACAAAATCGGCGGAAAACCGTCTGAAAAGATTTTCCGCCGACGCAAGGTTAATCGTCGTAGTCCGAATCTGTCATGTTGTCGAAAACACTACGATAGTCATCGTCGAGATTGTAGCCGTACTTGTCGCGGTCCATCGAAGCGTTGCGATGATAGTCGTCCCATACGCTAAACGGGTTTTGCTTCTTGCTCTTTTTTCCTTCCTCTCCGAGTAACTGATCTAAAAGTCCCATGGTAAAATTGTTTTAAGTTAAACATTTAAGTGAACTGGATTACGTTTTTCTTCCACAAAGGTAGGGATGTTATTTCATACGAAAAAACAAAAAGAGGAATAATTTTACGTTTAACATATTTTATTTCAAATGTACGGGAATGTGAACCACCCGGCGATTATATTAACGCGCGAAAAAGAATTTCTCCGTCGTAAAAAGCAGCCGACGGACGGGCTATCAGACGGAGCGCGAGTAGTCGATGGCACGGTTGATGTAGCGGGTGAAGGGGAGCGTGGTGCGGAAGAGGGCGACAACACGGTCGGCCACGTCGGGCGAGGTGATGAAGGCGTCGTCGGGTTCGTAGCAGAGGCAGAAGGTCTTGAGGCGCAGGTATTCGGAATAGGGGGCGTCGGGCGGGAAGCCCTTGGGGTTGCGCTTGAGGGCGCCCGTCTGGTCGAGCCAGAAAAGGGGCGAACATTGGTTTCGGACGATGTCGTCGAAGTCCCCATCGCCTCCTGCGATATCCTCGCGCAAGATTTGCAGCACCTTGGGCTCGTAGCAATAGTCGCCTACAGCCAGCAGGTGGGCCGTGGGATAACCGTCGGCATCCGCACCGCCTGTGCCGATATGAAAGTAATAGCCCACGTAGCCGGACTTCTTGCCGCCCGGGCAGATGTAACAACCCATGTAGGTCTTGTAGGGACTCTTGTCGGCGCTGAAACGGACGTCGCGATAGATGCGGTAGGTGCAGTCCTTGGGCTGGAGACCGCGCACGGTGTCGTCGAACGCCGCAACGCCTTCGATGAGGCGGGCCGTAAGGGTCTCGAAACGCTGCTGGCAGCGGAGGTACTCGTCCTTATGTGCCATGAACCAGGGGCGGTTGTTGTTGTCGCGCAAGTCGCGAAGGAAGCGGATGATGGAGTCCATATAATTAGTTAAGAATTAAGAATTAAGAGTTAAGAAAAATAGCTTTGCATTTGAATACTCGTTGACTTGTTACTTGTGACTTGTCGACTCGTTGACTTGTTGACTCGTTGACTTGTTGTCGTTTTTTCTTCTTTTGTGTGCAAAGTTACGAAAAAATGCTTATCTTTGTGCAATTTTTAGATTTTCCTTATGAAAAAAACAGTTTTGTTCGTTTTGATGACGGCCTGCTGCATCCTTGCAGGGCAGGCACAGCTGGCAGTAATAGACCTTAGCGGCACATGGCAGTTCCAGACGGACCGCACGGACGTAGGCGAGGCAGAGCAATGGTTTAAGCGTACGACGCTCAACGACACGATGCCTTTGCCAGGGAGCATGCCCGAGATGCTGAAGGGCGACGACGTGACGGTGAAAACCGAATGGACGGGCTCGCTCTACGACAGTTCGTACTACTACAACCCTGCGATGGAGAAATACCGCGTGGAGGGTAACGTCAAGCTCCCCTTCTTCCTCACCCCCGACAAGCACTATGTGGGCGCGGCGTGGTACATCCGTGAGGTAACCCTGTCGAAGGAGTGGCCCGGGCAGCACGTGACGCTCTTCTTGGAACGCCCCCACTGGGAGAGCACGGTCTGGATAAACGGCAAGCAGGTGGGCATGCTGAACAGCCTCTGCGTGGCTCATGAGTTCGACGTCTCGCCCTATATAAAGAAAGGAAAGAACACCATAGCCATCCGCATCGACAACCGCGTGAAGGACATCAACCCCGGGCCTGACAGCCACAGCATCACCGACCAGACACAGGGCAACTGGAACGGCATCGTGGGCGCCATTGAGCTGCGGCGTTCGCAGAAAGTCTATATCGACGACGTGCAGGTCTATCCCAATCTCAGCGACTTCACGGCTGTGGTGAAGACGGTGGTCGTCAACGGCACGGGCAAGGCCGTGAAGGGAGCCCTTGACTTCGTGGCAAAGTGCGAGAGCACCGCCCGCGGCACCCATCACATCAACGAGACGAAGTATCACACTTTCCCTGCCGGCACAAACACCATCGTCGACACGCTGCTCATCAGCGAGCGCGCCCTGCTGTGGGACGAGTTCCACCCCGACGTCTATTTCCTGCAGACCCACGTCTGCGAGTCGTACCTCGGCAGCCTCGTCAAGATGGACAGGCACATCACCTCGTTTGGCATGAGGGAGTTCACCGTAGGCGAGAACTACTTCTACGTCAATGGCCGTAAGACGCTGTTGCGCGGCACGGTGGAGAACTGCGACTTCCCCTTGACGGGCTACGCGCCGATGGACGAAGAGGCGTGGGAGCGGGTGTTCCGCATCTGCAAACGCTATGGACTGAACCACATGCGTTTCCACTCCTTCTGTCCCCCCGAGGCAGCCTTTGCCGCAGCCGACAAAGTGGGCTTCTACCTGCAGCCCGAGGGACCCAGCTGGCCGAATCACGGCAGCAGCCTGGGCAATGGCGAGCCTATTGACGACTACCTCTGGGCCGAGGCCGAGCGCATGGCCAAGGCCTACGGCAACCACCCGTCGTTCTGCATGATGGCCATCGGCAACGAACCTCGCGGCAACTGGGTGGAATGGGTGAGCAAGTTTGTCGATTACTGGAAGGAGCACGATACACGGCGCGTCTATACGGGCGCTTCGGTGGGTGGCGGCTGGCAATGGCAGCCCAAGAGCCAGTATCACGTCAAGGCGGGTGCCCGCGGACTGGAATGGGCACGCCAGCAGCCTAACTCGATGGACGACTTCAGCGACAACCGCTTCATCCAGCAGGCTGGCACGACGCCCTACGTCAGCCATGAGACAGGACAATGGTGCGTCTTCCCCAACTTCAACGAGCGACGCAAGTACACGGGCGTCAACAAGGCCAAGAATTTCGATATCTTCCGCGACATCCTTGCTGAGAACGACATGGCCGAGCTGGGACACGACTTCATGATGGCCAGCGGCAAGCTGCAGGCGCTCTGCTATAAGAATGAAATTGAGAAGACGTTGCGCACACCGGGCTATGCGGGCTTCCAGCTGCTTGCCCTTAACGACTACAGCGGACAAGGCTCGGCATTGGTGGGCGTCACCGACGTTTTCTTCGATGAAAAGGAATACATCCACGCCGATGAATGGCATCACTTCTGCAGCGAGACCGTACCATTGGCCCGCCTGCCGAAATTCGTCTATACTGCAGGCGACACGCTGAAGGCGAAGATTGAGCTGGCTCACTTCGGCGAGCAGCCTTTGGAGCGGGCGAACATCATCGTCTATCTCTGCCCCGAATACGGCGTGAAGATGAAGGTGGGACACTTCATCAAGGACATCCCCATCGGCAGCCCCATTCCCATTGGCGACATCAGCCTGCCTGTGACTGACGTGAAGGAGCCTACGAAGTACCGTCTGGAAGTGCTGGTCAGCGGCACGAACTTCGTCAATGACTGGAACGTATGGTTCTATCCGTCAGAAGAGAACGTCGATGAGGGCGGCGTCTATCTCACTTCCACACTCGATGACGAGGCGCTCCGCGTCCTCGACGGTGGGGGCGACGTGCTGGTATGTGCGGCAGGCAAAGTGAGCTACGGCGCTGACATACGGCAGCAGTTCTTGCCCGTGTTCTGGAACACCAGCTGGTTTAAGATGCGTCCGCCTCACACCACCGGACTGTTCATCAACGACGCCCACCCGTTGTTCCGTGAGTTCCCCACCGACTATCATAGCGATGTGCAATGGTGGGAGCTGGTGAACAATGCACAGGTGATGTTGTTCTCCGACTTCCCCGAGGGTTTCCAGCCGTTGGTACAGAGCATCGACACCTGGTTCCTCTCCCGCAAGATTGGCATGCTGTTTGAGGCCCGCGTGGGCAAGGGACGGCTGATGATGACCACGATGGACATCTCCTCCAACCTCGACCGTCGTGTGGTGGCACGGCAGATGCGCAAGGCCATTCTCGACTATATGAACTCGCCCCGCTTCCGTCCCTCCTACGAAGTGTCAGCCAGTACCGTACAGGCGCTCTTCACCAAGCAGACCCCGCCTGTGAACATGTTCACCCGCCAGTCGCCTGATGAACTGAAGCCGAAGATCAATTGATAAGGTTTATGGGCTTAAGGGTTTACGGGTTTATCATCATCCTCATCGGCGCTGTACTGCCTGGTGTGGCGCAGACGTTTGATTTCTCAGGTAGCAAGAAGTTGCCCGAAGGCGTCATAGGTGTCTCTTCTGACATGCGTTATAGTGCCGAGACAGGCTATGGCTATGACTTTGTCCCTGCCACTAACTTTTTCTCCGTAGCGGTACCTGACGGGAATTACAAGGTGACGGTAACGCTCGGCTCGAAACGAAAAGCAGGTGTGACCACCGTCCGCGCTGAGTCGCGAAGGCTTTTCCTTGAGGGAATCACCACCAAGCGGGGAGAGTTCAAGACATTCACTTTCACTATCAACAAGCGGTCGCCTGTTATTAGCGCCACAGAAAGCGTTCGCATCAAGCCTCGCGAGCAGCACAAGCTAAACTGGGATGACCGTCTGACAATAGAGATTGCCGGTGTAGCGCCACAGTTGGCACGGCTGACGGTGGAGCCTGCGGACGATGAGGTGACAACGGTCTATCTTTGCGGCAATAGTACGGTGGTCGATCAGGACTATGAGCCGTGGGCTTCGTGGGGACAGATGATTCCCCGCTGGTTCGACGACCGCGTCAGTTTCGCCAACTATGCCGAGAGCGGCGAGAGTGCGGCCTCGTTCATCAGCGCTGGCCGATTGAAAAAAATTCTTGCCCACCTCCGTGCAGGGGACTATGTGTTTGTAGAATTCGGCCATAACGACCAAAAGCAGCGCGGCCCAGGGAAGGGTGCCTATTACAATTTTGCCACAGAGCTCAAGACCTTTGTTGACGAGGTGCGCCAGCGGCAGGCAACCATTGTCTTTGTCACTCCCACGCAGCGTCGCAGCTTTGACAATAGCGGGCACATCCAAGAGACACATGCCGACTACCCTGATGCCATGCGCTGGGTAGCCGGTCGTGAGGAGGTCCCCCTTATCGAACTGCATGACATGACACGCACATTCTTTGAGACGCTGGGTGTGGAGGGCTCCAAGCAGGCGTTGGTGCATTACCCGGCCAACAGCTATCCCAACCAGCCGCAGCCTTTGGCCGACAACACCCATTTCAACCCCTATGGAACCTATGAGATTGCCAAGATGGTTGTGGAAGGTATGAAGCAGCTCGGACTTCCCCTCATACAACATGTGCGTAGCGACTACATCCCCTTCGACCCAGCCCATCCCGACGACCCGACAACGTTTCATTGGGATGACAGTCCCTTCTTTGAAAACTTGAAACCCGATGGAAACTGAGAAAATGCAAAGCATTTTTAATTAAGAATTAAGAAAAAATGTCCCGTTTTACATCTCCACGTTCTGCAGCAAAGCGTTCTAAAGATCACAAGCCGTTCTCCAACGCAGCTTTCTATATTCTTTTCTTCATTTCCTTTTCGTTGTCTCTTTCTGCTCAAGAGTGGCCAACCATAACGCAGACAGCAAAGCCTGCCACCCGCTGGTGGTGGCTGGGCAGCGCGGTGGACAAAGAAAATCTGGAATGGAACATTCGCACCTATGCCGAGGCTGGCTTAGGCGAGCTGGAGATCACCCCTATCTATGGCGTACAGGGCAATGAGGCTAATGACATTCCCTTTCTTTCCGACGAATGGATGGAGATGCTTCGTTACTGCTACCAAGTGGGCGAAGAGGTCGGCATTAAGATTGACATGAGCACAGGCACAGGGTGGCCATTCGGTGGCCCGTCGGTAAGTGATGCTGACGCGGCTTGCAGGGCTCTTTTCGGCAAGGATGAAAAAGGAAACATCACCTTCGAGGTGGGTAAAACGAAGCAGAAGGTAAAGCGTGCGGCTCCAGGCGGCGAAGGATGGGTGGTGGATCACTACGACAAGGAGGCTGTGCGCCGTTACTTGGACGGAATCAACCGTGCCTTCAAAACGAGTGGAACGCCCGTCCCCAACAACTTCTTCAACGACTCCTACGAAGTCTATGGCGCAGATTGGACGCCTACCTTCTTGAAAGAATTTGCCAAGCGCAGAGGCTATCGACTGGAAGACCATTGGGAGGCCTTCCTGAGTATGGGCGAGGGTGGAAAGCGGAGCGACGAGACGTGCCGAATCGTCAGCGACTACCGCCAGACGCTGGGCGAACTGCTAAACGAGAACTTCGCCAACCAATGGACGGCATGGGCACATCGGCAGGGCACCATCACCCGAGGGCAGGCACATGGCAGCCCCTCAAATCTTATAGACACTTATGCCGCCTATGACATTCCTGAGTGTGAGGGCTTCGGACTGAGCCCCTTCGGCATCAAAGGATTGCGAGTGGATTCCATCCGCAAGAAGAACGATGCCGACTTCACCGTATTGAAGTATGCCTCTAGTGCTGCTCATATCAGCGGGAAACCTTTGGTGAGCAGCGAGACGTTCACATGGCTCACGGAGCATTTCCGCACAAGTCTCTCCCAATGCAAGCCCGACATGGACCTCATGTTTATCACGGGCGTCAACCACATGTTCTTCCACGGCACTTGTTACAGCCCGAAGGACGATCCCTGGCCCGGCTGGAAGTTCTATGCCTCCATGGATATGTCGCCTACCAGCCCCTTTTGGAGTGACGCCCCTGCCTTCTTCGACTACATTGCCCGCTGCCAGAGCTTTCTCCAGATGGGAAGGCCCGACAACGACTTTCTTGTCTATCTGCCCATTTGGGACATCTGGCACGAGCAGCCCGGCCGTTACCTGATGTTTGACATCCACAAGATGCGCGAGAAAGCACCCCGTTTCATCGAGGCCGTGGGCGCCATCTGCGAGGCAGGCTATGACGTGGACTACATCAGCGATGCTTTTCTCCTTCAGACCAAAGTGAAAGAAGGGCAACTTGTCACCCCCGGCAAGGCTGCCTACAAGGCCATCATCGTGCCCGGTGTACACTTGATGCCGACAGAAACTCTCGCGCAGCTGGAGAAACTGGCACGGCAAGGCGCCAAGGTGGTGTTCATGGGTGGACTGCCCGAGGATGTGCCCGGCTATGGCTCGTATGACAAGCGGCATAAAGCGTTTGAGAAGGTATTGGCCCATTTGCAGAAGGATGACATCCTCGTTGGCACCGACTATTACAAAACGTTGGAGCAATGTGGCGCACGCCATGAGAACATGCGTCGTCCGTCATGCGGCCTTCGTGCCATCCGTCGTGTCAACGACAAGGGGCATCACTATTTCATCAGCAATCTTCAGGATCACGACGTGGATTATATCGTCACATTGGGTGTCGATTGTGCCGATGCCTTCTTCTTCGACCCGATGACAGGTCGTGTGGGACGTCCGATCATGGCAGGCTCGAAGGTTCTCATTCAATTGAAGTCCGGCGAGAGCGTTATCCTGCAAACCTTCAACGAACCGCTTACCACAAAGGTGGACGACTGGGATTATCTGGAACCTCAGAAGGTCAGCCTTTCCCTCGATCACGGCTGGGAACTCTCGTTTGCCGAAAGCACGCCCACCATCGACCGTACCTTCCGCATCGATGCTCCCCGTTCATGGACGGAGGTAGAGGGATGCCCCGAACTACAGACAAATATGGGTACGGGTGTCTATTCGGTTACCTTTACCCTGCCAGGGATGGCTGCCGACGAATGGTTGCTTGATTTGGGCGATGTGCGTGAAAGTGCTCGCATTTATATCAATGAGGAATATGCTGGCACGGCATGGTGTGTGCCCTATGAACTGCGGGTGGGCAAACACCTTCATCCTGGCGAAAACAGCCTGCGGGTGGAGGTCACCAACCTCCCTGCCAACCGCATCGCCCAGATGGACCGCGAAGGCATTCCCTGGCGTAAGTTCAAGGACATTAACATCGCCGACCTCCAGTACAAGAATACAAAGTATGACTGGTGGGCACCCGTTCCCAGCGGGCTCAACAGCGACGTGAAGCTCATCCCTTGTAAAGTCAACACCCAAACTAAGATACAGGAGCAGCTGGAAAGGGAAAAAGAGCAGGGTATAATCCGTTTACATTAGCATCAGATTGAAAACAAGGTAAAAAGATAGCGCCATGACGATTGGAAATATGTTTCGCGGCATCAGGCCGTTTGTGAAGCCCTATAAGTGGCTGGTTGTTGGCACGTTGGTCATGACCTTCATCGGGTCGTTGGCAGCGCAGGTGAATGCCGTTGTCCTTGATTGGACCGTCGATAGAATCAATGCCCTTATCCCTCTTGACGAAGGACAGTGGGGCGAAGCCATCAAGATTCTCACCCTTATCTCCGGCATCCTGCTGGGCAAGGAGGTGCTGTCTGCTGTCATCACCTTTGGGCAGCGCTACTACGGCGAGCGTATGCGCATCCTCGTCTCGCGCGATATGGCGCAGGCGGTGATAGAGAAGATGTTGACGTTCCGTGTGGCTTTCTTTACGGCGGATAACAACGAACCCGGACGCCTTCAGACACGAATAGACCGCGGCGTCGAGAGCCTCTCTAGCACGGTGAAGAATTTCTTCATCGACATCCTGCCGCAGTTCACCAGCGCCATCCTGGCTCTCATCCTGATGTATGCAGCCAATGTCTATGTGGGCTTGGTGGCGACGTGCATCGTGCCCATTTACTTCTGGATTACGTGGCGTCAGGCGAAGAAGCTGCGTGGCTGGCGTGTGGAGATGCGCTCCTGCCGAGAAGCCAAGAGTCACGGCATCATGAACATCATCGAGAGCATCACCGTCATCAAGTCGTTCAACCGCGAGCGTATCGAGGGTAACAAGCAGCTCGACCTGCAGAACCGCCTCACACAGAATCAGATGTCAACGCGCCGGCTCTCCTATCTCTTCGACGGCCTCAAGTCGTTTGTCGAACAAGTGGGCACCGTGCTTATCATCATCCTCACAGCCTATCTGGTACTCAGCGGATTCCCGGGCATGAGTATCGGCAAGATTATGTACCACGTCATGCTATTCAGCAATGTCTCTGCCCCCATTCGCCAGCTTCATCGCATTTACGATGACATGAACGACGCCCTCATCTATGCCGAGGGCTACTTCGACATCCTCAAGGGCGACAAGGAGGTGGAGGCGTCGGGCACCTACCGTCCTGAGGTGGTGAAGGGAGAGTTCGAGATGAAGCATGTCGATTTCACCTACCCCAACGGCACGAAGGCGCTGCACGACATCAACATGCGCATTGCCCCGGGTAAGATTACCGCCCTCGTGGGACTCTCGGGAGCAGGCAAAAGCACAATCGTCAACCTGCTCGACAAGTTCTACACGCCCGACAGCGGCACCATCACCCTCGACGGTGTTCCCCTCAGTGAATGGGACACCCGCTATCTGCGCGACCATATCGGGCTGGTGTTGCAGAAGAATCACATCTTCGACGGTACCATCGAGGAGAACATCCGCTACGGCAAGCCCGATGCTACCCGGGAAGAGGTGATGGAGGCTGCCAAGAAAGCCTTCCTCTACGACCAGGTTATGGCTCTGCCGAAGGGCTTCGACACGAAGGCCACCCTGCTGAGCGGCGGGCAACAACAGCGCGTAGCCATAGCCCGCATGTTCATCAAGAATCCGCCCATCATCTTCCTCGACGAGCCAACAGCCTCGCTCGACGCCATTGCCACCGAGCAGATCAAGAGCAGCATCGATGCCATCAAGCGCGACCGTACCGTCATCATCATCTCGCACAACATCAGTCAGATCATCGACAGCGAGATGACTTACGCCCTCCGCAGCGGACGGGTGGAACAGAGCGGCAATACCGAGGAGGTCTATCGGCACGGAGGCATCTACAAGGATATCATCGATGCCAGTGCCCGCAGCCTCAACATCGGCAAGATTGCCGACCTGCTGGACGACGGCAAGATTAACCAAAGCACAAAGGTGAATTAAAGACTGAAGATTGAAAATTAAGTGAATAGTGATTAAACAATAGAATATGAAAAAGCATCTTCTTTCCCTTGCGGCATTTATCCTTGCCGCTGTCAGTGCGCAGGCTGTCACTCCGCTGTGGCTGCGCGATGTCCAAATCTCACCCGACGGCAGCCGTATTGCCTTCTGCTACAAGGGCGACATCTACACCGTCTCCGCCGCGGGCGGCACGGCTGTGCGCCTCACCACGCAGGACAGCTACGAGCAGACACCCGTCTGGAGCCCCGACGGCAGCCAGATAGCCTTCTCCAGCGACCGTTATGGCAACTTCGACGTCTATGTGATGCCCGCATCGGGTGGCAGCGCCACACGGCTCACCTTCAACTCGGCTGGCGAGACCCCCTCTGCCTTCACCCCCGACGGCACGCAGGTGCTCTTCAGCGCCTGCATCCAGGACCCCGCTGAGAGTGCCCTGTTCCCCACCTCGGCACTCAGCGAACTCTATGCTGTCCCCGTCGGCGGTGGTAAGACCGTGCAGGTACTCGGCACCCCTGCCGAGATGGTCTGCTACAGCCCCAAGGGTGACTTCTTCCTCTATCAGGACCGCAAGGGCGTCGAGGACGAATGGCGCAAGCACCACATCTCGTCCATCACCCGCGATGTCTGGTGCTACGACGTGTCAACGGGCAAGCACACCAACCTCACTGCCCGTGCCGGCGAGGACCGCAACCCCATCCTCAGCGCCGACGGACGCACCGTCTTCTGCCTCTCTGAGCCCCCTGCCACCACCGACGGACATCCTGTGCCCGAAGGCTGGAAGACATCGCTCAACGTCTATTCCTTCCCCCTCGACAATCCCAAGGCCATGAAGGCCGTCACCTCGTTCACCACCCACCCTGTGCGCTTCCTCAGCCGGGGCGGCAACCAGCTCTGCTTCACCTGGGACGGCGAAATCTACACCCTGCCCACCTCGGGCGGCACACCCCGAAAGGTAGCCATCGATATCACTCGCGACGACGAGAACCGCCCTGAGCGGATGACACTCACCTCCGGTGCCACTTCAGCCGCCGTCAGCCCCGACGGCAAGCAAGTGGCCTTCATCGTCCGTGGCGAAGTGTTCGTCACCTCCGTGGAATATGCCACCACCAAGCGCATCACTTCCACGGCTGCTGCCGAGCGTGGCGTCGATTTCGGCAAGGACAACCGTTCCATTGTCTATGCCAGCGAACGCGACGGCGTCTCGCAGCTTTACACGGCTAAAATTGCCCGCAGCGAAGACCCCAACTTCCCCAATGCCACCCTCATCAACGAAGAGGCACTCCTGCCCGACCTCTCCATCGACCGCAGCCACCCCGTCTTCTCGCCCGACGGCAAGCAGCTCGCCTTCATTGAGGACCGCACCCACCTCATGGTGGTGGACATGGCGACGAAGGCCGTCCGCCAGATAACCGACGGCACGACGTGGTTCTCGCGCAGCGGCGGTTTCGATTTCTGCTGGAGCCCCGACGGCAAGTGGTTCACCCTCACCTACACCCCCAACGGCCACGACCCCTACTACAGCATCGGCCTCGTCTCGGCCGATGGCGGCGACATCATCGACCTCACCGGCAGCGGCTACATGTGCGGCAACCCCCGCTTTGTGCTCGACGGCAATGCCGTCCTCTTCCAGAGCGACCGTTTCGGCATGCGCTCTCACGCTTCGTGGGGCTCGCAGGAGGACGTCTTCCTCTGCTTTCTCAATCAGGATGCCTACGACCGTTACCGCCTCTCCAAAGAGGACTATGAACTGCTGAAGGAGGTGGAGAAGAAAGCCAAGGAAGCCCCGGCCAAGGAAGACCCGAAGGATAAGAACAAGAAGGGAAACGCCAAGAAGGACGTGAAAAAGGCGGATGATAAGAACGCCGACAAGAAGGACGAGAAGAAAGAGGCCGTCAAGCCCATCGTCGTGGAGCCTGACGGCATTCAGGACCGCATTGTCCGCCTCACCATCAACAGTAGCCGCATGGGCGACGCCATCCTCACCAAGGACGGCGAGACGCTCTACTACCTCGCAGCCTTCGAGGGCGGCATGGACCTCTGGAAGATGGACGTCCGCAAGCGCGAGACCAAGCTCGTCTCCAAGGGTGCCGGCAGCGGCTCCTTCACCACCGACGGCGAGGGCAAGACCATCTTCCTCCTCGGCAGCGCCATGAAGAAGATGGACGGCGACTCGTTCAAGCCCATCACCTACACCGCCGAGATGAAGCTCGACCACGCCGCCGAGCGCGAGTATATGTTCAACTACGTCTATCGCGAGGAGCAGCAGCGCTTCTACACCGCCGACATGCACGGCGTCGATTGGGACGGCTACACCGCCGCCTACCGCCGCTTCCTGCCCCACATCACGAACAACTACGACTTTGCCGAGATGCTCAGCGAGTGGCTGGGCGAGCTCAACGTCTCCCACACCGGCGGACGCTACCGCCCGGGCCTTGCCACCGAGGGCACTGCCTCCCTCGGCCTCCTCTACGACCTCTCCTACACGGGCGACGGCCTGCGTGTGGCCGAGGTGGTGAAGGACGGCCCCTTCGACCATGCCAACCTCCGCCTCGCCGCAGGCGACGTCATCACCCACATCGACGGCCAGCCCATCACGCCCGAGCAGGACGTCAGCCTCCTCCTCATGGGCAAGGCGCGCAAGAAGACGCTCGTCACCGTACAGGGCAAGGGCGACATGGTGGTGCTGCCCGTTACCGCAGGCACCATGAGCGACCTCCTCTACGAACGCTGGGTGCGCGCCCGCGCAGCCGACGTCGAGCGCCTCTCCGGCGGACGCCTCGGCTACGTCCACATCGAGAGCATGAACGACGACAGCTTCCGCACCATCTACAACGACATCCTCGGCAAGTACAACAAGTGCGAGGGCATCGTCATTGACACCCGCTTCAACGGCGGCGGACGCCTGCACGAGGACATCGAGGTGCTCTTCAGCGGCGAGAAATACCTCACCCAGGTGGTGCGCGGCGCCGAGTCGTGCGACATGCCCTCGCGCCGCTGGAACAAGCCCAGCATCATGATCCAGTGCGAAAGCAACTACAGCAACGCCCACGGCACGCCCTGGGTGTACAGCCACAAGAAGATAGGCCGCCTCGTCGGCGCCCCCGTCCCCGGCACCATGACCAGCGTCAACTGGGTCACCATGCAAGACCCCACGCTCATCTTCGGCATCCCCGTGGTGGGCTACCGCACCGCCGAGGGCTATTACCTCGAGAACACCCAGCTCGAGCCCGACTTCTACGTCCTCAACGACCCCGCCACCGTGGTCCATGGCGAGGACGCCCAACTCCGCACCGCCGTGGAGCAGCTCCTGAAGGAGATTGACGGGAAGTGACGTGTAACCAGAAACGGGAAAAGGTCACAAAAGTCACAGGTCACAAGGTTACGCATTAACATTTCCTAACAAAAGAAATGCCCCCGAAAAAATGTGACCTTGTGACCTTGTGACCTGTGACCTTTCACCTTTCGCACGTGTGCGCGATATTATATATTTAGATATATGGAAATATATTTATTATATATTATATTATAAATAATACTTATATCTTTCCAATATATAATAATTACGCGTGCGTACCCGCGCAAAAGGAAAGGTCACAAAGGTCACAGGTCACAAGGTCACACTTTTCGCAAGGCATTATTGGACATGCCCGACAGCACACACGCCTGTCTTTTAGTCATGTACACCCAGACTTCTACCGCGTACGCCTATCCCTTTAGCGTGAACACACGCCTTTTCCCGCGCGTCTGCACGTCGTCGTTGGTGCATTTTTCCGCCCATTTTTCGCCGCGTACAGCCATTTTTTCGCCCCGTATGCCCGTCTTTCTGTCGTGTACAAAGGCCCTATTATCGCATACGAAGGCCCTGTTATCGCGTACGCCCGCCCTACTGTGTTGCGGTTTTTTTGTGACCTTGTGACCTGTGACCTTTGTGACCTTTTTCATCATTCCCGTTCGGGAGAAGCAGTTTTTCATAACCCTTAACTCTTAATTCTTAACTATATAAAACCGGTGTGAGGGCGAGCGCGCGCAGAAATAAATACCGAAATGCTTTGCAGCTGCGGCTTTTCTTCGTACCTTTGCCACGGAATACAATATCGACAGAAATGAAAAAACAGTTTCTTCTCTGCATGGCTGCCGCCCTGACGCTGGCAGCATGCCGTCCGGCAACGGACAACCGCCTCACCCTCTCGGGCACGGTGGAGCGCGAAGGCGTTGACACGGTCTTCATCGAGGGCGACCAGAATGATTCGGTTTACGCCGCCATCGCCGTCGTGGACGGCAAATACCGCTGGCAGAGCACAGCCGACACCGTCGCCATCCTCCGCGTGCACTTCAGCGAGCGTCCGCAGGATGTCTGCCACTTCATCACCGAGCCGGGCGACATCGTGCTCGACATTCCCGCCGAAGGCAAGGGCTACCCCTCGGGCACGCCGCTGAACGACAGCATCAGCGCCTACGGGAAGAGCGACATAAGCCTCGATGCCAAAGCCGACGCCCTGAGCCGCCATGCCGATGATGTCCTCGGCGTGTACCTGCTGCGCGACTTCCAGTTCTACAACCATCCCGAACGGATTGAGGAGGCCACGAAGACGCTGCGCGAACGGTTTCCCGGCAACTTCTGGACGGAATACGTCGGCGGGCATGTGGAAGGACAGATGCGCGGCTATCCCGGACGGACATACACCGACCTCCACATGGCCACGCCCCAGGGCGGCGAGCTGAGCCTCGCCGACGTGGTGCCGAACAACCGCTATACGTACGTGGACTTCTGGGCCAGCTGGTGCGGCCCGTGCGTGGGCGACATTCCCCACGTGAAAGCTGCCTACGAGAAGTACCACAAGAAGGGGCTGGAAATCGTCGGCGTCTCGTTCGACTCGAAAGAGGATAACTGGAAGGAGGCACTTGCCAAGTACGGCATGACGTGGCTGCACATGTCGGATCTCAAGGGCTGGGGCTGTGCCGCCGCAAAGGTGTACGGCGTTAACGCCATTCCCTCCACGCTGCTCATCGGGCAGGACGGCGTCATCGTCGCCCGCGACCTCCGCGGTGAGGAGCTCGCGAAGAAGATGGCGGAGCTGCTGGGGGAGTGAAACGATGAACGATAGCGATGGCGAAATGTTAAAAACGAAAAAAAGTTGATTTTTCCGTGCAGTATTTTCAGGGCCGCACGTTTAAAGGAGTGGAGAAAGATTAAAGATTGAAGATTGAAGGCTGCGATTAAGCGAGAGCAGAATGGAGCTGGCTCCGATTCTGCCGAGCGTGAGCAGGCTCGACCGAAGGTCAAAATTGAAGATTGAAGATTAATAAAACAGAACAACTATGACATCGAAACAGAAAAGCCTCCTTTCCCGCCTCTGCGCCGCTGTGCTGGCGCTGCTGGGCTTCGCCTCGTGCGAAAAGTTTAACGAAATGCGTTGCGAGTACGGCACGCCGAGGGTGGACTTCAAGGTGAAGGGCACCGTCACGGACGAAGCCTCCAAGCCTCTTGAGGGCATTCGCGTGGTTATCCGCAGGCCATATAACCCCTATATCTCTCGAAGTCAACAGGACGGCGGTGACACAATCTACACCAACGCCGAGGGTAAATATGAGAGCCCTATCATCACGGACATGTCGGTGCAACTGAAGAAAGCCTATTATGACGATGCCGATGGCGCAGCGGGCGGCGAGTTTGCATCCGACTCGGTGGAGATTTACAAAGCGCCCAAGACACAATTCAAGGAGGCTTCCGGTGCCTGGTACGACGGCGGCTTCGAATACACCGTCGACGTCCAACTGCAGAAACGGAAAAATTGAAGATTGAAGATTAAAAAGACCCTCCTCCAATAGTAAGCCATGAACCCCGCCCGACTATCCCTGCGCCGCCGCATTGCGCTGGAGGCTGCCCGTAAGCTGGAGAACGACATCATCCGCGAGCACCCGCTGCGGCAGCTCTTCTGGGAGTGCACGCTGCGCTGCAACCTCCACTGTCAGCATTGCGGCAGCGACTGTAAGATGCAGGCCCTGCAGCCCGACATGCCGAAGGAGGACTTCCTGCGTGTGCTGGACGAGGTAGCCGAGCGCACTGACCCTCACAAGGTGTTCGTCATCGTCACGGGTGGCGAGCCGCTGATGCGTGCCGACTTGGAGGAGTGCGGACGCGCCATCTACGACAAGGGCTTCCCCTGGGGCATGGTGACGAACGGCCTGGCGCTGACACCCCAGCGCTTCCAACGCCTGCTGCGCAGCGGCATGCACAGCGCCACCGTCAGCCTCGACGGCTTCGAGGACGACCACAACTGGATGCGCGGCAATGCCCACAGCTTCGAGCACGCCGTCGATGCCATCCGCCTGATGATTGCCGAGGAGGATTTCCTCTTCGACGTCGTCACCTGCGTCAACAAGCGCAACATCAGCCGCCTCGCCGAGCTGCGCGACTACCTCGTTGGCATCGGGCTGAAGCACTGGCGGCTGTTCACCGTCTTCCCCGCAGGGCGTGCTGCCGGCAACCCCGAACTGCAACTCACCCCCGAGGAGTTCCGCACAGTGATGGACTTCATCCGCACCACACGAAAGGCGGGCATCATCGATGTCGGCTACGGCTGCGAGGGCTTTCTGGGCAACTACGAAGGCGATGTGCGTGACCATTTCTTCACCTGCCAGGCTGGTGTCAGCGTCGGTTCCGTCCTCGTCGACGGCAGCATCTCCGCCTGCGCCAGCATCCGCGCTGACTACCATCAGGGTAATATCTACAAGGACAACTTCATGGATGTCTGGGAACAGCGCTTTGCCCCCTTCCGCAACCGCGAATGGATGCGTACGGGCGAATGTGCCGACTGCAAGTTCTTCCGCTACTGCCGCGGTGGAGGCATGCACCTGCGCGACGGCGAGGGTAAGCTGATGCTCTGTCACTACAACCGGTTCCTGAGAAAGATTGAAGATTGAGGATTGAAAATTGAAGATTGAAAAATGAAAAATAGAATGTCCCGCATCTTTTCACTGAATCCTAAGCTGGCTTTCCGCTTTGCCATGGCCGCGCTGATAGCCCTGTTGGGCTTTACGTCGTGCAGCAAGACCCTTTTCAGCAAGCGAGAAAAGACCGACACCGTCAGCGACGACCCTTCGAAATCCGATGGTGTGCCAAACATCACCATCGACCCCACGCGTCCCCCTACGGACCGCCCCATTCGCGTGCTATACAGCGCACCGCCCCGCACTTATCTGTGGGGGCGGTAGTAGAAACCGTTCTTAGCAAGGAAATACGTTGTTTATTCGTCGCCAAAGGCCGTGAAGCCTTGGGCACGAAGGGTCATTTCGGCACCGTCGCGAGTGACAAGGAGGGTGCCCAGCTCGGGGGCGGTAATGTGGCCGATGAGACGGACGTCGTCAAGGGCGTCAACCTTGTCGTAGTCGCTGAGGGGTACGGTGAAGAGCAATTCATAGTCCTCGCCGCCGTTGAGAGCGCAGGTGGAGACGTTCATGTTCAGTTCCTCGGCCATTACGGCGGTTTCGTAGTCGATGGGGATGTGCTCCTCATAAATGCGGCAGCCGCAGCCCGACTGGCGGCAGATATGGAGAAGTTCCGACGAAAGGCCGTCGGAGATATCCATCATGGCGGTGGGGCGGATGCCGGCATCGGCTAAGGCTCGGACGATGTCAAGACGTGCTTCGGGCTTCAGCTGACGCTCAAGGATGTACTCCTTGCCCTCGAAGGCGGGCTGAACGCCGTCGGAGGAATGGAGTACCGATTTCTCGCGCTCAAGCAGCTGGAGTCCCATGTAGGCAGCGCCAAGGTTGCCGCTAACGCAGATGAGGTCGGTGGGGTGAGCGCCGTTGCGATAGACGATGTCGTCCTTGCGGACTTCGCCGATGGCGGTGATGCTGATGGTGAGGCCCGTGAGCGAGCTGACGGTGTCGCCGCCCACGATATCCACGCCGCAATGCTCGCAGGCGAGACGCATTCCCTGGTAGAGTTCTTCAACAGCCTCCACGCTGAACTTGCGTGAAAGACCGAGCGAAACGGTAACTTGACGGGGTGTTCCGTTCATGGCGCAGATGTCGGAAAGATTGACCATGACGGCCTTGTAGCCGAGATGCTTGAGGGGGACGTAGGTAAGGTCGAAGTGAATGCCCTCAAGCAGCAAGTCGGTGGTGACGAGCACCTCACGATCGGGGTAGTGGAGCACGGCGCAATCATCGCCGACGCCGCGCAGCGTGCTGGCGTTACGCGGCTGGATGTCCTTCGTCAAACGCTCGATGAGCCCAAACTCACCGAGCGTGGAAATCTCAGTGCGGCTCATGCGGTGCGGCTGATAAGTTCGCGCATGATAGTGGTCATCAGAGGCTGGGCCGCATCGGCAGCCTGCTGTACCTCCTCGTGGCTGACTTCCACGGGACGGCCCTCAATGCCGAGGTCGGTGATAACGGAGATGCCAAACACGCGGATGCCGCAATGGCGGGCCACGATGACTTCGGGCACAGTGCTCATGCCCACGGCATCGCCGCCAAGGATGTGGTAACAGCGGTATTCAGACGGCGTCTCGAACGTGGGACCCTGTACACCCACATAGACACCTTCCACCAGATGTATGCCTTTTTCGGCAGCAATCTGCTTTGCGGCAGCGATGAGCGTGTGGTCATAGGCCTCGTGCATATCGGGGAAGCGGCTTCCATAAGGAAGGTTTTTGCCGTGGAGGGGATGCTCGGGGAAGAGGTTGATATGGTCGCGGATAATCATGAGGTCGCCAATGTGGAAATCAGGATTCATGCCGCCCGAGGCGTTGCTGACAAAGAGTGTCTTGATGCCCAGTTCACGCATGACGCGGATGGGGAAGGTAACCTCTTTCATGGAGTAGCCCTCATAGTAGTGAAAGCGTCCCTGCATTGCCATGACGTCCTTGCCCCCCAAACGGCCGAAGATAAGGCGGCCCTTGTGTCCCTCAACAGTGGAAACGGGGAAGTTGATGATGTCGGAATAAGGAATGGCGTCGATGATGTCAATCTCGTTCACAAGGCTACCTAGGCCTGTGCCAAGCACAATGGCTGTCTCGGGAGCATTATGCATGCGTTCGCGAATGAACGCTGCCGTTTCTTGAATTTTTTCTAACATAGTTCTTAATGTAATGGTTGAATGTTTTTTCCTGGTCTTTTAGAAAGGCGACCTCAATGGGGAGGACAGAGAGATCGGGCAAAGATGTTCCTAGCCGCGCAGCATCCTTCTCCGTGGTGATGAGGAGACGGTCGGCGGCTTGAACGGCATCCCACTCCTGCTGGATGTGTTGAATCTCGGCAGACGTAAAAGCGTGGTGGTCGGGGAAGGAGAGAACACGGACGTCGGGCGTACGCCGTCGGAGTTCGGCTATGAGCGGGGCGGGATTGGCAATGCCCGTGATAAGCAGAACGGCTGTATCGGCCGTGAGGGTATTGAGCCTACGCCCTGAGGGATATAGGGCGCCGTAACGTATGGTAGTATAAAAAAGTCGCTGATAAGGCCGCAGGCTGAGACGTCCCTGAATGATACGGTAATCAATGGGCCGCAGGTTGGACGGGCACTTGGTTACAACAACCGCATCGGCACGTTCCTTGCTGCTGAAGGGCTCACGCAAGAGACCATACGGGAGCAAAGCGTCCTCGTAGGGCATCCTATGGTAGTCCATGAGAAGAAGGTTAAGTCCGGGGGTGACGTAGCGGTGCTGGAAAGCATCGTCCAACAACACGACATTGGTGTCGGCCGTTGCAGCATCACTACATAGGCGGTGTATTCCGCGTCGGCGATTAGCATCAACAGCCACGTGGATGTCGGGATACTTGCGCCACACCTGAAAAGGTTCGTCGCCAAGAGTGCGGGCCGTGCTTTCGGCATCGGCGAGGACGTAGCCTCGGGTTGTACGTTTGTATCCGCGACTGAGAAAGGCGACGTGATATTCTTCCTTCAACAGACGGATGAGATGTTCGGTGAAAGGCGTCTTTCCTGTCCCGCCCACGGTGAGGTTCCCAACGGCAATGACGGGCAACGAAAACGATTCAGACGGGAGAATCCTCCAGTCGAACAGCTTGTTGCGCAGGCCGACCACACTGCCATACCACCAACTGAGCGGGGCAAGATAGCGACGCTTCTTCATCTTTTTTACATCTCTACTTGGAAGAAGTAAGGCAAGCGAGCCTGAATACGGTCCATGTTGGAGAGATTCTCGAAGTAATGGAATTGCTCGGAGAACTCGCCGAGGACCTTGTTGAAGCGGGTATTGAAATAGTTCTCCTTCGTCTTTTTGAGGATTGAAGCAAAGGGTTTTTCCATTTCAGGATAAGCGACGAGGGCATAGTTTTCTATACCGGCTTTTTCTGCGGCGATTTTCTCTGCCGTCTGGATGTCGCCGAGAACGTCTACAAGACCGAGACCGAGAGCGGCTTCACCTGTCCAGACACGACCTTGGCCGATGGCGTCAATCTGCTCAGTGGTCTTTCCGCGACCGTTAGCGCAGCGGGTGATGAAAGTCTGATAGCCGTGCTCAATCATCTGCTGCATCTTGGCTGATTCAGCAGCGTTCATTGCGCGGTAGGGACTACCCATGTCGCTGAGGGCGTTCGTCTTGACGCCGTCGAAATGGAGCTTCACCTTGTTCTGTACCAATTCCTCGGCGCAGGGGAACATGCCAAAGATGCCGATAGAGCCGGTAAGGGTAGTGGGCTCAGCCACAATGACGTCGGCAGCACATGAGATGTAGTAGCCGCCCGAGGCTGCCATGTCACCCATGCTAACGATAATGGGCTTCTTCTCTTTGATACGGACGACCTCGTTCCAAATCTGCTCGCTGGCATAGGCGCTTCCACCACCGGAGTTGACGCGGAAAACGACAGCCTTGACACTCTCATCGTCGCGCAGCTTGCGAAGGTCCATGATAACCTTGTCGCTGGCTATCTCAGGCTCACCTGTGAAATTAGTCTGCGAGGGCTTCTGAACGATATCGCCCTGGGCATAATAGACAACAATGACATTGCCGCTCTTGTCAAGAGGCTGCTTGTGGCGGATGTTCTTCATTTCCTCAAGAGTAATCAAGGGCACGGAGGCTTTTTCGCCAAGACCCATAGCCTGTTGGAGGAGGGTTTTTGTGCCGTCCATATATAATAAGGTATCGGCCATGCCCTTTGTAATGACATCTTCTGCGGTGTTAAGCGCCAGATATTCGTCGGCATAGGCATTGAGGGTGGCAGCATCAACATTGCGCGACTCAGAAACAGCCTTCACCATGTTGTCCCAGATGGAAGTGAGGTAGGCGGTAACCTGCTCGCGGTTAGCGTCACTCATCTTTGTCTCGGTGAACGGTTCAACGGCGCTCTTGTAGGTGCCGACCTTAAAAATCTGCATCTTCACACCAAACTGCTCTAAGGCATCCTTAAAGAACATCGATTGTGTGGCAAGGCCATGCCAGTCAACCATGCCCTGAGGATTAAGTATGAGTTTGTCAGCGGTGCTGCAGATGATGTAGTCGGCCTGCGTGTAAGTATCGCCGTAAGCATAGACAAACTTGCCGCTTTCCTTGAACTTTTTGACGGCATCGCGGATGCAAAGCACGGTGGCAGGACTGGCGCTGAGGCCTTTAGCCTCTAGGAAAAGACCCTTTATTTTGTCGTTTTCTGCAGCTTTGGTCAATGACGAGAGTATGTCGTCAAGCCCCACTTCAGTCTGCTCGTCCTGAGAGAGAATGCTCAAGATGGGATTGTCGGCACAACGTTCATGAACAGTACCCTGCAGCTTGAGGTGAAAGACGGAGTTCTCACGGACGCGGGTTTCGCTTTCACTGGACGCGATAGCACTCGCCATTGAGCCAATGCCGATAACAGTAACTACTACACTCAACACCAAAATGCCAACGATGGTGGCTAAGGTGTACTTCAAAAAATCCTTCATTTCTTCTATACTTTTTTTGGTTAATAGTTGTTCGCATTCAAAAGCGGAAACAAAGGTAATCACAAATTCGCGATGTGACCAATCTAATTCACTTTTTTAAAGAAAATGAACCTCAAAAAAGCCCTTTTCGCCTAAAAAAAGGAAAAAAATGACGATTTTTTATAGAATAATTGAAAAAATTATGGTTGCAAAGAAAAAAATGAATACATTTGTGGCTGAAAAATTCGGAGCTTCCAAAAAAAGTGCGAACTTTGCTCCCGATTTCTTGAAAACTTTCTCTCTTAAAAGGGAAGTTTTCAAACGAAGGAAAGATGCTCGAGTGGCTGAAGAGGCACGCCTGGAAAGCGTGTAAACTCCTAAAGGGTTTCCGGGGTTCGAATCCCCGTCTTTCCGCAAAAAAGGATAGGCGCAAGTCTCTCCACAAAAGAGGAAAAATTGAAGTAATATATTAAAAGTATTAATTAAAAAACGTAACACACATGAAAAAGATTTTTGCAGTTATTGCAATGTTCGGACTCCTTTCATTAGGAATGACTCAGACCGTGAAAGCCCAGGATGCTGCTTCCGCAGGTCAGGAAAATGTAGAGGCTGTTGCTGGTGACTCTGCTGTCGCCGCCGCTCCTGTTCAGGCTGTTGAAGAACCCGCTGCTCCCGTTGAGGAGGAAACGCAGAGCTTCCACAAAGCCCTTAAGGTTAAGTTCATCGAAGGTAACGCCGGCTTTATGTCACTCGTTGCCATCGCTCTGATCATCGGTCTTGCTTTCTGCATTGAACGTATTATCTATCTGAGCCTTGCCGAGGTGAACACCAACAAGATGCTCAAGAAGGTTGAAGCTTGTCTGGAAAAGGGCGATTTGGAAGGCGCCAAGGACGTTTGCCGCAACACTCGTGGCCCCGTTGCTTCCATCTGCTATCAGGGCCTGATGCGCGTTAACGACGGTCTTGATGTTGTCGAGCGCTCGGTTGTCAGTTATGGTGGCGTTCAGGCTGCTGCTCTTGAAAAGAACTGCTCTTGGGTTACCCTGTTCATCGCAATGGCTCCGTCACTCGGATTCTTGGGCACCGTCATCGGTATGGTCCAGGCATTTGATAATATCCAGAAAGCTGGTGACATCAGCCCGACCATCGTTGCTGCTGGTATGAAGGTCGCTCTTATCACCACCATCTTCGGTATTATCGTTGCTCTTGTGCTTCAGGTGTTCTACAACTTCATCCTCACGAAGATCGAGGCTATCAACAGCGACATGGAGGACAGCTCCATCACACTGCTTGATATGATCATGAAGTACAACCTGAAGTACGGAAAGTAATCTGTTCCCGTATCAGATGCATGGAGACGCGTTGCGTTTCCACAAAAAGAGTAAACGTTAATACTTAAAGTAAGAGAAAATGAAAGACAAATGTTCAAAAATAGCATCCATCGTGATGGCCGTGCTCTTCATCCTCTCGGCTGCAGTGCTCGTGGTGTTCTTCACGGTGGGATTTGATGAGACCGGCTCGGTCGCCAGTGGCATTGTCCGTTGGCCTAAGTTCACCGACCTGCTCATGTTCTGGATGTATTTCCTTGTGGCGCTATGCCTTATCTGCACCATCATCGGTATCCTTATTGCAAAGGGTGCCAAAATTGACTCACAGATGCCGAAGGCAGCTGGCGTGCTCCGCACTATCGGCAGCTTCCTCTTCGTTCCCCTGCTTATCGTGGGCTTCGTACTCGGCAGTAGTGCCGCCGTCCGCACGGGTCAGGGCATCTATGACAACCCCTTCTGGTGCCAGGCCACCGATGCGTTGCTTTATACAATTTATGCCCTCGTTGCTGTTACCCTTCTCGGACTTATCCTTAATCTGACGGGCATTTTCAAGAAGTAAGTCATAATTAAGTAAAGTAAAGGAGATTTAATTATGGCAAGATCAAAAAGAAAAGTTCCTGGACTGAACGCCAGCTCTACGGCTGACATCTCGTTCATCCTGCTTATCTTCTTCCTTGTCGTCACCTCCATGGACACGGATACTGGTTTGGCACGTCGTCTGCCCAATCCACCCGATCCCAATCAGCAGGAAGAAGACGTCAAGGTGAAAGGTAGGAACGTGCTGGTTGTTCAGGTGAACATGAACAACGAAATCAGCTACTACTATGGTGACCAGGCATCGCGCGTAGCCCAGTACAACGTGCAGCCGTCGGATCTCTACACCATTGCGAAGGAGTTCATCGCTAACCCGAACAACAAGGCCAACATGCCCGAGTTCCACCCCGCTGATCCTCCCCTTCCATTGCTGGGGGCCTATCCGGTCACGAAGAACCACATCATCTCTATTCAGACTGACCGTACCACGAAGTACGATGTCTATTTCCAGATTCAGAATGAACTGGTGCGTGCCTACAACGATGTCCGCGATGAGTTCGCCTTGGCACGTTTCGGCAAGCACTATGCCGACATCGTTTCTGAGAGCGATGAGGATCTCGCCGTCCGTGGCGTCTATCCGATGAAGATATCCGAGGCTGAACCTAAACAATATGGAGGAAACTGATTATGGGAAAATTTAATAAGAACGGAAAACGTGAAATGCCGGAGTTGAATACCTCTTCACTCCCCGACTTGATTTTCTCCATCCTCTTCTTCTTCATGATTGTTACCTCCATGCGTGAGGTTACGCTGAAGGTCGAGTTCGAAGTTCCCGCAGGAACGGAGCTTCAGAAGCTCGAAAAGAAGTCACTGGTATCCTACATCTACATTGGCCCTCCCACGCGTGAGTATCGAGCCAAGTTGGGTACGGAAAGCCGCATTCAGCTTAATGAGGACTTCGCCGAAGTTGATGCTATTCACGAGTATATCATTCAGGAGCGTGAGAGCATGCAGGAGCGCGACAAACCCTTCATGAAGGTCAGTTTGAAGATGGACAAGAACACTCAGATGGGTATCGTCACCGATGTGAAGATGGCATTACGTGAGGCTTGGGCTCTGAACATCAACTATTCGGCTACGAAACGCCAGTAAACGCAGAAAAGGTTTATATGGGACACCATCAGCTTGACGCCTTGGATCAAAAGATCCTGTCATTGATAGCCGCAAATGCGCGCGTACCCTTCTTGGAGGTAGCACGCGCTTGCGACGTGTCGGGTGCCGCTATCCATCAGCGCATACAGAAGCTAACCAGTCTAGGCGTGCTGAAAGGTTCGGAGTTCATTCTTGACCCGCAGAGGGTGGGTTGGGAGACCTGTGCCTATGTAGGACTATTCCTCAAAGGCCCCTCTTCTGATGCAGAGTCAGTCATCGAAGGTCTGAAGCAAATCCCAGAAGTAGTGGAATGTCACTATACGACGGGCGAGTATGACGTGTTCATTAAGATGTATGCCAAGAACAATCTTGCCCTGAGTAGAATCATTCAGGAAAAGATACACCCGCTTGGTGTTCGTACAACATCTATCATCTCCTACGAGGAGGTCTTCCGCCGTCAGATTCCCATTCCTGAGATGGAAGAGGACTAATCTCTACGGATTTCAAACATAGTAACCGCAAAAGGGGCGCAACCTAAAAGTTGCGCCCCCTTTTAATTCTGCCTATTATAATTATTTCCGGGTGATTTCGATGACTCGGCTACGGAGTTCGCTGCTGGTAAAGACGGGAAGACCGACAGTCATTAGATAACGGCCGGAGAAGGTCTGGCCGTTGCCACGTAGGCTGCTGCGCGAGCCGGGCATGAGGTTGATTTCCTCCACAGTGTAGTCAGCAACAGGGTCAAGGCCTTCGAGACGCAGGGGACGCGTTCGATCGTAGGCGGCAGGATGAACGTCAAAGGCAAAGAGGACACTCTTGTCACCATTAGTACTGACAAACTGAGTAGCGGCATGCGGACCGTCGTAAGGAGAAAAGAGGCGATATTGATCACCGTCGGCGATAACGTAAGAAAGGCGCTTCCAATTCTTGACGGCCTGACGGATATACTCCTGGTCGTTTTCAGCCAGTTCGCTGAAACGGATGTCGAAACCAAGCTTGCCCATCGAGGCGACGTCGGTACGGAACTTGATGCTTGCATTTCGGTTCCACGAGGTAACGTGGGCACAGACGGCACGGGCGGGATAGAAGAACGAGTAGCCATACTGAATGAAAAGGCGATCAATGGGATTGGTGTTATCGCTGGCCCAGAATTCGGTGAAATAACTGAGCGCCTTATAGTCAATTCGTCCGCTGCCGCCCGAGCAGAGCATCATACGCAATTTGGGGTACTTGGCGTTGATGCGCTCGAGGACGCTGTAGAGGCCGTGGACATAATCAACGTAAAGTTGTGTCTGCTTTTCTTTCAAATAGGGTGACCAGATGTTGGTGATGGGGCTGTTGCAGTCCCACTTCATGAAAGCGATGTCCGGATAGTCGGTCATAAGTCGATCGATAACACCAAAAACATAGTCTTGCACGGCAGGGTTGCTTAGGTCAAGGACGAGTTGGTTACGGAAGTAGTACTCGTCGCGCACCTCGGGCTGGTGGATAACCCAGTCGGGGTGTTTCTCATAGAGTTCGCTTTTAGGATTGACCATCTCAGGCTCCACCCATATGCCAAAACGGATGCCCTTTTCGGAGGCTGCCTGCGTGAGGCGAGCGACGCCACCAGGAAGTTTGTCGTGTGTTTCCTCCCAGTCACCAAGACCCTGGCGGTCGGACGAGCGGGGAAATTTGTTTCCGAACCAACCGTCGTCGAGCAAGAAGAGGTCAACGCCCATGTCGGCAGCGTTGTCCATGAGGTGAACGAGGCGTTCCTCGTCAAAACTGAAGTAGGTAGCCTCCCAATTGTTGAGCAGGGTATAGCGTTCCTCATGACCTTGATAAAGCTGGTAGTCACGGGCCCAACGGTGAAAGTCGCGCGAAGCGTCGCCCAAACCCGTAGAGGTGAGGGTGAAGAAAAAGTCGGGAGTGGTGAATGTCTCGCCGCCTTTCAAAGCCCGTTCTGAGAAGTAGGGGTTTATGCCGCTGATGATACGTAGTGAACCCGTTTGAGTGACTTCGAAAGTAAAGCGGAAGTTGCCCGTCCAGCCCAGCGTGCCAAGAACGGCCGTGCCGCTGTGCTCGTCGGCCTTGCCGTCAAGCGAGACGATAAACATGGGAGGAGTAAACATATTGGCGCGAGTGCCTAACTTCGTGTCGAGCACCTTCTTGCCAAAGGTGAGAGGCGCAGAGGTCATCTTTGCCTCCTCGGCCCAATCACCAGAGAACTCGGTTAGTTCGTAGGATGCTGCATCAAGATGGAGCATGGACGAAGCGTAGCGACAGAGCGTCATGACGGGCGCCTTGCGGCCTTTACCCGTATTGCTGATTTCGGTGGAGGCACGGATAATGTTGTCGCGCTCGTAGGCGGTAAAGTGCAGACACACGGTGACGGGATAGACCTCGTCGGCAAGGGTGATGGCGGTTTCAGTGACGCCATCGGAAAGTGTGGCGACGCTATGCTCCTTATATTTTAAAAGAAGAGACGAACGGCCGTCGGACTGGCGGACTTCAAGCGCAGGTTCGAAGTAGTCCTCCATGCCATGGGTGACGTAGGCCTCGGGGCCAGCGGCAAGATGGTCAAAATCACCATTGCCGCCGAGGCGACTTCCCAAATAGGATTGATACAGACGTCCGTCACCGCCTACGCGGAAGACGAGGTCGGTCTTGGAGGTGGAGATACGGATGGTCTGCGCGGAAACGATGCCGCACATGAGCAAAGAGAGCAAAAAGAAGTGATAACGTTTCATTAGATGGAAGGATTAATGGAAGAAAACGAGGAATTAGCGAACGATGATTTTACGCCCTTGCTGGATGTAGATGCCTGGAGTACTGAGGTTTGCAACGGGAACACCTTGCAGGGTATAGGAAACAGATGAATCCTCCACCTCATTCTGAAGGAGGGGCGACTGAATACCTGTCTCTCCGTTTGCCTCAAGAGCCTCAACAGGATGGCGCAATAGCGTGAACCTGCGAATGGAAAGCTTGCTGTAAGCAAAAAGCTGAAGGTTTATACCCAAGCGTAGCATCTGTTCATGAGCCAGCGTGAAGGTGACGGAACCTCCGTCTATCAATGAATTACAACAATAATCAGAAAACACATAACTGTCCCAGGCGTTGTACTCCTCTGCCAACGTGACAGAGAAGGTATAGCAGCCTGCAGGCAACGTCACCCACTGCGACAGATTGCGGCTAGTGAAGACATCAGAGGTACCATACCAGCCGGCTTGTATAGTCATGACTGATCCTTCGCGCGTATCTACAGTCACATCGCCTTTTAGCGCCGATGCGAGCGAATCCCATTCCTCCCAGCCCGAGTTTTCCGTCTGCATTTCCAAACCATAGAAACGTGAGGGATAGCTCTCATTTGCTGGGGTATCGGTATGGATAAAGGGAGCGCAGTAGTTGGTGAGATAGTCGGCCGTAACATCCACAGGCTTTGCCGTATTCTCCGAGAAATCGAAACCGAAGACCCCCGTCGAAGGCACCCTTTCGCCACCATCATCGAGATGTGCGGTATTGGCAGGGAGAGCAAGGTTCTTGGCCTCGCTGCCATCGGATTCATTAAAATCCAAATAAGTAGTCAAGGCCGACGAAACCGCCTCTCCCTCCGCATCGTTCAGCGGGGCAACGCATATCTGACGCAGTCGGTCCTGCGTGAGACGGTTTCCCCAGAAACGCCACTCATCGATGATACAATGACGGCCCTCGATGGTGAAGTCGTTCTCCCATGCAGGGCTGACGGTAGGGCCTGCCACGTTGCTGATAAGCTCGCCATCGCGGTAAAAGTAGAAGCGGGAATAGTAGAACACGACAGCATAATGATGCCATTCGTCAGCGACGACAAAACCCGCTTTTGTGGTAGCCGTAACATCTTCAGACGCCACCGTTAGGATACCATCCGCATCCACTGTCAACACAAACTGGCTTCGCGAAGGCTCGTACATTGTCAGGCAACTTTCTGTGCTACCGAGGGGCTTCATCCACCAGTCGAGAGTGTATTTATAGGAGCGCACCGTCAGGGGAGAAGGCAGCGTCACGGTCGCTCCATTGCGAAAAGACCATCCCATGCCTGAGGGAGCATTGCAGACGGTGAAAGCAGAGGTCTTTGTCAATTCTACGCGATCAGCCAAGTCCAGTTGAGTAACATCGTAGCGGCCTGGCGCCTCGGGAATAAACGACGTGTTACCTCCCGCAATGAGCGTACAGGTTGTGGGACCCGTCACTTGCCAGGCAATGCGCGTCTCGGGCAGCCCCGACAAGTCTTTCAGATAGACTTTTTCGCCCTTTGCCACAGCCATGGGCGTAACCTCGAAGCCGAGGGAACCCGTGTCAACAACGGTGTCATCGGGCTTGGGCGTAGCCGTTGCAGGGTTAAAGACCGTGGTCATCCATTTCGTATCCTCGCCGCCTCTTACGGTAATCGTCTGGGGTGTAAAGGTCGTTACCAATGTGGTACCCGACGATGCATCTTCATACATAGCCGCTGCAATCTCGCCGTAACCCTTTCCCCGTTTCGTGATGTTTACTTTGAAAAAGACCTTCACGGGTTTCGACGTGTCTACTTTCGCCAGCAGCGTGCTGACATCGAACAGCAGTTCCTGTTCGGTAGCGAGCCGCGTATCGTCCAGTCCCACCGAAACAGCCGCAGGAGCTTTGGCAAAGGGGATACGCTTCACTTCCATCATAAAATCAGGCTCCGTAGCTGACGTATCCTGCGAGCAGCCGAGGGTGAAACTGAGTTCGGAAGAATTGGTATACCACGCCGTTGTACGTACAGCCTGCTGGGCACTATACACAGGGGTGCTATTATCAATAAACAAGGCGATGTCAAGGAATTGCCCGCCCGACGTCTGATGACAATGTGCAGCCAAGGTGTTGGTACCCTGTGGATTGATGGCAGCCAGTGCTGCGGCACTCAGCGTGACGTTCTTGTAGTCGGTAATATAGCCCGTAGCCGAAAACGCCTTCACGCCGTTGATATAGACCTCCGTGTCCTCGTCGTAGTAGATGCGCATAGTCAGCTTGACTAGCTCCTCGGGCGTCAAGTTAAGGTCGATGGTACGGCGAATCCAGATGTCAGCCGTTGTCCAGCGGGTGCCGTACTGCATATTTGAAAGGCCATTAGCACCGAAGCCGGCCTTGCCCGTGTTCCAACCGCTGTCATCAAAGTCGGTAGCATACCAGCTGTTCGAAGAAGGCTTCGAGGTGGTGTACTGCCACGTCTCACCGCTCTCGTCAGCAGGCGAAAGCAGGTATGGGAACGCCTGCCCCTCGCTCTCAATGGCAATGCAATTAGCGGCATAGAGGCGACTGATATCCGACTTTACCACGCGGTCGTAGCTCATAAGGCCGTTCACTTCCACCTCCACGTCCGTCAGCTGTGTATAGACGGCTGCCGACAATCCCTTGAAAGTTTTGTAGTAAGCCAATTTGCGAGCATATTCCGTGTAGGTGTTATCCAGTTCCTCGGGACTCTCCACCGAGGCGTAGCCCCAATGGCTCGACGACCAGAGATGACCGTCCAACACATACTGCACACCGCCATACTCACCGCAGGCCGTAGCCTGTCTGTAGGACGTGGTAGTGTAGGTAGGCGCAGGATATGGGTGGATGTCCTTGATGTCGCCGTAGCCGTAGTGGTTCCAACCCGATGCCTCGTTAATGAGGCGCGTCGTGTCCAAATTACGCACAAGATCGTAGTATCGCTTGGTATAGGCCTTATCGGTCTGTCCACCGCCCTCATTAAAGAGGACCCACATCACGATGCTGGGCGTGTTGTAATGCGTCTCAACGAGCGCTGTCAGCTCGCGGTCAAAATAGTCACCGTTGTTCGGGCCACCCTTACCGCCGTAGTTCTCGCCGGGCATGTCCTGCCACACCAGCAGTCCCAGACGGTCGCACCAATAGTACCAACGACGCGGCTCCACCTTGATGTGCTTGCGCACCATATTGAAGCCCATCTTTTTCATGGTGACGACGTCAGACATCAATGCCTCGTCGCTTGGGGCGGTGTAGATGCCGTCCGGCCAGAAGCCCTGGTCGAGCGGTCCCATCTGGAACAAGAACTGGTTGTTCAGCGCCAGCCGATACCAGTCTCCCTCGCGCTGCAGACTAATTTTACGCATGCCGAAGTAGGTGTCCACGGCATCGTCGCCCATCACTATCCGTGCATCATAGAGGAACGGATGCTCAGGATCCCAGAGCTCCGCATCGGGCAGACTCAGAGTGATGGGTTTACCCACGGTACCCGTCCCAATGGCAACAACCTCCTCACCATGATTGACGACAACGGAAACCTCCATGTCGTCGGCAACGGCATCGCCGCCTGCAATAACAGTGAAGGTCACCTTCTCCTTATCAATATCCGTCTCCACACGGTAGTCGGCAATGTACGTCTTCGGCACCGCCTCCAACCACACCGTCTGCCAGATACCGCTGGTGCAAGTGTAGAAGATGCCACCTGGCGTCAGCACCTGCTTGCCACGAGGCACGGCATCGTTATCTGTGGGGTCAAAAACGCGCAGGATGAGTTCATGCTCCCCTTCGTCGGCCACAAGAGCATCTGTGATGTCGAACGTAAAGGGGTCGTAGCCGCCCTCGTGCTTGCCTACGGAGGTGCCGTCCACATACGCCTGACACCGCCAGTCTACCGCCTCGAAGTGGAGCAGCACCCGCTCTCCCTTCCATGCTTCAGGTACGCTGAATGTGCGGCGATAAGCCATGCTCTCCGTATGCCTTCCGATGCCGCTCAGCGGAGCCTCTGGCGCAAACGGCACGAGAATCTCCCGCCATGTTTCCGACAACGTCTGGTTCATCTGTTTCAACGTTTGCCACTCCCAGAGTCCATTCAGGTTTTGCCACTCCGTGCGCACCATCTGCGGACGGGGATACTCGCTATGCACGTTCTCAGGCGTCACATCCGCAGCCCACGGCGTGGCAATGTTCACTTTGGCCATCTCCCAGGCAACAGCCTGTCCAGTCACTCCCAGCAACAAAGCAGCCAAGGCCACCCAGCGCCCGATGTTCATTTTCGCGATGCGGCCTACCGCATCCCTACGTTCCCTATTCTTCATTGTTCATTGAATTTTCGGCGAAGATAAAGCAAAAAATACAAACCGCCAAATCTTCCCTGCTAATTTCCGGCGCTTTTCTTGGCTTTTTGGCAGATTCACCCTATCTTCGCAGCCGAAAACCCTTGCCCAATGAAACAGACCCTACTTCTATTATTCTCCGCCCTGCTGCCATTCACAGTCCATTCCGTTGATTACCGTCCGACAGTGGACGTGGTGTGGGGCGGACGTTGCTTTCAGGAACTCGACGGTCAGTACTTCGCCGTGCATCGTAACGATGCTGCCATTGGCTGGCCTCAAGGTGCCGACGGCGTCACCGTCGTATACTGTCTGCGCGTCCCTGCCGGACATGTGCGTGCTGACATCCTGCTCACGCCCCGCATCAGCTGTACGGCCATCGTGCAGCTCGCTGTCGTCTGTCCCGAAACGGGCGATACCATCACCACTCACACCGCCGTCAGCGACTCCACTCAAGCACGCGGCGAACAGCGTATAGAGCTCATGCCCGACGTAGTCTTTCCCCGCGACACGTGGTACCGCTTCGAACTCACCACCCCCGAGCGCACCTCCATCCGGCAGGTGAAGTGCCTGGAGTTCCAGCGCGAGGCTGCGCAGGCCGTCGGTGACTCGCCCATCTTCATGGCGCCCTCCGTACACCTTTTCTCCTACTCCACCTCCGACCGTCAGGCTCCGTCAGGCGAGTCGTACGACTGGGTCTATCTCGAAGTCATGTACCCCTCGCAGTACGAGCGCCCTAACACCTACGTCATGTCCATCGGTACCGATGCCGGCTACAGCGGTGTGCAGTCCATTTGGGACGGCGCCGGAGGCTACAACCACCAGGTGCTCTTCTCCGTGTGGGACAACGGTGACACCGACAGCGACCCCTATCTGCCTGACTACTTGCGCAGCGGCGCCCTCGACATCGGACCCGACGTCTATATCACCCGCTTCGGCGGTGAGGGTACCGGCACCAGCGCCCGCTACCCCACGGGCCACTGGTGGCAGACCGACCATTGGGTGCAGTTCCTCCTCAACGGACGCCCCGAGCAGGTGGAAGTTGACGTCACCGATGCTGACGGCACCACCCGCACCGTCACCTACGAAAATACCATCGAGAGCATGTGGTACAAGATGGACTACGAGACAGAGTGGCACTACATCGCCTCGCTGCGCGAGAGCGGGCGCAACCACCTCTACAACGGCTTCTACTCCTTCATCGAGAACTTCACCGACGATGGAGGCGAACTGTTCCGCCGCGCTTACTTCCGTAACCCCGCCATGCGCTCCACCGCCTCGGGCCGCTGGTATGCCCGCAACAAAGTCAGCTTCGGCCATACACAGGGCGACGGCAGCCGTTTCTCGCGTACCGACTACGGACACGGCGCCACCGATGCCTATCCCAACTGCTTCTACATGCAGACGGGCGGCTTCGTCGAGAAACGCGACAGTTCCAGTTCCATCCCCCTGCCCACTGGGCCTATGACGTGGGTCGACACCATTGACCTCGCTCCTCTGACAGCCCAGGTCAACCGTGCCATCATCCACAGCGAGGCCGACCGTATGAGCGGCCTCATCAACGAGGCACGCTCCAAGGCGGGTGGTGTGAAGGGCCTCGTGGCTTCCCTGTTGGCGAACGCCGACCGTTTCGGCAGCTACAGCAGCGCCGACCTTGTCCCGCTAGCCGAACTCTACGATGGCGGCAACGGCTCCGACACCAAAGCCTTCACCGCTACCTTGAACGACCTTGCAGCCACAGCTACACCTCTCAAGTACGGCGTCGTGGGCAGCCTGGAGCGAATCAGCTCGTTCTACACCTATCAGCTTCGCAACCTCGCCGGGCGTGGCATCCTTGTCGCTACCCCTGACGGCACCACGCTCACCGTTGGCGAATCAGTTCAGGAGGGTGCGCTTGCCCAGCATGCCGCTCCCGTCCGCGTCAACGACCCTTGCAACAACTGGCTCATCCTGCGCTCCGAGACCTACAAAGAGTACTACATCTATAATCCCGGCCTGCGCCTCTACCTCTCCCCCACCGCCTTGTCTGCCGGCCTCTCACCGCTGACAGCCACTCCCACGGCCTGCAACATCTCCCGTTCCTCCACGGGTTTCCTCATCGGTATGGGTACCACACGCATCAGCATCGATGCCACGAAGGCGCAGCCCGTCGAGAAGGGCAGCTCAGCCAACGACGGCACCCGTTTCGAGCTACGACATAACTACGCCCTCGACTACGACGAGGCCTACATCCGCGCCCTCCTGACTGCCAGCGAGGAAGCCCTCCATGGTGGCTCGGGCATCAGCACCCCCAAAGACCTTAAAGACTTTAAGGACCTTAAGGACTTTAAAGACCTTAAGGTCCTTAACAACCTCTGCTACACCCTCGACGGTCGCCCTGTCGTCCGCCCAGCCTCGGGCCTTTACATCTTCAACGGCAAGAAATTCATCGTCAAATGACCTATTTACAACTTAACAGCCATGAAACAGAGACACTTTTTATGCGCACTCGTGGTGCTGGTGGCACTAACGGCGTGCAAGAACCCTGTGAAAACAACGGCAGACATCATCGACCTGCCCCGTGCTGAAACACCCGATAATGTAGCCAAGGCAATGGACTACTTCTTCCAGGCAGCTGCCGAAAAGAAAATGGACGTCCACAGCGCAATGCTTGTGAAGGACGGCAACGTCATCTACAGCCGTTGGCAGAGCCAGGGCGCAGAAGATAAGCCACATGCACTCCACTCCGTCAGCAAGACCTTCACCTCCACGGCTGTGGGACTGGCCATAGCCGACGGCAAAATGGCGCTGACGGACAAAGTCATCGACTTCTTCCCCGATAAGCTGCCTGCCGAGGTCAGCGACAACCTGAAGGCGATGACTGTGCGCGACCTCCTGACCATGACGTGCGGCCACGACAGCGAACTCTCTTCCCGTAATGCCCTGACGGACTGGGTGACGGCCTTCCTCGCCCACCCCGTCGTGCATCAGCCAGGCACCTATTACCTCTACAACAGCACTGGCACCTACATCCTCTCCGCCATCGTGCAGCAGGTGACCGGCGAGAAAGTCGTTGACTACCTTACCACCCGCCTCTTCGAGCCTCTCCACATCGAGAAACCCCGTTGGGACGAGAGCCCGCAGGGAATCAACTGCGGAGGCTGGGGGCTCTATCTGAAGACTGAGGACCTGGCAAAGATGGGCCAGCTGCTGCTCCAGAAGGGCGTGTGGAATGGCAAGCAGGTGATTCCCGCTGAGTGGGTTGCCGAGATGTCAAAGAAGCAAGTGGAGAGCATCAACCCCGGCACACGTCAGGAACAGGCCGACGAACGCGGCATGAACACCGAGACCAGCGATTGGATGCAGGGCTACGGCTACCAGATGTGGCGTTGCCGTCACAACTGCTTCCGTGCCGACGGAGCCATGGGGCAGTACATCATCGTGGTTCCCGAAAAAAACGCCGTCATCGCCATTACCTCCGAGGTGGGCGACATGCAGGGCGAGCTCAACCTCGTCTGGGACAACATCCTCCCCGTGCTGTAGGACCGCCTCATCATATCCACTATAAAGAAACAACGACGAAGGCTGGTATTGATTCATCAAATGGCGCGGAGGAAGAGGACGATGGCGTCGCGGTCTTCCTTGGAGAGGTTGTAGAACCTTAGGGCGCTATCGTAAGCGTCAGACTCCGAACTATAGGCATGCCACATGATAGCTTCTATTTCGTTACGGGCACGGCAATCGTGCAGGCGGTCTTCAGCACCTGTGAGTCGCAGCGAGAGGCCACGTCCCCATAGAGGAGTGGTACGGCACCAGCCCGTGCGGATATCGTTAATCATGTAGAGGCGATGCTGCACCATGTCGGTGTAGGGCCAGATGGTCTGCTCGGCATACTTTGGCAGCGCCTTGGCGGGGTCCAATCCCTTCGATTCAGCATAGGCCTTCGTGCTGGCATCGACCCACATATCGTCCTTGCCCGTTTTCCATGAAGGACGATGGCAGGCAGCGCAACCAATCTTGTTGAAAAGCTGCTTGCCACGCTTCACGGCAGGCTTGTCGAGGTCACGCGCAGCCGGAACGGCAAGGCCACGGTGCCACACCATGAAGTCGTAGTAATCCTCGTCGCTCATCTCGTCCTTGCCGCCATAGGGGGCGCTAAAGTAGAGATACTTGTCGAACGTCTCCTTCTTGGCAATGGACGTTGCACTCAGGATGTCGTTGATACGGACGGCTATGCCCTCGCGGGTACCGTCGGCATAGTAGGGATAGAGCAGGGATGACTTGTCGTTGCCATGTTGCTGGATATAGTCGATGACCTCGGGGTCTTCCGACTGAGCCTTTGCCCACGCGGGTGTGGAGTAGAGCCAGTGACGGTCAGAGCGGGTGACGTTGGTGATGTTCCAAATGGCATTAGCGCCTGCGCCGTCCTGCAACGAGCCGCGTGTCATCGCATAGGTGAAGCGCTTCACGGGGCCGTGCGTGCCACGGAAGGTGCCCAGGTCGTTATAGGGCGCGCTGTAATAGGCCGAAGGCTTGAAGTCGTTCGCCTCCTTGTCCCAAAAGGCAGGATTCAGCGCCACGTAAGGGGCTTCGGCACGATGCTGTTCGCGCATGTCCTCGTCGGTGATGGCATCCAGCAGACCTGTGCCGTAGATGCCGATGGTGCTCTCGAGGCGCACTTCGTAGTTGTCGGGCAGCGGATTGGTGTTGAAAGCCGACTGGGGTATCGTCACCTCGGGATAGATGAGGGCAAACTTCTCGCCGTCGGCAGGGAACTCCATCTTCAGTCCGCTGGGCATTGAGGTAACGTTCTTCCATTGGATGTTAATCAGCGTCTCATCGATGGGTGCCTTGAAGGGCGTCATGGCTGCGGTCTGCGGCATGCCCGTGACCTCGCTGATGTAAGCATTGTTGTCGGGGTGGTAGATGACGAGCAGGTAGCCGTTGCCGAAGTCGTTGGCACGATAGCGGTCCATGCGCTTGCCGTGTCCGTAGGAGGGGTGACAATGGATGCAGCTGGGACGCACCCAGGCAGGGCCAAGGCCCTTGCGGGGCTCGGTGTTGAGGGTGTAGAGGTGCTCAAAGAAGTCCTCGCCATGCTTGAAGCGGGCCATACCGTCGGCAAGGGCATCGACAGCCGGCGCAGCGGCTGAGTAACTCTTGGCAAGCGTGGTGCCTAACTGGCCGCCCGGATACCACTCGTCGGCCGTGAACACCTCGTTGGCTACGCCGAAGGTCTCCTCGGCAGGCTCCAGGTTGTCAACAGGCTCGTCCTCACGGCAGGAGGAGAACAGTAGTAATGAAAAAAGAATGAATAATGAAGAATAAAAAGCCCTGTTTTTCATACTTCCTAACGTCTAAAAATCCTTATTCAATGTCAACCACCTTGTCGTCCTCGAAGGACTTGTTCCAGATGGTGCTGACGTATTTCACAAACGGATAAGGCATGGCGCCAATCTTGCTGATGGCGTTGCTGATGGCCTTCTCCACCTTCTCGCCCGTAACGGAATCGTTGTCCTTGAACCACTGGTGCAGACTGCTCTTGGCTGGGCTCTTGCTGCCGTCGGTGCTGCCATACCATACATTCTCAATGGAGCGGATGTTGTTCTGGAAGTCGGTAATGGAGTTATAGCTGTAAGGCGACTCGACGTAGAAGATGTAACCCGAGCCGAAGGGATTGCCAATCTTGCCCGAGCCAACCTCGTCAGCAATGGCAGCACAGCTGCCCTCGTCGTCGTTGAGCAGTTGCTGAATGGCGTCGGCAAGGCTGCTGAACGTGCTTCCGGCAGCACCGGCATTCATCATATTCCAGCCGAACGACTGGCCGTTTTTCGTCTGATACTCCAGCCCGGCTTTGGCAACGGCATCCAGGCGCTTCGCATCCGGCGTCAGCTCCCAGGAGACCTGCAGTTGACAGCAGCGGATGACCAGTTCTTTGGCGACGGCCTGGGCGTACTTCAGTTCCTCGGCTGCGGGAACGGCCGTAAAGCCCTTATAGGTGTCATTGGTCTGGAATTCAGCCACGGTGCGGTTTTTGCCTTCACGGAAGAGCACGAACTCCAGGGCATGGAAGCCGAGGATGCTGGCATCCTCCAGCGCCTCGTCGCTGTACGTACCCGACTTGAAATAACTGAGCAGCATGTCGCGGTTCAGAGGCCACGAGTCGATGGTCGGGTCGATGTCGAAGTCGCTGGCAGCACCACCAAGGAAGGCTTCGCTCTTCTCCCACCAGGCACGTGCCTCCTTGAAGGCATTACAGGCTGCGTCGATGTCTGACTGCTTGATTTCCTTCGCCGAAAGGTCGCCCAAGGCCTGTTGCAGCTTCAAGGCAGCATCGGCCAATCGGGTATACGTCGGGACGATGACCTTCTCCACATCGTTCTTCACCGCAGCCTGCAAGCCGGCCTCCTGAGCCTCGGTAAGCCGGCTCTTCAGGATTTTCTCCGTGGCGGCATTCAACTGGTTGATAAGTTCCTCGCACGATGCGACAGCCTCGTTGCCGTAGGTACGGTCGGCATACTGCTCATCGTTGATCTCTTCTTTGGGTTCGCAAGCCACAAACCCCACACTTGCCAAAGCAAGCAACATTGCATACGATAAAAACTTTCTCATTGTTTTTTATATTATAAAAGGTTAATTCTTCATTATCAATCATCAGTCGTCCATTATCAATTAATCACCTGAACCACCCTTCGTAGGCCACGCCGATGGAGACCGAAGGCTCGTCGTTGTACTTACTGCGCAGGAAACGATGGGAGTATTCGGCCTTCACGCAGATTTCAGGCACTGGAAAATAGTTGATGCCGGCAGCCATGCGCCGGACGAAAGTGTAGTCGTAGGCGGTGTTAAGCGTGTTCTTGGCATAGGGATTGTATTGCTCGTAACGCCCAAACACATAGAGTTTTTTGTCGGCTTCCCGCGTCGTGCCGATGTGTGAGAAGATGTCGTAACCCGCCTCGATTCCTGCGGCGTAGGCTGTGCTGCTGACGATACGGGTGCCATGGTGATAGGGCGACTGCTTGTTGATGCGGTTGTAGAAGTAGTTGAGCTGCTCGGCGTCGCCCAGATAGCCGTAGTCGCCCTGCCCGCGCACAATCCAGTGGTGCCCTTTGTAGGTAAGGTCCAGCGAACCCACGCACACTTCGCCCTTGTAGGTGGCGGTAATGCCTGACGCCTCGCGAGGGACGCTGTTCCCGATGGAGTGGCCGTAGTAGGCACTAAGGCCGAGGCGCAGGCCTGGGGCAGCGTAGCAGTCCACGCGGGCAGCCGTTCCGAACTTGTTGGCCACCTCATACTCCAGTGGTGTGGCTGCCCCTTTGCGAATCCAGCCCGTGTTGGTAAACTGGTCGGCATTCAGCCCTGCCAGCAGCTGCACCTCGTAGCGAAGGCTTCCGCTGCGTCCCCAGAAGGAAACGCCCGTCTGATGCCAGGTGCTGGGCAGGATGGTGTTCTCGCCCTCGGGACGATAGACGGTGAAGAAGTTCAGCGGCTCGTGGTAGGCGTTGTTCAGCCCCACGGGCACCACAATGTGGCCTACCTTGATGTTTGCCGCGCGTGAAAAGCTCTTCTGCAGCCAGAACTGCTCCAATTCCACCTCGCCGCCCTTCTCAAACTCCTGTTCCCATTCGTTAAACTCGTCGTACTCGTGCTCGTAGCTGGCGCCCGTGCCGCCATGCTCAAACTCCATCTCCGTGCCCATCGTCCAGCCCTTGCCGAAGTCGTAGCCGAGATAGACCACGGCGTGCGGCACATCAAACTGTCCGTGCGAAGGGTCGTTGCGATGCTCGTCGGCATTGACGTAGCGCTTGGCGTTGTCGCTGAAGAAGTTGCGCGTCATGGCCACCTCGCCGTAGCCGCCCACGCTCAGCCTGTTGACCTTCGGTCGAGCCTGCTCACGCTCGGCAGTCACCGTCTGCGCGCCGGAGCCCAGGCAGACACCCGCCATAAGGCTGCAAGCGAAGAAAAACTTAATTACAGGTTGCATCTCTTTAATAAATAAGGTACACGTTAAACAATTCTTTTTACTTTCAAATTCCGCTGCAAAGGTACAGGCATTTCCCTGACGGGACAATACTCAAAAATGGGTAAAACCATCAGGACATAGCACGACATCTTACCTCAACCTACGCATTTTTGAGTATTTTCGTTGGGGGACGCGAAATAAAACAAGGGGATATCCTTCCTCCCTGCAGGCATTATAATTCATTTCAAAGACCTCGCGGTTGCCTGAAGAGAGAATGAGCCGATTGCCATAGAGCCACAATATACGTCTATTTTCCCGTTCGGGCGGATTGCAAATCCGCCCGAACGGATGACGAGTGGCGGGGCTTCAAATTGCGCCAGGTATTCATGGCCTCGTAGAGGAGTAAGGGCGTGTGTGAGAGAGAGTTGTGTGGACGAGCATGTCAGTTATGTCAATTTCAGTTAGAATTTTGAGGGTATGTGTTTTCTCAATTCTCCTTTTTTATCTTATATAACTAATTAATAATAAATATATTATAATATAAAAAAGGAAGGGGAGCGAGAATGATACCCTTTAAAAAATAACTGACATAACTGAAATTGACATGTCTAGCCACGATTCGTTTCATCTAAAAAGCAATCAGACAACGATATACGTCATCACGAAACTGACTGCTCCGGCTATATTGAAACGCAAATGAGGCACAAAATGTCTCAAAAACCTGCCATTTTTGGCTCTTTTTGGCCTTGAAAAGCAGCAAAACCCCTATTTCCGATGTTATTTTGATGATATCCCAAGCAACTATTCTCACAGCCCAGTGGGCTAATTTGCCAGCCCAAGCATCTGGCAGCACAGCCCAAGGGAATAAATCCGCAGCCCAAGCAACTATCCTTCTCCACGAATTACCAGGAGGGGGACGTTTAGTGCATGGTTCATAGTGCATAGAAGAGCAAAATTGCAGCGAGAAGGCTCTCTCGCTGCAATCGCACATTGGTAAAAAAAGATGTATTATCTTTGCAGCGTAAAATGTAAACCGCTATGTTACTCAAACGCTTTTTCCACCGTATCAACCAACTCTGGAAGTCCGTTAAGGCACTGGTGCTGCTACTCGCCCACATGGAACGCCACGCGAAGGTCTTCGACCTCGGCGTCGGTGATGGGATGGAGGGTGCCGACAGGGGCTGCCATAATGAGGGAACGAGCGCTGAACTCGGCCACCTCGAGCTTATCGAAGGTGTTAAGCAGGGCGTCGCCCGTGACGACGATGGAGTCGTTAGCCAGGAAGGCACAGGGGTAGCGGGTGAACGACTCGGCGACGCGCTCAAGGTCGTCGTACTGCGAGCCGAAGGGGAACTGAGGGACGTCCTGCAGGAAAATCCAGCTCTCGGGGATGGTGCGGGGGTCGAACTTCACGCCGGTGGTGCAGTAGCCCATAAGGGCGGGGCTCTGCGTGAGGATGATGCTATTCACACGGGGGTTGCGGCGGTAGATCTCCTGATGGAGGGCCACGGAGCGGCTGGGCACCTTGCCGGCCTCGACCATGCCGTCGCGCACCTGGACGATGTCGTCGGCATCGATGTCCCAGCGGGTGACGCCCGGGGGCGTGATGAGGAAGTCGTTCCCGTGACCCCAGCGGACGCTGGCGGTACCGTAGGAGCTGCACATGAGGCCCTGGTCGCAGGCGCGGCGCACGATGCGGCATATCTCGGCACGGAGGGCGCGCTCATCGCTGGGATGGCGGACGTCCATGAAGTGGGGGTAGTGTGTGGGGATGCTCTGCTCGTGCTTGAGAATCTGGGCGTCAGTAAGGTAACGCGGGGTGCCGAGGGTCTTGGCGTTGAGGATGGTGCGGGCACAGAGCTCAAGGGTCTCGAAACGCTGGTAGGCGTCGGCAATGTCCTCGCCCATGAGGACGACACCGTGGTTCTCCATGATGACGGCCTTGTAGTCGGGGTTACGGCTGAACTCGGCAGCAATCTTCTCGCCCAGCTCCTCGCTGCCCGGGAGGGCGTAGGGGGCGAAGCCGACAGGGCCGCAGACGGCGCGCGCCTGGGGGATGATGCTGGTGTCGGGCACCTCGTGGACGATGCTGAAGGTGACGAGGGCTGGCGGATGGGCGTGGATGACGGAGCGCATCTTCGGACGGATGCGGTAGAGGGCGCGGTGGAAGGGATACTCGCTGGAGGGGCGGTGACGGCCCACGATGGTGCCGTCGGCCTTGACGCACATGATGTCGGCAGGGGTGAGCGAGCCCTTGTCGATGCCGGCAGGGGTGATCCAGATGTCGCCGGCGTCGTCCATGATGGAGAGGTTGCCACCGCTGGTGGTAGTCATGCCGCTGCGGTAGATGCGGCTGATGATGAGCACCAGCTGCTCCGCGGGGTGCATGAGATGGGTGTTAAGTTGCTTCATTGCTTTCTATATTTAATATCGATACATACGGGACGATGGTCGGAGGCGATGGACAATAAGTCAACATGCTGCATTCGACGGTTGAGCTGTTGACTAGTTGACCCGTTGACTAGTTGACCCGTTGACCCGTTGACTTGTTGACCTTTATTGTAGCATACAATGTAGTCAATCGTGATGTCGGGAACGTCGGCGGGGAAAGTGCGCACGGTGGTGTCGGTGAGAATGGTGAACGAGTCCTTGAGAGCGCGGATGAAGTCCTCATTAAGCTCGGCGTTGAAGTCGCCCGCCAGGTAGAAGGGCTTCGAGGGGATGCGCGACGCCACCTCCTGCAGGATAGGCAGGGAGAGCATACGGTCGGCCTCCGTCAACGACAGATGGGTGCAGGCAAAAACGTAGTCGGGGAACTCAGCCGCTACGACCATGCGCTCCTCCTCGCGCCCAGGCAACGCGTGGCGCACCACCGAGAGGGGCTGCTGGCGGCAGAGGATGCCCACGCCGTACTTGCCTCCGTCGTAATCAATGGCAGGGGCATAGACGGGAATCATCCCCGTCAGCGTGGCAAGCTCGCCCAGCACGTCGCGCCCCTTGCTGCGGGCAGTCATGCTGTCAACCTCCTGTACGGCAACGACGTCGGGGGCATAGGCACAGATGACATCAGCCACGCGCTGGAGGTCACGCTGGTTGTCCATGCCGACGCCATTGCGGATGTTGTAGCTCATCAGCCGTGCCGTGCCCGCAGGCTGGCAGGAGGCGAGGAGAAGAAGAAGAAAAACCATCAGACTGGCAGACTTCAAACTGAAAGACTTCAGATGATTGTCTTGAAAGCGGCTCGAATGCAGCTGTATTATCTGACAATCTGAAGTCTGAAGACTGATAATCTTTTTATTTTTCCTTTGCATTTTTCGTAACACTTAAATATTAACTTAAAGCGATTCGGCATGGGAGAGCAGATACTCCTCGGCCTCGATGCTCCAGAGCCCGGCGTGGGCGTCGCAGATGTCGGCCAACGCGGCATAGACGGGATGGGTGGTGCCCTTCGCACGGAAGTCAGCAATGGCTGTGAGAGGCATATCGATGTGGGTGTAGATGAGTTTCTTCCCACCCGGGATGGAGGGGAGGTTGAGCGTGGTGGGTATGACTTCGGCAAGACCGCCCACATGGGTGACAAGTCCTGCGGGGTTGAGTCCGCAAGCCATCAGGTGAAGCGCCTCACGCATATCGTCGGTGTTGCCTCCGCTGGTGCCCACGACGTGGGTGTAGGCGTAATGGACATTGTAGAAGTTAAACGGCGCCTTGAAGGGAGCCTTGGAGGGTCCGGCAAAGAAGTTCAGGCAGCCGTCGAAGGCAAGGATGTCGTCGGCCTGCTCCACGACAGCGGGCACGGGGGCAAAGCAGAAGACATCATCGAAACCCTCGCCTCCCGAGAGCGCGCGCAGCTCGGCTACGGGGTCGGCCATGGTGCCGGTGTTGACATAGCGCAACGTGATGCCGCGCGAGGCAGCAAAGGCGGGGGTGTAAAGCGAGGCAGCGCGGTCCAGGCGTCCCTGGTCAATGTCAGTGACAATGAGCAGCGAGGGATGACGGTCAGGGCGATACAGCACGTAGTTGATGGCTGCCAACCCCATCGGGCCCACGCTGGCAAGCAGCGCCATGCGTCCGCCGTCCTTAATCTCCATGCTGTGCACATAGCTGCCGGGGGTGAGGTGGTAGTTGGCGTGCATGGCTCCGATGACGCACGACATCGGCTCGGAGAGCGAAGCAGGAAAGAAGCCCTCGCCACGATAGTGAAGCAGGCAGCCCTGCTCCATCACCTCGCGCGGAATGATGACGTAAGTGGCGTCACCACCGATATAACGGTAGCTGTAGCCCGGGGCGCTGAGCACCCCCACAGGGCCGTCGGCGTAGTTAAGGGCGGGCTGGATAGAGAACTTTTCGCCGGCATGGAACTCGTCCTTCCAGCGGCTGCCCACTGCGACAATCTCTCCGGCAAACTCATGGCCGATGATAGTGGGGTGCTGAGCCACGTCGCGCGGCACACGCTTGTGGGTATCGGCCTGATGGGAAGCCTTGTAGGACGACATGCAGATGCTGTCGCACACCACGCGCGCCAGAATCTCATCGTCGCTTATAGGGGGAAGCTCAAACTCCTCTAATCTCAAATCGTCTTTTCCATACAGACGGACGGCTTTTGTTTTCATTATTCCTATCTATTTCTGATTTTTAATTACTCATTCTTCACCTATTCACCAGGTTCAGGCGCCAGGTGAGGCCGAAGTTCATGCCCCACGAATCGGCAGGGAGGGTGCCAAGGGGGTTCTGGCCGAAACTATGGTTGAAGGTAGCGTGGAAACGATAACGGTTGTCGCTCGTGGGATACCACAGGAGGCCTCCTCCGATGACACCCAGACGGGTGCTGATGAAGGCAAGGTTGTCATCGGCATCGTCGGCATTATGGTCGTAGGAGCCTTCGATGGTAAACGTCACGTGATCCGTAATACGCCAGTCGACACAGCCTATGAGGGTAAAGTCCTCGGCAAGATGCCCCGTGGTGCGAAGGTGATGGATGGTGCTACGTTGCACCCAGTCGAGGCAGATCCACCAGCGCCCGAAGAAAAAGCGGTTTCCCAGCGCCGTCATGGCCATGTAGCTCTGCGGGGCATACTGGTGCATGTGGGCAGACCAGTAAGGGCGCCACACCCCTGCGGGACGACGCCAGCTGACGTTGTAGGAGAAGTAGCGGTGCAGGTCGGCGTCGCAGAGGCTCTGGGCGATTTGGAAGGTGAGCTCATCGCCATTACGGAGATAGCGTCGTGCCGAGGCACCCAGCTGATATGCAGCAGCATGCTGAATCCATTCAGAGTAGCGGAACACGTCGTTGGGGTTGGCATCGTACTCCATGCTGCCCACCTCCATGACCTGCTTACCCGCAGCAAAGCTCCAGCGCTCGTTGGGGCTCCAGATGAGCTGCGCCCAGTCCACCGAGGCCATCACGGAGGGGTCGGGGTTCATGCGATTGAGGCGCTGGCGAAACGCATAGGAGAGGTGTTTGTCGATGCGCCCGTCGATGCTGAGGAACAGGTTGTTCACCCGTAGGCCGTTGTCGCTGACGCCGCCCACACCCGGATGCCCGAAATCGTTGCGATAGTCGGTGCGCATCTCCGTTTTCACCAGCAAATGCTGCATGCCATCGTCGGCTGCCACGCGTAAGTTCGTCAGCACCAGCAAAGCCGTAATCCAAAAAATCCGCGTATGCTTCATTCCCAACTCCTCATTCCTAATTCCTCATTTTTCATTTAAATCAGCTTAGCATCACTTGTCCGCCTGTGACGGGGATGGCCTGGCCTGTTTCGCCCGTCTGCTCAATGGCGTAAAGGATAGCTTTCGTGACGTCGGCAGGGCTGCATCCCTTACGCATCGGCACTTGTGCGAGGTAATACGCCTTGACGTCCTCAACCGTCTTTGCCCCAGGCACCTTGCCCGCGCGAAGGTACTGCACGAAGAGGCCGTTCTCGGGGTCGCTCCAGAGTGGGCCGTCGTAGAAATTGCCCGGACAGATGCTGTTCACCTTGATGCGGAAGGGGGCCAGCTCCAACGCAAACGACTGCGTGAGGCCTATGCCACCAAACTTGCTGCCGGCATAGGCATAGTTAGCCTTCGAACCGCGCAGGCCACTCTTGCTGTTCACCTGAATGATGTCGGCAAAATAGTCGGGGTCGTATTTCGTCTGCAGTTTCATCACTCTGCTTACCACCTTAGCGCAGTAGAAATAGGCCATGTAGTTGATGCGTGTGACAAACTCGAACTGCTCGGGTGTTAGGTCGTCGAGGCTGCCGGCACGCAGTACGCCAGCATTGCTGACAAAAACGTCCAACGCGCCAAAGGTCTGCAGCGTCTCGTTGACAAGCGCCTGAATGCTTTCCAAGTCGCTGACGTTCGTCTTGACAAAAATAGCCCGGTTGTTACGCGCGCCTTCATTGAACGAAGCAACAGTCTGGCGTCCGACGGTTTCGTTAATGTCAGCCACAACGATGTTGGCACCTTCGCCCATTAACAGGCGGGCGATGCCCTCGCCGAAGCCCTGCGCCGCACCCGTGACAATGACAGTCTTGCCCTCCATGCGTCCCTCTGAGGCAGTAGAACTCACTTTCCGACGGTAGTTTTCCACTTCCCAGTTGTCGATGAAGTCCACCCAGGCAGGCTCCATGCTGTGTGCCCCGCCAAACGATTCGGCATAGCGGGCAATCTGCATGGCATCTAGGTAGACGTCGGTGATGATGCCAGCCTCCTTGGCGTGTTCGCCCACAGCCACTAAGCCGAGACCTTTGATGAGCAGTACCTTAGGCGTGTAGCCATACGTGCTAACGAAGGATTCTATCCGCTCTTCGGCCTGCATCAGAAGCGCCTCAGTATCGTCGGCCTCCAAATAGAGATAGTGCGATTTACAATACACAATCATGTCGGGTGTAAAGGGCACAGCGACTTTGCTGAACGCCTCTTCCGACGCTGAAAACTGCTCAACGAGCGCGTTCTGTGTCACGCGCAACGTCTTCAGCCCCCGTCCTCCCCGACCAAGCATCTGCCGCAACGCAGGGATAACAGATACATTAGCAACGCTACACTCTGCATCTTTGAACTCCTGCGGCTCCTGAACGCCCAATGCCTCAAAAACGCTTTCGTAGAGAATCTCCACTTCATCTGCCGTGTCGGCACCGACGAAGATACCGTGATTCTGCAGGAAGATAATCTGTGGCTCGTGCCCACGCGCAGCCTTGAAGGCTGCCATGCGGTCATAGACTTTCTTAAACAAGGTGTAGCCTGGGTCGGTGTACTCGATGTAGAGCGCATCGGGGAAGCGCTCACGGCAGATGGATTCCGCATTACGTGAGCACATCAACCCATTCACCAGCGTGGGATGGAGATGCACGACAAAATGCGCGCTCATGCAGTTGTGAAGCGATGTTTCCACAGAAGGACGGCGCCCGGGTGTCAACGTAGCACGGGCAAGGTCGTCCTTCACCTGCGTCTCACGCTGAATAGCGTCAGTACTATACACCTTTTCGCCCATCTGATTCAGCAGAGCGCGGTCCAAGACGGCAAAACCCTCTTCCGTAATCGTTGCCAGCGCGTGTCCGCTCGCTTTCACCCACAGTTTGTCGGCGGTCTTGTACGAGGTGTTTCCCCCTCCGGCTATCACATAACGGGAGTCGGCGCCGTACTTGCGTGAAAGGGCTATCAGGGATTCCAATGCATTCATGCCTTTTTCGAAATTATGAGAACTTAAACAGAAACTTATGAAAGATAAAGTGAAAATTTTGAATCTACGTCAGCGGATGGCTTTTAGGATGACGTTCTCACCCTCCTCGACGGTATCAAGGCCTGCCTGATGCGCCGCAATACGACATGCTCCACGCCAATTGATTGCGCGGAGTTTGTCACTCAGACACTCGGCATCGCGAGTGCGAAGGCGGATGGGCTCCATAGCGGGTGTGTTGTGCTCCGAGCCGAAGGTGACAATGAAGCCTTCGTCCTCCAAGTAGCCGGCGTATTGTTCCAGCACGGCAGTCGTGTTGCGTGTGGTGATGAACTCCACCGAGGGTATGCCACGCTTGCGCAGCGTGTCGGCAGCCTGCATGAGGTCACCCTCGAAGTCTGTGAAATTACCCTTCGTATCGTCAGCCAGGAAGGGATAGGTGGGGATGCCTCCCGCAGCGTTGATGATGCGGCACACCGTTTCGACGGGGAGGAACGCTGCAGGCTCCTCGGGCACAAATGCCACTCCACCAGCCTTCAGCAGATAGCTGCGTAACTCGTTTTCCACCCCCGCTGCATTCGTCACATCAGACTTCAACTCCCTCCCGCAGAGATCGGCATAGAAGTCTGCAAGCTGTCCACCTTGCTTCTCTGCTGCCAGCCTGAGCGCCTTTGCAAGGTGGCGCTCGCGCAGGTTGCCGCGTGTGAGGGTGCGTACCATCTCATCGTAATTCAGCCTGAAACCTGCCTTCTTGGCATCGAGCAGATCGTTTAGTTTGCTGCACATACGGGCCACCTGACGATTGCTCTCCTCACGCACACGAGACAGCCACTCTGCCTCCCTGCCCGAAAGTGTGACGGGATAGGCCAGGCCCTTGCCGCTCAGGTAGGTACGTCCAGGGTTATTGGGGTCGTTCACACGCAGGCCCCGGCGTTGGTCGTCGGCATTGAGAGCAATCATCTCAATGCCCATTAGAGGGTAGAGTCCGCGTACCTGACAGCCGTCGAGCCACTCACGATAGCCGTCCATACTATAAAAGTCATTGATACCAACCACCTTCACTCCCTCAGCAGCTGCGCGGTCAAGCGCCTCTGCCACATCCGCAAATGCGCTGAAGGAGTACGGCGTATGCAAGTGGGCATTTACATCAAAAATATCGCTCATGCGTCTATTCGTTTTCAATTCGGCAAAATTAGCATGAATTGAACGAAAATGCAACTTTTATCTGAGTTTTTTCAGTTTCCTTTGGTTGGCTCCATGTGGAGAGTGACGAGCGTGTCCTTTCCGAAGCGTTCACGCAGTTTCTCCTCAATGGCCGAAGCACGGTCGTGCACCTCGCGCAACGGCAGTTCGCCGTCCATACGAATGTGGACTTCAATAGCGATGCGGTTGCCGATGCGGCGCGTGCGCAGGTTGTGGGGCTCCGAGACATCGGGAAACGAGTGAATGATAGCCTCAATCTCCTGCTCAGCCTCTTCGGAGAGCGAACGGTCTGTAAGTTCGCCGATGCTACCCTTCAGTAAATCGATGGCGACCTTCACCAGCATGGCTCCGACAACGATGGAGGCTACGGGATCAAGCACCGTCCAACGGTCACCCAACAAAATAGCGCCTCCGATACCGATGGCAGCACCGATGGAGGAAAGGGCGTCGCTCCTATGATGCCAGGCATTGGCAACAAGGGCTTGAGAGTCCAGTTCCTTACCCCTCCGCACCGTGTAGCGATAAAGCAGTTCCTTCACCGCAATCGACACCAGCGCCGCCCACAACGCCAACTTACCCGGTGCCGGAAGCTGTTCTCCGCCAAGCCATGCGGCAAGCTTCACGCAACCCGAGACAATGATTCCGACAGCCACAGCTACCAACGCCAAGCCGATGAACAACGTGGCCATCGTTTCGAACTTCCCGTGTCCGTAGTCGTGCGAGGTGTCCTGGGGCTTCGCGCTGATGCCCACAAAGACCAGCACAACGAGGTCAGTAATGAAGTCGGAAAATGAGTGTACGGCATCGGCTATCATGGCCGCACTATGTCCCAGCACGCCGGCTATAAACTTGAAGGTCAGCAGTGCCACGTTACCCACGCTGCCCACCAAAGTCACTTTGTAGATTTCTTTCTCGCGATTCATTGTAGAAACAGTTTTTGCGCAAGGGGCACAAGGTTGTCGCGCAGTTCAGGAAAGATGGGTAGATGCTGTCCTGGATAGCGGTGTGCCGAGCCAGGATAGTGGAGAGCGAACTCGTCGTAGTTATCGACAATCTCGTCGTTGTCGGCAAAGAGTCCGTGCGTCATCGCCCTCTCCTCGTCCGTAAGCCCTTCAAACTGATCCTGTTCTACCGCAGCATAGCCCTCGCAGATAGCAGGTGTGATGGTGAAGACGGGAGTTCCGTCGCGCCTAGGAGAGAGCCAAGTGTTCTCGCCCATTCGTGCGTGCAGGCGGGCCGAGGGATGGAAATCGGGATTGATGCAAATCTTCCTGTATCCCCGCAGTTTCTGTGCCCAGAAGCCACCCAGCGATAGCCCCACGATGAGGTCCGGATGTTCCTCCTCGCAGAGCCTATGCAGCATGGGCAGCGCTTCCGCTGGGTCGATAGGGACATCGGGCGCCACCACCTCACAGGGGCGGAAGAGGATACGTAGCGACTCGGCCGTTTTGTAGACCCCGCTGGAGGCCAGGCCATGTATGAAGAGGATTTTCATAAAGGGTTAAGGAGTTGGAGAGCTTGGTCTTCAGCAGCCTCCATCTGTTCGCGTTCGCCAGGTCCCTTGTCATTTAAGCCACAGAGATGGAGGATACCATGAATGACTACACGATGGAACTCCTGGTCGTAGGCCGAGTGAAAACGGGTGGTGTCGTAAGCAGGGACAAACTGTTCGGCATTTGTGCGCACGGTATCGAGGCTGATGACCATATCGCCACTCACCACATCGGCGTGACAATAATCGAAGGTAATGATATCCGTGTAGTAGTCGTGTCCGAGGAACTGACGGTTGACGTCCAATATGCGCTCGTCGTCCACAAAACGGTAGCCCACCGTGCCTACACGCTTGCCGTAAAAGCGCGCCACAGCTTCTATCCACTCGCTTACTCGCCTGCGGTCCATTTCCGGCAGGGCAACGCCTTCTGCTTGAAACGTTATCATACGCTCGTCACCCTCTGTTTATGACCCAAAGAACAAGTACGCCATGAAGATGGCAGCAATGATGCCCGCAGCATCGGCAGCCAAGCCGCAGGGCACTGCATGGCGCGTTTTGCGGATACCCACCGAGCCGAAATAGACTGCCAGAATGTAGAACGTCGTGTCGGTACTCCCCTGGAAGATGCTTGCCAGACGTCCCACGAACGAGTCGGCTCCGTAGGCTGTCATTGCATCCACCATCATTCCCCTTGCGCCGCTGCCACTCAGCGGTTTCATCAGAGCTGTCGGCAGCGCACCCACAAAGTCCGTGTTGCCTCCGCATTGTCTGACTATCCACGCAATGCCGTCCGTCACACCGTCCATCGCGCCCGAAGCACGAAACACGCCTATGCCCACCAACATCGCTACCAGATAGGGGATGATGCGCACAGCCGTCGTGAAACCACCCTTCGCGCCCTCAATAAAGTCCTCATAGACATTGCGCCGTTTCACCATGCCGGCGATAATGAATCCTACAATGATGCCCATCAGCAAGATGCCCGATGTGAGCGTCGACACCGTGTTCATCGTCTCAGACGACATGCGGCTAAAGCCCCAGATAATCAGAGCCACCAGCGCGCACAGCCCTCCGAGGAAAAACAGCAGCGTGCGGTTGAAGAGATTTATGCGCTGCACCAAACATGTCACCACCATACCCACCAGCGTGGAGAAGAACGTAGCAAGCAGGATGGGCACAAAGACGTCCGTCGCCTGCGCTGCCCCAAGCTGGGCACGATATACCATCACACTGACGGGAATGATGGTCAGGCCGCTCGTGTTCAGCACCAGGAACATCGTCATGGCGTTCGACGCCGTCTCCTTCTTTGGGTTCAGCTCCTGCAACTGCTCCATCGCCTTCAATCCCATCGGCGTAGCCGCATTATCGAGCCCAAGCATATTTGCCGCGATGTTCATGAACATCGTGCCCATCACCGGGTGGTCCTTCGGAATCTCAGGAAACAGCTTACAGAGCACCGGGCTAAGCCATCGTGCCAGACGCCCGACTGCACCGCTCCGCTCGCCTATCTTCATCACACCCATCCACAGCGACAACACACCCGTCAGCCCGATGGAAATCTCGAACGCTGTCTTTGCCGACGAGAACGTGCCGTCAATCATTGCCGGAAACACGCTCGTATCGCCCATGAACACCAGCCGAGCGGCAGCCACCACGAAGGCAACCAAGAAAAACGCTATCCAGATATAATTCAGTACCATGCTATAAACACTTGCTTTTTTAGAAGTTTTTCGTTCAGCCGACAAAGATACATTCTTTTTTTCAATCTTGCCCTATCTTCTCCCCCGAAAGATGAGTTTCCGAGACTATTTTTCCTAATTAAACTTATAACAGAGAATGAAATAAATGATTAATAGGTGGAGAGGATAGAAGACATAAAAAAGGTATTTGGCAATGGGTCCTTGAATAAATCCTCGTTTACCATTGTACATATTGATTGGAATGAAGGCCAAGCCAGCTATCCAGCGGCTGCCAAGCATGCAGCTGCCAATGATGGCCTGTAGCAAACGCCGACGGCGCAACACATACAGAAGCAGAATGAAGCCATAGCCACTACAGCCATAGTCGGCACGAAAGAAGATGGACACTACCAGCAAACCGATAAGTGAAAAAGCAAGCCGTCGATGGTCATTCCGATAATACTCAATGGCATACATCCCTAAGAACCCAAGTAAAAGGGTAAAGAAAACATTCTGGCGCGGAAAAAACCATGTGCCATTGTGAACCAGATTCCACGGAATTTCGGAAATGAGTGCAAAAAGGAACAAATTGAATCCGTATTTACGGCGGCTGTGCGTGTGTTGAAACCCTTCGACAAGCAGAAAAGCAAAGAGGGGGAACGCAATCCGTCCGACAGTACGCATTAAGAAATAAATACTTATCTGCTTATGACCAATGTTGAATAGGGGTTGAATCATCTGTGGATCGTAACGAAAGTAGAAAAAAGCAAGATGATCGATAAGCATAGTCACCATAGCCAACACCTTCAGAACACTGCCACTAAGCACATTCCATGTCTTGTTTGCTGTAAGATTCATGTTAAGATGGAATAAACTGGGTGGCAAAGTTACTGTGTTTTTCTTGTTTGTACAAGCGTCTTATAGGAAGTTTTTTCCCTTTGAAATGGAAAAACACTCGCATGCGCTGTGCCGGCAGCCCATTGGAATAAGAAATTATCGCACTACGTTACGGCGCCAGACCATTGCGTTGTGCTGCCAACCCACCGGGAAAAAAGGGCATTCTGTATTCCGGTATCCACACCCTTTAACAGGGAGGACAAAAAAGGCAAGAGTTCGGGCGAAGAATCCTAAAAGAAATAAAAAAGAAATAAAAAAGGAGGGCTTTTCGTGCGATAGTGAAACCTTTTTGTTATCTTTGCAAGTTGTAAGAGGGGCCACAGGTTTTCTGCCTTTACGCCACTCAAATAATAAGGAATATGGAAGAGAGTTTTGACATAAGGAACCAGCAGCGTAACGTGGGCGACAAGGACTACGAGAATGCCCTGCGCCCGCTGTGCTTCGACGACTTCAGCGGACAGGAAAAGGTGGTGGACAACCTGCGAGTGTTCGTTCAGGCGGCCCGTTTGCGTGGTGAAAGCCTCGACCACACGCTGCTGCATGGTCCTCCAGGACTGGGAAAGACGACGCTGAGTAACATCATTGCCAACGAGTTGGGGGTGGGCTTCAAGGTGACCTCCGGCCCCGTGCTCGACAAGCCAGGCGACCTGGCAGGTCTGCTCACCTCGCTAGAGCCGAACGATGTGCTCTTTATCGATGAGATTCACCGTCTTAGCCCTGTGGTGGAGGAGTACCTTTACAGCGCTATGGAGGACTACCGCATCGACATCATGATTGACAAGGGGCCCTCGGCGCGCAGCATCCAGATTGACCTCAACCCCTTCACGCTTGTGGGCGCAACCACGCGTAGCGGCCTACTAACAGCGCCGCTTCGTGCCCGCTTTGGCATCAACATGCATCTGGAGTACTACGAGGCGGCGACGCTGGCGAAGATTCTACGCCGTTCGGCACGTCTGCTGGGTGTTCCCTGTCAGGCGAAGGCGCTGGACGAAATTGCCCGCCGCAGCCGAGGCACCCCCCGTGTGGCCAACGCCTTGCTGCGCCGCGTGCGCGACTTCGCACAGGTGAAGGGCGACGGTAGCATCACCCTCGATATCGCCCGCTATGCCCTTGAAGCACTCAACATCGACCGCTACGGACTGGACGAGATAGACAACAAAATCCTCTGTACTATCATCGAAAAGTTCAAGGGCGGGCCCGTCGGCCTCGGCACCATCGCTACAGCCCTCGGCGAAGACCCAGGCACGCTGGAGGAGGTCTATGAGCCGTTCCTCATCATGGAGGGCTTCATCAAGCGCACTCCTCGCGGACGCGAAGTGACCGACCTCGCCTACCGTCACCTCGGCAAGAGCCGCTTCGCCACAGGTAACGCCGACATGGACGACTTGTTCAACTAAACACAGATAGTAACAACAGGTAAACTGTTATGAAATGAAACGAATTGTCACTTTTATCCTTTTAGTCTTGAGTATGATAACCGGACATAGCGCTACGAACTACACCAAGGGCTGGGCGGAGGTACGCGAGCTTATCAGCAAGGGCAACTACCGCACGGCGCATGAGAAGGCGCAGGTGCTCTTCGATGCCGCCCAAGCGGAGCAGAACAGTTTCCGCATCCTGCAAGGCGCCATCATGCTGACGCAGGCAGAGGGCTCCTATCAAGAAGATAGTACCCAGAAGGCCCTTGACCGCTATCGCTCCATCGAGGGAAGCCTCAACGAAACCGATGAGGCCGTGCGTTGTCTTTATCTGGCACAGGCCTACCAGCACTATTACGACTGGAATGACTGGAACATCCGACGCAACCTTCCTTTGGAGGAACCTACGGACGACATCGCACAGTGGGACGAGGAGACCTTCCAAACCACCATCCGCACCCTTCAGGATAAGGCGTTGGCGGCTGCTGACGCGCTGAAGCGGACCCCCATTGCCGACTACGCCGAACTGCTTGAAATGGGCAACAAGGCAGGACAGGCGATTTGTCCCACACTCTACGACGTTGTGGTGCAAGCCATTTTCAACTTCAACCGTAAAGACAACGACGACGAGACCGTGCAGGCACTCTTTGAGCAGGACGCCCTCTACGGAACTGCAAAGGAGTTCTGCTCGCTTTCCTTGCCTGACAAGCCAGAGATACCCCTCATCCGTAACCTCACTCTCCTACAAGAGCTTACCCGTTTTCATCTGGACGAAAAAGGCATCGACGCGCTGCATCGTGCGCTGGACGAGAAACGTCTTGACTTCATTCGCTATCATTCCTTCTTCGATAAAGTACGCTACCGCGAGGGGCTGGAACGACTCGTGGAGGCCTACAAGCTCTCTGACGAACGTACAATGTGGTACTACCGTCAGGCAGAGTACTGGTTCAACCTACAAGAAGAGGACGAGGACCACATCGGCATCGATAAGCCGTGCGTGAAGGCCTACGGCCTTGCCCGCAAAGCTATTGAGATTGCGCCAAAAACTCTGGGAGCCATCCAAAGCAAGAATCTCATTGGGCGTTTGGAGCATCCTGAGCTCTCAATGACAGTTCCCTCGCCCCTATTGCCCAATCAGACGAACACAGCCATTCTTCAGGCAAAAAACATCAGTCATGTATGGTTCCGCCTCGTAAAGATAACGAAGGAGAAAAACCAGTGTGACCTCGACTACTACCTGAAGCAACCCGCGCTGAAGAGCTGGAACATCGGCGTGAACGACCCAAAGGACTACGAGAGCCACGATAACCCGCTGGAGATTCCTTCGCTTGCCCCTGGGGAGTACATCCTGCTCGCCTCCTCCACTGCCAAGTTCAACAAGAAGCAAAACGTCTGCTCTGTTCACTTGAACTGTACGGCTCTCACCCTCTATATTGAGAGCATCAAGCAAAACGGCCAGCACCTCGCTGCCGTTGTGGATCGAAAAACGGGTGACATCCGCACAGACTGCAAGGTGGCTGTCTATAACCGTCAGTGGCGTTCAGGCAAGACACGCGAGGAGAAACTCTTCGACTGCGACATCAACGAAAAAGGTTTCTTCCGCATTCCCGCTGTGGAGCGAAACAGCAACCGCGTGATTATTGCCACAGACGGTGCTTCGAAGGTCGAGCGGAATCTGGGCACTAATGAGCCCTACACCTTCCGTCAACAAGAAAAAATCACCCTCTTTGCCGACCGTTACAGCTACCGCCCAGGCGACGAGGTGCAGTTTAGCCTCGTGGTCTATAACGAGGAGGACACGAACCACTTCACCGTCTGCCCCGACAAAGAAGTAACTATCGAACTCCACGATGTCAACGGTAAGGTCGTCAGTACCCTCGAGGGCACTACGGACGAATTCGGCTGCTATCGTGGCACCTTCAAACTGGGAGTCTCTCTACTCCCGGGCCGTGTTTCCATTCAAGCCCATACTGACGATGCGCGAGGCTCTCGTAGCCTCAACGTGGAAGCTTACAAGCAACCCACCTTCGCCATTCAATTCGAGGAGTATGAAAAAGATATCCCCCTCACAGCATCCATCCCCGTCAAGGGCTCGGCTATTTCCTACACGGAAGTGCCTGTACAAAACGCAGCTGTCACCTACGTCATCACTCGCACCGAACAGCCCTCCATCTATTGGTGGCGCTGCATCGGACGGAGCAAAACGGTTGCCCGCGGTACCACGCAGACAGCTGCCGACGGTACCTTCCAATTTGATATCGCCCCGATGTTCAGCAAGGACAGCCCCAAGTTGAAAGAACGTTGCTACCGCTACGACATCCATGTGGAGATTACTGCCGTCGACGGGGAGACGCAGAGCCACGACACCTCTGTCCGCATCGGCAAGCCCTACGAACCGCCAAAGGACGATACACCCCGGGATGTAATGCCTGCCGACGCCCTGCTCTGGGGCTATCAGGCCAAGGGAAAAGTGGAAGCCGGCGAGACAGCCACTCTCAAGATAGGTTCCGCAAAGCAAGATGTCATCGTTGTGTGGTTCCTAGAGAAGGGCTACGATGTCGTAGACTACGGCAACATGAAACTCTCCAACGAAGTACGTGACTGGACACTCCAGACCGACGATTCGTGGAAAGGCGGCTTCACGCTTCGCCTCGTCACCTACAAGGAGAACGAGATGAAGGAATTCGCCTACTCCTTCGACGTCCCCCATCGTGAACGCGAACTGGGTATTACCCTCACCACCTTCCGCAACCGCCTCACCCCAGGCGAGCCGGAGAAGTGGACACTTCACATCCAAAACAACGAACAGCAGCCCGTCGAAGCGAACCTTGTGGCTGCGATGTACGACGCTGCGCTTGACGTCTATGGCGAGAACTATTGGGACCTTACCCCTTGGCACGCTTTCTACATGTGGAACATACTCGGACAGGCTACAGGCAAGGAATGGTCGTGCGGTGTCGATCCTAGCACCCCGTGGACACGTGTACCGGATATCGAGTATCCCTCGCTGCTCTATCTCAATGGTGAGCGTATCGTCGTTGGCTATGGCGCCCGCAGGACTCGCGGCGTCCCCATGATGGCTATGGCGAAGAACTCGTCCGTTTTGGCAGAAGTCGCTGTTGCGGAAGATCAGGCAGTTTTTGTTGACGTAACAGAAGAAGCCCGCTCTGCATCCCAGGAAGCCGTCTATAGCCACGACGACGCCGAGATAGCTGGAGGAAGCATAGAAAAAGGAGAGGAAGCCGAGGACGAAGGCGTTCCCGAAAACGTCTATATCCGTCAGGACCTCACCCATACGGCATTCTTCGAGCCCTGCATCCGTACAGATGCAAACGGTAATGCCGAAGTTTCCTTCACCGCTCCCGACCTGCTGACAGAGTGGAACTTCCAAGGGCTTTCCTTCACAAAAGACCTCAAGGTGGGCAAGTTCTTGGAAAAGGTTGTCACGCGCAAGGAGCTAATGGTGCAGCCCAACCTGCCTCGTTTCTTACGTCAGGGTGACACATTCGAGTTTACCGCCAAAGTCTCAAACATTTCTGAGGCTGATATGGATGCAAAAGTACGTCTGCAACTTACCGATGCCCGCACGGGCAAACTGCTAAAGGGTTGGACGAAAGCCAAGACGCAGACCATCAAACTGGCGAAAGACGACGTGAAAGCCGTATCGTTTGCCGTCAGCGTACCTGAAGATGTCTTTGCCATCACCTACCTTATCACAGCCGTAGGCAACCAGCACTCCGACGGCGAACAGGGCGTCATTGCCGTGCTTACTAACCGCACGCTGGTTACGGAGTCGCTCTCGATGTACGCCAATGCCGGAGAGAAGAAATCCTACACGCTGGAGTCACTAAAGAAGAACACGTCAAAGACGCTCACGCACCATAAGCTATCGCTTGAGTACACGTCCAACCCCATCTGGTACGCCATCCAAGCACTCCCCGCCCTCGATGAAACCACCAATCCGAGCATCGAGCAACTGTTCCACCGCTTCTACGCCAACAGCTTGTCGCTGGGCCTCATCCGTCGTCATCCGCAAATAGAACCTATTTTCCAGCGTTGGGCCAATGAGTCGCCCGATGCCTTCCTCAGTCAGTTGGAAAAGAACAACGACCTCAAGCAAATTGTCCTCAGCGAGACACCTTGGCTTCTGCAAGCCGAGAGCGAAACAGCTGACCGGAAGCGCATTGCCGATTTCTTCCAAACCGAGCGTGCCGAAGAAACTCTCTCCGTCCTGCACGAGCAACTGCTCAAACTTCAAAATGCTGATGGAGGATGGAGCTGGATGCCTGGCTTCGAGAGCAACACCTACATCACGATGTTGCTGCTTCGCGGTTTCGGTGAGTTGCGAGAACAGGGTTGCATCAATCCAGATAATGATGCCGAGTTGAATGGCGCGATTTCTAAGGCTATTGCCTACGTCGATGGGGAATACTATAAAGAATACCTCGAATGGCTAAAATGGGAGAAAGAGAACAGCAAGTTCTGGGAAAAACGCACCGTTAATCCCATCTGCACAAACTACCTCTTTACTCGCAGTTTCTGGAAGGACTACAATTTCAAAGGCAAAACGAAGGCCTCCTACGACTACTTCTACGCAGCTCTGAAGCGCGTCAGCCACATCAACGACGGTCTGATGACGAAAGCCCTTACTGCCCTAACCTTCTACCGCAATGGTGACAAATCGCTCTCCGACGGTATCCTCAAGCTGTTGGACGAATCGGCTCTCTATAGCGACGAAATGGGTATGTACTGGCGCGATAACGTGGCAGGATGGTTCTGGCACAACGCTCCTGTCGAGACACAGTCGATGCTCATTCGTGCCTACGACGAATGTAGCGCAGGCAAGCGTGACATTGGCCTCATGCAGCAATGGTTACTCAAGCAGAAGCAGACCACCCGTTGGTCCAACAGCGTCTCTTCTGCCCATGCCGTCTATGCCCTGCTCATCGGAGGTGGCAGTCAGGCTTTGGACAATAAGCAGACAGCTGTCCTCTCCGTCGGAGGCAAAAAGGTTGTCCCCGAGAGACAGGAGGCAGGTACGGGTTACTTCCGCACAAACTGGGAGGACAAGGAGATTACCCGCTCGATGGCCAACGTCACTATCGACAACTCAAAAAATCCCTCGTGCTCGTGGGGCGCGCTCTATTGGCAGTACTTCGAGAACCTCGACAAGGTGGAGCACTCCGAACAGGGCTTCTCCGTCAGCGCCTATTATTATAAGGTAACGGACGAGGGCAAACTTGCCAACATCGACGGTCCCGTCAACATAGGCGACAAAATACGTATCCGCCTGCGCTTTACTGTAGACCGCAACCTCGAATATGTGCAAGTGAAAGCATTGCGCCCCGCAGGATTGGAACCCGTCAGCACCCGTTCGGGACGCGTATGGAATGGCGGACTGAATTATTATCTGGCCGTCGAGGATGCAGCCACTTCGCTCTACATCGACTATCTCAACAAGGGAGACTACACGGTGGAATTTGACTGCTGGGCTTCGCAGAGCGGCTCGTTCCTCTCGGGTATCGTCACTCTCCAGTGCTTCTACGCACCCGAGTTCCGCGCCACCTTCTCACAACCGAATTTGACCATAACGAAGGAATAATCATGGCTAACTTAAAGACCCTCGCTAAAGACACAGCAATCTACGGCATTAGCAGCATCGTAGGCAGGTTCCTCAACTACCTGCTCGTTCCCCTACACACGGCCAAAATCTCAGCAGAGAGTGGGGGTTATGGCATCGTCAGCAACCTCTATGCCTGGGCTGTATTGTTGTTTGTGCTGCTCACCTTTGGTATGGAAACCACTTACTTCCGCTTTGCCAATAAGGAGGGCGAGGACCCGCGCATGGTGCTCAGTACCGCTTTGCGCCTCGTTGGAGGAGTAGGGGTGCTGTTTGTTGTACTTGTTCTATGTATGCTTCACCCCATCAGCGGAGCCATGGGCTACGCCGCACACCCTGAATATGTCGCCTGCTTTGCCATTATCGGAGCTATGGATGCCTTTCAGGCTATCCTGTTCGGTTATCTGCGCCAACAACACCGCCCGATAAAGTTTATGGCGTTGAAGATGCTATTTATCTTCGTAAACATCCTTCTCAATCTGGTCATCTTCCTTGTCTTGCCTCTCTTATTCAATCGTTTCCCTGCCGTTCAAGCGTTCTATGAGCGGTACAACTATGGCGTCGGCCTCATCTTCTTCGCCAATCTGCTGTGTACGCTTATCGTTATGGTTGCTTTTATAAAGGAAATGAAAGGCATCACCTATGGTTTCAGTCGTCCTTTGGCCCGACGTATGCTAGGTTATGCCTGGCCTATCCTTTTGCTGGGAATTGTGGGCTGTCTCGGACAGGTGTTCGACAAAATCATCTATCCGCGTCTGATGCCTGGAGAAGAAGGTTTTGTGCAGCTTGGCATCTATGGCGCTTGTGTCAAGATTGCGATGATTATGAGCTTGCTGACGCAGGCGTTCCGCTATGCCTACGAGCCGTTTGTCTTTGGCGGTGCCAAGGAAAAGGATTCACCGGAGATGCTGGCCAAGGGCATGAAGTACTTCATTATCTTTACGCTGCTGGCTTTTCTTGCCGTCGTGTTCTACATGCCGATACTGAAATACCTTGTAGCCAATCATGCTTATTGGGTAGGTCTACGCGTAGTGCCAATTGTTATGGTAGGCGAGATTTTCATGGGCGTCTATTTCAACCTCTCCTTCTGGTACAAGCTAACCGACCAGACATGGTGGGGAGCCATCCTCAGCGCCGCAGGGGCCATCGTTATGATTGCCATCAACATTCTGTTTGTTCCCACGCACGGCTATATGGCCTGTGCCTGGGGAATATTCTGTGGCTATGGCACATCGATGCTGCTCAGCTTTTTTGTCGGGCAAAAGAAGTACCCTATCTCCTATCCGATGAAGGACATCGCCATCTACGTTCTGCTTGCTGCGGCCCTCTATGGTTGCTCATTCCTGACGTCGCGATTGTCCGTTGTGCTTCAGCTTATCGCAGACACCCTGCTGCTGCTTCTCTTCGCGGCATATATCGTCTGGCGCGACCTTCCTTTGAGTAGTATCCCCATCATCAACCGCTGGGTGAAAAAATAGATTTCCGCGCGCACACGTACATATTTATAATACTTCACGAAAGAAAACCTTCGAGAAAGAATAACCCGCAAAATTTAGGACCAAGCGTCTGGATTTTCACATCCAGACGCTTGGTGTTATGAAAGCAAGTGCTTAAAAAATGAATGTGTTTTGCTCATCTAACATTTTTTTGTTCATTTTTATGACAAAACCTGGGGAAAATTTAGTTAATTTTGGGGCTTTTTCACCGTTTACCTGCACAAATTCAGATTTTTTTAAAGTTTTTTTTGTTTTACTCAAAATATCGCCGTACCTTTGCGCCCAATTGTTTGAGGTGAAAAGGATAGTAACAAATTATAAATTATGTTTAACTTTAATCAAATTTTTATGAAAGGAAAATTGATGACGTTATTGGCCTGCTTCCTTATGGTGGCAGGTGTGACGATGGCTCAGACCCAGAAGGTCACTGGCGTGGTTGTCAGTGCCGGTGATGAAGAGCCAGTAGTCGGTGCATCGGTGGCCGTGAAGGGCGTTGCTACCCTCGGCGCAATCACCGATCTCGACGGTAAATTTGAAATCTCCGGCATTCCTGCTTCGGCAAGGACGCTGGTAGTTTCTTATGTCGGTATGGCTACCACTGAGGTGACCATTCGTCCTTACGTGAAAGTTGTCCTCGTGGAGGATGCTGAAGTTCTTGAGGACGTTCTTGTCGTTGCTTACGGTACCGCCAAGAAGGAGTCGTTCACCGGTTCTGCCGCTACGGTCAGCACAAAGAAGCTGGCTAGCCGCCCCGTGTCGAACGTTACTAAGGCCCTCGACAGCCAGGTCGCTGGTATCCAGACCACCTCTGGCGGTGGCCAGCCTGGTGAAGGTGCCGCTGTCCGCGTCCGTGGTTTCGGCTCCATCAACGCCAGCAGCGCTCCGTTGTATGTTGTCGATGGTATCCCCTACGACGGCAACCTCGCTGCCATTAACCCCAACGACATTGAGAACATGACCGTCCTGAAGGACGCTTCTGCAGGTGCCCTTTACGGTGCCCGTGGTGCTAATGGTGTCATCATCATCACCACTAAGAAAGGTTCTGAGAGGTCGAACGTTAACTTCAAGGCATCATGGGGTATGTCCAACCGCGCCCTCAAGCGCTACAACACCGTTGACCAGAAGGAGTATGTCGAACTGATGTACGAAGCCCTTCGTAACGGCTATGTCTTTGACGGCGGATACTCATGGGACGAAGCTAGCACCATGTCTATGAACGCCCTCTCCGGCCAGCTCGGCGGTGCTATCTATAACCCCTTCAAGAACTACACATGGGCAACCGTCATCGATCCTGCCACGGGCAAGGTTCACGACGATGCAGTCTCGGCTTACGACGAGAACTGGATGGATGCCCTTGAGCAGAAGAACGCTCTCCGTCAGGAATATCAGATGACTGTCACCGGTGGTAGCAAGAACACCAAGTCCCTGCTCTCCCTCGGTTACCTTGATGAGAACGGTGTCCTGCTCACCACAGGATTCCAGCGCTACAGCGGCCGTCTGAATGTGGATAATCAGGCTAAGGATTGGTTCAAGACCGGCCTCAACGCCTCTTTCAGCCATACCAACCAGAACTACAGCGACTACGACGGCTCATCGTTGAGCAACGTCTGGTACACCGCCCAGTTCCTCGCCCCCATCTATCCCGTCTATGTCAAGGACGCTGACGGTAAGGATGTGCTGGACGAAATGGGTGAGAAGCAGCTCGACTATGGTAAGAGCCGTCCTCAGATGGGCAACTTCAACTGTATCGGTACTCTGATTGACGATAAGTTCTACAACAAGCGCGACAACTTCAGCGGCCGTTCCTACATCACCCTCGGTTCCGACAAGGCTTCCGCAGGATGGGCACAGGGCCTGAAGTTCACCGTCAACTTCGGTGTGGACTACCTCAACCGCAACCAGATGTACTACTACAACATGTACCACGGCAACTTCAGCAGCTACGGCGGTATCCTTGAGAAACTGAACTACCGCACGTTCAGCTACACTTTCAACCAGTTGCTTACCTACAACCGCACCTTCAATGGCCACAACTTCGACATCCTGGCCGGTCATGAGTTCTACAACATGAAGTACAATGTCCTCTACGGCGAGAAGAGCGGTCTTGTCGATGGTATCTATGAACTCGAGCCTGCCACCACGGTTCAGGGCACCGGTTCCTACGAGCACAACTATCGCATCGAGTCTTGGCTGTCTCGTTTCAATTATAACTATAAGGAGAAGTACTACGCTTCCTTCAGCTACCGTACCGACGGTTCCTCACGTTTCTACAAGGACAACCGTTGGGGTCAGTTCTGGTCGGTCGGTGCTAACTGGCGTATTTCTCAGGAAGCTTTCATGAAGGACGTTGACTGGGTGAACAACCTTGCCCTTCGCGCCAGCTACGGTAGCCAGGGTAACGACGACCTCGGCAGCTACTATGCATGGCAGAGCTTCTATGACATGACTTATCCCAACGCCAGCAACTCCGGTGCTATTGTCTCCTCTCTGGAGAACAAGGAGGTCAGTTGGGAGAAGAACGCCAACTTCAACATTGGCTTCGACGTCCGTCTCTTCAACCGCCTCGACCTCAGCGTTGAGTACTACAACAAGCAGACCACTGACCTGCTCCTCGAGTTCCCGATGGCAATGTCAACCGGTTTCACTGGCTACAACGCCAACATCGGTCAGGTGGAGAACAAGGGTGTTGAGTTCACTCTCGGTGCTCAGATTGTTGATGCCAGCAACTTCAAGTGGCGTGCCACCATCCTCGGCTCCGTGCTGAAGAACAAGGTGCTCCAGCTGACAAAAACCGGCGATGACAAAGAAACGGAAGAAATCCTCAGCGGTATCCGCTCCATCCGTCCGGGCTTTGAAATCAACACGTTCTATCTGGCCAAGTCCGCTGGTGTCGATCCCGCCACTGGTAAGCAGCTCTACACCGTTTATGAAGACGGCGGTTACTTCACAGCCGATAACCAAACCACGCCTATGATTGACTATCAAGAGGCTCGCGTTGATGCAAACGGCGACCCCGTAAAGGATGATGAAGGTAATGTCATCATGGATGACAAGACCCGCGAAGCCAAGGTGTACATCACTGATGACTACGCCTATGCTCAGGCTCACCGCTGGTACATGGGCAGCCGTATTCCTAAGCTCAACGGCGCTGTCAACTTCGACTTCGAATTCTTCAAGTGCATCGACCTCAGCATCAACACCGCCTACTCCCTCGGTGGTAAGATCTACGAGTCCAACTACCGTGGCCTCATGGAGATTCAGTATGCAGGTAACAACTTCAGCAAGGATGTCCTTCGTCGTTGGCAGAAGCCCGGCGACATCACCGACGTTCCTCGTGTGGAACTCAATGGCACTTACGCTAACAACGACCGTTACCTGATTGATGCCTCCTATCTGTCCATCAAGAACATCACCTGTGGTTACACGCTGCCCGCACGCCTCGCCCGCAAGGCCGGCATGCAGTCCGCCCGCATCTTCGCTACGGCCGACAACCTCTATCTGTTCTCACACCTCGATGGTATGGATCCTCAGTACAACTTCTCCGGAGGTACCGACTATACCTATACCCCCAACAAGACGATTGCCTTTGGTGTGGATATTAATTTCTAAAACAGAAAATAACCTACGAATATGAAAAAGCATTTAGTTTATATCCTGACCGCTGCTATGGCCATGGGTTTTGCCTCTTGCAGCGACGAATTGCTTGAAACCAATCCGACCGACAAGGTGTCTGGTGCCGGTCTGTTCGATAACGCTACGGCCGCCCTCGTACCCCTGAACGGTATCTACCGCCTGATGTACACCCAGGGCTGGTCCACTACGGGTAACACGCAGCAGTGCGACGGCCTCACCGCCTGGAACCTCTGCGCCGAAGTCATGGGCGACGACTGCATCATGGCCAACACCGGCAACGGCTGGTACTGGTATGACTGCATTTACAATGTCAAGAGCCGCTACACCAGTGGAGGCTGGCGTTCCTACGACCTCTGGAACGGCTACTACACCATCATTGCCAACGCCAACTACATCATCGATGCCGAGGAGACCATGGGAGGCACGCCCTCTGAGGTCAACTATGTCATCGGTCAGGCTTACGCCATCCGTGCTTATTGCTACTATATGTTGGCCAACTACTTCTCACGTCCCTACGTGAAAGGCGACGCCAACCGCATGAAGGAGAAGTGCGTTCCTATCTACACGGCTCCCAGTGCCGCCGGTACCGAAGGTCAGCCCCGCTCCAGCATCGAGGCCGTCTATACCCAGATCAAGAGCGACATCGACAAGGCTGTCACTCTGCTGAAGGATGCTCCTAACCAGAGCCATAAGACGCACATCGACTACCGTGTTGCTAACGGTATCAAATCACGTATCTACCTCTCTATGCAGGACTATCAAGGCGCTCTTGAAGCTGCCCGCGCAGCCCAGACGGGTTACACAATCGCTACTGCTAGCGAGTGCCTCGCTGGTTTCAACAACGTGAAGCAGGGCGACGTCATGTGGGGTGCCGAGGTCATCACCGACCAGACTCCTGGTTGGGGCCCGATCCTCTACCACATGGACGGTATCTCCATGTACCTCCTCGATGGTACGCAGAACTACGGCTATGCTGCTCCCAAGTGCTTGAACGCCGACCTCTACGCCAAGTTGGGTGCCGGCGATGTCCGTCGCGGCTGGTGGCTCACCACCGATGAGCTGAAGAGCCGTTTCGATATTGAATTCGAAGACTACACGGCCAACCTCATGCAGTACAAGTTCCGCTTCTCCGACGCTTCACAGAGCCTTGGCGACAAGATGTGGATGCGCGTGGAAGAGATGTACCTCACCGAGGCTGAGTGCCTCTGCCGCCTTGGCGACGAGGCCGGTGCCAAGAGCGTGCTGAACAAGCTTGTCCAGACACGCGACGCTGCTTATGACTGCTCCTCTAAGACCGGTACCGCCCTTGGTGCCCTCACCTCCGACTACACCGGCTCATTGCTCGATGAAATCCTCATCCAGCGCCGTATTGAGCTTTGGGGCGAGTATGGTCGTCTGATTGACATCCGTCGTCTCGGTCAGGGTTTCAAACGTACCGAAGCTCAGGGCTATCCCAACAGTGCCCTGCTGAACAACTGCGATGTCAACGATCCTAACACCTGGGCTTGGGTTCTCACCATCCCTCAGAAAGAGTTCGATGGCAACGACAACATGACCCTGAATGTGGACCAAAACTATACTGGCTTGAAAGGCCAGCCTGAAGGTGATGCCCTTAAGAACATCTATGTGAACGAATAACCCCAAATTAGTACACGATTATGAAAAAAATAACGAAATTTTTTGCTATAATGGCAGGCATTGCCGCCTTTACGCTTGCATCGTGTGACGATGGTAACGAAGGAGCCATCTACAACCTGCCCGAAAGCGAACAGGGATACTCCTTCCTGACCGAGAGTGCAGGCGCCAGCTATGGCCCCGGCTACGAAGAGAAGACCTACTCGTTCAAAGTGGCTCGTAACTTCGCTGGTAGCGAGGCAACCATCAACCTTACGGTCGATGGCGCTAATGAACTTTTCAAAGTTCCCTCCACGGTGACCTTTGCTGCCGGAGAGACCCTGGCCGACATTGTCATTGGTATTGAAGGCATGGCAACCGGTTCTTCCTACAACTTCACCGTTGCCCTCGACTCAACGAACCTTTCCTCGATAGGCGAGACAAAGGGTATTGCCGTGACGGAACTTCAGTTCGCTGTGGACTACTCCTGGACTAAGATGGGTGTGTGCGAAGTTTCCGACGACTGGTCGGAAGAAACAGCAGAAATTGACTTGGAGTATGCTCCCGAGTATAACGAGGAAGGTAAGATTCTCTGTCGCTTCCCCAACATGGAATACTATTTGTTAGGACCGAAATATATTACTCCTGGCTATCACTTCCAGTTCTTCCTGGCAAAGGATACCTTTGATCCCCTTGGCACACTTGCCGTTGCTCAGCTCATGGGAATGACCAATGGCGATGACGGTAACATTTACTGGATTTATAGCCCCGCCTCTGGCCACACCTTTACTCGCGAGAACAACGTTTATACCCTTTCTGGCTACGTCGGCTACGATGAATACGGACCTTCAGTGAAAGCCGGTTGGTACTACAATATGGAGTTCAAGTGGACGGAAGGCTATCCCTTCGAACTGCCTGACGAAGGCGGTGAAGAGGAACCTGAAGAGGAAGTTGGTAACGGCTTTGGCGCTATCGTTGCCGGTGGTACGGCTGACAATTATGCCGGCACCTACACCGCCACGTTCGTGGACGATGGTAAGAAGGAAAAATCCGCAGAAGTCACCCTCACCAAGGTGGACGACAATACCGTCAGCATGACAGGTCTGTTTGGTTCTACATATGAGCTTGAGGACACCGGCATCATGCTCAACCTCTTCGGTGGCCTGCTCTACTTCCAGCCTGACCAAGTGATGGGTAAGAACAAGTATGCCAATGAAGTCTATGTCTATTCCTACAGCAGCGAAACGGGTTACTTCTACGATGAGGCTATGCTCGTTGGCGGCTTCAAGGAGAATGGCGACATCCAGTTTGTCAACTATTCCTACAACGATGGAGATGCTGTTGATGGTTTCATCAACGTTTTCATGGTTGGTGAAGACGGACCGTATCTTGGTGCCGACTACATCCCCTGCAACGTTGTGCTGAAGGCCGCTGAGCAGGCTGAGGCTCCCGCCAAGAGCATTAAGACGGTGGTTGAGTCGCTGAATGATGCCCGCACGTTCTTCGACGTGAAGGCCAGCAACACCAAGAGCTTCATCCGCAAATAAGTAAGATATAAATCTTATCTGCAAATCCCCGAGGGGCGCGCTACGGTGCGCCCCTCTTATATGTTCCCTTGCGTTTTGTTGGCCCAACGCGTTGGGCCACGTGGATCAACGCGTTGGGCAACGTGGCCCAACGTGTTGAGCCAACAGCAAATGTAGTCCCTTTCCTCCTTCACTTTTTCTCTTTTTTCTTTTTTCTTTGTGGGAAAAGGCCTATCTTTGCACCTTCAAATTCAACCAACCCGATTAACAAGAGATATCCGATGAAGAAAATTGCCTTACTTTTTGTAGCAACAGTCATAGGCGTGGCGTGTGCCCATGCCGTGCCAGCCCTCCGCAGGCCTCAACAGTTTACTCAACCTGACGGAAGCGTCATCACGCTGACCCTTCAGGGCGACGAATTCGGCCATTGGTACACTACCGCGGACGGCCTCACCATGAAACGCAGGACTGACGGGATGTTTGTGCCCTGCAGCCCGTTTGAGATAGCAGCCATACAGCAGCGCCGCTTAGAGGCACATCAACGCCGCTGGCAGGCTACCCACAACGGCCATGCAGCCCCTCCCCGCCGTGCAGGCACATCAAAGATGCCCAAAGGCAACCAGCGCGTACTGGTGCTGCTGGCAGAGTTCAGCGATTACTCTTTTGTCGTAGATAACCCACAAGCCACCTTTAAGAACCAACTGAACAAAGAAAACTATACAGACGGTCCGGGCTACGGAAGTGCGCGTGACTACTTCATTGCTCAGTCAGGAGGAGATTTCACGCCCCAGTTCGACGTGTGGGGACCTTATAAGGTTTCCAATCCTATGGAGTATTACGGCGGCAACAATGACGACGGTCACGACAAGAACCCTGCCGAGCTGATAGCCGATGTATTGAAGCTGGCTAATCCCGACATCAACTACAAGAACTACGACACGGACAACGACGGCGTCGTAGACTTTTGCTATGTCATTTATGCCGGTTATGGCGAAGCTCAAGGCGGCCATAAAAACACCATCTGGCCCCACCAGTGGAGAATCTCCAGCGGTACGGGTGCAGCCCTTAAACTTGATGGCGTCCAAGTGGATGAGTATGCTTGCGGCTGCGAATTAAATGGATATTCCGGGAAAAACATAGACGGTATTGGCACGATCTGCCATGAATTCGGCCATTGTCTTGGCCTGCCGGACTTCTATGACACAGGCGAAGCTGGCAACTTCGGTATGAACACCTGGAGCATCATGGACTATGGCTGCTACAACGAAGGAGGATATACCCCCTGCGGCTATACAGCTTACGAGAAAGAGTTTCTCGGCTGGTTAGACATCGAGACACTCAGCGAAGAGCAGGCGGTAACCCTCGTCCCAACGGCTGACGGCGGCAACGCCTATCGCATCGAGAACAGCGCCAACACCAACGAATATTACCTGGTAGAGAACATCCAGCAGACGGGGTGGAACCGCGCCGCATATGGGCACGGTATGCTCGTCACGCATGTTGACTACAGGCAGTCGGCTTGGATAAGTAACACCGTCAATAACGATAATCCGCAGCGCATGACCATCGTCCCTGCAGATGGCCTTCGCGCCAAAACGCGTAGCAGCCTAGCTGGAGACCCTTATCCGGGAACATCCGGTAACACCGAACTGACAGACTACTCCAACCCGTCGGCCACGACAAACGACGGAGGCTACTTCAGCCAGCCCATCACAGAGATTACGGAAAAAGACGGTGTCATCACCTTTGAATTTCTGAAAGGCAGTGGAGAAGCCACCACCGCCCTTGAGGCAAAAGACATTAACGAAAGTTCATTCTGTGCACGCTGGAAGAGACGTCTCGGCACGGAGAACTACACGCTTGAAGTATTCCACATCACGGGCGAGATTCCCACAGACAAAAACCAATGGGGTATTCCCCTATTGAATTCACAGGGCGAGCTCATCACCACCGTGCAGACCCAGCAGTCCGAAGAGATTATCAGCAACCTCGAAGCCAATCATCTGTACTGCTACCGCGTCCGCTGTCTGAAGGACGGCAACCTCTCGCCTTTCTCCAACCTGACATACGTGCAGACAGGCGCTGACCCGGGCAAAGTGACGGCCCCGGTGTTGCACAAGCCTTTGAAGGACAGCACAAGCGTCACTTTCGCTTGGACACCCGTCGAAGGCGCCGACAAGTATATCCTTGAATACAGCCCCGTGGATATGGGCGAAAAGGTCAGTCCTGACGGACGACTGATTGTGAGGGAAGACTTCAAGAACGTGAAAAGCACCAGTGGCGAAATAGGCCGCGTGCTTGACATGTACACCGACACTACCGGATGGCGCGGCACAGAGGTACACGGCCAGGCTGGCAAGGTGTTGCTCGGAAGTAACGAGGAGTATGGCTACATCCTCACCCCCGTTTTTCCGGAAACCTATGGCATGATTACCATTGAATTCTCCGTCAGCAAGTATAGCGATAAAGACAACCGGCCCATCCTGTTCTTCTGCCTGGCCACCGATGCCGACAAACACAACTACGCGGATGTCAAAGGAATGTACGTCAGCACAACCGACGAACTCAATTACTATGCTATCCTTGGCCCGCTGGATACCGGATCATACTTAGTTTATTTGACTGACACGGAAGCCGACTCCAAGGATACCCCACGCGTATGCATTGACAACTTAAGCATCTATTGGGGCGACTTAACCGAACAATACGAAAGCATCGGAGCGAAGCGAGTCACCTTTGAAAACGACATTCTGGCCTCTGCCCAGCACATGCCAGCCTTCTTGGGCCAGCAACTCCCGTCAAGGGTTGCAGAAGGAGGCAAGCGTCCGTTACGCGTTGCCACTTCCACCAAGCAATATGTCGAGACAACCGATACCCTCTGCCTGTTGACTGAGATGGAAGAAGGCAACTACATTTTCCGTGTCCGCGCCGTCAAGGGCAACGACTATTCGCCCTTCTCCGACGCAAAAGGTGTAACCATCGGCAAGGACTTCTATGAGGAGAACGGCATGTTCTTCGAGCTTACCTCCGAAGACCTAAACACCGTCAAGCTCGCACCCTTCAACGACGAACGGACCTACGAAGGCGACATCGTTGTCCCAGAATCCATCGTTCATGAAGGCATCACCTATACCGTGACAGCCTTGGGCGACAGCGTGTTCCACGGATGCGGCAACCTGACGTCGGTCGTTGTCCCCCCGTCCATCACCTTTGCAGGAAGCACCATCTTCAAGGGCTGCCGCCAGCTCTCCTACGTGGACTGGAAAAGCTCGGCTCCGATTGACTCGACCTACTTTGTCGGTGTGGGCTTCAACGCGCTGGTCTATATCTATGGCGACACAGAGGCAGAGACAGAAGACGCTTATATCGTGCGTGACGGACAGGCCGACAGCATCACCCTGAACCTGAACAGCCCGTTTGTCATCCCCCACGAGTTCACGGCAAACTACATCGAATACGTCAAGGATTTCAGCCAAAAGAATGTCATCGGCAACGCCTCCGGCTGGGAAACCATCGTGCTTCCCTTCGATGTGCAGAAAATCTCGCACGAAGAAAAAGGCCTCCTCACTCCCTTCGGCGTTAGCGGTTCCGAACACCACTTCTGGCTGGGTGAATTCAGCGGCACGGCCTTTAAGCAGGCCTCTGCCATGAAGGCCCATACGCCTTACATCATCGCCTTCCCCAACAGCGACGACTACGAACCGGCCAGCTGCATCAGTGGCTCCATCACCTTCAGCGCCGACCACGCCACCGTGCATGCCACCACAGACGTACCGGCCGTCAAAGGTACGGATTTCAACTTCGTGCCCATCTATAAGAAGGTATTCAAAGCCCCAGGCCGCTTCATGCTGAACACCTACGACACCTCCGGCTCAGAGCCCGCAGGCAGCACGTTCCAAAACAACAAGATGTCGCTGCGCCCCTTCGGTGCCTATATGCAGAACTCTCACAACCTAATGGCTCCGCAGAAATTCCCCATCCGCTTCGAAGCCAACGAAGACGAAGCCTCGGACGCTCCCGCAGCCTCAGCCATCTATTCGCCTGACGGACGTCTGATGCGCTCAGTCGACGAAGCGGCATCAAGCGACACGCACGGACTAAGCCGAGGGATTTATATCTCCGGAGGCAAGAAAATCATCATCCGATAAGACTCAACGTTACTCATTCACACATCATTTGCACCACAGTTTTATGAAAAAGATAGTTCGCCATACCCTTTCCCTGGTTGTCTGCATGACAGCTGTCGTTCTTCTTTCAGGATGCGAGAAACTGACAGCCCCCACCATCGAAAACACATCCGTTGTGGAAGTGACGCCAGGCGTCATCAACGCCAAAGCCACCATGACCTCTAAGGAGATTGATGACTATGGCCTCATCTACAGCTCAAAGAACTCCTCTCCCACCCTTAATTCAAAGGAAGGGGAAGTCAAAGGCACGCTGGAAGGCAGCGATTTCGCGGCTGAAGTGACACTAAAGACCAACACCACCTATTACTTCGTGTTCTATGCCACCAACGAGGTTGGCACTACCTACAGCACAGCCTACAAGATTACCACCAGCCTCTACAAACCTGGCCAAGACGACAATCCTTTCCCCAATCTATAAAGGACCGAAAGCCCCTAAGAAATAAGCAACATCTTTTGCTGTTTCTTCCCCCTCTTGCCCCGCTGCTCGTGACGAGTGGCGGGGCAACATATTGCGCCAGGAGTTCATGGCCTCGTAGAGAAGTAAGGGCGTGTGTGAGAGAGTGTGTTGTAGGTCGGGCATTACAGTTATTACAGATTACAGTTAGTTTTTTGAGGGTATGTGTTTTCTCAATTCTCCTCTATAATACTATATAACTAATTAATAATAAATATATTATAATATAAAATAAGGAGGGG
>JAEEGL014892922.1_pt1 | contig 173588 bp, 133 predicted proteins | sample 9134231 | NCBI WGS metagenome assembly JAEEGL01 (sample SAMN16246548, study PRJNA631951) | gut metagenome | biome: gut microbiome; feature: rumen; material: fiber-attached | host: Bos | place: Iran: Karaj | collected 2018-10 | reverse complement strand
GCGATACCAGCCGCCGCGGCTGGCAACACCTGCGGTATCTCTTGATGGCGTAAGGAATTACATCTGAAATTTTGGGGCGGAAAATCGGAATTTCGCTAAATTTGGGGCGTTGCGTCGTACTTAGACGATAAAAATCTGGTGAATTTATCGTGTGGGGACGATGAAAATGAGTTGATTTTGTCGTGTGTATACGATAAAATGATGGTATAACCGATGTGGATTTTCGTATTTTGTCGGGGAAGGGGGAGAAAATGGACCATAACATATTGAAGAGAGTGATTCTTGAGCAGACGGAGCTCATCAAGAAAGTGCCGATATGCGGGCGTGACTATTTTTTTGAGAAGGACGTGAACTATCTGTTTGTGGGACTGAGAAGGGCAGGAAAATCTACGCTCCTGTACAAAATGGCGCGAGACTTGGTGGAGGCGGGATGCGAGTGGTCCCAGATAATCTTCGTCAACTTCGAGGATGACCGCATACTGGATTTCAAGCGGGCGGATTTTGATGACATCCTGGAGGTCGCTTATGAGCTTGCCGGCGACAGGGAGGCTCATTTTTTCTTTGACGAGATCCAGCTGGTTGAAGGATGGGAGCATTTCGCGAGGCGCATGGCTGACCAGAAAAAGCATGTCTGCATAACCGGAAGCAACGCCAAGATGCTCAGCTCGGAGATGGAAGCCGTGCTCGGAGGCCGCTATATCTCGAAAATGATAATGCCATTCTCGTTCTCTGAGCTTCTCACTTACAAGTCGATTGTGCATGACGAGAACTCACTGCTCACCGCGTCCGGTACCGGGGCAATCATCAGGACCTGTCAGGAATATGTTGCGGAGGGAGGGCTTCCGGAGATGCTGAACATGATCAACAAGAGGGATTACATCAAGAGCGTGTTCGAGAAAGTCATTTTGGGCGACATACTTGAGAGGGAAAAGATAAAAAATCAGATGGCTCTCCGCCTCATGGTAAAAAAAATTGCGGAGACGGTGATGCACGAGGTTTCTTTCAACTCTCTGGCGGGGAACGTCAAGTCTGCCGGAGTAAAGACTTCGACAGACTCGATGATTGAGTACGCCTCATACGCGGAAAACGCATACCTTCTGTTCAGGACGAGAAATTTCGTCTCCAAATTCGCGGAAAAGGAAAGTCTTCCCCGGTTCTATTTCTATGACAGCGGCATTCTCTCCCTCTTCCTTGTTGACAAGGCTCCCGCGCTCCTCGAGAACACAGTCGCGGTGCATCTGAAAAGACGGTTCGGGGATGACGTTTATTACTATAAGTCCCGGCAGACAGGAATCGACGTTGATTTTTACATCCCTGAGGCAAAGTGTGCGGTACAGGCGGCGTATTCCCTTGCGGGCACGGAAAAAAGGGAGCTGGGAAATCTTCTGTCGCTTGCGGAAAGGGATGCCGGTGTCAGAAGGCTGATTGTGGTCACGAACGGCGAGGAGAAAACAATTACCAAAAAGGGCTTCGAGATTGATGTGATGCCCGTCCACAAATTTCTCCTGCAATTCTGACAAAAAAAACGGCACCAATTTTTTCTGTCCGTAACACCAAGAACATTTGCCCCCGAAGTGAGAGGATAGAAAAATTTTCAAGCGTCTAAAAATCATTGAAACAAAATCCTTTTTGTAGTAAAATAGGAAAGAATTTCGATTCTTTTTGAGGTATCCTTATGATTTTTTCACCGGTTGAAGTCCAAGAGACCGTAAATATGTTTATGCGTCAGAAACTTGACGTGCGCGCCATTACCATGGGCATTTCCCTCCGCGACTGTGCATGCGAGGACGGCAAAAAGAGCCGCCAGAAAATGTATGACAAGATCATGCACTACGCCGGGAACCTTGTGAAAGTCGGTCAGGACATTGAGAAGGAATTCGGAGTCCCCATCATCAACAAGCGTATTTCAGTCACTCCCATCTCCCTCGTGGCAGAACCCAGCGGAGAAAAATCCTACGTGGAGTGGGCCGTCACCCTGGACAAAATCGCGAAGGAGCTTGGCATAGATTTCGTGGGAGGATTCTCGGCCCTCGTGCAGAAGGGAATCACGCCCGGAGACCGCACTCTGATTGAGTCCATCCCCGACGCGCTTAATGAGACGGAGCGTGTATGCTCATCCGTGAACGTGGGAACGACCAAGAACGGAATCAACATGGACGCCGTAAAGCTCATGGGCGAGATAATCAAAAAGACCGCCGAGGTCTCCGCGAGCAAGCCCGTGAACGGATGCGCCAAACTCGTAGTCTTTACAAACGCGCCGGAGGACAATCCCTTTATGGCGGGTGCATTCCACGGACCCGGAGAAGGTGACTGCGTGATGAACGTCGGTGTCTCTGGCCCCGGAGTAATTCTTGCGGCCGCACGTGAGTTCAAGGGAAGACCCATAAATGAGCTTGCGGACGGAATCAAAAAGATGGCCTTCAAAATCACACGCATGGGACAGCTTGTCGGAACTGAGGCTGCGAGGCGTCTCGGAGTCAATTTCGGAATCCTTGACCTTTCACTTGCGCCGACACCTGCCGTGGGAGATTCCGTGGCACGCATCCTTGAGGAAATCGGTCTTGAGGGAGCTGGGGCACCGGGAACTACGGCGGCACTTGCAATGCTTACCGACATGGTGAAAAAAGGCGGCGTAATGGCAAGCACCAACGTCGGAGGACTCAGCGGCGCGTTCATCCCGGTGAGCGAGGACGAGGGAATGATCAACGCGGTAAAGCAGCACAGCATCACGCTTGAAAAACTTGAGGCAATGACCTGCGTATGTTCAGTCGGCCTTGACATGATTGCAATCCCCGGTGACACTCCGGCGACCACAATCAGCGGAATCATGGCGGATGAGATGGCGATCGGAATGGTGAACAACAAGACCACGGCCGTAAGACTTATTCCAGCTCCCGGAAAAAAAGCCGGCGAATGGGTCGAGTTCGGTGGCCTACTCGGCGGATGTCCGGTAATCGACGTGAACACTTTCAGCTGCGCGGATTTCATCAACCGTGGAGGAAGAATCCCGGCTCCGATCCACTCATTCAGAAACTAGTTCCGGCTGCGTCCGTCCTGCAAAATGGAATACGCGAAAATAGTTCCCGCCGTAAAAAGCGAACGTATTTACGAAATGGCAAGGGATTTTCTCCGTCCCCACGAAAAAGTCTCCTGCCAGCTCTCGGAACTTCTTGGCAAACAGAACAAAAATGTATTCGCCGTGCTCTCAATGTGCGGTGAGTCCCTTTCAGTACGCGGCATCGTCTACTGCTCCAAGGGCGGTACGGTGCTCCCTTTTTTCAGGGAAACAGACGAATCCCTAAAACAGCCCCTCATTGATTTTTTCACCGGCCGGAAAATCTTCTGCGTGTCGGGTGAAAGCTCCTCAGTTGATTTTCTCACTGGGATTTTACTTTCTCTCGGAAATCAGGGGGTAATGGAAAGACGCGGGTTCATCTCAATGGAGTCGGTGAGGCCGACGGATGTGCCTGCAAAAGATGGGGCGGGAAAAATCCGGTCTGACATTGAAGGGCATATCTTCGTACAATGCACGAGGGAAAGGTCCGACGAGCTCTTTTCAATGCAGATTGAGTACATCAGGGAGGAGGTTCTTCCCGACGGCATGACTCTGAATCTCCCGGTGGAACGGCTTGAGACGGACAGGCTCTTGAAAAATGGAAAAATCTACGCGATCGTGTCCCCCGGCGGCAAGATTCTATGCAAGGCACAGGTCAACGGCGAATGCGGCTCCTGCATCCTGATTGGCGGCGTTTATACGGACAAGCTGCACAGAAGAAAGGGTTTTGCCCGGATGATGATGGAGAAGTTGAAATTACTCGCGGCACAAAAAGAAAAAAGCTGCGTCCTTTTCGTGAACAAATTGAACGCAGCCGCAATCAGTCTGTATGAGAAAACAGGATTTAGAAAAATCGGGGAGCACGAGATTGTCTACATGAGTTAAGACTCGGACTGAAAGCACAATTCCGCATTCCCCGTTTTGAAATGACGGCAGGATTATTTTTTGCCCAGCTCCACGGATTTTTCAAAGGCGGCGGTCGCGGCTTCAATCACGGCATTTCTGAATCCGTTTTTCTCAAGCGCGATCACACCCTCAATCGTAGTACCTGCGGGGGAACATACGGCATCCTTCAGCGCACTGATTGAGCGTCCGTCCTCCAAAGCCATGGTTGCGGCTCCACGGAGAGTCTGCGCGGCATAGATGTAAGCCTGTGAGCGTGGGATTCCGAATCGAACGGCGGCATCAGCAAGTGCCTCGATGAAAAGGAACGCGTATGCAGGACCCGAACCGCTTACGGCTGTCACACCGTCCATCAATTTCTCGCCCACAATCTCGGCCTTTCCGGTCGCTTCCAGAAGGGACTTGACGCATCCGCTTTCATCCGCGCTCACGTTTTCCGAGGGACTGATTCCGATCATCGCCTCCCCGACAGTAGCGGGAAGATTCGGCATGATTCTTATGATGTGTGTCTTCGCTCCCTCATCGCCCAGAGCTGATTTCAAGGTGTCCAGGGTAACGCCCGCCGCCATTGAGACAAGCAGGGTGTTTTCCTTGAGCGCACCGCGGATTTCACTCAGCACGGACTTCACGTACATGGGCTTTACGGCAAGAAAGAGAACGTCGGCCTTGAGGACCACATCCTTGTTCGAGGCAAGAGCATGTACTCCGACCCTTGAGGCAAAAGTCTCTGCCTTGGAAATGTCAGCGTCGGTCACAAAAATATTTCCGGGAACGAATTTCTTCGCAATCCCTTCCATCAACGCACCGCCCATCATTCCACAGCCGATGCATCCAATCTGGAGCTCATTCAGTTTTTTCATCTTCCCATTCCTCTTACTTTGCGCGTGCTGCGACTGCCTTTTTCACTGCCTCGGCAAAGAGCTGGTTCTGGTCATCACGTACTTCGGCGGAGAACTCCGGGGAACCGTCGGGGCTCTTGCGGTAGAAGTCCGCTGAGTCAGTTGTATAGGCGGGAGTGTCGGGATTGTTGATCCACCAGTCAAGGACTGCCACGATGCAGAGAGTGTACTTGATCAGGTTCGCGTTTGTGGCGGCGGTGGAGCGGTCATCTTTTTTGGCTCCGAGAAGAACGTCAAGACGCTTTGAGACTACGTTCGGAATGTCGAAAACATAGCGGTCCCAGGGATTCATCACTCCGAGGACAGGCTTCTTGGATCCCGCGTTCTCGTCAATGCGGCGGGCAAGGACCGTAAACACCGTGCGGATATAGTCCGTGCGGTTGTAAAGAGGCTCGTACTTGCTGTCATTGCGCGGCTTGGTGAGAGTCGGTGCGCTGAACTGAAGGTTCGGCAGGAAGTAGAATTTTTCGCGCCAGAGGATGTTGTTGATGTTTTCCTTTCCATAGTTTGTGGTCGGATAGTCAGCCTGTGAGTAGAGTGAGTTCATGAAGTTCCTCAGGTAGTCGCCGAGCTTCTTGTAGAACAAATCCTCCAGATAGAATCCCCAGTCGGCCATGACGTTGGACATGGAATCCTGGAGCATTCCGAGCTTTTCGTCCGCCTTGAGGTTGAAGTTGATGTTGCGGCATCCGTGGAAGAGGTCGTCCAGAATCCTTACGAGAACCATCGCGACCTGGGTTCCGTTCTCCGGGCTGAGCATGTTGAATCCCTCGTTGAATTTGTAGAGGGGCTGGAAGTAGGGGAACATATCCGGGTGAGTGTCCAGGCGGTTGAATCCTGCCTCCGGGAAAAGCTGCTCCAGAAGTTTGAGTCCGGTCTCCACAATCTCGTTCATCTTTCCGGGGACGTGGCGGTTCTCCTCTGCCTTCTTGCGGGCCTCCTCCTCTTCCTTCTTGATTTCCTCCTCGGACTTCTTCTTTTTCTCAGGAAGTAAAAGGTCATATTTTGAGAGTCCCACGAACTGTAGGATCTGGGCTATCTGCTTGGTGAAGAATGCCGGGAACTCAACGTAGACGCTGGAGCACATGCGCATCAGAAGCGGGTACATGCCCTTGAGAATCTGGTTGTAGATGTAAAGCCACTCGGTGATTCCTTCCTTCGCCATGTCCTGAAGGTGTCCCTTGTCCATGTTCGGGAATTCGGTCAGGTCCGTGTAGATTTCCTTGATCATAGCGGGAATCTGCTGCTCGCCGATGTAGTAGACGGTAATCAGCTCGTGATATACGGCCTTCACGTAAGGAATCATCATGGGGATCGTCAGCTGGTCGGCAATCTCCTCCATGTCGGCGGCGAGGGGGCGGATTGTCTTGAGGTTCCATTTTCCCACCGTGCGCAGGAACTTGAACTTGAGGTCCGACTCGGTCGCGATTTTTGCCTTGTAGACATCGGGGGAAAGCTGGATGAAGGTTTTCATCGTGGTGATGAACGCCTGAAGGTGCTCCACCTGCTTTCTGACCTTGAAGTCACCGAGGTCCTTTACGACCTTCTCCTTGTTTTTCGCGGAAAGATTGAAAATAAAATTAAAAACGCCGTAATTAGGCTTAATTCCATACTCTTCGGACATCATCAGCTTGTTCATGAGCTTCAGGTCCTTTGCTGTCACTGCCGGCAAGTCGGCATCCGTTTTCTTTAAAATCTCCGTAGTCATACTTTTTGTACTTCCTGTTGATATTGATGATGAGAGGGCGGCGCTTCTGGATGATATGTCCGATGATGTCTGTCCTGAGGCGCGCACAATCACTCTGTCGCTTCGGTTTCTGCGGGCGACTGTAGCTGGATCCGGCTCCGGTGCCCTTTCCGGCAGGATTTCCCCGCCTATTTTCATTGCCATTTCCTTCGCTTCGTCCTCGTCGATCGGTCCGATATTTTTGCGGGTTCTTTCAAATGTTCCCGGCGCGAAAGAACGTGCGGTTCCGTGTTTTGAGTCGTCTGTATCAGCCATCTTTAACTCCTATAGTCGGATAACATATTTTTTGGTCAGGCCCGGCATTCCGTTGACGTTGACTTTCTCTCCGTCCTTGGTAAGCAGGACCCCGTTGAATGTTCCATAAATAGTGTGATATTCAGTGCGGAAAACAATCGCATTGATTACATTTACATTATCGGAAATTGGCGTGAATGTTAAATCAATCATGTTCTCCGTGTCCTGAATGTTCCATGTTTTCATCAGTCCGTAGCTGTGCGTGATTGTTACGGGCGGAAGTGGCGTTACGGAATCGGCGTAAAAAAGCACGTTTCCGTTGTACTTGTCCGGATCCACCGCATCCTGGGAACCGGCCTCTATTTTAAATGAAACATTTTTACCGTCAATTACCCCCATTCCAACAGCAAACTCGCTGCTGGTGAAAAATTTCATGTAGGTTCTGTTTACCTCAAAAAAGCATATTCCGTCGGCATCCGGCATGGTCTTCGGCGGCTCTCCCCTCGGCACAAGAGTAATGCTTCCGTGCAGGGGCAGGCTTGCGTAGTATCGTGCGGAACAACGTCGGAAAGTGGGCGCGGGTGTAACGCAGGTAAGCTCGGCGGACGGCTCCATAGGGAAAAACGCTTTCAAGGCTCCGCTTGCGGAAGGTCTTACCGAATCCCCCTTTAGGTTGAAGATGGCCGAAAGCTTGTCATGCTCGCGGTCCCAGTTTATGCGTATGTACCTCGACTTCTTGTAGCTGGAGGTTCCGGCCTGGTTCAGCTTGTGCGGCACGAACCTTTTTCTTGGCCCCATCACCGAGCGGTAGGAAAAACGCTGCTTCGTCGTCTGGTTCCAGAAATTCACGTCGGCCATACCCACTATCTTCGCGTCAAAAAAATCCACACAGCCTATGTACTCGCCTATGCTGAAGAAAAACGACAGACGGCTCTTTATGCGGAGGTTTGTGATGACTTTTGGAATCGGCAGATCCAGATACGCCCTTGAGACGTTACGGATGTCCAGCCTTTCCGGATGCCCCGCGAACGTGCCGAAAACGCATTTTCCGCCTTCGACCAGACGCTCGGGACACTCTTCCATGCTTCGAGTATACGACATATCCCTTACCGACCGTCTCTGTTTCCAGCTACGGCCCACTTCTTTCTATTATAACAGACATTTTCCAATTAGTAAAGAGAGCCTTGAAGGGATGGACAAGAATAAAAAATGTGATAGAATGAGAGAATGGAACATAAGACATTCAGACCTTCGGGCGTTTGCTCGACACAGATTGACTTTGACATTGAGGACGGAAAGCTGCACAACGTCGTCTTCACCGGCGGCTGCAACGGAAACCTGAAAGCCATCGGAAGATTGGTTGAGGGACACGACGCAAAGGAAATTGCCGGAGTACTCCGTGGAAATCAGTGCGGCCACAAGGGAACATCCTGCGCCGACCAGCTTGCCAAGGCTATAGACTCAAGCGCAAACTGAAGCTCCGGTCTCCTGGTTTGTAACTCCTGCGGCACAACGGGGTTTAAATTTTGTATTGGGATTGCCTCTGATTTGCTTGGATGCAAGTTTCTTCTATTAAATAATGCATTTATCGTGCGTTTATGTTTATAAAAAAGTGAGGGTAAAATGAAATTTGGCAGAACATCTCTTTCGGTGATGGCATTAATGGCGGCGGCCGTGTTTTCTTCATGCAGTTCGACGGGAGCTGGAAATCAGGCTGCGGGAGGTCAGACTCAAGTGGATAAGTCACTGATTGGAAGCGGAGGGGCAGAGGGTGCTACGGATTTTTTTGTGGAGTCCGTTTCTCCAAATGAGGAAGTTCCTTCGTCGGTAAGTTTCCCCTCAATTCAGGTGCAATTTTCAAAACCTGTGGTCGCCCTGCAAAAACTCGGTGAGCCAATCACAAAAAGCGATGTCGTTACAATCACTCCGAAACTCAACGGTGTGTTCCGCTGGTACGGCACGAGCCTTTTGAGCTTTGACTGCAGCGACGCACTCATCCCTCAGAAAGAATATGCGATCACCGTGAATCCGGATCTGAAATCAGCGGACGGAACTTCCATTTCGGGACCTGTCTGCTACACTTTCCACACTGAAGAACTAAAGTTAAAATCAGTCATGCCGGGCTACATCGAACAAAAGGAAAAGAAAATCGCCGTAAACTCAAACGACATTCCGCCTGAGTATGCACAGAACATCGCGCTCACTTTCAGCAATAAGGTAAATGTCAATGTAGTCAGCAAGTTCATTTCCGTAAGCGATTCAAGGGAAAAACTTTATTCATACAAAGCTTCTCAAATTGATGAAAAAACTGTCCTTTTGAAGATGGACTCCCTTTTTCCGAAAGACAGCGAAATCACCGTAAAAATGGAAGCCGGTGCCGTTCCTGATGAAAATTGCTGGGCCACATCCTCGGTACAAAGCCGCACTTTCCACACGCTCCGTCCCTTTGAGATGAGCCACATAAATGGAAGCACGATGCTCAGCATTTCCTTCAACCACCAGATTAAGTCGGGAACTGAAAAAGCGATATACGCCGGCTTGAGTTTTAGTCCCAAGATGGAAGTGCCGCCTGAAAATCTGGAAATCCACGGAAACACCATTTACATAAGCAATATCCCGGTGACATTCAACGACACATATACGGTCACTCTGAATGCGGATTCCGTCGTGGACATTTACGATCAGAGCTACGCTAAAAAAATCAGTGAAAAAATCACCGTGCCTGATGCGGACAGCTATGCGAGTTTTAAAAATAGCGGTTTGGTAGTTTTGGAATCTCAGTTTGAGCCTAAGCGCGCGTTTGAATTCCAGAACATCGGAAAAGATTCTTACTATACAATCACTCCTATTTCTGGCGTTACTGATTCCTACAAAATTGGAAAGGAAAAAACTTTTGATTTGAAAGTGACTCCGGAAACAAAGAACCGTCGCGTAATCCAAGTTGTTGAGTTGAAGGACTTTTTGGAAAAAACTGATGGCGGCTATCGTGGAGCTGTAAAATTTACAAGCCAGTGTACTTTCGGAATCAAGGAAAAGACAAGCAGGACCTCCAACGAACTGTACATTCAGGTAAGCAATTTGGGAATGACGCTCCACAGTGGATGGAATGAAACCGTCGTTCTTGTAACCGACCTTACTACGGGAGAGCCTGTACCGAATGCAAAAGTTTCTATAAAGGAAGTTTATGGAAGCAGTTCGGAAGTGCGTCCTTCAATGCTCATCGGCATGGGAACGGAACTTGTCACTGGAACTAGCGACAGCAACGGATTGGCAGTCCTCCGTTTTAACTCAAAGTCTAAAACAAAATACGCCAAATATATTGAAGCAAAAACCAAGGACGACCGCCTGGTCATGGAAATCCCTTCATGGTGGGGCGACACGAGCGAGTTTAATGCGGTCTCCATTGAAGGCGGAAAGCTGATTGATTCAACGACCGGAAAGGAAATTGATGCGAAGAATTTAAGGAAGGGCACGAACGTCACAAAGATTTTCAGCGACAGAATGCTCTACAGACCCGGCGAAAGCATGAACTTCAAAGTGATTGACCGCACTCTGATTTTGGGTCAGTACAGCACATACACAGGTCCTTATGAAATTGAAATCAGAGACTCAAATTACTGGAGAAGCGACTCAAAGGTCTATGCCTCATTCAAGGGAGACATGAGCGAAAACGGAACCACAAGCGGTGATTGGAATCTCCCCGAAGATTTGACTCCGGGCTATTATAACATTCTGTACAAGCGTGCCGACGGTTCTGGATTCTCTTCACAGGCAGCTATTTTAGTACAGTTCTTCGAGCGTCTCCGTTTCCAGGCATCAGCGGAAATTGCCCCTGTCACATATTACCGTGGTGACTCAGTTACCGCGACGATTAACGCTTCCTATCTTGGAGGGGGCTCCCTTGCAGGTGGAAGAGTTACTGCTGACTGGACCCGCTCAACGACCAGTTTCACTCCTCCTGGAAAAGAGTATGCGGGCTATTCTTTTGGTCCCCAGGAATACGACAATTATTACAAGATGGCTTGGGATGATGACGTGGAGGACGAAATCTCATACGACAATTTCCACGAGACTTCCACCGAAAATCTTTCCGCGGAAGGAACCGCCCATGTTGGTGTTTCTACCGGAAGCGAACCAAAAGCGGGCTATCCCTACGTCTACAATTTGCAGGCTCAGGTAAGCGATGCAGGAAATCAGATGATTGCCACACGTGCTTCTGCAATTGTGCATCCGGCAAGTTTCTACATTGGAATAAGCGGAGTGCAGAACATAAAGGGATTCCCGAAAAAGGGAGAAAAGGCCACGTTCAATTATCTTCTTGCAAGTCCCGAGGGAACTGTACCGGAAGAAAAATTGCTTTCCAAGGATAAAAAAATCAGCTGGAAACTTTTGCACCGAAAGTGGGAAGAAATAATCAGAGTAAATGAATACGGCTATGAGTACAGCGACTGGAAGCAAGTAATAGAAGAAGAGTCATCTGGAAGCGTAAATGCAAAGGCAGGCTCTTTGAGTGTCACTCCAAAAGAAGGCGGAAGCTATTATCTTGAATTGAGGAGCACGGATTCTTCTGGACGCAGCGTTATTTCATGCAGGAGTTTCTACGTTACAGGTTCCAGCACTTACCGCAACTATGGAAACGAAGTGTCTCTCAATCTGATTAAGGACAAAACCGCGTATGACGTGGGAGATACCGCACATATCATTTTTGAAAGCCCCTTGGAAAAAGGACTCTATCTTGTAACGATTGAGCGCGAGGGAATCATCGATGAAAAGGTAATCAATGTAAAGGATCCGACTTATACTTTGGACGTGCCGATTGAAGACTGGTACATTCCGACAGTTTGGGTTCGCGTTTCTGCAATGGTAAACCGCACTGAAAATCCTCCTGCTGATTATGAAACGGAGGATAAGTCTAAGCCACGTCGCATTGTCGCTTCAACGGATCTCTTTGTCCGCTGGGATAACAGGCAGTTTAACGTGGATGTGAAGTTGGATAAAAATTGCTATCTGCCCGGCGAAAATGTGAAGATTGATTTGAAGGCTGATAAAAAAGGCCGTCCTGTTGCCAATGCAGAACTTACCTTGATGGCAGTAGATCGCGGCGTTTTGGATTTGATTGGCTATCATGTAGGAGACCCGGCTTCAGATTTCTATACGTCTTGGCATTTTAAGGCAAATGCGAACTCGGATGACAGCAGGAAGAATTTGCTTACCCCTGTAACTTACGACACTTATACGCTTGATGCAAGGACAAGGGAACTCGTCTACTATGAAATGATGAAAATGTCGGATGCGACTATGTCAAAAAAGATGGGCGTGGCTACAGCGTCTTCCAGAGCAAGTGGAGCCATTTATAATGATATGGTAGAAATGGAAGAAGATTGTCTTGATGAACGTGCCGCTGATGGAGATGTCGAAGGAGGTGCTGAGGAACCTGCCATGCAAGTACGGAAAGATTTCCGTGCCACAGCGGTATTCCTTCCGAACCTTGTTACCGATGCTGACGGAAAGGTGAGCACTACGTTCAAACTTCCCGATTCCCTTACCGAGTACGTCATTACTGTGGTGGGCGTTAAGGAAAACGACTATGCCTATAAGGAAGATTCCCTGGTCGTCGCAAATCCAATTTCCGTGCGCGACGTGGAGACAAGAATCCTGCGTCCAGGAGACAACGGGGAGGCCGGTGTCGTGATTACGAACATCGGTGATGAAAGCGAAACTGTAAATGTTGAGTTTGACGTGCTTTCCGGCCTTGAAAAAACTGATTATGTTCCTGCCAAGGGTGAGCTTGTGAAGCTTCCGGGCAAGGCTTCGGTTTCAGGTGACGCAAAAAAATCCCTCGTGATAAAGCCGGGGGACACTTCCACTCTGATGTTCCGAATCGATGCCCAGAGTGCGGGATGGATTACGCTTGCATTTACGGTAAAGTCAAAGTCGGTGAACGAAGTCATTTACAAGCGACTTGAGATAGAGAAGCCCTACATCTATGAGACAGTCACCACGGTGGGACAGATTGATGCCGATGAAAAATCCGCGAGTGAAAAAATCATCTTCCCCGCAGGAACCGATGACGGACGGGGCACATTCTTCATCCAGCTTGACTCAACGAGGCTCGGTGCCTTGAGATCCGCCGTGGACTATGTGTTCCGCTATCCATACGGATGTCTTGAGCAGCGATCATCCGCGGTCATGCCCCTCATCGCTTTCGGTGACTATATCTCTGTCTTCGGAATGAAGAGCGAGGTGAAGGATCCGGCTTCCCTGGTGGAGACCGAGATTGGAATGTGGGCGGAGCTTCAAAGGAGCGACGGAGGATTCCCCTACTGGCCGGACGGAAAGGAAAGCAGTTTCGCGGTGTCGCTTAGGATAGGCGAGATTCTTGCGCTGGCAAAGGAGCATGGAATCAATCTGCCTCCGCTTCTGAGCCAGAAAAAACTCTCTTCCTATATTACCAATGAGCTTAAAAAGCTTGAGGCAAAGGGATGGTGGTATCCGAAGGCATACAGCTACTATGTGTTGAGCCGTCTTGGAAACAAAGTGTCTTCATCCGACATAAAGAAAATCCTTGACTCAGACACCGGAATCAGTGAGTACGCTTTTGCAGGTCTTGCCGCCGTGGAGCTCGGATATAAGGATTTGAGCGCGCTTGCGGTGAAGAAGCTTAAGAATCTCATGGCGCTTACGACGAGGGGAGCTTCCTTCCAGAACTCAGTGCCCCACAGCTCGTGGTATTTCTTCAACGGAAACCCCGAGAGATTCGCGCTGACCCTCCATCTCTTCACGAAGGTGAACCCGGACGACATCTACAACGGACATCTTGTGTGGCAGCTTCTGGAGCTTGCGAAATCAGGAAACGGACGCTGGTGCTCGACCGCATTGACGAGCCGCGTGCTGATTGCCCTTGATGTGTATATCCGGGAGAACAAGCTGCAGGACACGAACCTTACCGCGAGCGCATTGATTGACGGAAAGGAAATCCTCTCCGGAAAATTCAAGGGACTGGGAGCCGAGCCTGTGGATGAGACATACCGCTTCGGAAAGCCCGCCGCGAACATGAAGCAGAAGGACGAAAAATATTCCCTTGACCTGCCGAACCTTGACGTGAGCCTTGAGACCGAGCTGCCGCTTGAAATCAGGAAGGACGGAAGCGGAAAGCTCTTCTACACTGCGAGCATGACCTATGCCCTTCCCGCCGAGGAGCAGACTGCGAGGGACGAGGGACTCTGCGTTTATGTTGAGATTACCGACGCGCGCACGGGAGAAAAAATCGCACCCGGAAAGCTCAAGAGCGGAACGATTTACCGTGAGAAAGTCTACGTGACCACGACGAAGGAAAGAACTTATGTCGCCGTCCGTGCCCCGGTTCCTGCCGGAGCGGAGATTCTGAACAGCGCGTTTGTGACCACGGCGAGCGTTCCTTCCCCGGAGAGCAGGGAGACGACTTCAAAATACATCTGGAGACCGTGGAGGAGGCTCAGCCATCAGGACATCTACGACGCGGAGATCCGCTGCTTCTGGGACTACCTGCCGATCGGAAGCCAGAACTTCGAGTTCCTTTTCCGCGCGCAGAGAAACGGTGAGTACGAGACACCCGCGACACTTGCCGAGTGCATGTACGAGCCCGAGATTTTCGGAAGAAGCAACGGTGCGGTCTGGAAGATAGAGTAAGGCGGTATGAGGGCAATTGTTTTTGATTTGGGAGGCACGCTCATGGAGTACAAGGGGATGCACGTGAGCTGGGTCTCAAACTACAAGTCTTGTTTTGAACATGCGGACCGCAAGCTGTCTCTCGGGCTTTCTGAGGGGCAGATTGAGGGTGCGGTGGAAATCCTCAAGAAATACAATCCGCGCGTGAATCCGAGGGAAGATGACGTGGACCCCATGAAAATCTTCTCGGAGATTTGCGGGCTTTGGAAGACGGACGCGGACGCCGGAAAAATCATTGAGGCGTTTTTCGAGGGAATGAATCTGGAGCCCGTCATCTTTGAGGACTCCATCCCCGCCCTGAAAAAACTCCGTGGGATGGGCTACAGGATTGCGGCTCTCACCGATGTTGCTACCGGGATGCCCGACGAAATGCACAAAGGCTTTGTAACTCCGCTGCTTCCCTATTTTGATTTTTACGTCTCGTCACTCTCATGCGGATTCAAAAAGCCGAACACCAGGGGAATGGAGGAGATCGCGGATTTTTTCAACTCGTCCCCGGATGACATGATCATGGTCGGCGACGACCTCCGCGACGTTCAGGTGGCAAAGCGCTTCGGCTGCAAGTCAGTCTTAATAGAAAGAAAAAGAACGGACCCCCAACCCACCAGACTTGGTCAGGACTACTCCATAAAGAATCTCTGGGAGCTGGTGGATTTGGTCGCGGGATTAACGGAGAAATCTGTATGAAAAAGCTATATTTAATTGCAATATGCATATTGCTTTCATGCGCTCTCTACGCACAAAATTTTTCGTTTGACGGAAAATATTATCCTGATTTATATAGTACCGTTGACTATCTTATTTTCAATGGGAATTCTATTTCATATAAATATGAATCGTATGAACCGAAGGATGCAAAAGAAGAAATAAGCGTCGCCTGTAAAAAGATTTATAAGGACGGTCTTTTGTTTTTGCAGATGTCAAAAAGATTCCCGTACAGTATAACGGAATGCCGCAAAGACGTTCCCGCCAGTGACTGTTTACTTGTTTTGGCTGGAAGGTCGATGCTTAGCCATGGAGATGAAGTGTTATTATTTGTTGAAACATCGGATTTCAATGATCCTTACCCTTTCGTTTGTCCTTCAATAAAATTTGTTGACTTAGTATTACGTGAATATGAAGACTGTTCATCATATCTTGTGGAAGGAGACCGTGAGTATAAGGTTGAAAACCTCTGTAACTGTAAAATGGCTACTCCGTGGGTTGAGGGTGCGCCCGGAAGCGGAATCGGGGAAGGATTTACGATAAAAAAACAAAACTACAGTCAGGCCGTTCCCTCATGCCTTCTTATAATGAACGGATATATTTCATGCGAAAAACCATATTTGTACAAACAGAACAACCGCATAAAGAAAATCAAGGTGACTGGAGTAAAATCTGGAAAGTCTAAGATACTTGATGTTCTGGATACTCCGCATCCGCAGACTGTTGACATTTCATTTATCACAGAGCCCGAGGATATAAGGGTTGAAATAGCTGATGTGTACAGGGGTACAAAATATGATGACACATGCATTAACTTTTGCGTGACATATCATAACAAAGTAATACCGTATGAAAGCAGCGTAAGGTAGGTAAAACATGATGTTTGCTGGAGTTTCCGCTGGTAAAACTTGAAGCCTCAAAACTTAAGCGGACCGTTGGGCGGTATCCGATTTTGAGAACTTAGGGTGGAAAAGCGCTTTTCTTTCCGAAAAAAAAATTGTCTAATCCCGGATTATGATTTATAATGGAAGAAGAGAGAAATTTTTTGATTTAAAGAGGACAGAATCATCAGGATGAAATGATGAGTGTCTTGATGGCCGGGGTATATAATCCTACTTCAATACAAGTTAATATTGTTTCATTAAGCAACATGGAGGCGTTTAAAAAATGAAAAGAATTATCTTATTTGTTCTACTTGTGATATTTGCTGATACTTTGTTTGCACAGAGTTTTTCTCTTGATGGGAAATATGCCCCTGATGTTTACAGCACTATTGATTATTTTGCTGTAAATGAGGGTAATATTATTTACAAATATGAGGATTCTCAGTTGGATGAAAAAATAACAGTCAGTTATAAAAAAGTATATAAGGATGGACTTCTTTATTTCCAGATGCCTAAAAAATTCCCATACAGTATAGCCAAGTATTACAATAATTCTCCTACCAGTAATACTTTGCTTGTACTGGCTGGGGAATGTGAAACAAAATATGGTAAGGGAGTTTTGTTCTTTGCTGAAACAACAGGTTTTGAACAATATGATTGTTTTATAACATCATCCATAAAATTTGAAGATTCAATTGGTCGACAATATCAGGACTGCTCATCGTCTCTAAAAGAGAAAAACAGGGAATATAAAGTCGAGGACCTGTGTGACTGTAAGCCTGGAACCCCCTGGGTAGAAGGTGTGCCAGGAAGCGGTATAGGAGAGGGATTCACAATAAAAAATGAATTTCCCGCACTTTATGAGAATCCGAATCCTTATCTCCTGATAATGAACGGTTACATCTCATACGATAAACCATATCTATACAAGCAGAATAACCGCATAAAAAAAATAAAGGTAACAGGAGCAAAATCAGGTAAGTCTAAAATCTTTGATGTCCTTGATACACCACATCCTCAGACAGTGGACATATCATTTATCACGGAGCCTGAGGATATCCGTGTTGAAATAGCGGATGTCTACAAGGGAACAAAATACGACGACACATGCATAAATTTCTGTGTTACATATTATGCCAAGGTTGTTCCCTATGAGGATAAGGTAAGGTAGCTTATTGTTGGAGGACAAAATGAAAAAAGTAAAGTATCAGAACCTGAATGACTACGATCTCTCCTGCTACGAGGAGCTGAAAGGTGACATCCTGTACAAAATCAACGGGGGCACAACAATGAGCTCCGCTGACCAGCAGGCAATGGCCGAGGCATGCAAAAACGGTAATACGGAAAAACAAGCGGAAATAAAGGCCAAATATGAGACGAATGGCAGCACATCAACAGGAACAAACGGACTTTCAAAACCGACTTCAACGGCTACTTCCGCCGCACCGACGCAGACGGATGCTCCCGCTCAGAGTACGGCACTCGACCACGGGCAACAGGCGGATATGGCCAAGCAGGACGCGGAGAGGAAGACCGGGGGAGCTGGAAACGGTGGTTCAAGCTATGGATCGGGGTATTCAGGGGGAAAATCTACTTCCACTTCTGGCAATGATTATCCTGCCGCCTCACGTAATAATGGAAATTGTAAGACGAATGTTCCTTCTGTCCAGCAAAAGGAGCATGACTTAAAAGTAGGTCTGGCACATGTGGAGGATTACAAAAGGGCTTCGCTGGTGGCGGATGATAAAAGAATTGCAGAAAACGTGATTTCTGCCAAGAAGCCGGCGGGAAAAGAAATACATGGATGGAGGAACAACGGAGATGGAACGCATACTGTGATTGGGGAAGGGGCGACTCTCTGGGGCTTGTACGGAGCAAATTGGAAAAGCGTTACAGGATATGACGGGGATCCGACCAGGCTTCAAGTTGGCGATACGGTCGGAAAAAAAATGAGAATCGACTTGGGGACCGGCGACATGACTGTCACTGAGCGGATAGGACCCGCGAGGAAAAACGGAGCTTCTGAGAATAAATTTCCCGATACGACAAACGGCTATATTATTGACCACAAGTCTAAGACGATAAGAGCTTCTTTGAGTGATAAAAAGGCCTTGGTCGATGCTGCTGATAAATTTCAGACCTATGAGACCTTGGGTGAAGGGTATAAATTTGAGGGGTGCTGTGCGGACGGAAGCCGTGTCAGTTTTTCAAAGTTCTCAGAATTGATAAATGATATGGATTCTAGAAGATCTGATGTTGAAATTTTTTTAGGCTTTGATAACAGCGGCGATACGTTTAATCAAAATAAAACAGAGAAAGAACTTTTTTTTGAAGTAATGGATCATCACCAATCATCAAAAAAAGTACTGAATCATGTGCAGAGCGGAGTTCTGCATTTGTCTTCGGAACTGAAAAATTCTCCCAAAACAAACCATATTGCCGGATCCATGACATTTGACTGTTTTGAAGGGGAATATAATATGGAGATAGATAAGAGAGGAGGTATAAAAATATCGGCGGGAGCAAATGTTGCAACCTTGTCTGGAGATTTTGGAGTACAAGGTGATGATTGGAAATTTGCTGTAGGTGGCTCAATAGGATGGGGAAAGTCCATAGGATTAGATGCTAACTGGCCTGAAAAAAGAATTGCAGCGGATCTTACCGCAATTCTTGGACTATCGTTTGTTATAGATTTACCGGACAATATAGTAGAATGGGGAAAGTAGGATGTTGTACATACTTTTAATAGCCGCATGTCTGATTCCTGTGGTTCCCGGAATCATATTTGCAAAAAAAAATGGTTTTTCCCCTCACTGGTACTGGATATCAGTTATACCTTTTGCTGGTTTTATGGTTATGATGATAATGTATGTCGATGCTCCTGTCGATGATAAATCCAAAACGCAAGAGGAGATTAAGACAGAAAAGGAAAAGAGACGAAGAAAAGCCTTGACTTTTATCATGACTATTGTGTTAATGTTCGGAATGCTTCTGTTCATTGACGTACATTTTTCAGTCAAAACCTCTGTTGACGGCAATGCGAATTACGGTGAATGCAGTGTGGCTGATTCGCAGAATTGAGCAGGAGAGGTAATATGAAAAAACGTTTATTGATAAGTTTTGCTGTTTTGTTGATATTGGATTTGATTATATCCATTGTATTTTTTATTCAGGTAAGCGGAGCCGTTAAGATATCGGGGTTCTTAATGGTTATCGGTAGTTCCATATTTGTTTATTGGTTCATAAACCTTGCGGCGTTCGTTTTTAAGAAGGTCGGCACATATTCATTTTTCTTTTTTTCTTGTATCATATTCTCAGTGTTTTGTGTCGCTGTCATTGTTTTCGGAATCAAGAAGTATGGGTTCGATCCTTTCTGCACTGTGCTTCTGCCTTTACCGATAACCGCAGTCAGTTTAATTATAGACGAGTGGCAAGGAGGAAGATAGAGATATGCATCCAAAATTAGCTAGTGGAATATTTGCAATTGCATATAGTATTGTGTTTGGTGGATTGATGTTGGGTATTTTTAAAATTAATCTATTCGAACATGCGGCTTTCTATATTATTGGAGGTATATTAGATATCATAATATATGAGTGGTTCGCACATCGGTATGAGGGTGAAGATAACGTATAAAGTTATTTAACCCAATGGAGGAAACAAATTGAAAAAAGTAATGTATCCTAATTTAGATGACTACGACTTGTCGGATTACGAAGAGCTGAAAGGTGACATCCTGTACAAAATCAACGGAGGGGCGGAAATAGAGAACAGCGTTGAGGCTCAAGCCCAGGCCCAGGAAGGTGATACGGTTACACGAAACGACGGCACGACACATACCTTGACCAAGGGGGACATTACGTGGGCACAGAATCAGGTGAGCAACAACGGAGGCGGATCTTCGGGAGGCAGTGCAAACGTGAGCGCCGGAAATGAAACCGCCATTGCGGGCGGTGATGTCTCTGCCGGAACTGGCAATCCGTCGGGACAGGGAAATGCCGGAAGCGGAGGAAGTCTGTCATCCTCATCTTCTAATCCAAAATCAACGCAGGAAGCTACGAGGAAAATTTTGGGTGAAAGCAAAAAAGAGTCTGAACTTGTAATCGGATGGTATGAGAGTGGCGAGACAAATCTAAAAAAACTGGCAAATGGTGGAAAAGAGCCTGAAGGAAATCAGATAATTTCCCGAAACAGTAATACAGAAATAGATTTAGACAAAGAATATAATGCCAGAGATTATAAAGGCAAGCATATTATGACCGTCCATTATGAAGATAAAGATGGTTTTGAAAAGTGTGCGAATTGTTATTTGACTGTCGGAAAATACGGTGCAGCAGGAGCTCCAGTCTACGATGGCATAGGACTTACAAATGACAGAGGAGATGTTATACATATTCTGAAGGATGACAAATCAATATCAAAATATGCAGGAACCTTGAATCCTTCTGTTGTTGATAATACTTTGGAAGCTGGCTTACATTATCTCAATAATTATGGTAGTCCTGTAAAGTTGGGAGAAAATGTCGTTCAAGATATAAAAAGTGCAAATTCCAAAAACGTGCATTATAATAATATAGTTTCTGGTAAAACGGATAGTTGGTATGGAAACTATTCGTTGGACATGGAAGGCGATGATTGCCAGGATCTTGCACGTGATTATTTTTTGGGAAGAACACGAATCGATTATTTCATTACTACGCATGATGATTATTCCGAAGTGAAATTCGTATCGTCAGCCGGAGATGGATTTTGGGATATTCTGAAAGACGCTGATAATGCAGGTCCGAAAAACGAGATTCCTGGGTGTACACCTTATCCTTTTGTTCCAAATACTTGGACAGAGACATTTGTAAATCCTCAAAAAATGAATTGGCAATAGGGAAAGGAAGATACTATGATTAAACCGATTCTAAAAAAGACACTGTTTTTTTTCTCAATGGCGATTCTTTCCATTCTTGTTTTGCTTGCGGTGGTTGATTTGTATGAAGAATGGAGGTTTAACCTTTATGATATAAACGGTGATGGAATTTTCGCCGGTGGGATTGATTACAATCTTTGGGGGCAATCTGTTTGGGAGTCAAGAATATATGGCATTCCATATACACTGGGGCTTCTTCTTTTAACTCCGTTTATTGGGGCTGCGGCATTTATTGTTTCACTGGTGCTTTCCCTTTTTGAGCACAAAGGGGGTTCGCTGCCGGTCATAAATCGCTTTGGGAAAAAAAAGTTTGCCACGAGAAAGAGTCTTATAATACAAATTCTTCTCAGCCTGGTTCTGGAAGTAATCGCCGGAATAATAATCTATGCTGTTTTTTTTAACAAGATTGCTCCTGTTTCCACATTTACATTGCTGCAGGCCAAAACTCCCTTGCAGATAATCTTGTATTCAGCGATATGCTATATTTTCTCCATCGTTACGGTCATCCTTGCAAAGCACACGCTCAGATATGAGGGATTGATAAGAATCGGATGGATAATTCTTGTTGTATATTTTTTCTTGTCAATGACAATTGGAGATTATATAAGGGCCGACACTGATTCATTCTTGTTTACGCTTATCCCGGTGTCTTTGCTCATTCCGTTGTGTTCAGTCTCCGTGAAAAAGACAGGCGAGAAAAAACTAGGAAGTCTTATTTTTTTCATTTATTTTTTTGTTTTATGGATTTTGATTTACGCTTTCTCGTGTTTCCATCCGTTTGGAAATGCATAGGGAAAAAGGATGTTAAACCGCATCCGCGGACCGTTGAGCGGTATCCGATTTTGAGAACTTAGGGTGAAAAAGCGCCTTTCTTTCCGAAAAAAAAATTTGTATAATCCCGGATTATGATTTATAATGGAAGAAGAGAGAAATTTTGATTTAAAACGGAATTGCATAGAGAGGTGTCGTATGAGCGTAACGTGTTATTCATTGGGAGCTGCGCAGGAAGTTACCGGCAGCAAGCATATCATAGAGATTGACGGACGCAGTTTTATGATTGACTGCGGTGCGTTTCAGGGAAAGCGTGCCATTGCCGACCAGAAGAACCGCGACTTTGACTTTGCGGCTGACAAGATTGAGTCGGTGATCCTGACCCACGCCCATTATGACCATTGCGGGCTTCTTCCGGTGCTCATGAAGAACGGCTACCGGGGAAACATCTACGCGACGCCCGCGACGAGGGACCTTGCGAACATCGTAATGATGGACTCCGCGAGGATTCAGGCCCGGGACGCGGAATTCCTTGCGAAACAGGCCCGTAAAAAGGGTGAGAAATTCAACTGGAAGCCCCTTTTCACCGAGGAGGACTGCGTTAAGGCCGCGAATCAGATTGTGTCCCTTGGCTACAACCGCAGGATGTTCATCTCTCCCGACGTGCAGCTTGAGTTCTTTGACGCGGGGCATATCTTGGGAAGCTCCCTTGCGTACATGACGATTACTGGGCAGCGAAAGAATCCCCTCACGGGAAAGGCCGAGAGCTCGGGAATGGGAAGCGGACGCAGGTTGTGGCACAGGCTCTTCGGACGCGGAAAGGTGGAGAAACCGGTGCAGCCCACGGCGGGTGAGTCCGCGCTTAGGGGAGCCCCTTCCGACGAGCTCAGGATTCTCTTTACGGGAGATTTGGGACGCGTTGGAAAGCCGATTATCCGCGATCCTGCCACGGACGTTCCTGCCCCGGACTACATCTTTTTGGAGAGCACATACGGAAACCGCCTGCATGAGGACCCCGACACGGCCATGGATGACCTGGAGAAGGTCGTGAAACGCGCGGTCGCAAACAAGGGCAAGATCATCATCCCGTCTTTCGCAATCGAGCGGGCCCAGGAGCTGGTGTACTACCTCCATCTTCTCGTGGACAAAAAGCGCATCCCCAAGATCCCCATTTACGTGGACAGCCCCATGGCGGTGAACGCGACCGGAATCTTCCAGCTGCATCCCGAGTGCTACGACGAGCAGACCACCGAGACCTTCCTGCAGAACCACAAGAATCCCTTCGGCTTCAACGAGCTGACCTTCGTGCAGAGCGTGGACGAGTCCAAGGAGCTGAACAAAAAGCAGGGGCCGATGATCATAATCAGCGCGGACGGAATGTGCGAGGCGGGACGTGTCCTCTATCACCTTGCGAACGGAATCAGCGACCCCAGGAACATCATACTGATCGTAGGCTACATGTCCGAGAATACCCTGGGACGAAAGATTCTGGAAAAAGAGGAGGAGGTGCACATCCTGGGCGACTGGTACAAGGTCAAGGCTGCCGTGGAAAAAATCAACGCGTTCTCCGCTCACGCCGACTACCGGGAGATGACTTCATGGCTCAACGCGATTGACACGAGCAGGCTCAAGAAGATTTTCCTCGTGCACGGTGAAAAAGAGTCGCAGGAATACTTCCAGAATCACCTCAAGGAAAACGGCTTCCCGAACGTGGAAATCATTGAGTACGGAAAGACTTACGGGCTGGAATGATTATGGACGCAGAGACAGAGGAAAAAATCATCGCGCTGGAGACAAAGCTTGCCTATATGGAAGATTTTGTGGGCCAGCTGCAGGAAGTTTCCGTGGAGCATACGCAGACGATTGAAGTGCTCAGAAAGGAAAATCAGCTTCTCGCGCAGAAAGTCAGGGATTTGTCCGAGCTGGTGGAGGGAGACGTGCCGAACCGCAGGCCTCCCCACTATTGATTGCGGCAACCGTGCCGCTTACCACTCTATGCTGTAGGTCTCCGTGCTGCTCAGGGTAAGGAAATCAAGGAGCGGTATGCTGAAAGTGGCTTTTGCCGCCGTGGCCTTTGACCCTGACTTCGGGACCAGAGCTTTTTTGATGCTCTTTCCCTTGGGAGGAAGCATCTCCACGTCTATGTTGGAGGACTCAAGCTCCTTCGCTATGTTCTCGCCGTAAACCGTCGCAATCAGGGCGCGGTACTCGCTCTTGGTCATTTTCTCGCCGTTGAAGACCGGTGCCATGAAAAGGTCAAGGTAGCCCTTTGTGCTCTGGGGAAGTCCCTCGGTCATGGTCTTTAGGTTCGCGGGAGATATGGTCAGGACCATCACGTTCTCGGAGCAGGTTATGAAATCCGCGGCACGTAGAGTTCCCGTTGCATGGGTCTGCTTGTCGGCGTGGGGCAGGGATGCCGCGATGGAGAGGGAGTTCTGCGTTGGAGTCGCCACCTTCACGTTCGTAAAGTCGCTGTCCCTGAAGGCCTCCTGAATCGTCTCGGCGGAGAAGAGCCCCTGTCCGTTCCTTGAGTTCACGTAATTGCTTCCCATCCCCGTCGTTATGGAACGGATTGTGGAGGAAAGAACCGGTCCCATGGCCGTCTGAAAGCTTACGTCCGTGCTTTTGTCTGCCTTTGCCGTAACACTGAGCTTGCTTGAGCATCCGACGAATCCAAGGAGGGCGATGAGATATATGACCGAATAAAGATATTTTCCTGTGTGTTTCATACTGATTTTAACAATCTTCCGTGCTAAAGGTTACTTGCGGGCGCTTTTTTAGTCCTCGCTCGGCTCCCTTTCCGTCTCGTCCGAATATTCCATGATTTTTTCGCTTCCGTCCGAGTCCCCGGTGCTTGTGATGACCGTGGCGGGAAGAATCCTTGCGTAGCCCTTGAAATGGTTCTTCCAGTAGCGCTCGTCGATGGATGAGACAATCACTCCCGTCCTGGGGCCGTCGCTCGCCGCATGGAGGAAGATTCTCTCGCCGTGCAGCTTTCCCTCCCCGGTGTAGAGCCCGAGGTAGATGCCCACATGGGTGATTCTGGATCCCACGCAGAAAAAAATCAGGTCCCCCGGCTCCCTTTCGCTCTCGTCAATGTGCTCTACGGTCTCGTACATCTGTGCCGCGCTTGCCGAAATCTTCACGCCGAGCGACTCCTTTGCCACGTAGGACACGAATCCGCTGCAGTCAAATCCTGTCTCCGGTTTTTTGCCGCCGTATCTGTATCGGATGCCCTGCAGTGTGAGCCCGTAGTCAATCAGCTTCTGTCTCTGGTTGGAAACCCTTGGTGCCGCGTTTAAAGGAAAGCAGGCGAAAATTACCGCCGTCAGAAAAAGGGTGAAAGAGAATTTGTTCCGTTTTGAGAAATTTGTCACGCTATCCCTCCCGATTATGCATGGATTTTAAAAGATTATCGGTATTTGGGGAAGGAATTTGAAGTGCCGCGGGGGCTTAATGTTTCAGGCGGAGTATGCGCTGGTTCCTGGAGCCCCGGAATGCCAGGGTCGGATCTTTTTCTTCTATTATAAAGGGGCCGTCCACGAGTACGTCAATCATGGAGAGCATCTTTTCGGTGACTTCTATGTGCTTTCTGCCTTTTTCGGGGAGCAGGTCCACGTCATAGACATAGCCCGTGTAGCACCAGATTGTCTTTTTGGGGTATGCGGCGCGGACTTTCTCAAGGAAGGGTGTGAGAATCCGCTGGTTGTCCTCCTCAAAGGGCTCTCCTCCGAGAACAGTCAGACCGCTGATGTACTCTTTTCCCAGTGCCTCAAGGATTTCTCTCTCGGTTTCCTCGGTAAAAAGCTGGCCGTAGCAGAAATCCCAGGTCATCGGATTGAAGCAGCCCTTGCAGTGAATCCGGCATCCTGAGACAAAAAGGGACACACGCACACCCTCGCCGTCCGCAATGTCTGTCTTTTTGATTTCTCCGTAGTACATCGTGCCGCTCCAAGGAAAAGTCTACAGGTGCAGCACCCGCTCTTTGATTTCCTGAGTGCGTCCCTGGTTCCAGTACTGGGTTCCGATGTATCCGCAGGTTCTTCTGGCCACGTTCATGGTCGTCTGGTCGCGGTTTCCGCATACGGGGCATTGCCACATGAGCTTTCCGTCTCCGTCGTTCACGATCTGGATCTCTCCGGTGTAGCCGCATTTCTGGCAGAAGTCGCTCTTGGTGTTCAGCTCGGCGTACATGATGTTGTGGTAGATGTGGGTCAGCAGGGCCATTACCGCCGGGATGTTGTTCTCCATGTTCGGAACCTCGACGTAGGACACGGCTCCTCCGGGGGAAAGACGCTGGAACTCGGACTCGAAGCTGAGTTTCTTGAATGCGTCAATCGGCTCGGTGACGTGCACGTGGTAGCTGTTCGTGATGTAGTTCTTGTCCGTCACTCCGGGGATGATTCCGAATCTTCTCTTGAGGCACTTCGCGAATTTGTACGTGGTGCTTTCAAGCGGTGTTCCGTAGACTGAGTAGTCAATGTGCTCAGCTTCCTTCCATCTCTTGCAAGCGTCGTTCAGGGCCTTCATCACTTCAAGCGCGAAGGGTTTTCCGACCTCGGATGTATGGGACTCGCCGGTCATGTATCTTGTGCACTCATAGAGTCCTGCGTATCCCAGGGAGATTGTGGAATATCCGTTGTAGAGCAGCTTGTCAATCACTTCTCCCTTCTTGAGCCTTGCGAGCGCACCGTTCTGCCAGAGGATTGGGGCCGCGTCGGATTTTGTGCCGAGAAGCCTCTTGTGCCTGATTTGGAGTGCCCTGTGACAGAGCTCAAGCCTTTCGTCCATAATCTGCCAGAATTTCGCCTCGTCGCCGCCGGATGAGCATGCAACGTCCACGAGATTGAGGGTGACTACGCCCTGGTTGAACCTTCCGTAGTACTTGGGTTTTCCGGTCTCCGGGTCCACGTAGGTCGTGAGGAAGGAGCGGCATCCCATGCAGGGGTAGCAGTTTCCGTTTCCGTTTGAGTCAACCTTCATCTCAAGCATCTTCTTTTCGGAGATGTAGTCGGGAACCATGCGCCTTGTGGTGCATTTGGCCGCAAGCTCGGTGAGATAGCGGTACTTTGAGTTTTCTTCTATATTATCTGGCTCAAGGACGTAAATCAGCTTGGGGAATGCGGGCGTTACCCATGCTCCCTGCTCGTTCTTCACTCCCTGGTATCTCTGCTTGAGTACTTCCTCGATGATTATGGCGAGGTCAGCCTTTTCCTGCTCGTTTTTGGCCTCGTTCAGGTACATGAATACCGTCACGAAGGGGGCCTGTCCGTTGGTGGTCATCAGTGTAATCACCTGGTACTGGATTGTCTGGACTCCCTTTGTGATTTCGCTTCTGAGACGGCGCTCCACCATGAAGTTGAACTGCTGCTCGTCCACGGTGAGTCCTGTCTCCTGCATGGTCTCGCGGATGTCCTTCTGAATCTTCTTGCGGCTTACGTCAACGAAGGGTGCGAGATGGGCGAGGGAAATGCTCTGTCCTCCGTACTGGCAGCTTGCCACCTGTGCGATGATCTGTGTCGCGATGTTGCATGCCGTGGAGAATGAGTGCGGCCTGTCAATCTTTGTGCCGCTGATTACGGTTCCGTTCTGGAGCATGTCCTCAAGGTTCACGAGGTCGCAGTTGTGCATGTGCTGGGCGAAATAGTCAGAGTCATGGAAATGGATGATTCCTTCCTCGTGCGCCTTTGAAATCTCCGGGTCAAGGAGAAAGCGGCGCGTGATGTCCTTTGAGACTTCTCCCGCCATGTAATCGCGCTGGACGGAGACTACGGTTGGGTTTTTGTTGGAGTTTTCCTGCTTTACTTCCTCGTTGTTTTCCTCGAGGAGGCTCATAATCTGCTGGTCGGTCGTGTTCTGCTTTCGCATGAGCTGGTGGCGGAAACGGTAGGTGATGTAGAGCTTCGCGACCTTGTATGCCCTGTGCTCCATGATTCCGGTCTCAACCAGATCCTGGATTTCCTCCACGTTGAGCGCATGACCTTCCTTGTGGCACTGGATCTCGATGTCGTCCACGATGGAGTCAATCTGTGCCTCGGTGAGCCTGTCCCTCTCCTCAACCTGCTCGTTTGCCTTGGTGATGGCCGTAAATATTTTCTGACGGTCGAAGAGCATTTCTACGCCGCTGCGCTTTATGATTTTCATTCTCCCTAACCCTACCTTTTTTTTATAGGACACTATATATAGCGTGGTGGCAAAACCAGTACCCCATAGTACATAGCGATTTTACGCACCTTATTACACTTATGTTTTGATTTGTAATGATAATACACCCTATATCTAGCGTTATTGATAGTTACAGTCTACTAGCAGTAGCGTTTTATGTCAATAAGGAAAATCCGGGGGTTTCGCGGGGGGCGGCGGGGGCAGGGGCTATTTTTCGCAATTTTTGGCTGTTTGGTGGGTACAAAAAAAAATCAGGAAATTTTAGCCCCTATTTTTACGGTTTTTTCGGCTTTTTTAGGGTACAGATTTCGGAACCGTCCGCCAATATTTCTACTTGTTTGTATAGGGAGTGGCGGCTGTCATAGCACAGGAATCTCCAGGTCGTCCGGGTTCTCAAGGATTATGGTGAGGTTTCCGTTCCTTGTCCTTAGCTCGTCGATGAAGGCCTTCGCGTCCATGCCGGGCTTGGGCTCCACCCAGTAGGAGATTGTGAAGAGGGTTCCCATGTTTGATGTGCGCACGTTCTTTACGGAATGTTTCTTGAGGTATTTTTCAAAAATGGAGTCAAAGACTTCCTTATAGTTCATGTCCTCGGGAATCGTGATTTTGAGGACCTGCTTGTCGCTGACCTTCCAGAATCTTGTGGCCAGGATAAAAAGGACGCATACCGTAATGGCGAGCGTGAAGCCGAGGAAATAGTCGTTCAGTCCGATTATCAGACCCACGGAGAGCGAGAAGAATACGAAGAGTATGTCCTTTGAGTCGCCGGGTATGCTTCGGAACCGGACCAGGGCGAAAACACCCGCGAGAGAGAGCGTCTTTTTCAGGTCAGTCGCTATGAAGGGAATCACGATTGTCATAATCACCGGAAGAAGAAGGACCGTGATGGCGAAATTTTTTGAGAGCCTTGCGCCCGATCCCCTGTTCGCGACCACGTAAGAGGATGTGATGATGATTCCCGCGGCAAGTCCCAGAAACATGTTGAAGAGTATGTTCGCCTTTTCCGCCGTTACTAAAAATCCCTTTAAGATATCCATAAAATTCTCCTTTTGAATTTTGCTTTGACTTAAATTTCCGTTTTTTTGTTTTTGAGCTCTTCCAGATGTGCCGTGTATTCGCTGCCGTATTTTGAGAATGACGTGCTGAAAAGCCTACGCTCCGAAAGAAAATGCACGAACCAGAGCGGGAACGCCTTGAACGCCTTTGCCTCCATGAGCCATTTGCCCTCGGGAAGGAGCTGCCTTCCGTAAGCCGGTACCTCAAGCCTCAGATTCTCCCGTCGTGTCTGTATGTTCGTGTCTATGGTGAGGCGGAAATCAGAGTTGTTCTTCTCAAAAAAAGCGAGCCTGTCGTAGGAGATGAAAACACGCGGACTCAGATTGTAAAAGTTCATGATGTAGTCAATCTCCTGCATGACCTGTTTGTTCATCTTCGGTGCGTTCCCTGGGTTTTCCGCTTGTTCCCGGTCCTCCCTGATTTTGCCGCTCTCAAAGTATTCGTAGGCTTCCTCAAGCAGAAAGGCGGTGCGTCTCTTGTTCACGACCGAGTCGAATTTCTTCTTGCTCTCAAGATACACTTTGTCGCCGGGTTTTGCCGTGCCGTAGCTCCTGAGCCTGATTTTCTCCTTGAACGCGGGTTTCTCCAGGGACTTTCGGATCAGCTCGTCCGCCTCCGTGTCCAGATAGATGTTGCAGATTGAGTATGGCTTTCCGCCCTTGTTGTAGGGGTCGCTTTCCATGTACTGTCCGATTATGGAAAGAAGCGCGTCCTTGTCCTCGTTCGAGATGAGATATTTGATTTCCCGCCGGTTAAAAACCTCAATAGCCATACAATCAGTATAGCATAGATCCGTGAGAATGTCAGTGTTTTCGGATTAACATTCTCAGAAAAATCCGATTTTCCTCTCCACGCTTCCGAGCCTCTCGTTTTTGCAGAGTTCACTCAGCTCATGGTGATTCGGTCTCTTGCCGGTCAGAACCTCGTCCATCGTGATTTTGCGCACGATGTTGTCAATCTGTCCCCCGCTCAAATCGTAGCTCCCGGCGACATGGGCAATCTCATCCTCGTCGAGCCATTCCAGCTTTGACCTCCAGATTTTTTCCTTCGCCTCAAGCGTCGGATTCTCAAATTTGATTTTGAAAAGGAAACGTCTCTCAAATGCCGGGTCGAGGTTGTCGGCAAGGTTCGTCGTGCAAATCATTATGCCCTCAAGTTTCTCCATCTCCTCAAGGATTATGTTCTGCATGGCGTTTTCGGTCTGCGCGAGATTTCCGCTGGTTGACTCCCTGCGCTTTGAAAGAATTCCGTCGGCCTCGTTGAAAAGAAGGATGGGCATCTTTCCGTCCGCGTTTGTTCCAGCTGATTTGCACATCTGTTTGTAGTCGGTGAAAATTTTCTTGATGATTTTTTCACTCTCGCCGAACCAGCAGGATTTGGAGCTGCTTATGTCCACGTGAAGAATCTCCCTCCCTGTCTCCCTCGCAATCTGATACACGCTCTCCGTCTTGCCTGTTCCGGGCGCACCGTAAAGCAAAACCGCGATTCCCCTTGCGAGCCCCTTTTCTGAAAGTCGCTCCTGAATTGACCTGAGTTTCTCCTCGTGCAGGGATGATTTCAGACGTTGGATTTCCGCCTCGTTTTCCTTGCTGTAAAAAAGCGGCTTTTGTTTTATGTCTTCCGGCCTGATAATGTCCGTGCCCTTCGCTGATTTTAAGAACAGCCTCGCATTTTCGCCGAGCAGCATTTCCTTTGCCTTTGATGTGATTTCGAGCTGGGAGTCCGACATGTTTCCCTTGTTCGTGAACTCAAGCAGCCCTGTCTTAAGCAGAATGTTATCGTCGTTCAGAAATGATTTTCCGACAAAAAATCTGTCCGCGACATCCTCATATACGTCATTTATTGTGCTGTTCAGATTCGATGTGTGCCCGGCCAGCATGTCGGAGCAGCAGTCATAAAAGAACATTCGCGCACAGATGTCGTTCGAAAGAAGAGATTTGGTTTGTGAGAAAAAATCATTGTTCCTATATTTTATTTCTTGGGTTCTTGTTTCCGACACTTTGTAAGACCATTCTTCGGAGCTTTCTATCATGGTTCCGAGTTTTTTGATCAGGTCAATTATGGAGGCTCCTTTCTTTTTCCTTTTCGTGATGCTGATTTTCTTGTTGTGAAGAATGCTGTTGAGAAGTTCCGTCGAAAGCTCAAACTCATTCTTAAGATTGACCTCCTCCTCGTTCAGCCCCATCGTGTTGATTATGTAGCCCTTGGAAAGCAGGGACTCGACATCATCCTTATATGCGATTACGCCCATCACAGGCATGCAGAAAAACTCGGACAGATTGTTGAAGTTGCACGTGTTTCCTCCGTGGTCAAAATAATATGAGATGATTCCGCAGAGCATCCATGTTCCGCCGCTCGTGGTCTTAAAATAAGAGTTGAGCCTTTCCTCCGCCTCCGAGAATTCCTTCGTCCGCTTGATTTTGAGCCCCGACTTCGCAAGCTTCTTCGTGATAACAGAAATTGAGTCAAGAACCTTGAATCCCGCTTCGTCCTTTTTCATACCCGCCATATATGCCCCCTTGTCTTGAGTCTGTATACCTTATAACATAGGTGGTCTATCACAGGAGGATAGAGTAGAAAAAATTTTTCCGATTTTTTATGCTGTTTTTTTAGAGTGGAGGTGGTTTAATATAGAACACACGGATTTGTTCATGGCTAACGCCATTCACTGGGGGCTTGTACAGAGAAAATGAATATGTCACACGGATTTTAAAATTGCATCTGGAAGTATAGCTAGTAATAAATGCAACTTCGGGTGAAAAAGCATTCATGTTGTATTCATTTCAGTAACTAAGGAAAAACGTAGTTTTTTCGAATCCGTGTGACTTTTTTTGTTTGAGACATAAACTCTTTTATTTTATATACTTTTCTTTTGCTTTTTTATATTTTGACTCATTTATCTCTTTTTCTTTAGTAAAAAGGTTATCGAACTGTTTTTCTCCGATTTTTTCTCTAAGGGAAAAGAATAATCCGAAGTTTTCCTTAATTTCTGTGTCTTGCAAATCATTTTTAAGCTTTTCCATTTCCTTTCGTATTTCTGTTAATATCTTCTTATCACCATCTATAGCGTTGTTGTCTAGAATTGGCACAAAATAATATCCATCTGCATAGTATAGAGGTTTTTTAGATCTGTCACCTAAATCTATGTTTTTGCAAGTTTCTTCAATTGCCAGAGCAAAGAAATTTTCATCTTTTTCCTTTTTATAGTAAGGATTAAAACCAATAAAATAATTTGCTTTTAGTCTAGTATAATAGAATCCGACTCCCCATTGAGACTCTTCTTTATGTGGTTTTCTCTTATTGTTTTTCAGTATTTTTTCTATTTTGGATAAGGTTTTCTTTTTGAGCTTGTAAATTCTTGATAAAAGCTCCTTATTCAAAAACAGCTTCTTTTCTTCTTTTGAAATAATTCCTTGCCGTTCTGAAATTTCGACAAATCTTGATATCTGAGTTTCAAGGGAAATGGAAGGTAATTTTCCAACGGTTTCCAAGATGTCTTCCCAGTATATTTTCTTTGCAGTAGAAGGAATGTCTTCTTTATAAACGTAATTCTTAGGGATAATATAAACCAATGGTATTTTGTGTTTTTCTGAAGTCTTCTGATATTGCCTATCCGTCTTTTGCGAATCTTGCAATGATTCTCCAATACTTGCTTTTACTTCAATCATCATTATTGGTTTATGCTTCCCTGAAATGCGAGCAACAATATCTATTTCGGTTCCTTTCATCTCTGTATATAATAAAGGACTGTGTGTGCAGTCATAAAACCATATATTATTGTCATCAATTTTTTTTCCGATTTTTTTTGAAAATAAATCAAGCATTTTTTTTCGGAATTCTGATTTTTCTTGATTTAGTGCAACTGTTAAAATACTCGTAATGCTGTTGGAATTTGTTCTTGCCGTAAAAGTCTCCTTTTGAAATTCGTATATGAAAAATCTTATCACAGATTGAAAAATTGTCAATTTTATAAATCAAAAATCATAACCCCAGCCTCTCCGCCCGGATGTCAGCAATGGTCATCGCTTTGTTTTGATTGAGCACACCGCCAATCGCTTTTAGTGCAGACAGTTTTTCCGCTTTTTCTATTTCACCGATGTTTTCATGCCGGGCATTTTTCTTCACGATGCGAATCAAAATCTCATCTCCATGAAAGTTCTTCAAGCTGTCATCGGTGGCGATGAGCGTGTTTCCGTCTATATATCCGTTCAAGGCAAGCATGGCATCCTCCTTTTCAAGGTCTTTATATAAAGTATAGCACATGTTTTTCCTCTTTTCAAACCATTTCTTTCCATTGTTGTTAGCAGGTGTTTATCTAAATCGCGGAGGTGAAAGAATCTGTATAAGGCAAGTGCCGCAAATAATGCATGGGAAATTTAATGTTGATAGAGGAAACGCTGTAATGGAGGGGAGGTTCGCGACAAGCAGGCATTTGTGCGGAAGGGAGCGACAGCGACCTCCAATTCCTATTACCGCACTTTGACTAAAGGATTGGGAGTTTTGATGGTTTTTCGACAGAAAAATGAGAGCTTTGCGAACAAATCAAAACTCCTTAGCAAGCGACAGCTTGCTTTGATTCTCACCGTAAATGAAAGCGTTTCCTCTTTTAGATTTTCATTTCCCAAGTTTAATTTATATTTGCACTTGCCTTATACAGCCCTCTTGCCACATTCAGCCGCATCGATGTATAATCCGTGGTATGCCGCAGCCGAAACTTTTCAGTGTGATAGACAAAGCCATTTATGATTACAAGATGATTGAGAGCGGGGACAAAATCCTCATAGGTGCGTCCGGGGGAAAGGACTCCACCGCGCTCGTGGAATATTTTGCGAACAGGGCAAGACGACCCGACGCGGATTTTACCTACACGGCGATTCACATTGAAAATGATTTTGAGGCATGTTCCCTGAGTCCGAGGCTGCGTGAGCTTTTCGCGCAATGGAACGTGGATTTGAAAAGTCTTTTTGTGAATGTGCTTGGCCGGGTGAAAGAGGGACGCAAGATGAACTGCTACTGGTGCTCGACCCAAAGACGCACCGAGCTTCTGCACTATGCCCTGGAGCACGGATACACGAAGCTGGTTCTGGGCCATCACCTTGACGACATCCTTGAGACGCTTCTTATGAACATGCTGAACAAAGCCGAGCTCTCCACCATGCCGCCTGTGTTCCATTATCAGAAATATCCGCTTACGATAATCCGTCCGCTCTGCTATGCCGACGTTGAGATGATAAAGGAGTACGCGAAAAATGCCGGCTACATTGCGACGACCTGCACATGCTCATATCAGGACAACTCGGGAAGAAAGGATGCCCGGTCCCGCCTTGAGGCACTGACGCAGGGAAGCCGTGACGCGAAGGAAAAAATGTTCAACGCGCTCAGGAACATCAATCGGGAATATCTTCCCTAGGAATACCTCCCCTAAATCAGCGATTCCTTATGTGCCGTCCTATTTTTTTATTCCAAGATATTTTTCTATTTCGTCAATGTATGTCGTTCCCACGTCGCCGAGTATAAAATCTTTTTTGGTGATGTAGCCGATTTCCATCACACGGTTTATGTTCTTGTCATTCTCGCGGAAAGGAATTGCGATGTAGTCGTCACCGTTGAGCTCCTCGCTGATGATTCCCGAGCAGAGCGTGTAGCCGTTCAGTCCCACCATCAGATTCAGCATGGATGCCCGGTCGTTCGTCTTGATCGTGCGGTGATATTCGTTTGTGCTTAGAATCTCCTCGGCGAAATAAACGGAGTCGTTGTCGTCCTGCTCGAATGAGAGGCAAGGATAATCCTCAAGCTCCTCGAAGGAGATTGACTCATGCTTTGCGAGCGGATGTCCCTTCCAGATGTAGACATAAGCCTTGCATGAGATAAGCGGATGGAAAATCAGATTTTTTGAGTGCATGAGTTTTTGCAGGACCTGTTTGTTGAAGTCGCTCAGGTACAGGATTCCGATCTGACTTTTCAGGCTCGCCACATCCTCAATCACTTCCTTGGTCCTAGTCTCCCTGATTGCGAACTCATATTCGGTTGTGTTGAAGTGCTTGACCATCTCCACGAAACTTTTGAGCGCGAAGGAGTAGTGCTGCGTGGAGATTCCGAATCTCTTTTTCATCTGGCTTCCGTTTTTGTAGCGGTCGATGACGTTCAGATAGTTGAAATAAAGCTGTCTCGCGTTGGCAAGAAATTCCTCTCCGTCCGCGGTGAGTGTCACGCCCCTTCCGTTGCGGTTGAAAATCTGTATGCCCAGTTCATTTTCCAGATCATGAATCGTGCTTGTGAGCGACGGCTGTGCGATGAAGAGTTTTTCCGCCGCCTTGTTGAACGATCCTGCCTCCGCGATTCCTATCACATATCGTACCTGTTGTATGGTCATCTTCCACTCCTAGGTCAAATGCCGAGTCTCATAAATTCTAAAAAAAATTGGTTTCAGCGAGAACCCTGCGGGAAAAAACGGCTTCCGCGCTATGCTTGTGCAGATGTTTTTTCCCGCAGGAACCTTGCTTACACCAATTTTATATACACTTCAAAAGGGCTCGGCACTTGCCCTCCTCATATACATAGAGTAAAATCTACCATATTGGTAGGAAAATGGCAAGGGGTACTTGAAAAATCGGGGGAAAAATGCTAGTGTATAGTCCCGGTATGAGTATCGAAGCATTTAACAAATCGGACGCCTGCCTTGTGCTTGCAAACGGACAGGTCTTTGAAGGAAAAAGTTTTGGAGCTTCCGGCGTAATCATCGGGGAAGCCGTTTTCACTACCGGAATGAACGGTTACATAGAGACCCTCACCGACCCAAGCTATTATGGTCAAATCGTTACACAAACTTTCCCGCTCATAGGAAATTATGGAATCATCCCCAAGGATTTTGAAAGCGCCGCCTGTCATGTGCGTGGTTACATTGTGCGCTCTTGGTGCGAGGATCCTTCGAACTTCCGCTGCGGGGGGGATCTGGACGAGTATCTGAAAAAGCAGAACGTAATCGGACTTTACGACATTGACACCCGCTCTCTTACCAAGGTTCTCCGTGAGTCCGGCGTGATGAACGGAATGTTGGTCAGCGGTGAAAGCGACGAGGCTAAAAAAATCTTCGCGGCCCTGAAAAATGAGAGCGAGAAAAATCAGCTGCTTGAGAAAATCCGTGCGTATAAAATAGAGAATGCGGTTGAAAGCGTGACCTGCTCAGCGTCCGCCATTGAGGAAAGTGCGGAGACAGTCTTCAAGGAAAGCGCGTCATACAGATTTGTTCCCGTGCGCTCGGACGGTACGAAGGAAAATGATCCCGAGGTCGCGATGAAAGGCGGCAGGGGAAAGAAGGTAGTGCTCTGGGATTTCGGAGCCAAAGCCAATATACGCCGTGAGCTTTTGAAACGCGGTCTTGAGGTTGTGACTGTTCCCGCCCTGACCACCGCTGAAAAAATCCTGTCTTTGAATCCCGACGGAGTGATGCTTAGTAACGGTCCCGGAGATCCCCAGGACAATGTCACTATAATAGAAGAAATCAAAAAGATTCTGGAGAAGAAGGTTCCCGTTTTCGGAATCTGCCTTGGTCATCAGCTTCTTGCCCTTGCGAACGGTGCGAAGACAATCAAGCTCAAGTACGGACATCGCGGAGCAAATCAGCCGGTAAAGCAGCTAAGCACGGGGCGCGTCTACATCTCAAGCCAGAACCACGGATATGCGGTGGAGGACTCTAGCCTGCCCGAGGGTGCGTTCGCGAGTTTTGTGAACACCAACGACGGAACCAACGAGGGACTTGTCTACACGAAGATTCCGGCATTCAGCGTGCAGTTCCATCCCGAGGCTTGCTCAGGCCCACTGGACACAAGCTTCCTCTTTGATGATTTTGTCTCGCTGATTCACGACCACAATTATTTCAGGAACTACCGCGCGACCTTCCAGAGAATTGATGCCATACCGTATTTCGCAAGCACAATCCGCGGCACGAAAGAAAGGCTCGTGAGATAGGGGGCGGCGGGTCCGAATTTTACAAGTAATTTTTCCGCTCAAAAATAAACTGTATATATCTTCAACAGCGGAGGATATATGGGTTCTATTTTTGATATTCTTGGTCCTGTTATGGTCGGGCCTTCAAGTTCTCATACGGCAGGGGCAGTCAGGATAGGATTGGTCTCAAAGATACTTCTTGAGGATGAAATCGTTTATGCGGACATTCAGTTTTCAGGAAGTTTTGCTGCCACTCACAAGGGGCATGGAACTGATTGCGCGGTCATAGCGGGACTTCTCGGAATGCGGCCTGACGACACAAGAATTCCGGAGAGCCTTAAAATTGCGGCGGAAAAAAATCTGAGGGTATTCTTTTCCAATGTCGAAATCCCTGACGCACATCCGAATACTTTGGTTCTGAGCCTCCAGGGTGAGACCGGAAAAAAAATAGCGGTCCAGGCCTCATCCATAGGCGGCGGCAGGATAGTGATAAACAAGATTGACGGAATTACTGTAAACTGCAACGCTGAGATGCCGACGCTTATCGTCCACAACAGCGACGAGCCGGGACACGTTGCGGCGGTTACATCTCTTTTGTTCTATAATAAAATCAACATAGCGCAGATGCAGCTTTTCAGGAACGAGCGCGGAGGTTACGCCGTTATGGTCATTGAAAGCGACCAGCTTATTCCTTCACAAATCATCTCGTCCATAGAAAAATTTCCGGGCATAATCAAAGTCACTTACATAAATCCAAACTGGGAACAAATCTAAGAAAGCATGGAGGCAGGAGAATGTTTGAGAGTCTAGAATCCATAGTCAATGAGTGCAGGGAAAAAGGGCTGAGCTTTCCGGATCTTGTAATTCAAAATGAGATGCGTTCAAGTGACGCTCCGGCAGAGAAGATTTATGCAAGGATGAAAAAAATGTGGGATGCGATGCTGAGCGCGTCTGAAAATTATGACGGAGATTTAGTCTCAAGGAGCGGGCTTTCCGGCGGCGACGGCAAAAGATTTCAGTCTTATTCTGAGAATGGAAATTCTATTTGTGGCGGCTTCATTTCGAATGTGATTGCGGAGGCTCTGAAGATGGCGGAGAGCAATGCGTGCATGAAAAGAATAGTCGCAAGCCCCACTGCAGGTTCATGCGGTGTTCTTCCCTCTGTTCTGATTCCCTTGCACAGGGACGGAAAATTTTCAGAGGAGAAAATAATCAAGTCTCTTTTTGTCGCTGCGGGAATCGGGCAGGTCATCGCAATCCGTGCGAGCATAAGCGGTGCGGAAGGCGGGTGCCAGGCGGAGATTGGTTCTGCAAGTGCAATGGCGGCGGGAGCCTTGGTGTATCTTTATGGAGGCTCTGAGTTTCAGATATGCAATGCCGTGGGATTTGCCCTGCAAAATCTTCTGGGACTTGTGTGCGATCCTGTTGCGGGGCTCGTCGAAATTCCATGCGTCAAGAGAAATGTGATCGGAGCCGTCAACGCATGCTCTTGTGCGGACATGGTGCTTGCGGGGATTGAGCCGAAGATTCCTGCGGATGAAATTATTGACGCGATGAGGTACGTCGGTGCCAAGATGGATGTCTCGCTGAAGGAGACTGGCACGGGTGGAGTCGCAGGTTCTGTGACCGCAAGAAGTTTCGCGATTTAGTGATTGCGTTTGTTCCTGTTTTTACAATAACAGAACGGCGATATTTTATAAACTGTACGTGACTTAGGACAAGGGTGTCATTCTTTCGGGAATGGCACCTTTTTTATTTTTGCACGCAGGGGAAATTATGGGAACAAGTGTTTTTAAGCTGGAAAATGTTTGCCTCGAAAAAAAGCAGAAGACAGGAATCACGCATATTCTGAGCGATATAAATTTTTCTGTTGACGAGGGGGAGTTTGTATGCGTCATGGGACCGACTGGCTGCGGCAAATCTTCTTTGCTGAGACTTTTGGGGACGACGGAAATTCCGACATCAGGCCGCGTGAATTTTTTTGGAAAGAATACTTCAGAAAAAAAATCCGTGAGTTCTGATATGCTCCGTCAGCTTGGAATTGCTTTTCAAAGCGACAACCTTTTTGAATGGAAGACAGTTGAAAAAAACATCCAGACTCCAATCAATATTTTCGGGCTGAAAAAGGAAATTGACGTGACTGGGCAGACAAACAAAATGCTTGAGCTTACGGGTCTTGAGAAATACAGAAACTGTTATCCGCATGAGTTGTCCGGCGGTATGCGTCAGCGTTGTGCTTTTGCAAGGGCCTTTGTCCACAATCCGAAGATTCTGCTTCTTGACCAGCCGTTTGGCGCGCTTGATGCGATTACAAGAAAAATCCTTGGGATTGAGCTTCTGAAGATTTGGAAGGAACAGGGGAAGACGGTCGTTATGGTGACTAACAGCGTACCTGAGGCACTGCTGCTTTCACAAAGGGTTCTTGTTCTTTCTTCCGCGCCCGGATCCCTTGTTCGTGAGATTGCCGTGGACATTCCGTATGAGGAAAGATTTGCGGAACTGGGAGAGAACAAAAAATACATTGGGCTCTCAGACGAATTGAATTCTTGCGTGCATGAAAAGAGGACTTTTGTTCAGGAGGTGAAATGATTATGCGAAGAGTGACGAATATTATAGCCCCGTTAATTGCCGTTGCCATAATCCTCGTGCTGTGGGAACTTTGCGTGAGGGGATTTCAGATTTCCGAGAAGTTTTTTCCCGCGCCGTCTGGAATCTGGCATTCGCTCAGGGAGAATTTTACGAGCGTGATTTTCAAGGACCTTTGCATTTCCGTAAAGAATATTTTCATCGGCTATCTGCTTGCGGTTCCCGCAGGATTCATAATCGCCGCATTGTGCTCGCAGTTCAAGCTCGTGACGAAATCCGTGACTCCGCTTCTCATCATCCTTATGATTACGCCGATGTCCACGCTGGTTCCTATTTTCAAGCTGAACATGGGAGCCTCGTCAATGCTCAAGATTCTTGTAATCGTCCTGCAGGTTACTCCGGTCATTGCGCTGAACAGTCTTGTCGGTTTTTCAAATCCGCCGGAGAAAAATGTCCTTGTGCTTAAGTCAATGGGATGTTCCCGCTGGAAGATTTTTTTCCACGCGACCTTCCCTCATGCGCTGCCACAAGTTTTTACGGGCATGGAGCTTGGATGCATTCTTGGAACCATCGCCTCAATGGGAGCGGACATATCGGTGGGACAGGGAGGCCTGGGTTACAGGGTTTCAATCTATGCGTCATTCACTGCGACATCAAGCGCGTTTGCCACAATCGTAATTGCCGCTGCTGTCGGGGTCGTGCTGTTTGAGATTGTCGCGACATTGGAACATCTGGTGATGAGATGGAAGTAGTCTCATCGTGGAACAAAGAAAATGAGCGAGGTTGATATGGAACCAAAAATCAGGATTGAGCATATAGGCAAGAAGTTTTATTCACGCAGACAGGAGATTGTTGCCCTTGATGATGTGAACATGGAATTTGCCCCGGGAGAATTTGTTTCGATTGTCGGTCCGAGCGGATGCGGCAAGTCCACGATTATCCGCATGATAGATGACATCATAAAACCGACGAGCGGAAAAATCATTGTGGACGGATTTGAATACGACAACAAAAAGGAGATAGGACAAAACTTCGTCAAAAAACTCGGGTTCATTTTTCAGCTGCCCAATCTTTATCCGTGGCTGACTGTCCGGCAGAACCTCTATCTTCCGCTGAGAGTGTATGGAATGATGGATGCCGAGCATGTGCGTCATGTTGAGGATTTGCTTGAGGTGACTGGACTGACGGAAATAGGTAACGCCTATCCGAATCAAATATCCGGGGGAACGGCGCAGAGAATTGGAGTGATTCGCGCAATGGTGCACAATCCCCAGATGCTTATGATGGACGAGCCCTTCGGTGCGCTTGATGACGAGACCCGCGAGAAACTGAACATGGAGATGCTTTCAATCTGGAAAAAGACCGGCATGACAATAATCTTCATCACCCACAATGTTGCCGAGGCTGTCCTGATGAGCCAGAGAATCTATGTGATGCAGGCGAATCCCGGCCACGTAAAGGCGGAGGTCAAAATTGATTTTGGCGAGGAGCGTTCGTTGAGCTTGCAGCGGAGTCCGAAGTTCATCAGGTACTGCAATCAGATTGAGGACTTGATTGGAAAAGTGGATTTGAGGGATGTAATTTAGAAAGAGGAGGAATCAAAATGTATCAGAAACCGGATAATACAAAGACCGTTGCCGTGATGAACAGAATCCTGTATGCGCTGGCTCCTGTCATGCTCATCGTAATTCTGCTCGGAGTGTGGCAGCTGAACTGCGTGGCAAAGAATATTCCCGAATGGAAGCTTCCGAAACCTGTCTCCATTATCACCGCGTTCTTTTCTAATATGAGGCAGAATCTTCCGTACCTTGGAAGCACATGTCTCAACATCATAGCCGGTTATGTCCTTGCCGTGATAATTGGTCTTGCGCTCGCTTTGATTCTTACCAACTCAAGGATTCTCTCGACGGCACTGACACCCATCATCGTCGTTTTCTGTTGTGTGCCGATGGTGACCCTTGTTCCGCTTCTTCTTGTGACAATGGGAACAGGACCCGCCCCGAAGATTCTTACGGTGGTGATCCAGTGCTTTCCGATCGTGAACATGAATGCCTGCGTGGGATTCGCGAATGTTGACCCGACAAGAATCGAGCTTATGAAATCCATGAAGGCGACCAAGTTCCAGCTGTACCGTCACTGCATGTTCCGTGATGCGATGCCCGACATTCTGAACGGCATAAAGCTTGCGAGTGTGCTTGCGATGATCGCTGGTGTGGCTGCTGAGTTGTGCGGCGGTGACGGAGGACTCGGAAATCAGATTAAGAAGCTGCTCGGGCTTTCAAAAACGGCGGAGGCATTTGCCTGTCTTATTTATGTGATTGTCTTTGGAATGCTTTTGTATGGAATCATCGGTTTTATAGAAAAGCATACGACCAAGGGCATGTGAATATAAAAATGAACTTCTGAAAAAAAATCATAATGGAGGTTAATTATGAAGGAAACAGTAGTACAGAAGTGGTTTGCGTTAGTTTTGGGAGCGGCAATGCTCATGGCACTCACCGGATGCAATAAAAACGGAGCTTCATCATCAGCGAAACTTACCACGGTAAGGATGGTCTCACCAACGGCCCTCGCATCCCTTGATTTGTGCTGGCTCTATGCTGGAGATGGACTCGGATATTTTGAGCAGGAGGGAATCAAAGTTGAGATGATTGAGTGTACCGACGGATCCGATCCCAAGATGCTCGCAAGCGGACAGGCTGATTTCGGCGGATTCTCTCCGTCAGTCGGATTGACTTCCATCGCCGCGGGTGCCACGAATCTCAAGGCCGTGGTGAATACCGTCAGCTGCAATATGTTCGGATTTGCGTACAACAAGGATTTCGGCGTTGACAGCTTCGAGAAAATTCAGGGAAAGAACATCGGCGCGATTACGGACACTTTCGATGTTATTTTCAATCCGATTCTTGCGGCGGCAGGAGTTGACACTTCCACCGTAAAATACATTTCCTATGGATCGGCGGAGTATGAGGCTTTGGCCAGGGGACAGGTTCCTGTAATGGCGACATGGCTTTCTGAGTACTATATGTGTCAGGGCATGGGATATGACTGGGGCTACTTGAGTGGAAACGACGTTCTTCCTCAGATTGCGAATTCGCTTTGGGTCAACACGGATTTTCTTGATAAGAATCCCGAGCTTGTAAAAAAGTTCGTGAAGGCCGTGCAGAAGTCAATGTATGTGTGCTATGCGAATCCTGAGGTCGTGGCTGACATCGTCCTTGCGCGTTATCCGTCGATCGAGGTCTCTTGGGAGGGGGCAGTCGGCTCCATAAAGGGAAATGTGAGCGGCATGCTGGGCATAGACCCTGAGGTGGCCAAGGCGAACATCGAGTCAAAGAACATCGGATTCTATGACATGGCGGTAGTAAAGCAGACAATCCAAAATCTTGTGGACGGAGGCGCTTTGGCGGAGGCTCTTGATGCGGACACATATTATACCAATGATTTCGTCACGAAGGATTTGGATTATGATGCGATCGACGCTGATCTTGCCGCATATCAGTTCCGGTCAAAGATTTACAAGAACTCACACAAATGAGAATCTCGGCGGGGACTTCGTGAAGGGAGTCCTCGTTATGGAGCGCAGATATGGAAACAAATGCTATAACAATAACCAGGGAATTCGGCAGCATGGGTCGTCCCATCGCAAAAATCGTGGCGGACAAAATGGGGTATGAGTATCTTGACCGGGACATTATTGACGCCGCTGTGGAAAAGGCCGGTATTCCTATAGAAGAGTTTCTTCAGATGGATGAGAAGCCGCTTTCTGCCTATGACAGGATGATGTATCCGCTTGGAATCGGGGATGCCGTAAAGCAGGACAGAATTTTCGAGGCGGAGGAAGAGGCTATCCGTGAGCTTGCCGAAAAGCAGAATTGCGTGATAGTCGGACGCTGCTCGGATTACATTCTGCACAAGGCAAAGAAAAAAAATCTTTTCAGCGTGCATATTTATGCTCCCATTCAGGTCAGGAAGAATTTCTGCATGGAGCAGCTGGAGATAAGACCTGATAAGATTGACGACTACATTGTGCGCGTGGACGGAGGACGGAGTGACTTTTACAAGCGTCATACGGGCGTGAGCTTTTCCTCCATGAAGTACCGGGACATGATGCTTAACAGCGAGTCATTGCCCAAGGAAAAAATTGCGGAAGTCATTTGCTGCATGGCGGGACTTAAATTTAACAGATAAGAAAACGGAGGTTGACTTATGAGCAAGACATGGTATCCTTATGCGGACCTGGTGATCTGCAACGCGAGGATTTATACTGTGGATTTGACAATCCCGGAAATCCAAAACGGAAAGTATGATTTTACGGTTATCCAGAACGGTTTTGTCGCGGTGAAGGACGGAAAAATCATCGGCGTGGGAGAGGGCTTGGACAAATCTTTTATCGGCGAGAAAACTCTTGTGGATGACGTGAAGGGAAAGACCGTGATTCCCGGACTGATTGATTCCCACATGCACGCCATGTTTGCGGCGATGGATTTGCCGAACGTAGCTCTCAAGGACTGCACATCCCTTGAGGAGATGACGGGTCTTTTACAGGATCGAGCCTCAAAGACAGCGCCCGGAAAATGGATCAAGGGAACCGCGTTCAATGAGCTTCAGTTTACGGACGGAAAGAAGCCGACCATAAAGGACCTTGACGCTATTTCGACTGAAAATCCGATTTTCATAAAGCGCTCATGCTGTCATTGCATAGTCGCGAACTCAAAGGCCCTTGAGCTTGCAGGAGTTACGAAGGACTCGCCGAACCCCGACGGAGGAATCATCGGTCATTCCGAGAACGGAGAGCTGGACGGATGGCTGTATGAGAATTCCGCGATGGATCTGGTGGAAAAAATCTTTCCACCTTTTACCGAGGACGAGCTGGTGGACCTGATCGAGCAGATGGGCCATCACTTGAACAGCAAGGGGCTTACGTCGGTCATAGACTGCAATATGACGTGGGACTGTATGCGCGCGTATTTGCAGGCATTGAAGCAGGGCAGGCTTACCTACCGCGACAACATGATGTTCTATCTTGACAAGGCCATAGGTGACATTCCCTATCACCTCAACCGCATTTATGAAATGGCATGTGTGACGGGATTCGGAAACGATATGCTCAAGCTCAATGGAATAAAAGTCACGCTTGACGGAATCCCTGCGACTGGTACGGCCTACATGCGCAAGAACTATGAGCACATGCCCGAGACACGCGGATACACGACAATCACTTCCGAGGAAATGACACAGGTTTGTGAGTATGCGGCAAAGTATAACTGGCAGGTCGGAGTCCATACCATCGGGGACGCTTGCATGGACGTTTGCCTTGATGCGTTTGAGAAGGGCGGAAAGGTTAAGGACAACCTCAAGAACCGCAACTATCTGATTCATGCCGTGTTCCCCCACGATGACATGCTTCCGAAGTTCAAGGCGATGAATGTACCTGTTACACTGCAGCCTACGATCATGGGAACGATGGGCGAGGAGAGCCTGCTTGATGCGGAGAAGAAGGAACTGAACCAGCCTGCCGGATGGTATTTTAAGAACGGAATCATCTGCGGAGGAAGCACTGACTTTCCTGTCGTGGACTGCAATCCGTTTATTGGAATGAGCAAGGCGGTGACAAGAATCCATCTTGACGGAAAGGTTCATGGCCCCGAGCACAGAATCACGCCGAACCAGGCATTGATAATGTGGACAATGAACAGCGCGTATTTTTCCAATGACGAGGACAAGCTTGGTTCCGTTGAGGTTGGAAAGCTTGCTGATCTGGTCGTAATCGACACACCGATTCTTGAGGCCACTCCTGATGAGATCATGGGCACGAAGGTTCTTGAGACATATATAGGAGGTAAAAAAGTTTATGCGGCTGAGTAGTCGAAAGTCTCTGACATGACGCTTCTCAGTCTCCCACGGTTCTGCCGCCCCATTCCTTTGAGTGCGCTCTTTCCCTTGCGATCGTCGCATCAAAGTCGGCTTCGGGGGAACAGTGCTCCTCTATGGCAAGCGCGGTGTCGTGGAGCCGTCTCAGGCAGTCGGATTTGTCCTTGTAGCCCAGCTTGGATTTTTCTATGGACTCCCCCAAAATGCGAATGCTTTCGTCATAGATTTTCGTCGGCACCGGGAAGGGATGTCCGTCTTTTCCACCGTGGGCGAAACTGAATCTTGCGGGGTCTCGGAATCTGCTCGGGGTTCCGTGGATTACCTCGCTTACCAAAGTGAGTGACTGCAATGTGCGCGGTCCCAGTCCGGGGGTGAGGAGCAGGGACTCAAAGTTCTCAGGCTTTGTCGCGTAGGATGCGGCAAGAACTCCTCCGAGTCTTTTCAGGTTCACGTCCTCGGGCAAAACCTCGTGGTGAGTCGGCATGATGCAGTTGCGGCTTCCGTCGTCTAAGACAATCTGCCTTTCCCATTCCTCTTCCGCCCTTGATTTCGTCATCGCATTTTCTTCCGCAAAAAGGTCGAGCTGTAAATCCTTTTCTTTTTTTGCGTTTGGATTTCCGAGCCTCTGTATGTCGCCGAGTTCCCTGAGCACCATATCCGGTTTTTCGTGCGAGAGCTCAAGGATTGACGAGCGGGTGGGGCTTGCCTTTGCGTCCGTCAGGTTCAGAATCTCCCCCTGATTTTCTCCCGTGATTCCTGAGTGCGGTTCCTCGACAAAAGACCTCAGACCCTCGGAGCACCAGTGGTATCTTCTCGCCATCTTTGAGTCAGGATTCATCCCCTGCTGCACTACGCTCCAGTCACCCTCCACGCTCAGGATGAAATTGTGCTGGTAGAGCTGAAATCCGTCCTGCACCGCCGTATTGTCAATCTTCGCCGAAAGTTTGCTTGCCCTCACTAAATCATCTCCGGGAAGTCCAGTTTGTCCTGCGAGCATCAGAAGCTCCTCCGGCGTGCGTCTTGAGTATTTTCCCCGTCCTCCGCAGATATAAAGTCCGAAATCCCTCGCCCTTGCGTTGATTCCGCGTTTCAAAGCATACATGACGCTTGTGGTGATTCCGGATGAGTGCCAGTCCATGCCAAGAACTGCTCCCAGTGACTGAAACCAAAGCGGGTCGCTGAGTCTTACGAGCACTTCTTTCCGTCCGTATTCAATGAGAAGTGCCTCTACAATTTCCGTCCCCAAATCACGCATCCTGTCGGCAAGCCATTTCGGTACAGTGCCGTAGTGAAGCGGGAGGTCCGCGTGTCCTGTTCTCTTAATCATCATGCAGATTGTACACCGAAAATGCCTGTTTTTCAATCTTATCAGTGATGATTGATGGAAAATTGATGACGAAAACGCTGTTTTGTGATATTATTTATCTAGGCATAAAAACTTGTTTTCAATGATTTTCTATAGGTTCCATTTATATTTTGGAGGTTGGAAATGAGAACGATAACACAGCAACAGATAAAGCAACTTGAGTCTTCAGATGACGTACTTTCTTTTATTATGCGTACTCCGAAACCTGACTTTACGGAGTTGAACCGTCTTTCAAAGCAGTTCGAGGAATCCATGAAAAAAACTCATGAGGAAGACCTTAAAAAAATCGCGAGGGCGGTACAGGGTAAATGATAGTCGAGTTTTCTGTCTTTGATACTGATTTGTATTCCGTTGAGCATATAGACGAATCGTTTGAAAATCCTCAGCTCATTGAGCAATTTGAGACAAATGAGAATTCCCGCGGACTTGAGTGTTACCTGAAGAATGTCGCGTTGTATGACGAGGAACACAGCTTGAGCCGCACCTATCTTGTAAAAGACAAAACCACAAGGGAGTTGGCAGGATATTTTTCGCTTAGGACCGGCCTTATTACACGGCAAATTAAGGATGATAAATTTGATTCTATTCCAGCGATTGAGCTTGCGAATTTTGCAGTAAACTCAAATTACAAGAAAAACCATCCTGATATAAAACTGCTGGGATTCTACATCTTCAGCAAATTTATCATACCCCTTGCGAAATGTTTTGAAAAATATGTAGGGATTCGTGCTTTGTATATTTATGCCCTCCCGAATGAGAGACTTATTGATCACTATAATAAAATGGGTTTTGTCCGTCTTCCTCCCGAGCAGGAACAATTTGTTCAGTTCCATGTGAAGCCTAAATATGACGAGGGCTGCATTTTTATGTATCAGATTTTGTAAGTGTGATGAATTTGTTTTTTTTGTTGACACTTCCTGAAAATTTTATTATCTTTTTTTATAAAGTTAAATCCCCAATAATTTTGTGAGGTGTCAGATATGAAAAGTTATGCTAAGCCACTGATTGTTACGGCCGTGATTGCTGTTGTTGCGATTGTTTTGTTCGCGGCTTCCTTCACCGTGGTAGCCCCGAATGAGCGCGGAGTGATTGTTGAGCTTGGACAGGTCAAGGAAGGAGTAATCCAGCCCGGAGTGAAAATGCACGTTCCATTCATTTCCCAGGTGCGCAAGTTCCGCCTTGAGCCAAAGACTTATGAGGTGGCGTTTTCCGTGGGAAGCGACGGAGCCATCACAAAGGACATGCAGACTGTCGGTGCTACGGTTGCCGTCCGCTACATGTACGACGAGACCAGAATCATGGACATCGTTACCCGTTACTACAGCGACAACATCATCCAGAGCGCGATGAAGGACAACGTAAAGGCATCCCTTAAGGAGACCACAGGTAAATACAGCATTTATGAGCTTGTCGAGCAGCAGAACAAAATCACCAGCGAGGTGGCGGCTGCAATGCTCGCACGCATGGCCGATTACCCCATCGCAATCAGCCAGACGACGATCACGAACTGGGACTGGTCCGATGACTTTGACCGTCAGATCAAGGAGACCGCCAACAGAACCCAGCAGGTAAGACAGGCGGAGCAGGAGGCAAACATCGCCGCGGCTCAGGCACAGAAGCTCGTTAAGGAAGCGGAGGCAAAGAAGCAGGCTGCTGAACTTGACGCACAGGCTGCGGTTGCAAGGGCACAGGGAGAGGCTGATGCCGAGAAGATCAAGGCTGACGCACAGGCCTACACCAACCAGAAGATTGCCGAGAACTACAACGTGATGCGTGCCCAGTGGGATTATGAGGTTCAGCTGGAGAGGGCAAAGAGATGGAACGGAAAGGAAGTTCCTGAGGCTGCCTATGTAGTGCCGGGTACAGGTGCGGTCGTTCCTCTGAAAGCCGAATAAGCCGGGCTCGCAGAATTCAAAGAGTCAAATCCGGGGAAGCCGCGTCGGTGGTTTTCCTGGATGACTTTCCAAGGAAACAGTGATTACCCGTTTGGGTAGTTTTGAGCTATTTGGTCGATTTCGTTCATTTTATCATTGCCAAAATTTCCCCGGTGGTATATAATTAAGCCATGACGTTACCAACTATTTTTGCTTGGATGAACATCAGTAAAGAAAAGGCCGCCTATGAAGAAAATAAGGAAGCCGTGCGGGAGTCAAACACCGGCAACTTTCATTATCTTACTATTTCAATAGCCTTTGTTCTTCTTATCACAAGCATTTTGGGCATCTTTACGCATTACGGACTGCTTTACGTGACCTATTATTTCAGCAATACTTTTGCCACGGCGGCCCTCTTTTTCATTTTCCGCCTGAAATCTCCGAAGGTTAGAAAAATTTCGCTTCCACTGATATATTTCACAACGGCCATCTTTTATACCCTTGGCATATTCACCAGCATCTATTCGCCGAAGGGACTTGCCCATGCGAGCGTGACTTTCCCCTGCCTGCTGATTGTCCTCCCCATGCTGTTTTTGGATCACAGCGTCAGAATCAATCTGTTCAGCACCTTTTTCTTCGCCGTCCACTCGGTTCTGATTTTCATTTTCAAATCAACTGATCTCGTCGTCATGGATTTGCTGGACACTGGAGTGTTCCTTGTGTTCGGTGTGATTCTCGGAGGATATTTCCGTTACATACGCATGGAAAGCTTCAAGAAGGACCGCATACTGATTATGCAGCGCGACACTGATTTTTTGACCGGACTCTCAAACCGCCGTGTTCTTTTCAGCCGCATGGAGCAGTTGCAGCAGGAGCCGGGAACCATTATCAACATCGTTATGATTGACATAGATTTTTTCAAGAGGTACAACGACACTTACGGACATCAGGCCGGTGACGCATGCCTTATCTCCCTCGGTGCCCTGCTGACTGATTTCGGAAAAAAGAAGGACCTGCTTTTCTGCCGGTATGGAGGTGAGGAATTTACCGGCGTGGGAACCGGAATCAGCAAGGAGGATTTTGCTTCCATGGTAGATGAGCTCAGGGAGGAAGTCCACAGGATGAGCATTCCTTTTGAAAACGGACTCAACGGCTCCATCTCAATCAGCGCGGGATATTCCACCACCGAGATTACTCCGGGAGTCGCGCCCGAAAAACTCATCAAGCTCGCGGACATTGCATTGTACAAGGCGAAGGAAGCCGGACGCAACTGTGCCGTGAGTGCTCAGTAAATCTTTCAAATTGATTCCATATCTCATTTCAGGACGCTCATCGCATCGTTGTATCCAAGCTGGATAAGTTTTTCAATGTGTTTGTCCGAGAAATTCATGGAGCCGGTCAGAAAATCTCCGAGGCTTTTGCTTGGAATGATCTCAATCAGTTTTTTGCCCGAATCTTCCACAAGTTTTCTGAAAGACCGGTTCACTCCGTTGAGTTCCTGCGAGCTGTCCACGTAGATTATGATGATTGTGTCGAGTGTCTTGTCCTTGAGAAGAGGATATATGGGCGTGTTCTGTCCTCCGAGAAAATATGTTCCTCCGTCAAAATATGTGTAATGAAAATCTACGAACTGTCCGTTTTCAAGGGTCTCTGGAGGAAGCCGGACGGAATCAAAGACGAATGGAATTGCGGAGGACGCCAGCAGTATGGATGAGACCGCCTCTTTTGTGGTCTGCTCGTTCAGATAGAATGTGTGGCTGAAATCCGCTTGACCTGATGCCAGGAACTGATTGACGAGCCCCTCCTTTCTCAGTGCGGTCGCATAGAGTTTTACCGGCGACTTTTTGAGCTTTTCAAAATCCACCGTTTCGTCAATGAGCGATTTGAGCTGCTTCCTTGAGTACATGCCCTTGATCGGTGCCGTGCCGAAAAGCGTGGAGTCAATCGTGTTGATTGTGGTCTGGAACGCCTCCTCCTGACCGTCACCCGGTATGATTGAGTTCAGGAGATTCCTGAAAAATCCGTCCGTCTCCTCGTCCTTTTTTTCATCCGGAGTAAGGACCTCATAGAAGGATATTCTTTCCTTCCACAATTTTTCCGCCTCTTCCGCACCGACCGAAGCGAAAAGGGTTCCGTTCAACGCGCCGACGGAAGTCCCGGAGATGGACTTTATGTTCGGGGAGAGATTCTTTTCCTCAATGGCCTTCATCACTCCGATCTCGTAGGCACCTTTTGCCCCTCCGCCCGAAAGACACAGCCCTATGTTCTCGCCTTTGCATGATGTTCCGATTGCGAGTAAAAAAAATGAAATGATGAACCTTGGAAATCTCATAGTCTCTCCTTAAAGTTTGCTCTGACCGGATTTGTCTCCATCTTTAAAATGTTGCTGTGCGGAAAAAGTTACGGCAGGACTGTCCCTGAAAAAAAGAGCCTAGATAATCTTCGGCACCACTCCAATCCAAATACCGTTGCTTCCTTCCGGATCTGGCGGGGTTTTCTGGCTGAAATGTGCAAAGCATCTAGGCTCAATACAATTATACTACCACATTTACCAATCTTTGTAAAGGGCGTTTTTCTTACGTGGGATGTAAATCTATGTACAAAATCAGTTTAGTCGGATATACTGAAACTGGAGGTTAAAATGACTTACGCTTATGACTGCCACATGCACATTCTTCCTTTGAGCCATATCCCGCTTTCTGCTTATCTTGATTTTGCCCTCTCCAACGGAAAGGAGGAGGCGTTCGCCCAGTTTACCACGCAGAATTATGTGGTGGACGGAATCCTCAAGAAAAAGGGGGACGCGCTGAATCTTGTGAACGTGTTCGAGAGACGTCCGTTTGATGTGCTCGCTCTTTATGAGGATGACCTCCGTGCTACGTATGACGGAAAACTTGATCCCGTAATCAACGGCGGGGGAATCAGCGTAAAGGGTGCTGACAAAAATCTGCATTACGACCGGCTTGTTCTCTGTCCTCAGGTCATGGATTTCAATCTTCCGAAAAAGCTCAGCACATACTACAGCGACGCGCCACGGCATGACATAATGGAGCAGGCGGAGGAGATTCTTTCGGGAATTGATGAGTACAGGAAAAAACGCCCCGACGGACTTCTTGAGATCCGTCCCTTCATAGGAATCAATCCGCTGAACTACGGGCTTACTTATATAGAAGATTTTCTCAACAGGAATTTCCCGAAAAAGCACCTGCTCTTTGGAAAGAAGGCAAAGTTCTCCGGGATCAAAGTTTATCCTCCGCTCGGATTCGACCCCAATCCAGATGATTTGAAGCTGCGTGAGAAAAACGAATTGCTTTTTACTTTCTGCGAGGAGCATAAAATCCCCATTGTGACACATTGCGATGACCAGGGCTTCCGGGTTCTGCCGTTGGAGGAGTCCTTCAAGTATACCAGCCCCGAAAGATGGGGACCTGTCTTGAAAAGGCATCCTGAGCTTCGCATCGATTTCGCGCATTTCGGTCAGCAGTACAACAAGAACCGCTCAAGCTCCGGTGGACTCGTGGAACGGCTCTTCGGCGGAAAGTCAAAGAATCCCTTCGAGGCATTCCGTGAGATGAAGGAATACCGGCAGTACGAATGGCAGATTGAGATCCTGCGGCTAATGCGGGAGTATCCCAACGTGTATTCGGACATGTCTTTCGGGGGCTCGGACAAGGAATGTTGGGTGAACTTGAAGTCCGTGCTTGACCGTGCGTCTGACGATGAGCGTAAGATTTATGAGTCGCGCATACTTTTCGGAACCGACTGGCCCCTTAACCTCGTGAAGATTCCGAGCGTCCTCCAGTACTGGCATGGATTTGCGGAAAGCGGCCTGGATTCGGATTTTACCGACCGTATGCTCCGCGTGAATCCAGAGAATTTCCTTTCCGGTAAAAAGCCCTGATGATTTTGGAAATTGCGGTCATGGGTCTGCTCTCAAATAAATTTTCCGATTGCTGAAATTTTTAATTGCATTATTTGAAAACTGTGCTATCATTAAATTATATGGTTTTAAAGTAGGTGATATAAAATGGTTTGAGGAGAAAAAATATGGGAAAGTTTGAATATGAAGAAAATGAATTGCGTTTCATAGAGAACAGTACCATTCCCTTTGCCGTTTTCCAGTACTGCGAGAACAAAATTCTGACCGTTGCCGTTACAGCAGGTTTGTGCAAGCTTTTTAACAACGATGACATGAAATCCGTCTACGAGCTCTTGGACAACAACATGTACCGGGATGTGCATCCTGATGATGTCGCCCGCATTTCCGACGCGGCCTTAAGATTTGCGACAGAAGAAAAAACTTATGACGTGATTTTCCGCCTTAAATCCCACGGCTCTTACCGGGTCATTCATGCCAAGGGTGAGCATATTTATGAGAAGGGAGCCCGCCTTGCCTTTGTCTGCTATTTCGACGAGGGAGATTTTATTGAGAAGATCGGTGACGAAAATTTCTCCCTGAATTATCTTTATTCGAAAGTCCTTAAGGAAACCTCCGCGACTCAGAAAATCCAGTATGATTTTTTGACCGGACTTCCGAGCATGTCCTACTTTTTCGAGCTTGTGGATACAAACCTCAAGATTATGCTTGGAAGGAACGAAAGACCCGTCATGCTTTTCTGTGACCTGAACGGAATGAAATATTTCAACATGAAGTATGGTTTTTCCGCAGGTGATGCCCTAATCCGAGCATTCGCACGCGAGCTAGTGGACTTCTTCGGAAACGACCATTGCTGCAGGTTCGGCATGGACCGATTTTGTGTTTACACCAACGACGAGAATCTTGAGGAGCGGCTCTGGACCTTTTTTGCGAAGTGTGAGGACATGAACGGCGGCAAGTCACTCCCCGTGCGCGTCGGAATCTATTCATCGAAGCTTGGGGTCATCGGGCCGAGCAATGCCTGTGAGCGTGCGAAGATGGCCTGTGACGCTGGAAAAAATATCTATCTCTCGCATTTCACCTACTTTGATGAGCGCATGATAAGGCTCTCGGAAAACAGGCAGTACATCATTGACAACTTTGATCGCGCCTTGAAGGAAAAGTGGATTCAGGTTTTCTATCAGCCCATAGTCCGCTCGGCAAATGGAAACGTCTGCGATGAGGAGGCGCTTGCCCGCTGGTTTGACCCCGAAAAAGGAATGCTGAGCCCCGCTGATTTTATTCCCGTTCTTGAGGAGGCCAACCTGATTTATAAGCTGGACCTCTACGTGACGGAGCAGGTTCTTGAGAAAATGAAGGCCCAGGCGGAAAAAGGCCTTTATGTCGTGCCGATTTCCATAAATCTCTCCCGCTCGGATTTTGACACCTGCGACATCGTGAGCGAGATCAAAAAACGCCTTGATGCCTCCGGGGTCCCGCCTGAAAAAATTACGATTGAGATTACGGAGAGCGTGATCGGAAGCAGCTACGAATACATGCAGTCCCAGGTTGAGAGATTCCAGAAGCTCGGATTTAAAGTCTGGATGGATGATTTCGGCTCGGGATATTCTTCCCTGAATGTTCTCCAGACCTTCAACTTCGACCTTATCAAGCTTGACATGAAATTCATGCAGCAGTTCTATAAGAGCGACAAGACGAAAATCATCCTTTCCGGGCTCATAAAGATGGCGGGAGGCCTTGGCATTGAGACTGTGTGCGAGGGAGTAGAGACCCCTGAGCAGATTGAGTTCCTGAAGGAGATCGGATGTACCAAGATGCAGGGATATTATTTCTGCAAGCCCATTTCCAAGGATGATGTTTTTGCGCGCTATGACAAGGGCATACAGATTGGTTTTGAGAATCCTTGTGAGTCAGACTATTACGAGCGCATCGGAAAACTGAACCTATACGACCTTTCTGTCATAACGGACGGCGCGAAAGAATCCTTCAGCGACTATTTCAACACGCTTCCCATGGCCATCTTTGAGGAAAAGGACATGGACATCATGTTCCTCCGCGGAAACAAATCCTACAAGGAATTCCTCAGGAAAAATTTCAGCATGTGGGAAAAGAATAACGAGGTTGATTTTAAGGCTGCGTTGAAGAGCAGGGGACAGGCTTTTATGGATGCCATCCAGAAATGCAAGGAATCCCCCTCCCCGATTATCATTGACGAGAGCCTGATAGACGGCACTCTGCACCATCTTTACCTCAGGAAGATTGCCTCAAACCCCATCAAAAAAGTCACCGCCATAATCGTCGTAATCCTCGGAAAGCGGTAAGGGGTTTTTGAAAGATGAGTGACTCTCAGGAGGAAAACTTTGCTCCGTCTGATTTTGGTGATGGTTTGCCGGACGGTGAAATACATGTAATGAAAAAATCCTCCTTGCTCCCACGCTTTCTGCTTTTGATTTTTTTCACGGCAATGATTGTCCTTTTTGTGTATTGGGGCTTTAGGGACGGATTTGATCTTAAGCTGATTGTGTATTTGTGCCTTCTGATTCTTTTCTGTGGATTTATGTTGTTCGCGGTGCTTGACCATTTTCTGCGCTCAGTGTCCTATGACAGCAACAAGATTTATATTAAGGGCTGGAGAAAAGAGCAGGAGATTTCTTTTAAGGACATCCTGCGTATTGAAAGAAAGTGGAGTGTAATCCATGCGAGACACGGAAAGTCCTACATCTGTTGCTGGAGTCTTTTTACGGTGGACGCGGATCATGATGAGCAGGTTAAAGTGTCGTTTCCGCAAGGTAAGTATGGTATGCTTGATGATGAGACACGGAAATTCCTGGCGGTGGTGAAAAGAAGGAATCCGAATGTGACGACCGACATACAGCCGCATCCGAAGTATGGCATGTAAAGTGATGGCAGTGTTTATGTGATTTGCCCTCCGGTTAAAAACGTCCGTGTTTTTCACCTCCAGGCCGGCTTCGTTCGCTGACGTGCACATCCCTGTGCACTTTTCACGCCACTTGGCGTGCGCTCTCTGCGCTTCGAATCCCCCTTACTCTTGGTGTTTTACTATCACTTTAAAATAAAAATGCCTGTGTTGTTACACAGGCATCATCCATAGCTTTCTATTACAATCCGGAAAGAGGGGGATTCGAACCCCCGATAGACTTTCGCCTATGCACGCCTTCCAAGCGTGGACCTTAAACCACTCGGACATCTTTCCAATAAATTTTCGCCCCTAAAAACAGCGATCATAGAATGACAGAAGTCTTTAGAGGTCTTTCAGTACAGGGATTTTCGCTTGCCTTCGCACCAGAGTAGGACTGAAACCGCTTGCATCAAAAGACTGGACGAAAATGCTTTGTTTTGGAAGGATCCGGAAAGAGGGGGATTCGAACCCCCGATACCAAAAAATGGTATAACGGTTTTCGAGACCGTCCGAATCGACCGCTCTCGCATCTTTCCAAAAATCAAATTATAACAAAAAACCTGTAATGTTACGAGACTGACACGATTCGAACGTGCGACCCTCACCTCCGCAGGGTGATGCTCTAATCCAGCTGAGCTACAGTCTCAAAATTAAGCGGAGGCGACAGGAGTCGAACCTGCCCGGGCATTGCTGCACCGACGGTTTAGCAAACCGTTGTAATACCGCTATACGACGCCTCCAAAGCCTTTCGAAGCCCGGAGGCTCAAAAGTACGGAGCGAGAGGGATTTGAACCCCCGATACCCGTAAGAGTATAACGGTTTTCAAGACCGCCGCGTTCGACCACTCTGCCATCGCTCCTTTCAAATGTATGTAGATTATATAACGAAATTCAAAATCTTGTCAAGCGGATTGGGAAAAAAAATGATGAAAACGTCCGGATAAAAAAATCAGGCCCTGTGACTGGCAGGACCTGATAAATAAGGAGTTCTATGAATCAATAGGCAATGCTGGTTTGCTCTTGTTCTATAAAGGGAACCAACTCAGGGGGCAATAGTTACAGGCTTTTCAAAAAAAATTCCTTTTTCTTTGCCGGGCCGTCTATTGCTTCATGATTTTCTTGAGCTGCGTCATGTCGCTTTGAAGCCTCTGGTTTCCGGGCACTGTCTCGAGCCCCTTCTTCAGGACCTCCATCGCTTTTTCGTACTGACCGCTGTTCGCAAGTTTCGCATACTCATTGTGCACATCCACGGCATAGTTGTTCAGGGACTGCTGGTGGTAATGCTTGATTTTCTGGCTCTGGGGCAAATCCTCCAGGGCTTTTTTGGAAAGCATGGCACATTCAAGGAATCCCGATTTCTTTGACTCTGCGTTGAGCCGCCGGATCCATGCGTTTTCCAGAAGACCGGTGAGCTGCTTTTTAATCTGCGCGTCCTGTGCCAGAGGATTTTTCATCTGTTCCTTCAGATAGGCCACTGCCTTTTCATCGCTTCCAAGGCTCATTGACTTTGCGTTCGTTTCGTAGAGGAAAATCACATTCTCAATCTCTTTCTGGCCTTTTGTGCTGAGATTTGATTTTCTGGCGTTAAAATCAGATTCGGCCTTGTCAAAATCATCCCGCTCACATGAGGAAAGAACGGCATTGAAAACGGCGTCCTCATAATCCGATTTGAGACCCTCGCTCATGCCCCATCGCTCAACCACGGCATCCATCCAGTGCATGGAGTCGGTATAGCGTTTGGACCGAATCAGAAGAGCGTTGTAATTTGTCGCAACAACCTCAAAGACCTGCACTCCGTCGCTTGACTCACTCTCGTTTCCTCCGTAAAGAAACGCCCGACGTGTGGCCGCCACGGGAACAAAGGTCGCGTAGTCATTAGTGGAGATATTGTAGCTGATTATGTTCTGCGGTACGAGGCTCACGAGCATCCTTGCGCTGATTGTCTGCCGGCCGTTGTAAATCTTTTTCGGCATGATCGCATATTTCGTGCCGGATTTGCTTGATGAAATCTGCTTTTTCTGTCCCGGATTGAAGCCCATCGGATTCGTCGTCTCCACGTCAATGTGCTTTCCGTTGATTATCACCGTGCAAAAACAATGGTCGGGCACCCGGTTTGCGTAGACTTCAATTCCCGCGGATTTTGCAAGACAATAGTAAAGGATTGCGGAAGAGACGCAGTTGTATACTCCGGTGTCGAATGCCGCCGTTAGCCGGGTCTGCGGTTTGTAGTATGAGAGAAGCACATAGTCGTACATGATTTTGAGTATGTAGTCCGCGCGCTCCTCCTCGGAAAGCGACAGAAAATCCTTGGTCCTGAGTTGCTTTTCAATCTCGCGGTATTTTTCCATGTAGGGCTCCACGTTTACGGCGGGATATTCCGAGAGCGTGAGTGCCGTCCTCATGATTTCCTCCGGCGTGGGATTGTCGCTCATCCTTGCGATGACATAGGGCTCAAGGGACGGGAAATCTGCTGACGCGGGGGAAGCAAAAACTGGGCTCAAAAAAATCAGCATGGTGATGACGGCTGAAAATAATTTTCTCATGTTTCCTCCTGAAAATTTTTCGCTGTATTATTTGTGGCTGCGGATATAGCCTTGATTCTTTCTGTGAGCGGCGGATGGCTGTAGTTGAAGACGCAGTAGATTTTGGGCGGACAGATTTCGCTGAGATTTTCCTTGTTGAGCTTTATCAGTGCCGTGATGAGATTTTTTCCACCGCCACAGATTTTTCCGCTGAATGCGTCGGCCTGAAATTCGTCGCGTCGGCTCGCTGCGTTACCGATGAGGGATGCAATCCAGAGGAAGGAACCGAAAGCGAGGAAAATAAGAAACAGCCCGATGAACTGTAACTCCACGCCGATCCGGGAGACATCCGCTTTTTCAAGGAAGCCGAATGCCGAGTAAAGTTCTGGTCTTTTAATCAGCAGGGAGATTGCGAAAAGGGCTGCGAAAATCAGAGGGATGGTCACGCACTGTCTTTTGATTATGTGCTTGTGCTTGTAATGACCGAGCTCATGTGCAAGGACTGCCTCAATTTCGTCGGTGGAAAGCTGATTTACCAGAGTGTCGTAAAGGACTATGCGCTTGTTTTTGCCGAGCCCCGTGAAATACGCGTTGCTGTGACCGCTCCTTTTTGAAGCGTCCATGATGAAAATGCTCTTCGCGTGGAAGCCCGTTTTTTCCATGAGCGACTCAAGTCTTTCTTTAAGCTCACCTTCCTCAAGGGGCGTGAACTTGTTGAAGATGGGGGCAATCAGTACGGGATAGAGATAGGAAAGGAGGAAACTGAACGCAACATAGACCGCACCGAGCAGAATCCACCACCATGCGGCTGCGTGAGAAAGAAGGACGAGCGCGATGCAGATGAGTGGGATGGAAATTACCGCGCTAAGGACTGCCGACTTGATTGCGTCTGAAATCCACATGCGGAAGGTCATCTTTGAAAAACCGAAATCCTTTTCAATCTTGAACTCACGGACAAGGGAGAAGGGCAGGTCAAGGATTGTGTCGGGAAGACTCGCGAGGAGCATGAAGAGAAGGGACGCAAGGTAGACGTTTCCTGTCCATTTCCAGATTGCGTTGAAAATCATGGGATAAAATCCGCAGAGGACGAGGACAAGGTTCAGTGCCGTGCTCAGGATGTGACGCGGGACCCAGAGTTTGTAGGACGCATTTTTGTACGCCACGGTTTTGCAGAGAGTCGCCTCGTCGATGTGCCCCTCAAGCTCAGGTGGAATCTCCCTGCCGTGCTTGTTCCTGTGGATGAAATTCCCCGCCTCCAGAATCTGGTCGAGGAGAAAATCCGAGAGAGTTCCAATCAAATATAATAGGAAGAAAATGTTCGTAAAATCCATACTATATAATATAACACATTTTTTGGATTTCTGTAACGTCCTGGTGGAAGTTCTTGCATTGAGGGCGGTTTTTGTGCTAGAGTTTTCATGGAGGACTAATTTTGGACGAGCTTATTTTGTTCGCTGCCTGCCTTTTTTCTTTTTCGGCGGCTTTGATTTCGCTTCTTTTTTTCTTGAGGTTCAAAAAGCCTTTTTTCTTCCATGTCTTTTTAATCACCTCCGCCTTTTTTCTGATAAGCGGCAACTCCTTTTATGTGGCCGTGCACGGGGCAATTACGAGCAGGATTTTTATCTGCGTTTTCGGAGGTCTTCTCTCGCTGATTTTTTCCTACGGCATAGTCAGTTTCTCGCTGGATTTTATCCATGTGAGCCCCGCGTCGCGAATCCGTAAGATTGTCCTCGCGTATTCCGCCGCAGTCTTTGTTTTTTCCCTGTCGCTGATTTTTATAAAAGCGATGGAGCATCCCTCGTTTGTCCTGAACATTCTGGGCATCTGGGTTCCGACCGCAGTCTCAGTTCTGCTCGGCATTTTATTTTTCAAGAGGATAAACACGGGCGTTTTCAAAAAGGAAAAGTGGCTCATCATAATTCTTTCGCTTGCAAATCTTGTGCTCACTTTTGTCCTGCATGAGGTTCCCTTTGTCTTTATAATCTCCGTCTCCATCCTGATTTATCATATTTTCTACCGCTTCTATTTTTCCTCCCCGATCGCGAAAACCGAAAGAAGCCTCTCGCCGGATTTCATCAGGGATTTTTCAATCACCAAACGGGAGCAGGAAATCATACTCGCGCTTTTGGACGGAAAATCCAACAAGGAGCTTGCGGAGACTTTTTTCGTGACCCAGAAAACCATTGAGGCACATCTCGCGAACATCTACCGGAAAATCGGGGTCAAGAACCGTCTGGAGCTTTTTTCCCGCCTGAAAAACAACTAGGGGTGCCCTAAGGGTTTACCCTAATTCTGCAAAACCGCGAAAAACTGGTACTTTCCCCAATATCTTTTCATCTCCAAAGAGCCTATCATTTAATCAGACAATTTCACTTTGGAGGTCTTATGAAACGAAAAAACATTTTGACATTCCTTGCGCTGATTCTGGCAGGAACCTTATCCCTTGGCGCGGAGGACATATCTTCATCCGCCAAGAAAACGACGTTTGAAATTAATCTGTCGCTGGGATGGACGATCGGAGCTTATAAGGAAACTACTTTCTCGAACATCACGCAGTCGATTGTCTCACCGCACTATGGTCTTGAGGCAAAAATCAAGTCGGGAAATTTCCTGCACACGATTACGGCGGATTATTTTTTCACCAAGCCATCGTCCGCGATGACTGAGACGGCCGTGGTATATAAAAACTACGATCCGGTTTCCGGCGAGACTTATTATGAGGCTTCGTCCAGCCCGCTTTCCTTCCATAAAATCAGCCTGAAGTATGACTTGAATTATACAATTATAAAAAATGGCAACCTTGATTTTTCCGTCGGCGGGAATTTCATGTGCAAAGCATTCCTTCAGTTCGAGCATTATCCTTCCATTACCGGGATTCTTTGCATAGGTCCCACGTGCGCGATGAGCTACAAGATAAACGACCGCAACTCAATCTTTGTCTCCGGTGGATTTCCCCTTCTCGGTTATGGGGTGAGACCTCCGTATGCCGGGTGCGACGCAGAGCTGATGAAATATGCCGAGGAGGATTTCCTCAAGATTCTGACCCTGGGCAATTTTTTGAGCGTCCACAATTACCAGTCCCTTTTGCTGAGCTGCGATTACAAGCTTAAGGCGACGAACTGGCTTTCCACCGGCCTTGGCCTTGATTTTGAATACGCCAGGATTGCAGTGCCGAAGGACCGGCCGCTTTATTATGTGGACGGCAACCTGAGGACTTTCATTTCTTTTAATTTCTAATTCGGAGGGTGAATATGAGAAAACTTAAAAATATTTTCGTGGTGATTTTTCTGGTGCTTTGTTTTTTTCCGCTTGAGTCCTGCACTTTCTTTTTCGGGCAGAACGCCGAGCTTTCCTATGAGGCTATGTTCGACGCTCTGTGGGATGACTACGACCAGACCTACGCGCTTTTTGAGGTGCGTGGAGTGGACTGGGACGCTCAGTATGATTTGTGCCGGCCACAGATTCACGACGGCATGACGGACAATGAATTTCTGGACGTGCTCAAGAGCCTGCTTTATCCGCTTTCTGACGCCCATGTTTATGTAAAGACTCCGATCGGAAGCCTCAACTCAGGAGAGGACAATGTTACGCCGGATAAATTTTCCCTTGAGGAAGTCTGCTCGCAGTACGTGGACTCACCCAGAAAATGCGGCAACGATGTCATAACCTACGGACGGCTCAAGGATGACTCTACCGTGGGCTACATTCACATTGCGGCTTTCTCCAGCGGACAGACCGGAATAAACCAGAGACAGGACTGGGCTTCGGACATAGACCTTGCTCTGGATGATTTGAGCGACACACGGTGCATGATTCTTGACGTGCGTGGGAACAGGGGAGGTCTTACGGGAAATGTCTCAAGGATTTCTGGAAGATTCTGCGCGGAGAATAAGACTTATGCTGTCTCAAGGACAAAGAACGGATCGGGCAGAAATGATTTTGGCGGCGGAGTTGATCTGGAGATAAAAAAGAACGGAAGCTGGCAGTACACAAATCCGATTTATCTTTTGACGAACGCACAGACGATGAGCGCGGGGGAGGAGTTCACGATGGCCATGTGCTCGCAGCCACACGTAACCCAGGTCGGCAACCACACATGCGGAGTCTTTTCACTTTCGCTTGAGCGCTGCCTTGCGAACGGATGGAGGTATTCGGTCTCGGTCCAGAGAGTCACATCCCCGGACGGCTCCACTCCCGAGGGCACTGGAATTGTCCCCGGCTCAGGAAATCTGATTTTGAATCCATCCGCAAGCAATGACCTGCAGATGGAGCGGGCCCTGGATCTTGCAGGACTCTAAGCCTGGAACACGATTTTGCCCCTGTAGAAGGTAGCCTGGATTTCTCCCGTCAGCTTTTTGCCTTCGAGCGGGGTATATTTTCCCTTGCTTGCGAATTCCTCGCCGCGTACGGTCCACACTTTTTCTGTGTCAACTATGGTGAGGTTTGCAAGAAGTCCCTCGTCAAGAAGTCCTCGGTCACTCAAGCCAAGGATTTCCGCAGGTCTCGCGCTCATCTTGTCGGAAAGAGCCTTCAGGTTCATTCCGTTCTCAAGGCAGAGAGTGGTGTAACATGCGGCGAAGGCTGTCTCAAGTCCGCTGAATCCGGGGGCTCCGGATGCCTTGTCCTCGGCTGTGTGCGGGGCGTGGTCAGTGGCGATTACGTCGGCTGTTCCGTCCATGAGAGCCTTGATTACGGCCTGTCTGTCGCTTTCGGGGCGCAGGGGCGGGTTCACAATCTGGAATTTGGTGTCCGCTTTCTCCGAGTTCAGGGCGATGTGGTGCGGTGTGATTTCCGCCGTTACGTTTATGCCGCGTTTTTTTGCTTCCCTGAGTGCGTCAATGCATTCGGCCGTGCTCACGTGGCAGAGATGAAGGTGGACTCCTGCATGCTCGGCAAGGCGGATGTTCCTGAATGTGGCGGTATCCTCGGCGACCGAGAGCAATTCGTGCGCTTCCTTCAAATATGCGGCGGCCTCTTTTTTGTCCTGTGCCGTGGGATTCTTTTTGTTCAGGAGGTCCAGGGCTTTTTTGCGCAGGGGTCTTGCCTCCGAAGCCAGGTCCGGGTCCTCGCAGTGGCAGCTTACGATGATGTTTTTCTTTGCCGCAATCTTCATGCCCTCAAGCATTACGGCGGATGACGCTACCTCGTGCCCGTCCTCGGTAATCAGGGGGACAATCTTCCGGCTCAGGTTTTTCAGATGCTCCGTGGATTTTCCCCCGAAGTTTTCCGTTATGCTCACGGACTGAATCACCTGACAGTAGCCGAGCTCATCTCCCCTTTTGTCATTGAACTCAGCCATTTCCTCGGAGCTGATTACGGGGACTGTGTTCGGCATAAGGACGACGGTTCCGAATCCACCGGCGGCGGCGGCCATGCAACCCGTGCGGATATCTTCCTTTTGGGTCTGTCCCGGGTCCCTCATGTGAACGTGCATGTCGACGAAGGAAGGAAGCACCGTGCATCCCCTCGCGTCGAACTTGGAGACATTCTCATCGGCAAGCATTTCCTTTACCGCGGATGCAGTGGGGAATCCTGAGATTTTTTCTCCCTCAATCAGAATGGCGCCTTTCTTTATTTCCTTGTTTTTGTCCACCAGGCGGGCGTTGTAAATCAAGAGCAGATCCTTCATCAGTCTTCTCCTTCTCCAAGGCTCCCGGCTTTGTACATGGCGTCGCAGTATACGCAGCGGTATTGTTTTTTCTCCCTGTCCACGAGACGGAATTCCTGAGGGACGTAATGCTCGGTGATTGTGATGCACCTCGGGTTCTTGCACTGCATGACGTTCTCAACTTTCTCGGGCAGCTCCATCTTGATTTTTCTGACAATCTTGGAGTCCTGGATTACGTTCACGGTGATGTTCGAGTCGATGAATCCGAGCACGCTGTAGTCAATGTTGATGATGTTGTCTATCTTGATTATGTCCTTTGTCCCGGTCTTTTGCGAGACGGCATTTACAATCAGGGCGCAGGTGAATTTCGCCTTGTCGAGTCCGAGCCATCTGAAAACTTTCCAGCCAGTTCCCGCGTGGATGTGGTCAATCACGAGTCCGTTTTTTATTTCCGCTATGTTAATCATCTTTTTCCTCCGTCACTACTACAATCAAAGGCATCCGGTCAGCTTGCTCATAAGAGCCATGCGCGCATACATTCCGTATTTTACCTGCTTGAAATATGCGGCCCTGGGGTCATCGTCCACTTCGGGTGCAATCTCGTTCACGCGTGGGAGCGGATGGAGGACAATCATGTCCTTGCGTGCCCTTTTCATTTTTTCGGTGTCAAGAATGTAGCTGTCCTTCAGGCGGATGTAGTCCTGCTCGTTGAAGAACCTTTCCTTTTGTACGCGGGTCATGTAGAGTATGTCAAGGTCCCCGATCACCTGCTCAAGTCTTTCGGCGCAGATGTATTCCACACCGGTGGGCTGGAGGACTGTCTTCACGTAATATTCCGGGAGCTGCAACTCGGGCGGGCTGATGAAGACGAACTTGTTCCTCGGGTAGCGGCTCATCGCCTTGGCAAGGGAGTGAACGGTGCGTCCGAACTTTAAGTCTCCGCAGAATCCTATTGTGTGTCCCTCGAATCCTCCCTGCAGGGCGCGTATGGTCAGAAGGTCGGTCAGCGTCTGGGTGGGATGATAGTGTCCTCCGTCACCTGCGTTGATTACGGGACATGCGCTGAACTTTGATGCGAGAAGGGCGGCTCCTTCCTTCGGGGTCCTCATGGCGATTACGTCCACATAGGAGCTTACCACACGGATTGTGTCGGCGAGCGTCTCACCCTTGGTCGATGATGTGTAGCTTGCGTCCGCGAATCCTTCGACCGTACCCCCTAAATGGAGCATGGCAGCCTCGAAAGAAAGCCTGGTTCTGGTGCTTGGCTCAAAAAAAAGTGTCGCAAGAATTTTCCCACGACACACATCCTGATAAGAAACTGGATTAACAATCATTTTTTCGGCCAAAGCGCAAATCTCTTCGATTTCTGCGGTGGTCAAATCCCCTGGCTCTATTAAGTGCCTGCCTGTCAACATGGAAACCCCCTGTTTTATTCTCTCACAACTATTCGATTTTTTCCATTATAAGGCATTTCGCCTCTGATTTCAAGAGGGAGATTTCACGGAAAATGGATATTGAGTTTCCATGAGAATTGTTATAATATTTTCTGATGGAGGGAAAAATGAAAAAAATACTTGTGCTCCTGATTTTATCCTGCGTGATTTTCGTGGGTTTCAAAAAAAACAGGATTCAGACCGCGACTTTGGGCAAGGACTGCAAGATTGAGTATGTGCTTGCGCCTGATGGAAAAAAGGTTTTGGGCATGAAAATCATGAACGGAAACAGCCTGATCCAAGTGGGCTACAGCGAGGACGGTGACGATTATTCACTTTCGATTGAGAACGACGAGAATATTTGCTGCCGGATGAACGCTTCTCCCGAGCATCTCTACTCGTATTCCTTGGAAGATAAGAAAAGCAGGTTTGAATGTGCTGGAAATGTGATGGAAGATGGGAATGCCAGTTTTGTGATTAGAACTTTCTGCTATGAGGATATATCAAATGTTTTTGTGGAAACAGGGAAACCTTCCTGGGTGCAAAAGCAGATTGTCTTTGACGGAAAGGAAAGCCATTTTTTGAATCTCAGTTCGGACGGTAAGCATGAGACTGAGTATACGGATGACTTGTACAGAGATTTGTACGGGGCGAGAAGCGAGTGACTGTGGCATTGGCCGTCCTTACTCCGGTACTTTTAGACTCTTGACATCAACTGCGTTTACTATGTTTTTCTTCGGCTCCTGCTTCATGAATCCCAGGGCATACAGAGGTAATGTCGTAAAGCCGTTTGTGGTTCCTATGTTTGAGTCGGCGAATTTTACGGCGGGATGCTCTCCGTATTTTTTTTGATTCGCGAGCACGAATTTCATGCTGGTGGCACGGTTGTTTGAAGCCTTGCATTCTATTATCACGGTCTCACCGTCCCTTTCAAAAAGAAAATCCAATTCTGGTGATCCGCTCGGTGCGTGGAAATAAAACAAAGACCTTCCGTCTTTTGCAAATGCGGAGGCGACCATATTTTCTGCGACGGCACCCTTGTACGCTCCCAAATCTCCGGTGAGTATTTTTGAGGGCACATCATCTCCGAGCTGTGAAACCAAAAGACCCGTGTCTATGAAAAACACCTTGAACTCACCAGGGATTTTTTCTGCGTCCAGCGGGTAGGAAAGAGACCTCGTGTTGTAGGCTCGCACCACAAGCCCCACATCCTCCAGATATTGAAGTCCGTCTGCTTTTTCAGGTGAATGACCTTTCGCGTCAACAAGGCTGTACTGGAATTTCTTGTACTCTTTGGAAAGCTGTGCAGGCAGGGAATTCAGACATGCCTCGGCCCTGAGCTTAAGCACCTCGTTTATTTTATCATTTCCGTTTGAATCCTTGTAGCGTCCGAAATCATCTTTTATTGAGCTTAGGATTTGTCTTTGAATCTCTCGGACTCCGTTAAGGTCATGTGTCGCGAAAAAGACGTTCATTGCCTCCGGCATACCCCCCACGATCAGATATTGCAAATACAATGATCGCATGCTTTGGTGGATTGTCTGCTCCACCACGGTCTTTTGCCCGATGGATTTTTTCACATACTCAAGAACTTTCTCGTCCATTCCTGTGTTCAGAAGGAATTCCCTGAAAGTCAAAGGGTACATCGTCATCTGCTCCTCGTAACCGACGGACACGCCCCGGATATACGGATTCCTGAACCCCTTGACCCCAAGAAAGCTTCCCGTGCAGATTACGTCAAAGCGTCCGTCTATGTCCCAGTATTTCAGCGAGCTCCGTGCGTTCGGGCAATCCTGTATTTCATCAAGTATGAGGAGAGTTTTTCCGGGAATGAATCTGGCCGTGGTTTCAATGGAGCTTATGGAAAGAATCATCGCGTTCACATCAAAATCTCCCGCGAATGCCCGGTGGACGGAGGTGTTGAGCCTTAAATCAAGGTAGATTACGCTGTCATAAAACTGTCTGCCGAATTCCTTCGTGATAAAGGTTTTGCCGATCTGCCTTAATCCGCGTATCACAAGAGGATGGTGTTTTCGATTTTTCCATTCAATCAGTTCCTGAAAAATATCTCTTTTAAGCATAAAAGACTCCTGACCATAGTATACAACAATGTTGTCATTTTTCAAAGGATTTTAGCATGAAATTTTGTCATTTTTAAGAGGATTTCTTCGGTATTTTTTGTCATTTTTCAAAGGATTCTGCAAAAAAAACAGGGACAGGAAAAATCCCGTCCCCGCCTTCAAATTACGCATGAAAGTGAGTCCCAGAGCTTTCCACTCTCCACTTAACTAAACCTGGAACTGGTTTATCTGCTCGCCGATTCCGTCTATGGCTTCCTTGAGCTTTGAGGAGATTGTGACAAGGGCCTTTCCGGTCTCGTTGATTTTCTGTGCTCCGTCTGCCATGTCGTCCATGCTCCGGTTCATGGTCACTGAGGATTCCTGAAGCTGATGCACTGCCTGGAGAATCATCTGGTTTCCGTTTCGCATCTCGCCGGACGAGCTTCTTACCTCGCTTGTGGTGTCGTTCATGTCGTGGAGCGATGTGATTATCTGCTTTGAGCCTGTCTTCTGCTCCTCCATTGCGGATTTAATCTGGCGCACGAGCTGGTCGGTCTCCTTGATTTTTGAAGAGACGGAGTTGAATGCGTCGCTTGACTCAAGGGATGCTGACACCACCGCCTCGATGGACTCCTGTATGTTGATGAGCTGGTTTCCGATGGTCTTGGACTGCTCGCTTGATGTCTCACTGAGCTTTCGGATTTCATCTGCGACGACGGAGAATCCCTTTCCGGCCTCTCCCGCGTGTGCTGCCTCGATTGCGGCGTTCATGGCAAGGAGGTTCGTCTGCTCTGCGATTGCGGAAATGGCGGCGTTCGCTTCCTGAAGGAGCTGGGACTGGGTCTCAATCTGGCTGATCCTGTCATTTACTGCCTGCTGCTTTTCGGCTCCGGTCAGTGCGTCGCTTTGCAGGATTTCGAAGGACTTCGCCATTTTTTCCACGCTCGTTGTCACCGACGTGATGTTTCCGATCATCTGCTCAACGGCCGCGCTTGCCTCCGTTACTCCTGCTGCCTGTCCCTCAATCATCTTCTCAAGGGAGCGTATGTTTGCCGCGATCTCGTTTACGGCCCCGGCTGTCTCCTCGACTCCGTTGCCCTGATTGACAATCTGAGAGGTGACGCTTGAGATGTTGTCCAGAATCTGTCTGATGGCGTCCGACGTGTCCTCGGTGCTTGCCCCAAGGTCCTCTCCCGCGACGGTAAGCGCGTCCTTGGAATTTTTGAGCTCCACCATGATGTCCCTGAGCTTTTCCGTGAAGCGGTTGAATCCTCTTGAGATTTCTCCTATCTCGTCGTTCAGGTCGTAGTCAAGGCGGTTGGACAAATCAGCGTTTCCACCGGAGATTTCAGTCATGGCCTTTGCGATGAGTTTTAATGGATGCGAGATTCTGATTGCGACGAAGAAAGAGCATCCTATGGTGACGACAAGCACTCCGAGCGAGAGAAGCACGAGCATGGTCAGGTTGTGGTTGATCTCAGCGTAAAGCTCGTTCAGGGGGCCGTATGTCACGAGGGTCCATCCGCAGAGAGTGGGCATTTTTCTTGCGGCGAAATACTGCTTTGAGTCGTCCAGGTTCAGGTAAGGCGCGTCGGGTGGAATCTGTGAGGAAAGCTCAGAGAATCCGTGCTCGCTGTAGAAATTTCCGTTCGCCACTTTCTCCGTGTCCGGGTTCGTCACATAAATGCCGTTTGAGTCAATCATGAAGGCCTGTCCGCTTTTGGTCAGCTGCACTCCGTTCACAAGGTCCACAACCTCGTCCAGAATCAGGTCAACACCGACGAGACCCGCGAATTCACCGCGCTTGTTCTTGAAGGTCCTTGAGAGAGTTACGACTATGCCCTTTGACTGCTCGTCCACATAGGGGTTGGAGAACACCGTGGTTCCCATGTTGTTTTTCGCGTTGATGTACCATGAGCGGCTTGACTCGTCAAAATCGGAGGGTGCGATCCAGTGGATGTTCGTGTAGGTGAATCCTCCCTTGCAGGTCGGGGTCGCGCTTGAGACATAAATCATGGAGTATTCGGGGATGCCCGCTGCCTGTGCGATCAGGAAGTCCTCCACCGGCTCCCTGTTGTACTCGTCAAGGTTCTCCATGTATGAGACTACGACATCGATGGTGCGCTGGGGTTTCTCAAGGAAGTTCGCCAGCTGCCCGTTCACATTCTCGACCTCAAGCTCGGAGACCGTGGATATCTGTTTTTTAAGGGATGCTTTCTGTGAGATGAAGATGGGGATTATCAATACTAAAATGGCGAACAGCGTGAGTGCTGCCTGGCTGAACATGAGTTGACGACGAATTTTCATAGATATCTTCTCCGGTTTTTATATAACTATAGCCCCAAAAAAAATCTTGAGACTGCCCAATTTGTCTATTATCTCTATTATAATGCAAGATTCCGAAAAAGCAACTACCCAAATGGATAAATTTTAAGTATCGTGCTGAAATTCTCTGGTTTTATGAATGAATTCTCCAGCTTTCCACTCTCAACTTTCCACTTCCCCTCTGACCGGCAGGGTCCTGAGCTCGTGTTTCGCGGAGTCATTTCCCTTCCATTGTACAGTGTCGCCCGTGGAGATTCCATTTGCCTTGAACCATCCCTGTGGTACCTCAAGTGCGTAGCGGACGTGGCGGCTGCTTGGAACCGATGCCTCGCTGAAAGGTGTCATGTCGAGTATGTCCGCGATGATGCCGGAAGAGTCAATGTAGGCGATGGAAAGAGGGTGGGGCGTGTTCTTCATCCAGAATGTGAGCATACGGTCCTTCTCAAAGACAAAGAGCATGCCTGTTCCGTCGGGAATGTCCGTGCGGTTCATGAATCCGTAGTTGCGTTCCTCGGCTTTTACGGCGAGCTCTGCCTTTACGCTCACGTCCCCGCTTTTGGTTGTGATTACGAGTTCCTGAACCGGAAGATTGAACTTACGCTGATTCTTGTCCTTGCATGATGCGAGGGATGCCGAAATCAGCAGAAGAGCGAGGAGAATGGAGAATGAAAGTCTGGGGCGCATTGATCAGAGTCCTTCCAGAAAGTGATCCTGGGATTTTTCGATTACGGCCTTGTCGGCAAGGGATTTTTCCTGCAGCTTGTCGAAAACCTGCTTGTCCGTGTACTTGATTGTGAGGGGACGCTCAAGGGTCATAATAACGGAGCCGTTGACCCACTCTGACTTTGAGGGATTCAGCGACGTGGGGAGTCCGTATTTTTCACAGAGCTTGCTGAACACGGAATAGTGGTCCATTTTCTCCGTCTTGATGTTGATTGTGATGATGTAGAGCTTTCCGTCGTTGAACTGGAAATAGCAGCGGTCCAAAAATGAGTAGGGAGCCGTGCGTGATGTGTCCGTCTCAATCAGCTCGCGGTTCTCTCCGGGGAGCAACGAAACGTCCCTTTCACCACGGTAGCCGAACTGTCCGTCCTTCTGCAGCGCCTCTTTTACGGCATCAATCGACATTCCCAGTTTGATTCCCGCATATCCGTTCGGAAGTGAGCTCTGGGCTGCGAGGGAAATCAAAGGCAGCATCATGCATATAATCAATAGACATATTTTTTTCATATTCTGCCTCCATGAGGTGTCCGCAAAACTATTTGTTCTTGTTCTTGTTGTTCTGCTTGCGGTAGAAGTTGGCCTGCTTGATCAGCTCCTGCACGTCTGGGATGGAAATCTTTCCGCCCACCAGCTTGATGTTCGGGTCGTTGTAAAGCTCGGAGATTGCCTGCGCCTGATCATGCTGGGAGATTCCGCACATGCGCACGAGGTCCACCGGGACATAGTCCGTCTGATAGGGGATTCCCTTGCCCTGTACGATTTTTTGCTTCTCAATCTGGAGGGCGAGCATGTCGATCATCTTCTCACGCGGCTGCTGCAGGGCTGTGTTGGCGAGCTGACGGTACATGGACCAGAGTCGGTCCGCGAGCATGGTTGTGAGTCGTGCAATCAGCTGGGGCTGGGTCGCTACCATCTGGTCGAAGTTCTCCTGGTTTACCACCATGAGACGGCATGGACCGTGTGCGATGGCCGACGCTGATCTCGGTTTGTCCTCAAGAAGGGCCATCTCTCCGAACATGTCGCCTTTTTTAAGCACAGCGAAAGTGACCTCTTCTCCGCCGACGACCTTTGAGATTTTCACGGAGCCTTCCTGAATGATGAACATGTCACCGCCCTTCTGGTAGTCTGAGAAAATCATCGTGTCCGCGGGATAGTCACGGATCATGTCGTTGTTCGGCTCAAAGTATACCGCATGGGTTCTTCCCTTAAGCTGCACGAATTTTTTCTTTGCTATCTCTATGTTCTCGCCCTGGGGACAGGCCTTTATGTACTGATAGTATGCGTAAACCGCGATGTTGGAGAATCCTCCCTGCTCGTAGTACTGTGCCACGCTGAAAATCATCTCTGGGGACTCCGCCGCTGTCTTTTTAAGCGTGAGCTTTGTGAGGTTGTCGTTGAGCATGCGCATTTCCCTGGTGAACGCGCGTACAATCTTCATGGCGACCGGTCTGTTCCTTACAATCAGCTCAGGATACTGGTCCTTGCGCACCATGATTGCCACAACGGGTGTAACGGCCATAACGTTCTCGGTCTGGCTGTGACCCGACATGCAGGGAATAACCCCGACGAAATCTCCGGGACCGTAGGTTGTAGGTACGCTTCCGGGAATGGGGGTCTCATGGTAACAGCTCACTTTTCCGCTCTGGATGATGAAAAATCGATCGATTCCCGGTGTGCCTTCCACCAAGATGTATGAGTTCGGCTTAAAATTTACAAACGCTAACTGCAGCATTATCTATCCCTCTATCGAGCCTCAAGCCGTTTTTAGGCGGATTGAAACATCTCATTGTACAAATTATAGCAAGCGGACTCCAAAAACTCAATAGGAATCGGGAATCCACTCTTCAATTATCGGAAAAAAATCTCCAAAATCATAGAAAATAATCTTGCATTTAAACAAAAATTATCTCCGGCTCCAGATTGTACCCTGTGTTCTCCGAGACTTTCTCCATTACGAAGTTCACGAGCTTCTCAACGTCGTCCGCCGTGGCGTTTCCCATGTTGATTATGAAATTTCCGTGCCAGGGAGCTACCTGTGCCCCGCCGATCTTCGTCCCTTTCATGCCCAGCTCGTCGATTATCGCGCCGCTCGGTTTTCCGTAGTCCCTGTTGTTCTTGAAGACGCTTCCCGCGCTCGGTGCCTTGAACTGGCCTTTCTCGGTCCTGTCAGCAATCTTTTCGGCGTTTTTCTTCCATATATAGTCGCTGATTCTGGGACTTGCGCTTTGTCCGGCCGTAACGTAGAGGTCGATTCCCCTGAGCGCGAATTTCACACTGAGAATCACGGCGTTCTTTTTCTGCATGGGAGACTGCTTGTATCCCCAGTCCGTCCCGCTGTTGGACTCGTCCTTTGTATAGACGGAGATGAAGCTGCGGTCGTCAAGGCTGTATTTCAGGTCGTACTCGCTGTATTTCTCAAGGCTTGCGGGAATCCTGTCAAGGTCAAGGTATTTTATCTCCGTGATGTTCGTGGAAAAGTCGGTTCCGTAGCACCTCGCGTTCATGAAAGTTGCTCCTCCCACCGTGCCCGGAAGTCCCGCGAAAGTCTCGAATCCGAGGATGCCGTATTTCACGCACCAGGCGTTCAGAGCCTCGATCGTGACCCCCGCTCCGGCCGTCAGTGTGATTTCAGCCGCCTCCTTTACCTCGGGAAAGTCCTCAATCTCGAATGGTGCCGCGTTCTTTGACTCTATGCTGATTGCGTTCAGGCGCGACATGGAGATTACGGCCCTCTGCATCTCACCGTCCCTCACGACCGTGTTGCTTCCTCCGCCAAGGACAAAAACCTGTATGCCCTGCGATTTCAGCGTGGAGACAGCCTGTGCGAGGGAGATTTCATTTTCCGGCTCTATGAAAATGGGCGCGGATCCTCCGACCTTCATTGTGGTGTGCTCGGACATGGGCACATCGTAATTAATGTCGCCAATAAAAAGCGGTGAGTTCTTGATATTTTCGCCTATTTCACGTATGCTAGAAACCATAATAGATATTATTGCACACTTTTGAAAAAAAAGCGAGTGGTAAATGGGGAAATCGCCGCAGGACATAAAAAAACGCGGGTTTTCTTCTTTGGAGGATATATGGGATTGCGCTTATACAATACGATGGGACGTGAGATGCAGGATTTCGTGCCGATTACACCTGGTTTCGTGGGCTTTTACGGATGCGGTCCGACGGTCTACAATTACGCGCACATAGGAAATCTGCGTGCCTACATTTTTTTGGACACCCTTGACCGCACGCTGACCTTTTTGGGCTACAAGATAAAGCATGTCATGAACATTACGGACGTGGGACATCTTACGGGCGACGGTGATGACGGCGAGGACAAGATGAAGAAATCTGCCGAGGAGCGCCATCAGAGTGTTCTGGAAGTCGCGAAATTCTATACCGACGCGTTTATGAGTGACATCGACGCTCTCAATATCCGCCACCCGGATGTCATTTGCAAGGCGACGGAGCATATTCCCGAGATGATTGAGCTCATCAAGAAGATTGAGGCGAACGGACATACTTACATGGCGGGCGGAAACCTTTACTACGATATCACCACTTACCCGGATTATGCGAAGCTTGCCAACCTTAACATGGATGAGCTTAAGGCGGGGGCCGGACGAAGGAAGGTCGTCGTGGTTGACGAGAATAAGCGCAACCCGGGTGACTTTGTCCTCTGGTTTACTAAGTCAAAGTTTGAGGATCAGGCCATGACTTGGGACAGTCCCTGGGGACGCGGATATCCGGGATGGCACATCGAGTGCTCGGCAATGAGCATGAAGTATCTCGGAAAGCATTTTGACATCCACACAGGCGGAATTGACCACGTGCCTGTCCATCATACCAATGAGATTGCCCAGAGCGAAGGAAGTTTTGACGAGGCTGAGCGTGCCAAGGGGCCTTGGGTCAATTACTGGCTCCACAACGAGTTCCTTGTAATCGAGGGCGGAAACAAGATGTCAAAGTCCACCGGAAACTTCCTCCGTCTCCAGACCCTGATTGACGCGGGATACAATCCGCTGGACTACCGGCTCTTCCTTTTGGGAAGCCACTACCGCAAGCAGGTCTATTTCAGCTATGATGCGATGGACGGAGCTAAAAACTCACGCGCGGCACTTTTGCAGAGAATCGCGAAGCTCGCACAGAACGCGGGGGGAAAGGATGCCCTTAAGAACGCCGTGGCTGAGTCCGGTGAGCGTGCCTCTGATTTTGCGGGGCTGAGTGACAAGGCTCGCAATTATATGGAAGATTTTAAATCGGCGATGGAAGCTGACCTTGCGACTCCGAAGGCACTGAGCCTTTTGCAGAAGTCCGTGAAGGATTCTTCCCTTGATCCGAAGGAAGCCCTTTCGCTCGTCGGAAGAATGGACTATGTCCTTGGACTGAACCTTCTTGAAAGCGCGGTGGATGTTCTTGCCGGAATGAGCGAGGAAAAATCGGCCGCCCTTTCTTCTCACGAGGGAGACCCCGAGGCTCAGGAGATTGATGCTCTTGTCGCCGCAAGGACCGAGGCAAAGAAGAGCCGTGACTTTGCGAAGGCTGATAAAATAAGGGATGAGCTTACGGCCCGCGGAATTGTCGTGACGGACACCCCGAACGGTCCCGTCTGGGAAAGAAAGTAGTTTTGGATTGTATCGCCGATGTCTCAAAATCTGAAATTCAGATTTTGAAACTCGTTGATATGATAAAAATCATGTAATGATTTTTATCATATCGCTGTAACCAAAGAGGAAGTGCTGTGTTTACTGATAATAAAGGGACTGGAGAAATTCATTGCGATGATCCCCAGGACTTCAGAAAATTGTATGATGCCACCATGCAGCTTTTGTTCAAGGTTTCCTACCGTGTAGTGAACGACGAGGAAGCTGCCGAAGATTTAGTGCATGACTCGTTTATCAAGGCCAACGAGAAGAAGCTGACCTTTCCGTCCATGGATGACGCGAAATTCTGGCTTATACGTGTGGTTAAGAATGCGTCCCTGAATTATGCCAAGCGCAAAATCCGGGAGGCGAATGCCTATCACAAGGCGCTGTATGAGTCAAGGCAGCAGATTGAAGGCGGAGAGTCCGTTTTGCTGAAGAACGAGACTGTTGAAAAAGTAAAGGCGGCCCTGGACATGCTTCCTCCGAAAATGAAGGAGGTGCTTGTGCTCAGGGAGTATGGCGGCCTGAATTATAAAGAAATCGGTGAGACGCTGGGAATTACGGAAGGAAACGTGAAGGTCCGTGTGTTCCGCGCCCGTGAGCAGCTGACAAAATTAATAGGAGAAGACGATGTATACATGCCCTGAGAAAGACATTCATTCGCTCTATATTGATAACGAGTTACCCCAGACTTATATTGCGGATTACGAGAATCACATTGCGTCATGCGAGAAATGCCGCCGGGAACTCGAGTCGCTGAAATCCATGAGGGCCGCGTTTGAGACTGACAGCAAATCCCTGGATTTTTCCAAGAAGGATTTGGACGACAGTTTCGCCAGATTGCAGGCCAAGATGTCTTACAGCAGCAACGTTCAGAAAAAGAAGACCTTCGTCCTGAACTTGAGGCCGCTGTCCTATGTGGCGATCGGTGCCGCGGCTGCCCTTGCTCTGGTTATTCTTCCGTCAAAGGCTACGAAATCTGCTGGAAGCTCAGGGGACGTGATGGCTCAGTCAGCGTCTTTCCAGCCTGTGGCAAGGACGGTTCTCTATTCTCCTGCCGATGCCGCCATTCCTTTGGACGGAGAGGTGTCGGCTGCGACTCTTGTAAATCTTTTTGCGGACGAGAATGCCGTGATGGATGTGGATGTGGGCGTGTCCCCGTCTCTCAGCGCATTCCCCGCGGGACTCAGCACGGTGTCTTACGGCTCCCAGATTGGAAGACAGGCATCTTCTCCGACCCTTGCGGACAGGACGGTTTCTTCGCTCGCAAGCTATGACGTGTTCACTCAGGTTCCGACGCAGAATATTCCGGTGACTTCATCCGGTGAGAACAGCACATTCTCCGTGGAATTCTCCCTGGGCAGTTTCCATTTTAAGGCGCAGGGAAGCGGAAAGTGAAAGTCCTAAGCACATTCAAAACTCTTCTGAAGAGTTCGCCGCTCGTCCGGATCCTGCTTCTGCTGACGGTGATCGGGGTGATTGCCCTTGTCACGTCGCTTTCGGGGCGGACTAAGATTGGAAAACCTGAAATCTCTTCTATTGATCCCCCGATAGGTTCACCGGGGGACACTGTCGTTATAAGCGGAAAGAATTTCGGAAGGACAAAGGAAAGCTCCTTCGTTGAGATAGCCGGCTCCAGGGTGACTGCGAGCGGATACAAAAAATGGTCGGACACCGAGGTTGAGCTGACTGTCCCTGTCAACGTGCAGGACGGGCTTGTTATCGTGCAGACTTCCGAGGGACGTTCCGAGCCTGTGTTTTTCGCGAATGAGTCTACGATTCCGGTGGCGGTCCGTACCGATTTCAGGACGACCGTACCGGTCATGGACTCAATCTCGCCTCTTTCGGCACGTGTGGGTGATGTCGTTACCATAGTCGGATCCAACTTCGGCGCGGTAAGGGGAAATTCCACGGTCTATTTTGCGGCCAACAGGGAATCCTCATCCGCCCCATCCTCGGTTGACGACTCCGGTTACAATGCCGACTTCATCTGTGCGAGCGAGGCTGACTACGACTTTGAGTACTGGAGCGACAATGAGATTCACGTGCGTGTGCCGGACGGTGCTGCGAGCGGACCTGTCTATGTCTCCACGGACAAGGGAAATTCCTACAGGCTGAATCTGGCGGTGAATTTTCCGGTCGGACAAAAATCATTTTCCACGCGCAGGACTTACGTCATACAAATCAGCGCCGACATCCAGAACCGAACCACCGACGATGCGCGCGTGACCCTTTATGTTCCACGCCCCGCCGTATCAGCGTCACAGCCTTCAGCAGTCCTTAGCGAGGTGAACCCCATTCCCCTGATTCAGGATGACTCAAGCAATGTGATTCATCAGGTGCAGCTGACAGCCGACAACACCAACCGTCTGCGCTTCAATCAGACTTTCATAATCACCACGCTTTCCGTGAGCAACGGAGTGAACGAGGACAAGGTTTCGCGCTTTTCTGACAGGAGCCGTCTGCTGTATTCCGCTTACACAACTTCGGACACATGCGTTCCGTCCTCTGATCCCGACATAATAGAGCTTGCCTTAAAGATTGTGGGGAAAACGACTAATCCGTATGCCCAGGCCAAGTTGATTTACAACTATATGATAAGCAATTTCAAGATTCTGAATACGGTGCGCAGCGGAGATGTTTCCGTGCTTGATCTTTTGGAGCGCGGATCCGGAGATGCCTATGACTTCGCAATGATTTTCACAGCCCTGTGCCGTGCGATCGGAATTCCTGCGATTCCTGTCAGCGGAGTCCTGATTGAGAACAATTCCACGACGAGAAACCACTGGTGGTGCGAAATCTATTTCGAGCGTTACGGATGGTTCCCGGTAGACGTTGCCCTGGCAGCCGGTTTGAACTACAAGGCGTTCTCCGAGATTGAGAATACCGAGGAGTATTATTTCGGAAACATGGACAGCCAGCACATCGCGTTCAGCCGCAAGTGGAACGGACTCAAGCAGTCCCTGATTAACAGCCGCACAGTGTTCAGACCAAGAACCTACGCATTGCAATCAATTTGGGAAGAAGTGAGCAACGCGAAGTCAAACTATAGCTCCCTCTGGAACGACCCTGTCGTCGTTGGGATTTATTAGTGGCAGATCCTCCTTAGAATATGGTATAATAATATGTATACGAGAGGTATTTTTTTATGGGCGAGCGAAAACCGAATACGGTCAAAACGGAAAATGTAACATGGAAATCTATCTGGAAAGATCTTGGAACCGATGGACTGGCTAATTCCATTGCAACAATAGTAATATTTGTCATAGTTCTGGCAATCGCTGCATTTATTGACTGGGCGTGCATCGCTTATTATAACTCATATTTTAAGGCTGACTACAAGCAGACGGTGGAGGCCACTCTTGTAAACAAGACAAAATATGTGCAGGAGAGGGAGCGTTTTGACAGCAAGGAATGGAAGAAGTCGGGTGGAAACGCTTTTAACAAGGATAGTCCGCGTTTTAAAAGAACCGAAAAAGAACGGATGTATCGTCTTGAATGGGAGTATTATATAGACGGGGAAAAGCATGAGCTGGTTACAAAGAAGCCTTTCATCTGTCTGCGCAAGGTAGGCAGCAAAAAGACTTTCCGTGTCTACAGTCATGATGGCGCGGAATACGATGCTCTGAGAGTGTCATTGCTTTCTGTGGGTGCGATTATCCTGTGTTCCGCTGTATCTCTGTTGATGATATGCTGCATACTCCGAGTGATTTATGGGATGATAGTGTCTGCCGTAAAAAAGAAGAGTGTGGTATAATGGTCTGTGTCCCCGGAGGATTTTAGGCTTGAATCATGGGGAAAAATCTTCTATAATTGGTTACATTGATTACAAGGAGAAACTGAACTATGATTACCAAAGTGCTTAGCGTGGGCGGCTCCATAATTGCCCCGGATAAACCCGACGTTGCTTTTCTCAGCGACTTTACGAAAATGACCTCCGACTATCTCTTGAAGAATCCTGAGACAAGGCTCGTGCTTGTGGCCGGTGGCGGTGCTCCAGCGAGGGTCTATCAGAATGCGTACAGGGAAGTCGCAGCGTCTTTTGAGGGCGATCAGAAAAAGGCTTGTTCCTTCGCCGACGAGAATGCCGCGAACTATGCCTGTGACTGGATTGGAATCATGGCCACCAGAATCAACGCGCAGATTCTCAAGACCTGCTTCGGTCCCCTCTGTCCTTCCGACGTAGTGACTGACCCAACCAAGGCTCCCGATGTCTTTGAGGGACGCGTGATGGTTGCCGCAGGATGGAAGCCCGGATTCTCCACCGACAACGATGCCGTGCTGCTTGCCGAAAAATACAAGGCCGACACCGTGGTGAACCTCTCCAACATCGCGAAAGTCTACACCGACGATCCCAAAAAGAATCCCGACGCGAAGCCGCTGGACAAAATCTCCTGGGCTGATTTCCGCAAGATGGTCGGTGACGAGTGGGTGCCGGGAAAAAACTGCCCCTTCGATCCCATTGCGAGCAAAAAGGCCTCCGAGCTCAAACTCTCTGTAATCTGTGCCGGCGGAAAAAACATCCCGAACATCCGTGCGATCCTTGACGGAGCGGATTACGTGGGAACCACCATCGCGGGATAATCAAAATTCGCAATGCTATTGAGAATTTTTTCCGATTTTGGATAAATTCTCAATAGAGACCCGCATGACACCGTAAAATTTTAAAAATCTCCAATATTTGCATTTTCCCTATTGATTTTATTTCGCAAACATAATAGACTAAGGCACATGAAATCATTTGTAAAATCCTTGAAGAATTTGCAGGTGATGGAAAAGTGTGCCGTTTTGTAACGCAAGGTTCAAGTAAATCGGCACCAGAAAAGAAAACATGACAGACTGAATCGCATTGAGGTCGGGAGGCTCAGGCTTCCTTGGGTCGGGTAATAGAAAATCATTTATGAAACAATATTCCATTATGCGGTTAATTCTTCATGTAGGCGCGTTGGCGCAGGGGACATAATGGAAGAAAATTTTTCTCAAGAGCGTGCTGAGGACAAAGTGGCGGCATTGGATTTGGATGCCGATTACACGGACAGCATTGGTGCGGTTGAAAATCAATCGGAAAATGAAGGGATGGATGGCGACGAGGATTCGGGACAGATTTCCTTTGAGGATCTGGGACTGGATGAAATCGTTTTGGACGCAATCAAAAAGAAGGGATTTGAGGTTCCTTCTCCAATTCAGGTTCTGGCCATACCGCGTCTTTTGAACGGAGAGGCGAATGTTGTTGCCCGTGCAAGGACAGGTACAGGAAAGACCGCCGCGTTCGGACTTCCCTTGGTTCAGAGACTCAGGGAAGACACTGGCCATGTGCGTGCGATTATCCTTGAGCCCACACGCGAGCTTGCCATGCAGACATCCACCGAGATGGAGTCTTTCACTACGGGACGCTTTCCGAGGAGCATGACGGTTTACGGAGGCTCATCCTACAGCGAGCAGATTCGCTCCCTCAAGCGTGGTGTTGAGATTGTCGTGGGTACTCCGGGACGTGTTCAGGACCTGATTGACCGTGGTGCGCTTGACATCAGCAAGATTGAGTACTTTATCCTTGACGAAGGCGACGAGATGCTGGACATGGGATTCGTGGAGGACATCGAGAACATTTTCTCCTGCGCCAACCCCGACTGCCGCGTTCTGCTTTTCAGTGCGACCATCCCGGCTCCCATCCTGAAGATTGCCGGAAAGTTCATGGGCGACTACGAGATTGTGGAGGAGGAAGTCCACGAGGAGCCTCTTTTAATAGAACAGAAATACTGGGTGGTGCGTGAGAGCGAAAAGCTTGAGGCCCTTGTGCGCCTTGTTGACATCTCCCCGGATTTCTACGGCCTTGTGTTCGTGCAGAAAAAATCCGACGCGGACATGGTGAGCAAGTCCCTTGACGAAAAGGGATACCAGGTCGCCGCATTGCACGGAGACATCCCGCAGAGCCAGAGAGAGAAGATTCTTGCACGCTTCCGCTCAAAAAAGACACGCATTCTTGTCGCTACCGATGTTGCCGCGCGTGGAATTGACATTGAGGGACTTACCCACGTCGTTAACTACGAGCTTCCCTTTGACGGACCCACTTACGTTCACCGCATAGGAAGGACGGGACGTGCGGGAGCCGCGGGTATGGCAGTCACTTTTGTCCGGCCGGAAGAAGCCCGCCGCAGACTGGGATTCCTCCGAAACGCGATAAAAAAATCAGCCAAGGGCGAGATGACCGAGGGAGAAGTTCCTTCCGTTGATGAGGTCCTTGCCGTAAAGAAGACCCGCCTTTTTGCCCACGTAAAGGAAAAGCTGGGACTGAACCAGACGGACGACTCTGACGAAACAGATGACGAGAGTGAGAACGTCGTAAAATCCGGGGAAGAGTTGCTCAAAAAAGTCCATGACTCTTACGGCACACCCGCTGATTCCGCTGACGCACAGACCACGGAGTCCGTTTCTGAAAATGATGATGCTGAAACTCAGGAAGCGATGGATGCCGCACCTGAAAAGAAAGTTCCTCACTTGAGAAAGGGAGACCCCATTTTTGACCGTCTTGCCGAGGAGCTTTGCGAGGGACAGAATCCTCAGGAAGTGGTGGCCTCACTGCTTGCAGCGACCTACGGAAAGGAGCTCAGCAAAAACCGCTATGGAAAAATCAATCCGGTGGGCGGTAAAAAAGAAGGACGCGGACGGGAGCGGGAGCGTGACAGAGGCTCTTCAGCAGGAGTCAACCAGATTCGTCTCTATGTCCAGATGGGATGGAAGGACGGATACAATCCCCGCGTGATAGCCGATTTCTTCTCTGACCTTCTCCATATCCGTGGAAAGGACGTTGACGCGATCGACATGGCCGATAAATTCTGCCTCCTGAGTTTGCCGAAGGAAGCGGGTGAGAGGGCATTGCTTCTTTCAAAGACGGACCAGAGCATCCCGCACATGCACGTGGACTCAAAGTCAGTGTCCAGCGGTGAGTCAGTATCTGCGCGCGGAGATTTCGAGTCAAGGCGTGACAGGGGCGGTCGTCGTGGAGGCGGTCATGGCAGGGGCCGTTTCGGTGGAGGACGTTTCGGCGGTGACAGATTTGGCAGCGACAAATTTGGTTCAAGGGACAGGGACAGATTCGGCGACGGTGACAGAAGGGACCGCTCAAAGGCAAAGGGCGGAAGTCACACACGCAACAATGTCCATGCATCAACCCAGAGATCCTCACGTGGAAGCGCGGCTTTGTACAAGAAGTCCGGCGGCGAGGAATATTGAGACAATCTTCAAAATCTGATATATTTGAGCTTGTGCTCATAAATTGAATTCTGGCGGTGAGAAATTGCCGCTAAATTATAGAGGTTTATTATGAAAAAAATTACGCTTATTTTTGCGGCTATGGTTCTTGCATTGTCCCTGGTTGGCTGTGCAAAAAAGGATTCCCGCCTGCAGATTGGCATTATACAGCTTGTGGAGCATGATGCGCTTGATGCCAACCGTCAGGGATTCATTGACGGTCTCGCGGCAGCGGGATATGTTGACGGAGAGAACATCGTCATTGATTTTCAGAACGCGCAGGGTGAGCAGGCAAACTGCAGCACAATCGCCGACAAATTCGTGAGCGACCGCAAGGACCTGATTTTTGCCATCGCGACTCCGGCGGCACAGGCTGTGGCAGGAAAGACATCCTCCATCCCGATCGTGATCTCATCCGTGACCGACCCTGTCTCTGCCGAGCTTGCTGACTCCAACGAGCATCCCGGACACAACGTTACGGGTACTTCCGACCTGAATCCATGCGCCGCACAGATTGATCTTCTCAAGCAGATTCTCCCCGAGGCAAGGACCGTCGGCATTCTTTTCTGCTCAGCCGAGGAGAACTCACGCTTTCAGGTGGAGCTTGCCGAAAAGCAGTGTGACAAAATCGGTCTCTCATATCTTGAGTTCACCGTCTCCAACACGAACGAAGTGCAGCAGGTTGTTCAGAGCATGGCCGGAAAGGTTGACGCAATCTACGCTCCGACAGACAACATGATTGCAAACGCTATGGCGACGGTTGCCATGGTTGCGACTGAAAACGGACTTCCCATAATCTGCGGTGAGGATGCACTCGTGAAGAACGGTGGTCTTGCGACTTACGGACTCAACTACTACGAGCTTGGAAAACAGACAGCCGCCATGGCCGTGGACATCCTGAAAAACGGAAGCGACCCCGCGGAAATGCCGATCCAGTATCTCTCCAAATATGATTTCTCTTACAACGAGAGCGTGGCCGAGACACTTGGCATAACAATTCCGAGCTATCTGCTTAAATAACTGGCTGACGTCGAATAAGTGTCAGACTAAAATCCGTGTGGGTTTTTTCCTGCGCGGATTTTTTTTTATCTACGAGGATGGATGCACCATGATTTTGTGTGGGGCTGATTTATTTTTCCATGTCGATTATTTTATCCAACTCTTCCAAAGAGAATGTGCTGTATGCTGCTACCCCTGCTACAACTCTTGCCGCACTTGCAAGATCATCCCCATAACCGATTATCGGTGTAAAATCTGGAATAAGATCAAGGGGTAAAAGAATGTAGCCAATCGCGCCAATAATCAATGCCTTGGTATGAGCTGGAGTTGCCGGATTATCCAATGCCGAAAGAAGTTTTCCCAAAACAGAAACAATCGCACCTGCTGTACCAGCTATTGCCTTTGGTTTATTACGAGTAGCTTTTCGTAGTTTTTTCAAAAGTTTAAAAGCAATGTTTTTGTCAAAGTGCTCTTGATATTTTTCAACCAATTCCTCTTCGGAAACTTTTTTTGTTTCGGAAGGAATTTCTGCTTCATATTCAGCTGCTTCGTCAATATTTTCATCCATAAATCACCTCATCTTACCAATCAGCAATTTCACTTCTTGCCTCTTGGGTTTTCTTTATTTCTTCTTGTTCAAATTTTAACTTTCTTTCTTTTTCCTCTTGTTCCAATTTTTGTTGTCTAGCCTTCTCCTCTTGCCGAATTTTTTCCTTTCGTTCTTTCTTCTCCTGGTTCAATCTAGACCACTCATTCAGCATCATTTTTGCAAATTCCAAAGTACATTCAGTCATATTCTTATTTAATTGAGGTCTTTGAAAAATTTCTCTGCACGCTTCTTCAAAGTTTATAAAATAAGGTGTATCAGAATACCCCAGTTTGGAATCGGTTTTCAACTCATTTGAAATGGATTCAGACTTAACTGCTAAAACAAATGAGTTGTCTTTTCCATTTAAATAAAATCTTAAAAATTTTTCTGAATTTGATTCTTTATCAGGATAGTATATGAAATCTTTTTCAAGAGAGTTAATATTTCGTTTTTTTACAATCTTTTCTGGATTTTGAAAGAATCTTACATCAGCATTAAACTTAATATAAGACTTATCCGCTTTATAAAAAACGGTTTTTCCATTTTCGTCATATTTTTCCAATTCCCATTTTTTCTGAAAAATATCATTCCATTTATCAAGCAAATCATAAAACAAGCTTTTATCCGCTTCAGTTTTGACTTGAATATATTTCTCTTTGTTTTTAGATAGCCATGTTTGATCATAATTCAGTTTTCGTGCTTTCGATTCAAACGATTTTAAATTATCAATAAAATGTTTCAAATTTTTATAGACATCACTTCTATCAAGCTTCTTGAAGAATCCTTCTGGAGTACTTCCTACATGATCCCACGTAGGCTCAGGTTGCCACCGAATAGATGTTTCAACAAATTCTTTTCCTATTTGAGTACCTAACGTCAACTCATCCTGTTCAGTTTCTTTGAGACATACCTTAATTCCTTCTCCTCGTTGATCCATATAAGGTTTATAAAGAAAGGTAAATACCTCTTTATCCCTTTTGTATCGAAAATAATAGAACGGCCTGTGCATAACACCTGTATTACATGATGTCGTATAATCTATTGATGATATGTGTTCAGAACAAGTGGCCAGTTCATTCAAATAAGCAAAATCAATTGTTTCTTCTCCCGATTTTATTTGTATAATTCTTTTTTCAGCATTTCTCAGTGCTTTTTCATAAGCACCACCATTATCATGGTCAGGAATTCCTATAAGTAAAAGTTGAAAGTACACAGGAAGTTTTACAGTTTCTTGCAATATGTAGGCTGTCGAATTCGTAAGAAAATCATTTCTTCTAAAAATTTCATTCCACCTTGCAAGTATTTTTTCAAAAAGTTCTCTTTTTTCACCCGTTCCATTTCCTATAAACACTTCTCCTGTTTCTTCTCCCTCAAGCATTGAGAATCCTTTCGCTAATAAATCTCCTAAAAATCCCATCTTCATTTCCTCCATCAATAGTTCAAAAAATCATATTCTTCAAACCAAATAATTCTTTTTCTAACAATGTCTCACTATGAACAATGAAGCTTTGCTAATGTCTCTGAATACAAGTTCAGTATCTGTAGACTTTTCTTCATCTATCATATATTCTTCGATATGAAAGCCTTTTATTGTAGAATCAGTGTCTTTATCCTCATTTTCAAGTTCTAAGGCAAATGAATTCTTTTTAGTACAGCAAGCCTTATAGGAACCAAGTTTTTTTCCTGTTTCTGCTTCGTAGACCTCAACACTGAATGACCTGCCTACTCCAAATTTAGGAATATCTTCAATGTTATTCTTTGTAAATTCTTCAATCATTCCGTAAACCTATTTTTTCTCCGTCATAATAAATTAAACTCCAAATCAGTTTTTATCATCCTCACCCCAGAACTTTGACACAGGCGATAATCTTTTTTGTGGGATTGCTTGCCTTGAATTTGTTTTTGGCTTCGATTATCGAGGATGCGTTGATGGAGTTGGTTTTATGAATTACGTTGCTCCCGGGAATCTGATAGGTGATGATAAACTTTTTCTGTGGTGCCATAAAAACTCCTTGTTTTGTAAGTTATTGCTTTTAAAGCAATATATAGTATATTATAAAGTATAAAAAGCAATTTTTCAAGCAAAATATAGCTTATAATGCTATAAAAATGGAAGAATATAGCATTATTACAGAAGAGTTTTTCAGAGACCGCCTTCGCTTTTTGAGAAATGAGCGAAAAGTTTCTGCAAGAGAAATGAGTCTTGCTCTTGGACAGAATGAAACTTATATAAATAAGATTGAAACTGGAAAATGCTCCACGACTATAGCGAGTTTTCTGAAAATTTGTGAATATCTGAATGTTTCGCCTGAATATTTTTTCAACCCAGAAATCAATAATACAATTTTAACGGATAGGGATTTATTGCGAATTTTCCACCGTCTTACGCCGCACCAGTCTGAATATATGATTTCCTTTTTAAAAGATCTTACGCATGAAAATTGATGGGGGCAGTTTGTAGCATTTTTCCGACTTCTGTGCTATAGTAATACACATGGGCATATATCTTAATCCTGATAATGTAAATTTCAAGGCGACTCTTACTCGACCTATTTATGTGGATAAAACGGGAATGATTTCGGTTATAAATCAGTTTATGGCGACTGACAACAAGTATGTGTGTGTTTCCCGTCCACGTCGATTTGGAAAGACTATTACAACGAATATGCTTGCGGCATATTATTCAAAGGGTTGTGATTCGAAAGATCTTTTTGCACCGTACAAAATTGCATCCGCCCCTGATTTTGAAAGCAACCTGAATAAATTTAATGTGATTCAAATCGACATGAACAGCGAGTATCAGAATATTGCAGATAAGGATAATCTTTTAAAGAAGCTTACAGGCCTTATTCGCAATGAGTTGAAGGAAGTTTTTACTTCTGTTGTTTTTGAAGAAAGCGATACTCTTGGTGAATGCATTCAAAAAATCTATACCGCAACAAAAGAAACATTCGTCATTTTCATGGATGAATATGATGTCCTGGTGCGTGAAAAAGTTAGCGACAAGCTTTTTTCTGAATACTTGGGTTTTTTGAACGGACTTTTTAAAAGCAATACACTCAGGCCAGCAATTTCTTTTGCCTATCTTACTGGAATCCTTCCAGTTGTGCGGGATCGAATTCAATCAAAACTGAACAATTTTGACGAGCTTACAATTTTGGATGCGCATGAACTTGCGGAATTCGTGGGCTTTACTTCGGACGAGGTGCAGGAACTTTGCAAAAGATATAATGTTGATTATGAGGAATGCAAGCGATGGTATGACGGATATAATCAGCATGGCTTTGAAATTTATAATCCTGAGTCAGTCGTTATGTGCATGAGGTCCAAAACATTTTCCGATTACTGGAGCCGGACTTCAACTTATGCTGCAATAGAGGAACGCATAAGGATGAATTTTGACGGTACAAAAGAAGATGTCATAAAAATGTTGGCTGGAGAAAGCATAGATGTTAATGTAACGCGTTTTATGAATACAATGGATTCATTTTCATCAAAGAGCGATGTTTTTACCTATCTGATTCATATTGGATATCTTGCATATAATGCCACAGAGGGAACTTGCAAAATCCCCAATAAAGAAATCAGGCAGCAATGGTATAACGCAATTGAAGCCAATTCTGATTACGCCGTCACTAATGCCATTATCCAGCAGTCAAAGGCATTATTGGCAGAAACCCTAAATGGAAACGAATCTGCCGTTGCAAAAGCGTTGGATGTAAGCCACATACATGTAACAAGCAATCGTTCGTATAATAATGAAGATGCTTTGCAATCAGCAATTTATCTTGCCTTTATATACGCATTGAACAAATATACCGTCATAAAAGAGCTGACAAGCGGCAAGGGCTTTGCGGATGTCGTATTTATACCCTTTGTCCAAAATCTTCCTGCAATGATAATTGAACTTAAAAGAAATGCCTGTGCTGATTCTGCCATAAACCAAATAAAGGATAAGAGATATTTTGATTCCCTTTCCCATTATTCTGGTGATTTGCTTTTTGTTGGTATAAATTACGACGAAGATTCGAAAAATCACGAATGCAAGATAGAGCGATTTGTTAAAGGTCTTAACAACTTGCAATAAGCTCCCAAATGGTTGACATCCGTTCGATTTGTATTTAAAATATCATTTAGTGTGTGAAAAATGTCACTGCACAGTGAAAGTGAAGTTCTGGAGAGAGCTTTAAGTTTTTGAGCGTGCGAGGAGAAATCAATGAGCAAACCAAGTCTTCGTGAAAGATATGCTGATTTTTTTAAGGAAGTGGCCAAACATTCTACTGTCGCCGCAAAAATAGACGAGACGAATGTTTATCAGGTGGCGAATCCGGTCACACGTAAATTCATGGACAAACTGGTTACGGACAACATGCTTCCCGACAGTCATCTTGGAGCCGAGGAAAATTTCCTTGATTTTTACAATCAGGTGCAGGCGGGAAAACGCGGCCTCATTCTGATGGAGCATTATTCAAACACCGACCTTCCGGGACTCTGCTATCTGCTTGAGCGTTCTGAGAAAAAGGAGCTTTCCGACCTTTCCAAAAAAATCGTGGCCGTGGCGGGAATGAAGCTGAACGAGGAGAATCCCGTTGTCAGGGCCTTTGCCGAGAGTTTCACCAGGGTCGTAATCTATCCGACGCGCTCTCTCAACAAAAAGGAGGAGCAGGCCGTAAGCGAGGAGGAGATTCAGGCTGAGGAACAGAAGGCACGCAAAATCAACTTCGCTGCCATGAGGGCGATGGACGAGTGCAAGAGACGCGGAGAAGTGATTCTGGTATTCCCCTCGGGAACAAGATACCGTCCGGGAAAGCCAGAGACAAAACGCGGGCTGAGGGAGATTGACAGCTACCTGAGGCTTTTCGACATAATGATTCTCGTGACGATTAACGGATGCCCGCTTGAGATTCAGGACGACGACATGCTCAACGACCTGATCGAGCCTGCCAAGCAGATTTTCTCCGCAAGCAAAGTGATTGAGTGCAAGCCCTTCAGACAGAACTATCTTGCCACTCTCCCCGCCGATGAGGAGGATCCGAAGCAGAAGATGATTGACCACGTGATGGAGCTTCTTGACGAGCAACACGATATTTTCGAAAAGCAGCTGTAAAAACTAATCTTGCAAGGATGAATTAAAATGGAAGAAAAAGACTCACTGATTGACGGCTACATGAAATTCCTTGATGCCGGAAAGACCGAGAGGGAATGTTGCGCCCGGATTGTATCTATGGCAAAGGAACACGGATTCAAAAATCTCCTTGAGACAGAGAGCCTCAAACCTGGTGACAAAGTTTACGTCTCCAAGTGGGGAAAGGCCGTCGCTCTTTTTCAGATAGGAAGCGGAAGCATTGAGGACGGGATGAACATACTCGGTGCGCACATTGACTCACCGAGGCTCGACGTGAAGCAGAATCCCCTTTATGAAAGCGACTGTCTGGTTTATCTGAACACGCACTATTACGGCGGAATCAAAAAATATCAGTGGGTCACAATGCCGCTTGCGATTCACGGCGTGGTGTGCAAAAAGGACGGAAGCACAGTGCAGGTCTGCGTTGGTGAAAAGGACTCCGATCCGGTCTTCTGCATTTCCGACATCCTGCCCCATCTCGCGCAGAAACAGATGAAGGAGACCGCCTCCGATTTTATCCCTGGTGAAAGCCTTGATCTGATTTTGGGAAGCGAGATTCCCCCGGCCCGCTTCAAGGATGAGACCGACTCAGATTCCAAGGACGAGTCCAAATCAGATGAGGAAAAATCCTTGAAGAGCGGAGAGAAAGCGAAGAAGAATATCCTTAAAATCCTGAGGGATAGCTACGGAATTGAGGAGGAGGATTTCGGTTCCGCCGAGCTTGAGATTGTCCCCGCCGGAAAGGCCCGTTACATGGGATTTGACCGCTCGCTTGTTCTCTCTTACGGACAGGACGACCGATCATGCGCATACACTTCGGCAATGGCTATGCTTGAGACCGCGGCTGAAAAACGTACCACATGCTGTCTCTGTGTGGACAAGGAGGAAATCGGCTCCGTGGGCGCGACTGGAATGGCATCGCATTTTTTTGAGAATGCGGTCGCCGAGCTTCTTGCGCGTCTTGGAAATTACTCCGAACTTACCCTCCGGCGCTGCCTGAATTCAAGCTATATGCTTTCCTCCGACGTGAACTCCGCGTTTGATCCCCAGCATTCCGACCTTTACGACAAGCCCAACTCGTCATTTTTGAACGGGGGAATCGTCTTCAACAAATACACGGGCTCCCGCGGCAAGTCCGGCGCTTCGGATGCGAGTCCTGAGTTCATAGCGAAAATCCGAGGACTGCTTTCCGATGCGGGGGTCACATATCAGATGGCCGAGCTTGGAAAGGTGGATCAGGGAGGCGGAGGAACCATCGCATATCTTGCCGCAAAGTACGGAATGTACGTGCTTGATGCCGGAGTTCCCGTGATGAGCATGCATGCGCCCTGGGAGATTACGGCGGTGGAGGATTTGAGACAGGCATTCGCCGCGTACAAGTTTTTTTTGACAGCTGACTGAGACCCGAACCGAAAAAAAAGGTCCTGCAATGTCGTTCACTGCGGGACCTAATTTATTTTAAACCTTGAGACTGCGGAAGTCGTGAGCTTTCTAGATAAATTTCTTCGTCTCTACCGGCTGGATGTAGTCTGACTTGTGGGCGACGACGTAGCTTCCGTACATTGCGGTGATGGCGTCGAATCCTGCGGCGAAGGCACAGAGAATGGGGGAGGCTCCTTTCAGAAGGAGATATCCTGCCTCAAAGCTGGGACCGTATGCGATGCACATGAGGGTGACGGCGAAGAACGGGCCGCTGCTTGAGTGGTCTGCGAGGACGAAAGAGAGAAGGAACGACATTCCGCCGATCCAGAGCGCGACCTTTCCGTCTATGTCAAGGAGTGAGTATGAGCGGAAAATCTGCACGAAACAGATTGCCTGAACCAATGCTGCTCCTCCGCGTCCGAAGATTGAGAAAAGCGGGAACACAGCTGCATTTGCGCGTCTCTTTATTCCGAGGCTCTCCTTTCCGTGCTTCATCAGAAGGGGCAGGGTCAGGTTCGTGTCTCCGCTGAAAAATCCCACGAGGAAGGGACAGATGCTCGCGTAGAGAATCTTGTACGGCTTTTTCTCATGGCAGATGAGTCCGGTGAGAAGAGGATAGATCACGAGCGCGACAATCAGGAGATCAACCGTGAGGAGAATGATAAGAGGCATGAAGACCTTTGCCTTCTGAAGCGCGAAAAATTCAAGGGACCATTTGCACATTATGGCGATCATTCCGACTGAAAGAATCTCGGCGAAAAAACTCATCACGTTGTAGCAGATGTGGCTCATTGAGTCAAAGAGATTGATACCTGGCTTTCCGTACATCTTTTCGCTTGACGCACCCGCGCCCATGAGTCCCGCGATGATGAAACACGGCAGGAGATAGGCTCCCTCAAGCAGGGCCTGGAATCCTGAGTAGGGGAAGATGCGCGTTATCAGGGATTTTATGTCCAGGGTCGGGATGTCGCTCACTTTCTCTACGGATATCGGGATTGGCGGAAGCTTTACAATCAGCGCGGAGAGCACGCCGAGCACCACGAGAATCACGGATGTCACCACAATCACGGCAACGGTCCATGCTCCGATCTTGAAAATCCGCTTCTCTTCCTTGAGCTTGTAGCAGGCGGTGGCGACGGAGAAAAAGAGCAGGGGAAGCAGAATGAAGCGTCCGAAGCGTATGACAATGTTCAATATAAAATCAAGCACTTCCTGTCCGTGCGGACTGTTGACGGGCAGAATCAGTGCGGCAACCAAACCGATAGCAATACCGATTACATATTTCATCCAAAGTTTCATGGGGGATATTATATCAGTTTTGGACCGTCAGTTCAAGGGTTGTGCCGGTGGGAAAATCTTGACTCAAAGGCCTCAAAGTTCGTCTTGTCGTCCCTGCAAAATACCGCGAACTCCACGGTCTCAAAATCATAGCCGCGTATGAGCGATGCAAAAATATCAGCGACAATCTCCGGGGGATTACGGAATGCTCCGCAGCCGAACGCGCCCAAAATCAGCACCTCAACTTTTTCCTTTGCCGCCACATCCAAAATGCGCTTTATCCTCTTTGTCATAATGGAGCGGTACTGATCGCTGTCATAATCATAATCCAGAACTGGGGCCGCCGAGACGATTACGTCAGTTTTAAACCAGTCCTCCTCCTTTTTAAGCTTGGGAATCGCTTCGTCAGTCTTGAACACAGTCACGCCCGGAATATAGATGAGGTCGTCGCTTCCCATGTCGTCAATCATGCCGTCCTCAAATTCCTTCCAGTGCTTTTCGTAGAACTCATTCTCCTTTGCGGCAAGGCACGGATACAGGGTCGAGATCCTGCACATGGCTTCCTCCTGCGCGTTAGAGGTCCATGGCGAGCCTCCCATGTTGTGATTGTTCGCGAAATCAAGGCAGCAGATTTTCTTTCCCCTGTAGTTTTCAGCTGCCTCAAACGTTCTTCTTCCAGAGACGATGATTTCCATTTTTTCATTCGCCGTAAGAGGTCCGACGGAAAAATCTCCGTCCTCAAAAACGACATATTCTTTTTTAATGGAGTCGTCTATGGATTTGCGGAGTGAAATCAGGCTTGAGCATAATTCCTGGGTGCTGTCCATTGTCAGAGTGTTCACTTCCCTTTGGCTCATTTTTATGATTTCCTTTTTGACCCTTTTTTTGCTGAGACCTTTCAGAATCGCGCTTATGTCAGAGGCCTGCATTTTCTTTGTCGCAGTCTCGTGCTTTTCAAATTTCGCCGGGATTCTCCGCATTTCAAATTCCGCAAAAATCTTGTGCATGTCGTCCGCAGTGTACTCAATGCACTTTGTCTCAAGCTCCTCAGGGATTCCGTAAAATGCCTCCGCCATTCCTCCCGCTATGTCCGTGAGAGTGTCGCAGTCTCCGCCAAGACTCACAGCCGTCCTGATTACGTCCTCGAAATCCCTGCCCTCAAGAAAAGCGGTGATTGCCTCGGGCACAGTTTCCTGACAGCTTTCGACATGGTGATATTGCGGCCTGATTTCATCGCAGGTGCGGCTCAGGTCATATCCGAACTCTTTGATTACATATTCTTTTATTTGATTTTTGGAATATCCGTTCCTTGCCATCCAGATTACGGCGGCACTTGATTCCGCTCCCTTTATTCCCTCAGGGTGATTGTGCGTGATTTCAGCGGACCACCTGGCGACTTCCCTTGTGCGCTCCAGAGTCTTAAACAGCCATCCCACGGAACTTACACGCATGGCGGATCCGTTCCCATAGCTTCCGTATGGTTTTGTGTCCTCCGATGCAAGCCACAGATAGAACCTCTGTCCGTAGCTCGCGTGAGGGTATTTGTGTCCCCAACGCTGCATGCTTTTTATCATCTCATTTTTCATTGTGCTCTCGTCGGCACCAGGACCTGCCCTTAAAATGCCGTCGCAGATTGCAATCGTCATAACTGTGTCGTCCGTGAACCGCGGTCTGCTGCTGAACAAGGGAAAGTCCTTGCTCTTGTTTCCCCTGTCAAACTCAAACGGCTGTCCTATAATGTCACCTAAAATTGCTCCGTACATATATGCCCCCTTGATTCGAGCGGATAAGCTTCGTTCATCTTATAACTATAATATAGTAAAAATGTCAGGGAGTGTGGTCGCCAAAAATGCGACTTTTTGTAAAAAAATCCCCCCCGCCGCTTTTCTTGCAACGAGGGTGTATGTGATGCCTTAAAAGTTTCATGCCTTTATGCAAAGTTTTTCAGAGAACTCTTGTACTTGTTCCAACGGGAGACTTATTGCCTGTGCTATCTGCTCGATAGTACCGAGTCTCATCCGCGAATGGGTCAGTCTTGCAAATAAAGAGAATATAGCTTGCAGGAAGGTCCGGGTAGTCCTGTCCCTTCAAGAGTGCGTTACGGTAATCAAATTTGAAAAAAAATTTATAAATCTGGTGAAAAATCCTAAAAACTCTTTCGATGTAACTCTGGTTTGAAATGTTTTATGATTTTGGATTCGTGGTTGCGGTAAAAAAAGACCCTATTCAAAAAATCTTTTTTGTGCTAAAATCGAGTCTATGGCTAAGACAATTCTTGTTGCCGGAAAGGATATGCCGGCGTGCTCTAAATATGCGGATGGACTCGTTCAAAGCGGTCGGCAGGTGGTGGTATGCGAGCCTGACGTGACGGAACCCGAAGACGCTTTCGATGTGGAGGCGGCTGGACAGCTGGTGCAGGAGCGTCATAAGAAACTTTTGGACAAGGCTTCCGGAATCGCGACCGTACCCTGGAGCCGTGGATCCGCCATCTCCGCGCGTACGCTGATTTTGAACGCCGAGAGTGTTTTTGAGAGAATCGATGACGTGGTGCTTTATTTTGACGAGGAGCTTTATGCCTCACGCGCCAATCAGGTTGACATAGAGGAATGTTCCCAGGGCTGCAGCGACATGATTTTGTCCTATCAGTATCTTACGCTGGAGGTTCTTAAAAGATTCCGGGCACGCAAGACTGACAGGGAGCCGGGATCGCTTGTCTTCCTTTTGAAGGAGGGACCCTCAGCCGCGGATGCGGTTCGCGCACCCTCGCTCAGAAACGGAGCCTATGCCATAGCATCCCCGGTGGTGGCGGCAGCAGCGACTGCTTTCATGGCCTTTGCTGAAAACATAGTAGCCATTTACGGAGACCTTGAGAACATCAACGTGATTATGGTACGCGGCGACAAGTCAATGGACATAGTGGCCAACGAGACATCCCTCGCAAAATGGACCGCCTATTACGTGGACGCGCTCGCACAACAAAAAGCAAAGGGCATGGCAAAAAAATCCCTCGCATGGATAAGACCGGGAACCAAATTCCAGAAACCAGGGTTCTCGCTTTTGGGGAGGAAGTAAGAAATTATAAGGCATTCCGCCTGGAACTGATAGATTCATCCCCGCCTTTTACTCACCCACGGAAAATTCGCTTATCTCGCCCATGGTCTGGATGGCGGAAATCAGGGTGGAAAAATCCATCTCCTGGGGGGTCTTCACCGAGTAGTGCAGGAAGAGCTTGTTCTCAGGAAATTTGTGGGTCATGTTCAGGTCGCAGATTATCAGGCCGAATTTTTCGATCGTGTCGCTGATTGATTTTATATCCGCGCTGTCGTCCTCAATCACTATGCGCATTGTCTTTTTGTGGATGGCAGGAAAAAACTTGGACTCGAATTTTTCAATCACAATCAGGACGGTCTCACATATTAGAAGCACCACGAAGGACTGCACGTAGAGACCCGCGCCTATGCACAATCCGATTGCGGAGCTTGTCCAGATGATTGCGGCCGATGTGAGTCCCTTGATGTTCATCCCCTGCCTGAGGATCGCGCCTCCTCCCAAAAATCCGATGCCGCTTACGACACCCGCGATGATTCTCGTGGGATCCCCCTGCACCGGCGAATGCTCCGGAATGTAGATTGAGAGAATTGAGAGGATTGTGGACGAGATGCAGATTAAAATCAGCGTGCGTATTCCTACGGCCTGGTTCCGGCTCTTTCTCTCCATGCCCAGAATGAATCCGCAGATGACGCTGAGCGCGAATTTTATGAGACAGTCCGTGATGAATGTCAGGTCAAAAATCAGCTTAGGGTCGTCCATAAATCATCCTCCTTGTGCGGCATGAAAATTCCGTCACTTTCCCACGCAGAAATTGCTGAATATGCTTTCAAGAATATCGTCCGGCGTAACCTCGCCTGTCACTTCACCTAGCGAGTCAAGCGAGTCCTCAAGGTCCTGAACCACGGCGTCTAATGCAAAATCACTTTCGGCGGCAAGAAGAGCATGGTTCACGCGCTCAAGGGCTTCCTCCACGGATTTTTTCTGTCTGTCCGAGCCAAGTCCCGTCTGGTTCCGGTTCTCCTCATCTGATTTCATCAGTATGGATTTTACGCTCTTGCAGAGATCTCCGATTCCGTTTCCCTTTTTCGCGGAGATTTCCACGGCGGCGGAAATGTGCATTTTCTCAAGCAGCTCCGGGGAGGGCAGGGGATTTTTTTTCTCCGAGTCGCATTTGTTCCAGACAAGAACCACGGGCATGTCCCTCGCGATGGAAAGAAAATCCTCGTCGTCCTTTTGAAGTCCAAGGGTCGCGTCCGAAAGATAAAGAATCAGATCCGCCTCTCCGCTTAAATCCTTGGTGCGTTCCACACCCTCAGCCTCAATCGCGTCGTCGGTGCGCCTCAGTCCCGCCGTGTCAAAAATCCTCGCGGGGATTCCGTCGAAGCTTGCCCATGACTCAAGGTAGTCCCTCGTAGTTCCCTCGATGTCGCTCACGATGGCTCGGTCCTCCTTCAAGAGTGCGTTGAAGAGGCTGGATTTTCCCGCGTTGGTTTTTCCGCAGAGAACCACACGAACTCCGTCCTGAAAGAGTTTCTCGCTTTTCCACGAGGCCACAAGGGACGCAAGCCTTTCCTTCGCCTGGATAAGATCCGCACGGTCAAAGGAATCCGCGATGGTCTCCTCGTCCTCCGGGTACTCAATCTCAACCTCGATCGCAGCGAGCGTGTCCACGATGAGTTTTTTTATGCCGCTGATTTCCTCAAACAAATTTCCAGCGAGTCTTCCCGCCGCATGTCCCCTTGATGTGTCGGTCTTGCTTTCGATGATTTCCCTTACTGCCTCGGCGCGTGTCAAATCTGTCTTTCCGTTGATGTATGATCGGAACGTGAACTCACCCTTTTCGGCGCATCGGAATCCGCTCCTTAAAAGCAGGCTCAGGATTGCCGTGACCACAGCCGTACCACCGTGGCAGAAAATCTCCACCATGTCCTCGCCCGTGAAAGATTTCGGAGCGCGGTAGACTCCCAGCATGACCTCATCGACCCGGCTCTCTCCGTCAAGAATCCATCCGTAGACGAGGGTGTTGCCCGCCGCCCCAGTGAGTGACTTGGGACGTGAAAAAATCTCCGCGACAAGATTGATGCAGCCCTTTCCGCTCGTCCTCACGATTCCGATCGCTCCCGGCGCGAGTGGGGTTGCTATTGCGGCGATGGGTTCTTCGGGGATGTAGCCTAGGTTCGTCATCGGTTTCCGCCGCTTATTTTTCTGCGTCCTGAGTCGAGTATGTCCATCAGAAGGTCCTCGGATGAATTCGGCTCGGGGTAGAGGATTGTGTCCAGCACGCTCATCATGTCGCTCTTGCTCTCCGTCTCAAGTGCGGTCTTGTTGCGGTACGAGTTGTTCTCCTGAATCAGCTCCGGCCTTGAGCTGAACGCGGGCAGCCTTGACTGCTTGTCCGACTCCACATCCCTCCACGGAGATTTTGCGCCTGGTGCCGGATCCGGGCTCACGTCGTCGTAGTTTCCGCCAGAGTTGTTCCAGTACATGTATCCTCGGTTAAGGGCATCCCTCACGCCGAAGACCTCACGCCTCACGTAATCCTTGTCGTAGAATTTCTCGTCGTAGCTCACGCTCATGTAGAACGCCTGCACCCAGGGACGCACGATGATCTTGTTTCTTCCGATTATGCTGTTCCTGTATGTTCCGTAAAAATAAATCCTGTAGGGACGCTCCACCGAGGGGCTCACGTCCATGAAGAACTGCTCGAAGTGCGAGGGATAGAACATGGGGCAGATTACGTCAACGTATTGCGAGAGCATCTCCACGTCCTGACCGGTGCTTGTTCCCGACCTGTGCCATCCGTTGAGTCCGTAGATGTCGATTCCGATCGGAGCCTTGATGTTCTTTCTCGCGTATGCAAGGAACGACATGAGCGCGCTCTCCTTGTCCATGCCCTCGTCCTTCCATCTGAAGACCGCGTCCCCCATGTTGATTCCGTCGGTGGGGAAGCGTATGTAGTCGAACTGAACCTCGTCAAAGCCGCGCTCAACAAGCTCGTTCGCGACCTCCACGTTGTACTGCCAGACTTCCTCGCTGTAGGGATCCACCCAGTACTCGGGATAATATGTGGCTCCCGACGCTGTGTAGGACCTGATTCCGAGCCATCTCTTTCCGGTGGTGTTGTTCCAGATCGCGTACTGTCCCTCGTCATACTCCACTAGGTTCTTGTCCTTGAACACGACGATTCGCGCGATGAGGTATGTGTCGTCCTTCTTGAACTCCTCCACGAACTGCTCCACGTCAATCTTGTATGCGCTCACATATCCCTTTTCCTTAAGCAGCTCCGAGTTCGGCTCAAAGCGCAGAAGTCCCGAGTCATCCTTCATGTCCACTACGACGGCGTTGAGCTTGTTTTTCTTCAATATGTTCCTGTATTTCTCAATTCCCGCCATCTGCCTTACCTGATAGGCCGAGATGTAGAGCGCCTTTCTGTCCATCGTGGTCTTCGCGTATGGTGACGTGCACTCGTCCGGGGTAAGAAGCCAAAGCTCGTCAAGGATAAGTGGCTCCTGGAGTCCGCTCTGCCTTGGAGGAACTGATACCGCGTTGAGAAGTCCGGGGGCCGCGAACATGAGTTTTTTCCAGATTGGGTAACGCTCGTTCAATGCGGCGATCTTTCCGCTTGAGACCTTGAAAGAGCTCACCTCACCGAGGGTCGTGAAATAAAGCGTGTCCGAAATCTTGCAGAGGCTGTCATACGTGGTGATTCCGCCCTCTCCCTTGTAAATCTGCTCGGCCTTTTTTTCCGCCCAGTTGTATTTGTATAGGTTGGGAAGGAAGGTCTGCGCGCAGTAAATCTCCACGTGCTCGCTTCCGTCGGCTGATTTCTCAAGCACGGGCATTATGTCGGACACCTCGTCGGGGTTGTAGATTCCGGGTGTGGAGCCGAATCCTCTTCTTGCCTCGACCCACGCCGGGCTTTTCCTGTCCGGGTAGATGTATGCGAATCCGTAGACCGGGTGCGACATGAAGACAACGAGCTCCTTCTTGCCAGTGTCCTTGCCCTTCTCATAGATTGGCATGTGTGCGACCGCGACGCTTTTTACTCCCGCCGTCCTCATGCTTGTGGAGCCGAGAGAGAACCAGCTTCCCCCTCCGTTCTTCGAAAGATACACCGCGTCCTTTGTAGCAGTCACCAGTATGTTCTGGTCGGTGGGATCCGCGGCGAGACCCTTGAGCAGGGGTGCCTTTTTCGTGAGCTTTTTCTTCCCGCCCTCGAAGTCCTTCATGGTCAGCATGGGAAGTCCCTTGTTGCATTCGGTGAAGGTCACAAGGTCAGTCGTGGAGAGTATGCCCTTGGAGCTTATGAAATACCATTTGGTGATTTTTTTTCCTGCCTTGTCCTTGGCCTCCGTCCTGAGCATCTTGGAGACCGATCCCTCTGTCCACAGCTCGTCTATGCCGCCCTTTGAGGTGAGCCGGTAAAGTCCTGACTCAGTGGCGACCAAAAAAGGCTCGTTGGATGAGTCCGCTTTCTCCGGAATCTGCTCCGGGAGCCTGTAGAGAGGCTTGGTCTGGGCGAAGGTGAATGAAACTGAAAGAATTAAAGCTAGGTTTAGGATAAATTTACGCATATAGTGAGTATCGGCATGAGGATTTAGAGTGTTTAGGCTCATTTTCTTCCATAATATATGGCGATGCGGAAAATATCTGTTTACAAATCAAGAATTTGCCGATATAATCAGAATGGGGTCGTTGTGGCTTGTGGAAATGTGAAAAAAAACTCAAAAAACTCAAAAAAACTACCCATTTGGGTGGTGAAAATGATTTGACTGTATTATAATATTATGATGAGACATTGTGGAAAGTGATTCTTGATTTTAAAACGTGGCGGAGTATGTTTAGTCGGAGAAAGAAATGCATCCTGGCGATGCTGATGGCCGTAAGTTCCAATTTACTCTTTTCCTATGAGTTGACCTTCAGGTTGACTCCGGGGGTCATGCTGCCTTTCCTTTCGAAGGGGCAGAACTTTGCTCCCGTGGGATTCAACGGCTTTTTCTCCACAGGGGTGAACGTCAGGCCCCATCTCAACGTCGGACTTGATTTCGGCTTTTTCATTCTTCCAAAGGATAATTCGGACCAGCTTCCGGAGGGTGCGGCAAAAAATGTGTCCGTGGTTCCGGTCGGAGCTCATGTTGAGGGTGTGTGGTACCCGATGTCGCGCATGGAGATGAACGCGGGACTTTCCCTCGGCGTAGGCATGGCCATGAACGGCAGGCTCACGGACTACTCTCCCTGGGCAAGGGGCTATATCGGCGGTGCGTTCAGAATCAATCCGGCGTGGTCTCTGGGACTTGAGGCATCTGTGTTCACGTATCAGGCGTACAACGTCTTCGGTCAGCCGGGAATTGCGGGGCCGTCTCTTTCCGCGTCGGTTCAGTTCAAGCTGGACACCGAGAAGCTCACCGGAAAAGTCAACGCCTCCATAACGCAGGATGAGAGTGTATTCCCGCTCATGTCGAAGCTCTACAAGGAGAATCCTTTCGGAACAATATATATAGAAAACAACGAGTCGGCGGAGATCCACAACGTGAAGGTTTACTTCCGCACGGAGAATTTTACCGCGTCGGATCTTTTCTGCGGCGAGGTCGGTCTTATTCCCAAGCGCGGTACGGCGGAGATTCCTCTTGTGGCCGATTTCAACGAGCGCATAATGATGTTCACCGAGTCCGGGGACATTCCGGGTGAGATCGTGGTGGAATACGAGCTTCTGAGCCAGAAGAGAACCGCAGTTGAGTCCGTGGTCGTCTCTGTCTACAACAGAAACCAGGTCAGGTGGATGGATGCCAACGTGCTCGCGGCTTACATCTCCTCGTCAGCACAGGAAGTCCTGGAGCTCTCAAAATATCTCGTGGGAATCGGACGCAACGAACTCCGCTCCGGTCTGAACCGCAACCTGCAGTTCGCCATGTATCTTTTCGAGGGAATTAGGCTCCTTGGAATAGAGTGCAAGCCTGACAACGCCACACCGTATTCGACGAGCCACGTGGACTATGACGTTTTGGACTATATCCAGTATCCGTACCAGACCCTACTCTACAAGACCGGTGACGTGGATGACTGCGGAATCCTTTTCATGAACATGCTTGCCGCCGCCGGTATTGACACCGGATTCATTCCGCTTGACGAGGACTTCATCGTTATGATTGACCTGAAGATGGATGAGTCGAAGATTTCCACCGCATTTGACGGCTCTGACCGCATTATAGTTATGGACGGACAGGTGATGATTCCTGTCTCCATGTCCACCCTGAGGGAGGGATTCGTAAACAGCTGGTACAACGCCGTTACGGAGATCATGGAAGCCGCAGACAGCGAAGCCGACGTGACCTACTATTCTCTGACTGATGCCTGGACCTCCTATTCTCCCGCGACTGTCTCAAGCGGAAGTGCCGCCGCCGGTGAGAAGCCCCTTGAGGCTCCGCTCGTCGCTTCCGTGGAAACTGACATGTCAAGGTACATCACGACCGAGTTCGGACCACAGATTGCGGCCGTGCAGACTCAGCTCGCGACCAACGGAATCTCCGTGGATCTTCTGAACAAGCTCGCCCTTCTTTATGTCCGCGCCGGAATGTACTCAAGCGCAATCCCGGTTTACGAGAGATCCGCTGCCATGGGATCCGTTAGCGCCATGAACAATCTTGGAAACATCGCCACGGTGCAGCGACGCTTTGAGGACGCGAAGCTTTGGTATGAGCGTGCCCTGCAACTGGAGCCGAACAACAAGACCGCGCTCAAGGGACTTAACCGTGTCCTTGGACAACTGGAGGAGTAGGAGGAAGATATGAAACGTTCTGTGAAGAAATGCATCTCAATCATAATGTGTATCTTTCTCGTGGCTCTTTCGGCATGGAGCAAAAACACGGGCCGTGCATCCGCAAAGTTTTCGGCCATACCGGATGTGCCTTCAAATGGTATGTACTGGTCGGAGCCTGCCATGCTCGCCTCTCATGTCACAACTAATAACGCGAATGTGCTGGAACTCACAAAATATCTTTTGGGAATCGGAAGGTACAATCTGCGGGCTGGACTGAACCGCAACCTGCAGTTCGCCATGTATCTTTTTGAGGGGCTCAGGCTTTCGGACATTAAATGCAGACCGGATGCCTCATCTCCGTATTCTTCGAGCCACCTTGATTCCGAACTTATGGACTCGGTGCAGTTTCCCGAGCAGACGCTTAGGACTGGAGCGGGGGATGTTGACGAGATCGGAGTCCTCTTTATGTCCATGCTTGCGTCATCTGGGCTTCCCGTCGGATTCGTGCCGCTTTCAGATGATTTCATCGTGATGTTTGACCTGCGTCTTGCGGAGTCCGAGATTCCTGTCATGTTCAATGATTGTGACCACGTGATTGTGATGAAGGGCAGAACCCTGATTCCGCTTTCCATGTCCAGTCTTGACAAGGGATTCATCAGCAGCTGGTACGGTGCGCTGAAGAAACTGAATGGCTCCGGCTACGAGTGCTTCATGATTGATGACGCTTGGTATGACTATCCGCCCCATGACGGAATATTCCGCTATGATGCGGAGTGTTCCCGCAGACCCAATGAAGAGTCAGTTGTTGCGGCGGTTGAGTCGGATATGTCTGAGTATATCGCTGTGGAATTTATTCCAAAAATCAATGCGGCGAAAAAAAAGCTTGCGGCAAACAGAAATGACGTGGGACTTTTGAATCAGCTCGCTCTTATTTATTCTCGTGTGGGAATGTATGCGGATGCTATTCCCGTGTACGAGCAGGCCGCGGCCATGGGTTCCGTGAGTGCGATGAACAATCTGGGGAACATTGCCATGCTGCAGAAGCGGTTTGGGGATGCCAGAATTTGGTATGAACGTGTTCTTAACGTGGAGCCGGACAATCGGACTGCTCTCAGCGGATTGGAGCATGCTTCGGTGAGGCTGGAGGAGTAGGGTATGAAGCGATCGTCTAAGAAATCCAGGAACCTGGAGAAGAAAGCAAGAAAGTCTCGCTCAAAGAAAATGCTCGCCACCGGAATGATGGTCTGCCTCGGAACACTCCCTGTATGGAGCGATGACGAGGTGCTTCTGACCCTTTTCCCGAATGCGTCCAAGGCGTTCGGCTCAACCACCGGCGTACAGTATGATTTCGGCGTGGGTGCCAAGCTGACCTACCGCATGGGAAACAACCTGGACTTCTTCGTCGAGGGTGACTATAAGAATCTCACGCTGCCCAACGTCTCTTCCGCGACGCTTCTTAACGGAGGTGTCGGTGCGGGATATCATCTTCCGATCAACGACCGCTGGGGACTGAACATGAGCGCGCAGGTCGGAGGATACCGTGCGTCAAAATCAGGCGGCGTGCTTACGGGGCTTTCGGGCGGAATCAACATCTCGCTCACATACAGAATCAACCCAACGGTGTCCGTCGAGGCTGGAGCGGCCGCGAATCATTATGTGGCCAAGCCGGATCCCCTTATGACCGACGCTGGTGTTTCAACTGGACTTACAATCAACCTGACTCAGGCTTTTACGAACACCACCAACATCAAGATGGAGACCAAGGAAGTGCTCCCTGTTTTCCCGGTGCTCTACTCGTGGTACAAGGACAACGCCTTCGCGAGCGTGGGAATCACCAACGAGGAGGACTCTGCCATTGACAACGTGAAGGTGAGTTTCTATCAGCCCCAGTACATGAGCCAGCCGAATCTCTGTGCTACCAGGGAAAAACTCGGCAAGGGTGAAAGCTTCGACGCTGAGCTTACGGCATTCTTCAACGAGCGCATGCTTGATCTTACGGAAAAGACCAACACCGAGGCTTCCGTAATCATCGAGTACACATATCTTGGTCAGAAGAAGAAAAAGACGATTGCGATGGTGGTTCCTGTTTACGGACGAAACTCAATGAGCTGGGACGATGACAGGCGCGCCTCCGTTTTCGTCTCATCCAAGGATCCCGCCGCACTCTGGTTCTCAAAGTACATCACTTCGATCGTGCGTGACAACGTGCGCATGGGAATCTCCCCGAACATCCAGTACGCCATGGGAATCTTCGAGACGCTTGACCAGTTCGGAATCAACTACGTCATTGACCCCTCATCGGCCTACTCTGACAACGTAGGATCCACGTCAATCGACTTCCTCCAGTTCCCGTACCAGACGCTGACTTACCGTGGTGGTGACTGCGACGACCTTTCCATTTTGACCTGCTCGCTTTTTGAGGCGGTGGGAATCAAGACCGCGTTCATCACGATTCCGGGACATATTTTCATTGCCTTTGACTCCGGCATGACCATGAAGGAAGCCGCACAGTCGCTCATGAACAGCAACAACTTGATCAATCACGACGGGGAGGCATGGGTTCCGCTTGAGATCACGCTTACCGACGAGGGATTCAGCCGTGCGTGGCGCGTGGGTGCGAGGGAATGGAACCAGGCTTACAAGGACGGTACCGCCGCTTTCTATGCGATGGAGGATTCCTGGAAGATTTATGAGCCTGTCAGCGTTCCGGGTGCGAGCGCGAATTTCACCATGCCCGAAAAGGAAATCGTGTCGCGTCTTTTCCAGCACAGCATGGACCAGTGGATTGCCCGCGAGATCTCTCCCGTGGTCGCCCAGTACAACGCGCGTCTTGCCGCACATGACACGGTGGAGCTCCGCAACGAGCTTGGAATCCTGTACGGTCAGTACGGTCTTTTCGTGGAGGCGGATGACCAGTTCAAGAGGGCACGCCGCAAGGGCTATCTGCCGTCGCTTCTGAACACGGCCAACGTCTATTTCGCGAGACAGCAATATACAATTGCGCTTGAGTGGTACAGGAAGGTTCTTGAGCAGGATCCGAACAACGAGCTTGCGGTCCTGGGAATCTCAAGGTGCTATTATGAGCTTGAGAATTACGACGAGTGTGATGCCGCCTATGACATTGTGAGACAGAGCAATCCCGCACTTGCCGCCGAGTATACTTATCTGGGTGCGTTCGAGCAGACCAAGGGACGAAGCTTCTCCCTCGCCGACCGCATTGCCATGACGAAGTGGGACACAGGAAATATCTCAAGCGGAATTACGAACGACGGTGATGACAGCGACTTCGACGATAATGACGACGGATTTGACAGCAGCGACTCAAGCGGATTTTCGATCGCTGATTTGAACACATCGGTTCCGGGCTCGTCCCTCGGCGAGAATGCTGATTCCCTTTTGGAGCAGCTTGCCGACATGAACGATCCCACGGTGATGCTCCGTCCTGATGCCGTAATCCGTGAGGAAGACAAGACGGCGGTTCTTCCCCCGAATCCCTATGCCGCGATGGATGATTATGAGAATCTCGTGGAGGAGCTTCCCGGCCTGATTGCGCAGCTGAGACTCCCGGAGATGTCCTTCGACAGCACAGAGCCTGTAATCGCGAGCGACTATGACTTGATCGCACGGAGCAGCACGACCAAAGACACTCCGACCCTGGAAGAGAGACGCTATGTTCCCACGAAGAAAAGCGATCCGTCAAAGGATTTGTCATCGCTCGTAACAAGGTCAAAGCCGACTTCTACAGGCAGCAAGAGCTCCAGCACACCGGCCGCCTCAACCCAGCCCACAGTGGCAGAATCACCTGCCGTGAGCACACCGACCGTGAATACACCGACAGTCGCGGTAAGCGAGCCAAGCGTGGCGGAATCTCCTGCCGTAAATACACCGACAGTCGCGGTAGCCCAGCCCACCAGCGTGGAGACACCTGTGGTAAGCACACCGACAGTCGCAATAAGCCAGCCCACCGTTGCTGAGATGCCCGTGGTAAGCGCACCGACAGTTGAGATAGCGCAGTCCCCGACCGTCACAGAAATGCCTGCCGTAAGTACGCCGACCGTCGCAGTCACTCAGCCCAGCGTGGAAACACATGAAGTAAGCGCACCGAGAATTGAGATAGCGCAGCTCCCGACGGACACAACCGTAGCTGGCACTCCGAGAATTGAGGAAGCCCAGCCCAGACAGGAAACAGCGCCCGTGAGCACACCCGCGGTAAACACACCGACAGTTGAAATAGCCCAGCCCACCAGCGTGGAAACACCTGTAGTAAGCGCACCGAGAATTGAGATAGCGCAGCTCCCGACGGACACAACCGTAGCTGGCACACCGAGAATTGAAGAGGCTCAGCCCAGACAGGAAACAACAACCGTAAGCACACCCGCGGTAAACACACCGACAGTTGAAATAGCCCAGCCCACCGTGGAGACACCTGTAGTAAGCGCTCCGAAAATTGAGATAGCGCAGCTCCCCACGGACACAAACGTAACGGCCGCACCGAAGATTGTGGAGGCTCAGCCCAAGGATGAGTCCAGCGAGGACTCCGCACCGGAAGAGCAGAACGCACAGCCCACGGAGGAAACACACGAGCCCGCCGCTCCGACGATTGAAGTCTCACAGCCTACAGATGAAGCACAGCCTGTAAGCTCAAGCCCGGTTTCCGTTGCACAGCCGATTGTGGAGACCCCGGATTCCAGCACACCGAGAATTGCACAGACCGGCACTGAGATCCGCGACGCAAGCACACCCATTATCGCACCCGCGACCACACCGACATACACGCAGCCTACACAGACCGTGGCAACCACAACCCAGCAGCCCGCGACAGTGGCCACACCGACATATACACAACCGACACAGACATTGGCAACCACGCAGCAGCCCGCGACTGTGACCACAACCACATATACACAACCGACTCAGACTGCGGCGACCACGACCCAGCAGCCCACAACTGTAGCAACACCGACATACACGCAGCCTACACAGACCGCAGCGACAACAACCCTGCGCCCCGACCCGGTAAGCACATACACCCAGCCTACACAGACGGTGGCAACCACACAGCAGCCCGCGACTGCAACCACAGTGACATATACGCAGCCAACACCGACCGTGGCGACTACAATCCAGCAGCCCACGCCAGCAACCACATACACTCAGCCGGCTTCGACGGTAGCAACGACCCAGCAGCCCGCAACTACGGCTACAACCACATATACACAACCGACACAGACAGTAGCAACCACGCAGCAGCCCGCGACCGTAGCAACACCGACATACACACAGCCGGCACCGACAGTGGCGACCACACAGCAGCCCGCACCCGCTACCACAACAACATATACTCAGCCGACTCAAACCGTGGCAACGACTCAGCAGCCCACGACTGTAGCAACACCGACATACACCCAGCCGGCACCGACAGTGGCAACGACACAGCAGCCCACGACAGTGGCCACACCGACATATACCCAGCCTACTCAAACCGTGGCAACGACTCAGCAGCCCACGACTGTAGCAACACCGACATACGCCCAGCCGACACAGACCGTGGCGACCACAACCCAGCAGCCCGCACCATCGGCCACAACCACGTACGCACAACCGACACAGACCGCAGCGACAACAACCTTGCGACCCGACCCGGTAAGCACATACACTCAGCCAACACAGACGGTGGCAACGACACAGCAGCCCGCACCCGCGACCACAACCACATATACTCAGCCGGCATCGACAGTGGCGACAACCCAGCAGCCCGCACCAGCGAGCACAACCACATACGCACAACCGTCACCGACAGTGGCAACGACAACCCAGCAGCCGGCACCAACGGCTACAACCACATATACTCAGCCAACACAGACAGTGACGACCACAACACAGCAGCCCGCACCTGCAACCACAACCACATATACGCAGCCGACACAGACCGTGGCGACAACCACACAGCAGCCCGCAACAGGAGCAACACCGACATACACCCAGCCCACGACTACACGGCCTGTTGTGAGCAGCACATGGGATGATGAGGAAGAGGACGACATCTTCAGCGACCTGATTGATGAAGTTGTGGCCGACACCAGCAAAAAGACCGAAAAGCCGGAGGAGCTGAAATCCCGCGCCGTGCCGAAGTTTGACACGCCCGAGGTTGTGATTGAAAGTACCGATGACTTCCTTGCCGAGCTTGGCCTTGACGAGGAAGAGGTGTTCGCCGCCCTCCTGGACGATGACACTGACGATTTTGCCGACACACCCATCGGCTCCCTGCTTACCGAAGACAAGGGCAAAAAGGACATCGCATCATTCGGACCCGCCCTGGGACCTGCCTTGAACGCTGGCGAGGAAAATGATGAGGATGACGTGTACGGCGAGGAGCTTGCCTACCTGAACGCACTTCCCACGGTGGAAAGGGACGTGCCTCGTTTCACCGACTCTCCCTCGTCCGAATGGGTGCCTGAGGAAGTCTACACCGCGAAAATCATTCCGGGAATGAAGACCTACGAAGAGGAGATGAAAAGCTACGGCAAGGACAAGTCCTATCTTTATGAGGACAACCTCGGCCTTCTTTCCGACGACACGGAAGAGTCCATAGCGATGGAAATCGAGATGGAGAAAAAAGCGGAGCAGGACCGCATAGATGCCCAATATGCACTGGAAAATTGGAACAAAATGGAATATAATGATGATGATCCCACCAGCCCGCTGTTCTCCTATCTTTCTGCGGACACACTGGAGGAGATTCAGCACGTGAGCATAGTGGACAAAATCCGCGAGCAGGGAAAGAGATCCATTGAGGAAAGGGCGGCTGAGAAAGCGAAAAAGAAGAGCCTGCTTGCCAAGGGTGAGGACAAGAGACAGAAACTTGCCGCGAGCAGCGTGAAAAAAGCGGAGCCCGAAGTGATTGAGGAGCCGCAGATTGAGGAAGCTGTGGAGCCGATCGCACAGGTTCAGGAAAGCGTAAGAAATGACAATATAATAGAAGAAAAAACACCGGTTTCAGATGTGGACACAGCCGAGGAAAAGAAGGGTCGCGGAATGTGGCCCTATGTGGCTGGCGGAACCGGACTGTTCGGACTGTTCATCTTCTTCCTGATTGTGTTCTGGAAGAGGGATGACGACGACGATGAAGACGAGAACAAGGACTCTTTGGACAAAAAGGGGGTAACGGTATGATAAGGAAATTTGGCGTATTTTTGGCAGCGCTCGCACTGATTGCGGGATTCGGACTCACAGGCTGCGACTCATGGATGAGCGGCGATCACTTTTTTGACACGATCGCGGATGAGGTAAAATATGCGAACGCGGAGGTCATTCCCGTCTATGTGCGTTACCCGACATCTACCTGGGGAAGCACAAGCCCCAACGGAAGGTCAAGCCAAAAGGTGGACATTCCCTTCACCGTAACCGCCGTGGATAACAACGAATACGGATTTTATAAATGGGCGGCCTTCTCAACGACTAACTACAGAACCTCATACGGAAGATATAACGTTCAGTTGGTGGACAGTGAGGAAGCTTTTGATACCGAGTATGCGGACGAGATGCTGGGTGAGGATGAGGTCGTTTTTGAAGATCCATACAGCCCTTCTACAACCGTGCGCGTTCTTAGCGAAAGAGACGACGTTTTCATCATGCCGGTTTGTGTAAAGAGACCCGTCCTGCAGGACTCCCTGCCTGCCCAGAATCAGACTGGAGCCACAAAGAACACTACCATCCAGTTGATTTTCTCCAATGCCATGAATCCTAACTTCCTGCTGGTGAAGTCTGACGGCACTGCCATTCCAGATGGCTACACAGGAGATAAATTCCTTAACACCAACTATGTGCACGTTGAGCAGATTATGGCCAGCGGTGAGCATCCCTTTTATGCCGACATTACAACAAGATTAAGAAAGTCAGACAACAGTTCGTATACAACTACCAATGGTACTGACAGTGCCGGTAACGCTATAATACGCCTGCCTGCCGAGCTTAACACGAGTGGAAAAACCCTTACAATAAAACTTCCAAGTTCCACCGCTTATTGGCCAAACGGAACCATACTTGTGACAATAGACCAGGATGTTCAGGACAAGCTTGGCTATACTATGCCGGATGACAATGAGCTTGTGTTTGGTGCCGGAAATGATGAGGATACCATAAAACCCGTTATAATGGGACTTGAGGTTGGAACAACATCTCTCAGCAATAACGCCGGCGATAATTATCCGCGTGTAGGAAAAAATTTCAATGTCCGCGCTTATATTGCTGATCAAACAAAGAGCGGTGAGACTGCATCCGAAGGAAATGTCAACCTGGTAAAGTTTGACTTGCGGAGGTATACTTATGAGGTATATCGTACACTCCCGTCTCCGGTTTCAGGGATTAGTCCATCAAATGGATATTATTCGCCTGTATATTTGAACCCAGATTCAAATAATTATTCTCCGGCCGTCAACTTTACCGACATGCCCGGTGTTTATCCTAAGGCCGTTGCAAGCTCATCTTTGGGAACTGTATTCCAAATACAGCCACAAATAGCGCCAGGGCCAGGGTATGACAGTGGCTGTGGAGGTCTGTATAAACTGACTGCTTATGGAGTGGACAATGTAGGAAATCAGGGAGACCCCGACGATCTGAAGCTTAGCAAGGATGGTAACGATGCCGGCTACAAGTACATTATGTTCATCAGGGATATAGATGCTCCAGTTGCCGCGACCTGTGCGGGAAAAATTTCATCCGCGAACCTTACCTACGCGCCTTATGGCTGGTACGGCTCGAACGGCCTTGGACACATACAGCTCAAGGAAGTTTCCGCAGGGGCAATTAAGGATGCTGGTGTGCCAGATGTTCATCAAGATACGGATCCAGATCTGCGGTATTACTCTGATACGGTCTGGTGGGCGTTCTTTGCGGGAAGTTCCACTGCAGCTGATACATGGGCCACTGATATGCAGCAGCCTGAAAACGCATGGGACAGCAGCAAATGGACGGAAGTCTCATCTACATCAACGCCGCTTTCAACCCTGCTCGGACATGATCTCGACACAAGCACGATCACAGAAGGCGATGTCACAATCTACGCGGTGTTCAAGGATGACGTGGGCAACGTCTCAAGCAAGGCGGCGGTGAACGCGATTAAGTACGACGGCACGGCTCCTCAGGTGGGTACGCTCAGCTGGATTACCGCCTCCGACGTTCCCGTGGGATTCACCGGATACGCAAAGATAGGAAATCACACGCTCGCAATTCCGTTCACGGAGTCGCTCTCTGGAATCAAAAAGATTTCCGTAGAGGTAGTGCCTCCTGGTGGTGGAGCTGCATACAAGCAGGCTTTCAGTGCCGCGGACTTTAGCATAAGACGAAAGTATTCCGCAACTTCCAACACATATATCGATTGTGGTTTCACTAGATCTCCGGCAACTCCAGCGGCTGGAGCAGCACAGAATCTGGTTCTTGGAGGAGCCACCGATGTTTTGGATTATTCCTTGAAGTCGGACACATCGTATACATACTTGAACGCAATCTACCTGGACAACCTCAAGATTGCCGCGAGTGACTCAGACCTTGTGGAAGGAAACTACACAATCAAAGTGAAGCTCTATGACGCTGCCCTGAACGAGTCTGCGGAAAAGACCATAACAATCTGCGTTGACAATGCGGCTCCGGTCATTCAGAAGCTCCTTGTGAAAGACGCAAAACAGTATGCCGAGAAGGCCTCTGAACCCGATGATGATGACACCTACAAGTACTTCCTCCCCTCATCCGCGTATGACTCAAGCATCTCCGGATATAAGGCCACGCTTGAGGTCACGGTTCAGGAGGCGGCGGGTCTGCTTGAGCTCAGCCTGGGTAGCGACGCATATCTTACATCCACATCCACAGTCTCATTGAAAAACGCGGCGACAAACGCGGCCATCACAGCACCGTATACCGTGAACACCACCGACAACAAGATTTTGTTCACCGAAAAGGGCACGGCCATGTGTGCGACAGGAAACTTCATAGTAACAATCACCAATGTGAAGATACCAGGAACTTCCTCAGGCGTGGGAAGCAGGACGATTTCCGTAACAGCGAAGGACTATGCCTTGCGTTCTCCTGAGAACGCTTTCAGCACACTGAGCTTCGAGGGTGATTCGGCTACCTACAGCGCGGTCTTGGTGGACAACCCGAACAGCTCCCCCTCCGACGTAACAACCTTTACCGTAAAGGGTAGTCCTTACAATACTGACCCGGACGGATATGCGAACAATCCGACCCTGGCAAAGACGACTCTGGTTTTCCCCTCGTTCGGTGAGAGCGGCTTAAAGAAAATCAAGTTTACCGGACTGAAGGCGAACAAAAGCACTGTGGGCGGCACAAGGGTTTATCGCGGAACCTCAACAGCCGGTGCGGGTCTTGGTTATACATTGGAGGACGACGGCCCCAACAGCGGAACCACAATCGTGCTTGATTATCCGATTGTGTCATCAAGTGCCGTAACGCTGACGATCACGAACCTTGAGCTCACGAGCCTGACCCAGGGAAGCAACACACTTTCCGCAAAGTACGAGTACCTTGCGGGATGGGCGAGCGCGGTCAAAACCACGACCGTAATCTACGACACCGTGGCTCCTGTGGTCGGATCCTCAACTGAGTCGATGAAGTGGATTGTTAACTCTTCAAGTACTGGAACTGCGGGTATTACCGGCACCGCTACCGTTAACAATCAGTATCTGGTCATTCCGGTCACTGAGACGAATTCCGGCGTGCGAAAAATAAGGATCGAGGTGGAGAAGGAGAACGCGGAAGGAACCATGGCGGCGACTACAACCGCTTCCTGTGAAAACGTTTCATACGTGGGATACTCTTCTTCGACAGGTACATCAACGTCTGGTGCCTCAACTCTGAACACAAGTTACTGGAGTGTGGCCGACAACGAGATTACGATAGTGGATCCGGCTACCTATGGAAAAGCTGGGTGGTACTACATCAAAGGAATCACCATAAGCAGCGCAGCGGACGCGGCTCTGGAGGAAGGAAACTACACCCTCAAAGTGACCCTTTATGATTATGCCGGAAACGCGAGCGCCACAAAGACCATAGACATCAGCAACGACCACACCAAGCCTGTGGTGAAGGACGTTTGGTTTGACGGAGTTGAGAACACCGCCTTGAACGGAAGCGGCACATATAAGCATCCTCACCACCGCACTTATACGAACAGCAGTACCGGCAACATTCTATATGTAAAACTGGCCGAAAATGGCTCTGGAATTAAAAATATAAATCTCGACCATTACACTGGCTATGACCCTTATAGTGGTGCTGGTGGATGCCGTACTGTAATACCGACTGCAAGTACCAAGCTCTACAAGTCTACGGACAATGGAACGACTTACACCGAGGTTACAGGCATAAGCTATAGTGCAACATCAAGTGATAGGAGCATAACCATACCTCAGACACAGGCAATATCTGGAAGTGGCGATATCCTCCTGAAAATTACAGAACTTAAGATTACAGAAGGTAATGCTACCACGGATGATGAGTACAGAAACAAGATTGCAGCGGCACTTCGTGTTGATTTGACGGACTTCGCCACCAATGTCAATGAAGCTCCTGAAAATCCGGCTTCGGCTACTGTGGGCACCAACAATCCGTTTGCGGCTGTGGTAGAAGATAGTTCGTCACCTGGCTTCAAGACAGACTGTCGTGTTATGAGAGATAGCGGAAAACGCATTTCTGCCACAACAGGTACCCTTGTTGATGACGAAAATTCCATTGCAGCATACGATGGCTATACGAATACTTCCGTTGTGAATATTGAGTGTGCAATCAGCGAATTTGCTTGGAACTCTGATGTAACGTCTCCATCTGGTCTTAGAGTCATTAAGCTTGAGGGAGCGAGCTTTATTCCTGACACGGAACAAGACGGAAGTTCCGGCTCTTACATAAAGTGGAGAGAGTATGGTACCGCAGAATGGCATGCAAACTTCAACAGCATTCCAATCAGCGGCCAACGATCACAGTATTATTTGTCTTCGAAGGACTCCATAGAAAACTGTGGTTTCGGCTATGCCGAAGCTGATTTGGGATTCTATCTTGTAGGAAATGATACACTTGTCTTTAAGACACCTATGAACGTAAAGGATGACTATTGGTTCTACATCAATAACATAAAGCTTAACAGCACAACTTCAGATGGATCGAAGAGCGTTACGGTCAAACTTTTCGACACTGCAAACCAATATTCCACAAGCTGTGCTTCTGTCGGTACCGCTACGTTCAGCATCGTGTACTGCGGAACCGCGCCCACAATCACCGTGAATGACACTGCAAAATCTGACCCGGCGACAATCACCGCGGCGAACATACAGACGCTTGTTCCCAAAAACAACGGACTTCAGGCCTATGCGGAGGGAACTACAGTCTGGACTTTCTCGCATTCCAGCCAGGGCAACAGAAAAGGTTCCAACTCGACTCCTTCTGGAAACGGTGTGTATTTAGGCCGCTCCTACTGTCCCTATTTTGACCTGGACATCACGCCAAGCACCGCGGCAAACCTATTGTACTATAAATGGACAAACAGCGAAACCGTGCCTACATCATGGAACACAACCAACTCCTCCTACAAGGTGGATGTCAACTTCCCGACTTCGGGCGATGTATCAGCGGACAGTGTGACGGCAATGGACTGGTACCTTCATGTGGCGGACTATGCCGGAAATGTGACCACCAAAAAGATGAGCCAATGCCAGTGGATTAACGAGACTGTAGCTTCCGCTTGGCCCAAGAGAAAAGATGACACCGGAAAGAAGATGGAGAACGGAGTTTACTATCTTGAATCCGACGGCTTCTATGCCACCGACATACCCAGACTTACCGTAACTTTGCCTGCCGGAACAACCGGAGCCGTAAAGGTTTACATTCCCACAAGCTGGTTCGACAAGGTTTGTACCAACGGCGCGCCCATCTATGGTTATGCCATGGGAAATCATGAAAGATATGGTGAGGGACATGAAGATATTTCCAAGGCAAAACGAGATGCAACAGGCCCCTACCTTGAGATTCCTCAAAGCTACATTACGGAATCGACTGCACAATCTACGAATTACGCTGAGTTCTATTTCTACGTCTACGATGCCGTTGGACAGGATCTTACCGCTGTAGTAAAAGTGACTGTGGACAGTACTCCGCCGTATTTTGAAGTAAACCTTGTGCCTCAAGGTGGAACATCTTCTTCGAACAAGCACATGAAGTGGAGCCAAAAAACCGGTATTTTAACCATGAGCAGCTCCCCAACCACTCTTGATCCGGACAACCGAATTTGTGTGAAACATTCATACAACGACTCGAGTGCTCCCATTGCTACTTTCTTGGTTCAGGGGGGAACCGGCGATTCCAACTATCTAACGACTGGAATGACAAGTATTGGACTCTCGTCTAGCAATCCTTTTGTGCTCTATACCGACGCGGACTCACTTGCACTTACTTTCCTGACAAGAACAACGGCAGATTCAGCCTATCCAAATGAGGGAGATACCCTTAAGATTAAATACTCGATAAATGATGCTACGGCGACGGAAATCGACAATAGCTTTACTGCTTGGAGCTATGACCCGACTTATTTCTATGGAGAGAATGCTTCCATCTCAGTCACGAACACACCTCAAACTATAAAGTTCAGTGCCGTGGACAAGGGAGCAAACTCAAGCGACATTTACATCAAACTGGTCAAGGACACCGAGGGTCCGACAATCTCCGCTACCGACGTGCAGAAGGTAAATCAGATTACGGAAACTTCCGGCGGCACAAGTGAGGTAGTAAACTACTTTGGCTCACAGGCAACGGCTAAAATATCTATCAGCGATGAATATGCGGGTCTTTCAAGTGCAAACGGAGGATTCAGCACAGATAGTGTAAACCTCGTGAATGATCTCCCTGATCCGACATCAGACAAGTCTCTCGTGATAAGTGTTTCGGATAGGTTCGGCAATGCTTCAAATAGCTCAATGACGTATAACGGAAGCAACAAGTGGGTAATGGATGTAACTAGCCCTGGAACGCCAACTCTGTCTTATGATGCCAGTTATCCGTATCCTACTACAAATTCCATAAGCTCTGACTATAATAAATATAATTCAAATGGTTTGACTGTTACTAGTAGTGGCTCCTCATACACCATCAAATATGCTGGAGGAGTCAATACCATAACCATAAGTCCAAATCCAAATTCATCAGACAGCGATGTCATGGGATATTTGTTCAGGGATAGCACAACCGGATTAGCGACTTTCTATTCAGTGGCTGACGTTTCTCAAAGCATTACCATTCCTGTTACACCGACATCATCCACTATCACAAAGTATATTTATGCGGTGGACAAGGCCGGTAACCCAAGCTCAGACACCTCATATCTTACAGTAAGCTTGCAGAAAAACGATACAAGCCCAACCCTTAAATCAATCTCAGGTACAGGTCTTTATTCCAGCGGCGCCAACGGATGGTTCAAGAGCGGCGCAAACTTAACTCCAGTTGTAGCCACAGTGGCAAATCCTAATACGACTATTACTCCGAGCCAGGGTATTATTGGTTATGGACATGAGGATGGACAGTGGACTATAATGAACCCCTACAGCTCACCCATTACCGTTCCAGCTGATTATGATGGAAAACCATCTATCTGGCTTTGTTTCTATTCCGGTGAATGGTGCGAGGACTATTTCATCAAGGCTGAGGGCGGAACTGTATCTGCAACTACATCGAATACCGTAACAACATGGACTAAGGATGCAACGCCTCCAAGTAAACCAACTGTCTCATGCTCTGCAGAAAATGTGTATTGTAACAGTTCAACGAAGACCATTTACTACAAGTCAGGCGTAAATTCAATTACCATTACTCCAAGTTCTACAGACACAGGTGGAAGCGGTGTTAAGGGATATGCCCTTAGTCCAACAGGAACTCCGGCGACATCCATAACTGTTCCTGAATCAGGCTCTGCCATTCCTTCAAGTATCACAGTCTACGCATTCGACAACGTTGGCAACAGTAATTCTGAGACATTTACTCTTACAATGGATAGTGCCAAGCCAACTATTGAAAGGGCCGCTGGTGAAAATTCTCTTGATGGATGTATTCCTGTAGGAGGCAACCTCTTCTTCAAGGACGGCAACGCAAAACTCAAGATTAAAGTAACTGATACTGGTTCTGGACTTAAATCAGGAAGCAGCTACCTTACACTTGATGAAAATAGCGAAGTATGGATCAAACTGTCTGACTATGTTTCAACAAGTGGCGTCGTAACAATTCCGAATCCGTCAAACTCTAGTACTAAGGGAGTGTCCGACAATGTAGGAAATGCATACACCAGCGATAGTCCTTATCAGCTTACAGGTTTGGTCGTTAAAGAGGACTCAACGCCTCCAACTAGACCAACTAGCGTTTCAGATGCGGCTCCAACAGGCGGTGTATGTTTGGACACAAGTTCGGGAATAGTTGTATATTACAACGATACAACTACTGCAGTTACGCTGACCCTCGTAGGAGCAGATGACGGAACAAATGGTAGCGGTGTCACTGGTTATACAGTTGATGGTATATCAGATGTTGAGTCTACAGCAATAACTGTAACTATTCCTGTAAGCGGTTTTGCCGCCACACAATCCGTTTCCATCAAGTCAAAGGACGGTGTTGGAAATGAAAGTGAAGAGGCTCTGAGCGTTACACTCATAAAGGACGAGGGAAAGCCATCAGTCTCCATCACATCCATTACAGGTGGAAAGACTTACAGCGGCACTTCTGCTTTCTACTATAATAACTCAGGTTCCTACGCAATGGCGAAGCTTTCCATAAGCGACTCCGGCTCAGGACTTGCAAGCGGATCATGGCAGGACAACAAGGAAATACAAGTTTCTACCTATTATAATTCCACAAGCAACATCATTGAGATTGGGACTGACCCTATTGTTATTGTTGACAATGTCGGAAACACCCAATCATATCAGCTCAAATATAACGATAAAAACATTATCTTTGACGCGACAGGACCCGACGCTCCGACAGTCTCTGCAATAAGTGCCACAGGAGGTGCCTATCACCAGGATGGAAATACGGTTTACTTCAGCGTCAGCGGTTCTGCGACACAACTTGTAATCACTCCGGACTCAGCAGACAATCCGGGCGGATGCGGTGTAGCTGGATATTCGACAAGTTCCAGCGGAACTACCAGCAGTACGATTGCAATCAATGTTTCGTCAATTACAAGTTCAACTACCCAGACCATCTATGCCATAGACAATCTTGGAAACGCGTCAACCGCACTCACTCTGACACTTGTAAAGGATGAGACGAAACCGTCAGTCTCAATCAGCTCTGTAAGCGGAGGAAAGACATATACCAGCGGATCCACCATGTATTTCAAGGATGCAAGCGATACGGACAAGGTACAGGCTGTTCTTTCCATAACTGACTCTGGCTCAGGACTTAAGAGCACATCATGGCAAAACGGAAAGACACTTAATCTTTCTGACAGCGGTGTGCTTAACGGAAACGGGGAAATCGTCATTGAAAGTGGAAATGTCATTGATAATGTTGAAAATACTCAGGCATACGTCATTAATGGTTACACGTACAAGTTCGTAAAGGATGTGACCGCACCGGACGCACCGACAGGCTTCAAAGTGACCGCTCCGACTTCTGGTGTATGCGTAAAGGGAACAGCGACCGACGGATATTATCCGGCCACTGGAACTACGGTCTACTATAGCGGAACCCCCGAAAGCCTGACACTGGCTCTTACAGGAAGCTCGGATGCAGGATGCGGACTTGCAGGATATGCCCTGAACGACACCGACACTCCCGATACGACCGTTTCTGTGGATTTGACATCTTCACCAACGAGTGTTGCGGTCTATGCTTACGACAAGCTTGGAAACAAGAGCACGGCATTTACAATCACCCTCATAAAGGATGTCGCGGCTCCGACGTTTACTCAAAATGGCAATACCATAAATCCTGCTACGACAAAGGCTCTTTCACTAAGCTCTGGTGGATCCACTGGCTGGAAGGTGAACGTATTTGAGGCTGGAACGACAATCAGTATTCCGATCACGGAAACTGGATCCGGCCTGAAACGCTATGCCCTCATTCAAAGTTCTTCGTATGAGGCGAATCCTGCAACAGCCTCATGGGCCAATGCGACTGGCTCTCCCATTGAATTTGAGCTTCCAGAGGTTACGTCTCCAAAAACCAATCTCATATTGCTCCTTGAGGACAATGTTGGAAACGTCACTGTAGATGACGCGACTAATCACTATAAGAATGCCACTATTGAAAAGGACGGTGGCTGGTGGATGCAGTTAGGCAGTCTTTCGGACATCACGGCAACATATAGCGTTATCGAGTCAGGTGCAAAGATGGAGATAACGCTTTCCAACGTCGCTGTGCCTATAAAATCAATCGAGGCTACGGCTGCTGGTGCTACAGGCGGTGACGGAAAGGCAAAATTTGACTATAAGAAAGATGACGGAACAATTGATTATGCAGAAGTCTTAACTGCTACTGGCATAACAAACGGTGCAAAATATACAGATTCCACCGGCTATCTTCCTCACGCTGGAACCGTTAAATTTGTGTTAGCTGGCTCTGGCCTTACGGCACCTACGAGCATTAAGATAAACGGTACGGAACTGGCAGCGGCATCAATAAGTCCTGCCACAAGCCTCTCCGGCTTCATCCGCCACAACCTGCCCGCGATTGAGTCCCTTGTGGACAACTCTGGAAGGTCGGGAGTCATCCGCAGGTCTTATGGAACCGAGAGAGCCGTGGATCTTGCCACATACTTCAACGCCCTGAGCTCCGCGCCCGAGGAAAAGGCGGAGGACACAAAGATTGCATTTAATATAGGTAGAAATATGGAAAACGGAGGTATCGCGGAAAAGACGGAAAAAGTTGTAACCACGGCGGAAGAAGGTGGTTATATGGATGAGGCTTCCATTGCAGAGGAACTGCCGGTGCAGAATCACGCATGGCGGGCTCCGGACGGCTTCGTTTCGGAAGAGACTGAGGCGGCGGGAAATCAGCTTCTTGCCCAGAACGCGGTGGTTGAGTTCAGCTCCCCGAACAAGGTGCTTACCGCTACGGACGCTGCTCTGGAGGATGAGAGCGGGAAAAATTACGAAAAATGGCTTGCTTTGGCTCTTTCCCTGCTTTCTGTGTGCGCTTTGGGTCTTGTGGTTACGCTCGGACGTGGCCGCATGAAAAAAAATTCGTAAAATTTTTGCAAAAAATTTCCAAAAGTGGTGGTTTTTTGTAAAAAAATGATTATAATATTAAATAGGAAACTTGAGAAAGGCAAATGGGTTCAATCGGTCAGTCGGCCGAGCCATTGAGCGGTTTACTTCGGTTTCCAGGAGGTTTTTATGAAAAGAGGAATGGCTTTAGTTTTGGTAGCTTTGCTCTCAGCCTGTTTCGTGTTCGCAGAAGGCTCTTATGTAGTTAAGTCTGTGAAGGGTAAAGTACAGTATGAGGCGGCTCCTGGCAAAATGCAGGACGTTAAGGTTGGACAGACACTCTCATCTTCTACCGTGGTTGATACCGGCCTCAACTCCATTTTGGTTCTTACCATCGACGGCAAGGATCTCACAATCAAGGCAAAGCAGAAGGGTACAGTAGAGAAGGTCGCTGTCGGCGGCGGATCTGGTACTCTGAAAAAGGGTGGAACTGTTGCCGGAAATGCAAGCAGCTCAAGCAGCGGCAGCAAATCTGGTGTAAATACAGCTTCTTCACGTGCTTCCGAGGCTAAGGAAGACGTGGATTGGGACGAGGAGTAAGAGCGTCCTAACGTTTGGTCTGGCATCCTGCGGGACGGGGGATTTTCTTCTGTTTCGCAGGATTTTTTTTATTGTTAAGGTTTTAAAATGAAAAAAAATTCAAAATTAATCACTAACATATCCTTTCTTCTGCTCCCGATTCTGGTGGTGGGACTCTGCTCCCTGCTTGTTTTCACCAAGACGGACAGCAAGATAAACGATCTTTTTATGCGAGCCCTGCCCCCGCTTGAGGAAAGCGATCACGTGCTGCTCGTGAATATCGATGACAATCTTATAGATCAGACGGGTGTTTGGCCGCTCACGCGCAACATCTACGCTGACATGCTCATTACCATGAAGGAGCTGGGAGCCGAGGCTTTCATTTCCGATTTGAGCTTTGTTGATAACAGTCCTATGCAGGTGAACCAGGACTATCTGGACAATGACCTTCCGCGCTACGTTGACGAGGATTTTGACGAGCTGAACAGCAACCTCGATTACGCCATCAGCACGCTTTCTAATGCCGGGGAGGAAAATCCAGTCTCTCCCGAGGAGATTGAGGCCGAGGTCCTTGAGAGCAACGAGGACATAAAGAACCGTCTCAAGGTCTCCATCAGCTCGGCGAGCAAAAACTACGACATTGACCTTGCCCACGCCCTGAAATTCTTCGACAACTCATATCTCACGCTCTGGATGCAGTCCGGCTACGACATGACCAAGGTGGACATGGACTATCTGGAAAATCATCTGGCGCTCTCAAACGTGGTCTCAAACGGCGACACTGTTACCCCGGAGTATGATTCGGTGCAGCCCGCCATTGACCTTCTCATCAAGAACTCAGCCTCCGCAGGATTCGTGAACGCTGACCCGGACTCCGACGGATACCTCCGCCGACTGAACCTCGTGACCAAGTACCGCGGACGCTACTACGGACAGCTCGTTTTCGTCCCGATTCTCCATCACTACGGCGATCCACAGGTCATCGTGAGCAATTCTTCCATTATATTGAAGGGCGCGAAGATTGCCGAGGGCGTTACCAAGGACATCGTGATTCCCCGCGGCGAGGACGGAAAGGTAATCGTAAAGTTCCCGAAGAAAAAATACGTGGGCTACAACCAGATTTCCTCATGGAACATCTACAGAATCTACCTCCAGGAAAGGGGACTCGTGCGCAACCTCCGTGCCATGAAGGACAACGGATATTTCGACGCCGTGTGGGATCCCGCCGAGGAGTCTCCTGTTGACGTTTACGACGGAGTTGAGTACATCAGGAACGCCCTTTTCGAGGGTGAGAGTGAGGAAGTTGACTTTGAAATGTACATGTCCGAGCTTGAGAGGTTTTATGCGGTGGCCGAGGAGTTCATCGAGGGCTCTTATGAAAGGGAGCTCCTTGAGATGGCCGAGGGAGACTCTGACCTCATTGGCGACATCCTCCTCTATTTCAGGACCTGCAGCGAGCAGCTTGCCGACCTCAAGAAATCACGTGCGGAGACAGGGGCCGTGCTCAAGGACGCTCTGTGTGTCATCGGAACCACGGCATCCAGCACGACTGATTACGGACTCATCACCTATCAGGAGCAGTATCCGAACGTCGGTGTGCATGCGACCATGGCGAACCAGCTTTTGTGCGGGGAGTTCGTGGATGACGCTCCCTGGTACATGGGTGTCATAATCGCGCTCGTGCTCTGCTATCTGTACGTGTTCATCTGCTTCAAGATAAAGACCCCGGGACGCAAGCTTCTTCTTGGTCTCGTCATTTTGGCTCTTGCCATCGGCGGACTTCTCGCCACCTTCGTAATCACGAAGATTTATCTGGGCGCGGCTGTTCCGACCATCTCCACAGGAATCATTTTCGTGACCATGACGGCAATCAGCTTGATCAGCACATCAAGGGAAAAGAAGTTCATCCAGGAGAAATTCGGAGCCTACGTTGCCCCGGAGATTGTCGATCAGCTTGTGGCTCATCCTGAGAGCGCGAAAGTCGGTGGAGACAGCAAGCACATCACGGCACTTTTCAGCGACGTAAAGACCTTCTCAGGATTCACCGAGACCGTCAACAATGTCGCCACAAAGCAGGTCAGGGAGCATAACGAGGAAGTCCGAGCCGGAAAATGGCCGGGAGAGGAGCCCCTTTCCGATGACGAGGTGGCCATGAAGGGTGCGGCCAAGGGAGCTGAAAACCTGGTAGCCTATCTTAACGACTACCTTGGAGCCCTGAGCGACGCGATTATGAAGGAGCACGGAACCATCGACAAATACGTCGGTGACGAGATCGTTTCCTTCTTCGGTGCCCCGATTGACGACCCGAACCATGCATGGAACGCCTGTGTGGCGGGAATCCGTATGTTGCAGGCTGAGGCACAGTATAACCGCGAGCATGAGGCCGAGCTTCCGATCAACGTTAAGACAGGAAAACCCTTCCTCTTGAACTCTCGCGTCGGAATTAACACCGGAGACATGGTCGTCGGAAACATGGGTACGACCCGAAAGCTGAACTACACCGTCATGGGAAACAACGTGAACCTCGCGTCCCGTCTTGAGGGAACGAACAAGGCATACCAGTCATGGATTATGTGTTCCGAGAGCACTTGGAAGGAAGCCACGGCGACGAAGCATGACGACGAGCTGATCGGACGCCGCTTTGACTGTGTTCAGGTCGTCAACGTTGTACAGCCTGTCCCGATTTACAACATCCTCGGTCTCAGGAGCGAGCTTCCGCCCGCACAGATTGAGGCGGCCGAGATTTTCAACAAGGGAATCGAGTGGTACCTGAAGGGCAGCGAGACACCGGACTTGAAGAAGGACCCGGAGGATCTGAAGAAGGCCTACCAGTTCTTCAAGCAGGCACTTGACTGCTTCCCGGACGACCGCTCATCCGAGGTGTTCATGCAGAGATGTATGTTCTTCGTGCAGAACGGCCTCCCCGAAAGATGGGACGGTGTTTACACAATGACATCAAAGTAGTATAATCGACATTGAAATGTCGTTGAGTTTAGGAGCCCACGGACACGTGGGCTCTTAAATATAGCGTTTGTTACAGGAGGAGAATTTTATGACATCAGGACTGATTTTCAGCGTACTTTCCATCGTTCTCGGCGTGTTGGTGGCTGTGTTCACGGACATCAGCATCAAGATTATCGTGATTCTCCTCGGAGCCGCATCCGTCATAAAGGGCGTGGCCGATTTCTTCACGGTGCGCAGGCTGGTGGACGACTCGTTTTTCCGCCGCTCGGTCTCAGTGAAGTGTCTTCTTAGCATCATACTTGGAGCCGTGGCGGTCATTCTTCCCATGAATTTCTGGCATGCGGCAGAGAGCATAATCCACGTTCTTCTGATTGTCATAGGCATATATCTTGTCGCGTCCGCGCTTTTCGAGCTGATTGTCATCGTGAGCAAGCTTGACATGGCCGAGCTTCCTACGCGTCCATACCGCATTGAGGCTGTGGTCTCCCTCCTGATTGCGATCCTGCTTTTCGTAATCGCGTTCATCGGAATGACCAACATCGTGCGCATCATGGGCATTGTGCTTGCCCTCTGCGGCCTGATTTACGGACTCTACGCTTGGAGAAAACGCCCCATTGTCATAGAGCCCGACAGCGTGAAGGATGCCGGAATTGAGGACGACATAGACATTACCCCGGACGTAAGCCCCGAGGTGACCCCTGATGATGAGTCCAAAGAGGACTCTGCGGCAGACGAATCAAAGTAAAAATTATATTGAAGAGGTTTTCACATGGCTCATTGCATCGTGCCCGAGGCGGAAGAGATTCTGGACAAGGAATTCAAGGTACTGGACAAGGGATTTGTCCGCATGGTGGATTATTACGGAAGCGACCAGAGAATCGTGCAGTCCGCGAGGGTGTCCTATGGAGACGGAACCAAGTCCGTGAGCCAGGATGCCGCGCTGATTGACTATCTCCTTCGCCACCAGCATACGTCGCCCTTCGAGCAGGTGGTGTTTACATTCCATCTCAAGATGCCCATCTTCGTCGCCCGCCAGTGGGTACGTCACCGCATGGGCCGCATGAACGAGGTCTCGGGACGTTACTCGGTGATGAGGGATGAGTTCTATGTTCCCGAGGATTCCTGCATCGCCAAGCAGTCCAAGGACAACAAGCAGGGAAGGGAGAGCGAACCTTTGCCCGAGACGGAGGCTGAGGAATTCAGAAACGCGTTCGAGACCGGTCAGAAGCTTTCATACGAAGCCTACTCAAAGATGCTTGACAAGGGACTTGCGCGCGAAATTGCCAGGATCAACCTGCCGCTTTCTCTCTACACGGAGTTCTACTGGCAGATGGACCTGCATAATCTCTTCCATTTCTTGAAGCTGCGTCTTGACTCACACGCACAGTATGAGATCCGCGAGTATGCCAAGGTGATTCTGGAGATGGTGCGCAAGGTCTGCCCCATGGCAACGGCATCCTTCGAGAATGACATGGAAAGATCCGTCGCTTTCACCGGGGAGGAAATGGAGGCTCTGAGGGCCGTTCTCTCAGGAAAGGAGAATCCCCTGGACGGAAAGAAGCTCCAGAGGTTCGAGGAAAAAATCAAGAGCGGGGTACAGCTGTAGGAAGTTGAAAGTGGAGAGTGGAAAGTGGAAAGCTGGGGGACTCTAGTTTTCTTTGATGGCGATGTCATCCCAGAAAGTTGTGTCCTCCTGGCCGATTCTCCAGAACGCCACTTTGTCTATGCCCTTTTCGCTGTACATGCTGCACCTTGCCGTGAGTGATTGTGCGTCGTCGTAATATGCGGTCACATGCACGTTTGTGTCGAACTCAAAGTATGGTACGGAATCCGTGCGCTTGATTTCCGTCACGCCGTTCTCTCCCTTTATTCTCTCTATGCTCTTGAAAATCCACGAGGTGTCGAAGCCCTGATCCTCCCACGCGCGTCCGTAGAATGGAAGTCCCATCACGAGCTTTTCCCTCGGTATGTTCTCGTTGCAGAAATCGGCGACGTTGCGGCACCAGCTCATGCTTGCCACGGGGCCTGCCTTTCCTCCCGACCAGTGCTCGTCATACGCCATGATGATGATCCGGTCCACAAGAGGCGCGATCTTCGTGTATTCGTAGATTTCGTCCCTGAGAAGCCTTGTCCTTGCCGGAAGAGCCACGGAGAGCATTTTCCCCGGCCCGATTCTTTTGCGTATCTCAATCAAAAACAGATGGAAATTCTCCGCGTCCCTCAGTCCCACGTTCTCGAAGTCAATGTGTATGCCGTCGTATTTTTTTGAGGCTCCCTCAATCGTGTCAAGGATCCGTTTTCTCGGCTCTCCTTCCGGGTCTATGGTGAAGTGGGTGAGTGCCCTTCCTCCGCAGAACACCACGAGGTGAGTGCGTCCCTTGAAGTCCGCGAACACCTTGGGATTCGGTATGGTCGGAATCTCCGCGTAGCTGTTTATGTCCGCCGCAAAGTAGCAGAGGTCTGTCACCGGCATGTTCGGCTTGAAGAAATGCTCTCGCTCCGTCATCACGTATCCCCAGACTTCCTTGTAGGAATTCACCGGCTGTTTTTTCTCCGTTCCGTCAGCTTCCTCCGCATTCACGGCCTCAGTCTCCGCGGGGGAGTCTTCCTTTGTGCCCGGTTCGTCCCTCTCGATGGGGGAGGGGGAAATCTCCTCTGTCTCAGTTTTCTCGCTTGCGATTATCTCCTGCACCAGCTCCGTGTCGCTGCCGTCTTTTTTTGCCTTGGCGCATCCGGTGAGCGTCAGGAGAATCAGTGCGGATATGGAGAAAGTCAAAATATGTCTTTTCATACGGTCTCTCCGAATCATGGGATGTGAATCAGCTCGCGGGGTTTGCTTCCGTTCGCGGGGCCCACGATGCCGCGCTCTTCCATCTCTTCCACAAGGCGTGCCGCCCTGTTGTACCCGATCTTGAGCCGTCTCTGGATGTATGACGCGGATGCTTTTCCGGCCTGTACAACTATGTCCAGCGCCTTTTCGTAAAGCGGGTCGTCTCCGTCGGGGTTGAACATGGACATTGCGTCGTCTCCCTCTTCCTCGTCGTCGTCCACAAAAATCTCGTCGTCAATGTACTCGGGCTCTCCCCATTCCTTAACGGCGTTCACCACGTTCTCAACTTCCTGATCGCTCACGAAGGTTCCCTGTATGCGGGTGGGGAAGGGGTCTGTCGCTGAGGTGTAGAGCATGTCTCCCTTTCCGAGGAGTTTTTCGGCTCCCACCTGGTCAAGGATGATGCGGCTGTCCATTTTGCTTGCGACCATGAATGCGATGCGGCTCGGGATGTTCGCCTTGATGAGTCCCGTGATTACGTCGATCGAGGGTCTCTGGGTTGCGAGAACAAGGTGGATTCCCACGGCGCGGCTCATCGCTGCGAGTCTTGCGAGTACTCCCTCAAGCTGCTTTCCTGTCGTCGCCATCAAATCCGCGAACTCGTCGATTATCACAATCAGGTAGGGCAGATGCTCGGCTGCCATCTTTTTTTCCTCAATCTTCCTGTTGTACGATGTGATGTCCCTGACCGACATGTTGTCCAGAAGCGAGTAACGGCGCTCCATCTCGCACAGGCAGTACTGGAGGGCCTGCATTGCTTTCTTCGGCTCGGTGATTACGGGCGTGAGAAGATGCGGTATGTCATTGTAAAGCTTGAGCTCCACGATCTTCGGGTCGATCAGAATCATCTTGCACTCGCGCGGGCTTCTCTTGAAGAGTATGCTCAGGATGATGCTGTTCACGCACACTGATTTTCCGGCTCCCGTGGCTCCCGCAATCAGGAGGTGGGGGGTCTTCACCAGATCCATGAGCTGTGTGTTTCCCTGTATGTCCTTTCCGAGCACGACCGGCACTCCCATCTTTTTCCATTCGGGTCTTTCCTGCTCAAGGCACTCGCGTATTGAGATGATCGCCCTTGATTTGTTCGGCACCTCAATTCCGACGGCGTGTTTTCCGGGGATGGGCGCGACTATGCGTACCGAGCTTGCTGCGAGTCTGAGGGCGATGTTGTCCTGCAACGCCACGATTCTGTTCAGCTTTACTCCGGGCGCGGGAAGAATCTCGAACATGGTCACGACGGGGCCCTTCTGTATGCCTGTCACCTCGGCCTCAATCTTGAATTCGGCTAGGGTCTGCTTCAGGTTCTGCGCCGCGTTCTCGGTCTCCTGATCGATTATCCAGTAGGGATTGTCCTCGTATGCGGTGAGAAGGGTAGTGGGAATCTTGTATGGAGCCGCTGGTTTCTGGATGTAGACCGGCTTTCTGACGACGGGTTTTTCCTCCTCCACGCTGTCCGAGTCATCGTCAAGATTCGCGTCAAGGTCATCCTCGGACTCGTCAATGTAAATCTTGTCGTCGTAGCTGTATGAGGGGGAAACTGTGTCCTCAATCTCGTCGTCGCTGTATACGTCGTCAATGCGGACCGGGGAGCTTTCAACTGAGCTGTCGGTGTCTGTGGCGGAATCTTTTTTCGGCTCGCTTTCCTCCGTCGGCCATTTTTCTCCTGTGGCGAAGCTTTCCGTGCGTGCGAGAAGTCCGTGGCGCACTTTCTTTTCCTCGGGAGCCTTTTTCTCCTCGGTTTTGAAGTCGTGCAGGTTCTTCAGCGGGTCAATCGCAAATCCGCTTCCCTGTACTTTTTCCTCCGCGTGTTCCGTGTGTGTCACGGATTCTTCCATATAATCCGGGGCGGGTTTTGTCTCCTCAAGGTCCACGAGTATCCCCTGATTTCTTGATGCCCTCTGTTCCGGGGTAAATTCCACCGGGGCTTCCTCAGTCTTTTCCACCTGGTTCTCTTCCTGGGCTCTTGGGCTCTCGTACCTCGGCTTCTGCTGGACCTCGGCTTTTACGTCCGCGTCTATTCGTGCAAAAATGCTGTCCAGATTGTCTCCTATGGTTACTGTCACGTTCTCGGTCTGAGGCTTGGGCTCAGGTTTCGGCGCGCTCCTCATGGACTCACGTATCTTCGCGTAAAGCTCTTCCTCTTCCTCGGCGGTTCTCTTGCGGCTTGGCGTGAACGTGGGTTTCTGCTCCTCTTCCTCCTCCGCTTCATCCTCTTCAACCGGCTCTGCGGAATAAAGGTCCTCGGTGTGCTGGAAAACCTCGCGCCTGTTTTTCTCCGTCTCTGACTCGTCAATCTGGAGGTCGCTCATCTCAAGGGGAGTCTCGTCCTGGTCTATGGTGCCGGAGGTCTCGATCTCTATGGAGTCGTCCTCGGTGATTGTCGCGAAGGGATTCACGAAGTCGGCCTCGTTGTACTCAAGGTTTCCCTGCTCGAACTCGCGGATTGTCTCGTCGCCCTGTGAGCTGTCCAGGGATTCCTCAATCTCAAAGGTCTCCTCCACCGGGGTCTCTACGCTCAGGAACGGATTGTGTTTCTTCTCGTCCTCAATTTCCGGCCTGCGGTAAGTGTCGTCTCCGGTAAGCACGTTGTGTGCGGGTGTCTTCTCTTCTTCCGGCTCGGATTCGCTGTAGACAGTTCTTTCGGCGGGTTTCTTGAAGAAGTCGTTGATGTCCACTACGCTTCTGATTTCCTGGTCCTTTTTCTGCTCCTGGATCTCAGCCGCCTTTCTGTCCTCCTCGTCCTGCTTTTTGCTGAACTCGGCCATGTCCTGAACCCGCGCCTTGATTTTGTCGAAGATTCCGGCGACCGCCCCCCCGATTTTTTCCTTCAGGGTGTGTTCGGTCTCGTTGAAAATCTCCTCGTCGGATTCAGTCTGCTCCTCCGGCTCTGCAATCACGGTCTTTTTCTCATCGCCGAAGAAGTTGTCCGCTATGGTCGGTGCCTGGAATTCGCTTCCGTTATCATCGTCCTCCTCTTCCATGACTACCGTGCGCTCGCTTTCAACGCCGGACTCATTGTCCTCATCCTCAGAATCCTCTTCATCGTACTCGTCAGCGTCATATTCTTCGGTCTCATATCTGTCATCGGGAGAATCCTCTATATATTTTTCGCCGTGGCTCTCATACGCTTCGTCCTCATCGTCCAGCTCTTCGTCAATGTCGAATTCGGACAGGTCATCGTCAAAGCTGATTGTGTCCTCGCTCGCCGTGTTGTCGCTGACCCTGCTTTTTTTCTTTTTGTCAAGGCGCTGCTGTATTCTTCCCGCAAGGATGACCGCAAGCAGATATTCCGCCGCAATCAAAAGGAGCGTGACTACCGATGTCATGGTGATTTTTACGAATGCGACCGAGCTTGTGTCATAGGAGAGCACGTCGCGGATGATTTTCTCGGCGAAAACCAGGGTCATAAAGGGAAGCACAGAGACGAAAAGACATGCCGCCTTTGTCACCGACCAGCGTGAGTCAAAGCAGAACGCTCCCGCGACCGCAAAGAAGATGGGAATGAGCATCCCGCAGAATCCGTATGCGCTGAGGAGAATGTCACCGAGCTTGTAGAGAATGGAGCCGCCCTCTTCCCCGGTTCCGAAATCCAGTATTTTTAAGAGAAGTCCGATTGCGAAGACCGCCGCAAAGAAGAACAGGATCACCCCTGCCGCGACGGACGCAACGTGTTCCTTGGAGTTGTGTTTCATTTTTCCACCCTTTTAATTTATCCTAAACATTAAATCCATTTCTACTTTTTAAGATAAATTTATCCCAAAGCCGGAATTACCCGACTATCCAATTTAAATTATCGGTTTTTTTACGCGTGCTCTTTAGAAAATAAAATCCTCCCTAGCTCTCCGTTTTCCACTTTCATCTTTCCACTCGTTTTCCCCTTGACGAATCCTATTTTTATGTATATCCTTATTTGCAGGGGGAAAATTTGTCTGAACTTTACATCGTCGGCACTCCGATCGGGAACCTCGGCGACATCACCTACCGTGCCCTGGAGACTTTCCGCAGCGTGGATGTGGTAGCGGCTGAGGACACTAGGCATACAATGGAGCTCCTGACCCATTTTGAGATACGGAAGCCAATGATAAGCTGCCGTGCCCAGAACGAGAAATTCGCGTCGGAGAAAATAATCGCGCTTTTGGACGAGGGAAAGACCGTTGCCTACGCGAGTGATGCTGGTGAGCCGGGAATAAGCGATCCGGGGGCCGTGCTTGCGGGTGAGGCGAGGAAGGCAGGACACAAGGTAATCCCCATTCCGGGACCGAGCGCGTTTGCCACACTGGTTTCTGTTGCTGGAGCCGGCGGAAAGACCCTGATTTTCGAGGGATTCCTCTCTCCCAAGCCGGGAAGAAGGAGGAGCCGCCTGCGTGAGCTTATGGACAGCGGTGCCGCGGTGGTGGTTTACGAGAGCCCCTTCCGCGTGGTGAAATTGCTTGCGGACATTGCCGAGATCGATGCCGGACGCAGAATTGTCGTGGGACGGGAGCTCACGAAGCTGCACGAGGAGATAAATGACGGGACGGCCGCCGAGATCCTTGAGGATTATTCTTCAAGAAGCAAGGTTTTAGGCGAGTTCGCGATTTTTATTTCTTCTAATAAAAATGTTAAACTTTTAAATGAAGACTCCGATAATTAAAGGGAGGAAGGTTACTATGATGATAGACAAGATTTCAGGGGTCAACCCTCTCAACAACCTGCAGAATGTTAAACGCTCCAATGTTGCAGATAGCTTGAAAGCCGGTTCAGATGAAATCACTGTCTCTGACGAAGCGAAAGAGTTGGCAGAGTCCTTCTACTTGAGTCAAGTGGCGGCAGAAACACCTGATGTACGTCAGGATTTGATTGAACAGGTCAAGCTGAAGATTCAGGATCCCAATTATCTGAATCCTGAGACGATCGCGGCTACGGCTGATCGCATTATGAGTGCTTACGGTCTGTAATTTTGTCGGTATCCGCTCGTTTTTATTCTGAAACTTCGGGCGGACTGATGACCTCGGAAGACGGAACTTCGGTTCCGTCTTTTTTTTGTTTAAAGACGCTTTTCAATCCTTCCGTTAATCTAGTTATGGGAGAATTTCTGAAAAGGATTATTCGCGGAAACATCCCCCGTTTGAAAGAAGCTGCTTGTAAAAAAGCTGAGTGAGGAGTTGAAAAATGTCTGATTTTATCTTCAAGATTCAGCCCAACATTGTTCTGGGCTCATACACAACAAGCCGTCTGGGACAGTATGTGAAGGATTACGGCAGCAAGTTCATGGTGGTCGTGGATCCGGTGCTGAAACAGGTCGGAAACGCGGAGAAAGTGACAAAATCCCTTGAGGACCGCAAGATTGACTTTTTTGTCTTTGACGAGATTCCGGGCGGGGCGGATACGCAGGTCCTGACCAACGCGCTTACACTCGCACGTCAGGCTCACATCCACGGCGTGATCGGAGTAGGAGGTTCCAAGGCCCTCAACGTCGCACGCGGAGTCTGTACTCTCTACCATGAGAGCCACGAGGTCTACGATTTCATTGACGGTGCGAACCCCACGACGGCTCCAATTCCGCTGATCGCTCTTCCCACCACAATCCGTGACGACTTTGTATTCACCGACCGCATTCCCGTGATTGACGCGCGCTCATCAAAGCTCCGTCTTTTGAAGACACAGAACGGACTTGCGAAGATGGTTCTCTTTGATCCGAACCTGACGGTGACGCTTACCGAAAACCAGATGTCATCGCTCGCCATTGAGACTCTTGCCATTGCGACCGAGGCATACCTTAGCCAGAAAGCGACCTTCTTCAGCGACATGATTGCGGAGAAGTGCATTGAGCTGATCGGATACGCCATGGACGGAGCGCAGACTCTCACCGTGACGACCCCGCAGGAAGTTCTTTACAGCGAGGCGGGATGCATGGCTTCTCTTGCAGCGGCCTCAAGCTCCATCGGTGCCAGCACGCTGATTTCCCTCTGCGTGAACTCAAGGTTCAAAATCTCCAAGTCGCTCACTTCGTCAATCCTCTTCCCTTATGTGATTGAGGACGCGGCTAAATTCAGGAAGGACAGAATCGCGCGTGTGGCGAAAATCATCCGTGCGGCGAGCCTTGACGCAAGCGACGACGAGGCGGTTTCAGCCTTTACCGAGTATGTAAGGCAGCACATTGCCAAGGCGAATCTTCCGGCACGTCTCAAGGACCTCAACGTAACCATAGAAAAACTTTCACTTGCCGCTGAGGATGCGAGCGAGGTTGATTTGATAAACACCTTGCAGAGAAGCATGACCAGCGACGACCTGTTTGAGCTGATTAAGCAGGCCTACTGATTGAGCCATGATTGCGCCGGAAAAACTTTTTCAGCTGGGTGCGGGACAGAAACGACGGAAGCTCGCGCTGACTTTCGGTGAGCTTGAGAGGGACATCGCCGGCATTGCGGAGAAAGGTACCGCCTATGATTTTCCCCTGATGACCAGGGAGGAATACACCAAGGCTGTTACCAGAATCGTGCTGCAGGACCCGAAGCTTCCCGAGGACAGTGCTCAGGAGCTGAGAAGTCTTCTGGATGCGGTGCCCTTTGACGAGCGGAGGACATGCAACAAGGCGAGGAACGCTCTGCTTGCAATCCTGGGAACATTCCCCGCCGAGTGGGATCTCGTGATTGCGCCTCACAGCAGCGAGGGACTGAGCGTGGAAAAGAGGAATTTTTTTCCGGGTGTCGCGGTGTACGCGGAGGACATACGCTCTCCGTTCAACGTGGGCTCAATCTTCCGTACCGCGGAGGCAATGGGATGCGAGAGAGTCCTGATTTCGCCCCAGTGTACGGATCCGTCCCAGCCCAAGGCGATAAGAAGCGCGATGGGTTGCATAGAGACCATGGGATATACCCGATGTGCCCTTGAGCAGATTCCGGATGATGATCCCGTGTTTGTTCTGGAGACCGGCGGAACTCCTCTCGGTGATTTTGTCTTTCCTGAGCGGGGTACGGTGATAATCGGCTCGGAGGAGCTCGGGGTGAGTCCTGAGGCTCTGGCAAGGGCGACTTACGGCAGGGTGACAATACCCATGACAGGACTCAAGGCGTCGCTGAATGTCGGCGTGGCTTTTGGAATCCTCATGCAGGCGTGGACCGATGCCATAAGGGATGGTAAAACGAAAAAAATTGGCTCCTGAGTTTCAGGACTACAGATAAAAAAGGATGGGAAAAATGTCGCAGGGAAAAAGAATTGAAGTGGATGTCTCCAAGGTAAGAATGGCCATACAGTCGGGCATCCCGTTGACAATAACGACTTACACGCTTCCTCACGAAATGGAATGTTACATGGCGGATGTCCTGAAGGTCTTTCTGACGGAGGTGCGGCAGGATCACATGGTGGAAAGCCTGTCCTACTGTCTGAAGGAGCTCGTGAACAACGCGAAGAAGGCGAACACCAAGCGCGTCTATTTCAAGGAAAAGGGACTGGACATCACCAATAAGTCCGACTACAAGAAGGGAATGACTCAGTTCAAGGAGGATACCCTTTCCAATATTGAGCACTATCTGGAAAAGCAGAAGGAAGAAGGTCTCTACGTCAAGGTGATCATGCAGACCCGTAACAACAAGGTTAAGGTCGAGATCCGCAACAACGTGGAGCTGACGGCCTTCGAGTACAAGAGAATCCACGACAAGATTACCAGGGCACAGCAGTACAAATCCGTGGAGGAGGGACTTGCCCAGCTTCTTGATGACTCTGAGGGAGCGGGACTCGGACTTGTCATAATGATTCTCGTCCTCAAGAAAATCGGTCTGACGGAGGAGAACTATCAGGTCGTGTGCGAGAACGGGGAGACTATAACCCGGCTCATACTTCCTTTCAGCGACCAGATGAAGCAGGACATCTCAGAGCTTTCGGCGAAATTTGTTTCCTATATAAACGGACTTCCCGAGTTCCCGGAGAACATCACCGAGGTCAACAGGGTGATTAACGATCCGAACAGCAAGATGAGCGACATTGCCCAGAAGATTTCCAACGATGTCTCTCTGACTGCGGAGCTTCTGAAACTCGTTAACTCTGCGGCCTTCTCCCTTGCCGAGCCATGCCATTCCATCGGGGAGGCGGTCAAGCTCGCGGGATTGCGTGGCATAAAGAACCTGCTCTTCTCCATCGGCTCCATGCAGACTCTGAGCGGTGATGACGAGGAGGAGAGAAGCAAGGCCCTTTGGGATCACTCATATCAGGTCGCTTTCTATTCATACAATCTTGCGCGTAGTTTCTGCCGGAGTTCCACCGAGCGTGCCGCGATTGACGACAGCTATGTCTGCGGTCTTCTGCATGACATGGGAAAAATCGTGTTTGAGTCGGCGCACCCGGATATCCTTACGAAGATCAACGGTCTTTGCGAGGAATATATGGTCAGCCCGGATTTGTTCGAGCGCATGGTGGCCGGTGTGAACCACGCCGAGATTGGTGCCCTGATCGCCGAGAAATGGAATTTCCCCTCGGTCATTTCCACGGTCATACGCTATCACCACAATCCGTCCGGTGCTCCTGATGAAATGAAAAAGCTTTCCTCCATCGTGTTCCTTTCGGACATGCTCGCACATTACCGCGCGGAGGAAGTTGAGTTCTCACAGATTGATTCCGAAGTCCTCAAGCAGTTCGACATTCTTTCCGAAGAGGATCTGCAGGCTCTGAGCGACAAGCTCTACAAGGCATTCCTGAAGGACAGAAAGGGCAGCTGATTGCGGGACGATCCTATTCGATTATCCATTCCGTAAGCTGCTCCTCTTTGCTTGAGTAGTTTACGGAATGGGGATTTTGCCAGTTGTTTTCTATTGCATTAAATTTATCAAATCGAAATACATAAGTTGCGTTGGGTTTTCATCTTTTTTTATAAGGAAATCAAATCCATTCTTCTTATAAAATGGAACGGCGGCATTATATGCGTCAACAGTAATAAAACGGCAACCTGTCTTATTATCTTCCAAAAAATAGAGTTTTATAAAATCGATTATATTTGTACCGATTCCAGCTCCTTGTAATTCTTTAGAAATACCGAGCCTTCCGATTTTTACAGACGGGTAGCTTCTTAAATATTTTTCCTTATTGAAATTTTTCTTTTTAAATTTATTGAACTGATTGTTTGATATGAAATCAGTGACCGCAATCTTGTCATTGGAAAGTGTAAAATACGCTAAAACTCTGTCCGTTTTTCCTTTTCCAACAACGACATACGGCATTGCGATTAACTGATTCTTGTAAAACTGAATTTCATTTTTCATGAAGTCATTCAGGTCTTCATCCCCACAGTCAAATTCCTCTGTGGGTATGTCGTTTTCAAATTTTTGAATATCGTATTGTTCAAAGAAATCTAAACTCAATTTGCCGTTTCTCCAGATTTCTGTGCTAAACGATTTTTCCTTGCAGTTTCACCTCGCTCAAGGCTTGCCAAAACTGACTTATAATGAGAATACATAACAGCGTATTGTTCTGGAGTTACAGTGCATTTTGCGTTACTCATTTTTTCTTCAAAACGCTTTCCGTCTTCACCGAATAAAATTGGTGTTTCTCTGATTGGTCTAGCCATAGAAGCCTCCTTATTTATAATATAGTGGTTTTTGAGGAAAAAATCTATACGTGCAGAATAATTCTTTTCAGATGACGATTTTGTCAATTCATGGATTCCCTTCGAGCATCTCGAGATTGCAGTGGGCGGGAGGGCTGCTCATGGTGTCGTAGAGGTGGAGTCCGTTTCCGTTGCACCATTTCCAGCTTTTGCATTTGGCGCACTTTCCTTTTTTTGCCCACGAGCGGTCTCTCATGTTTTGATAGCGTGTGTTCCAGACATCCATGAAGTCGTCCGTGTAAATGTTTCCCTGAATGAAATCTCTGCCCCTCACCGAAAGACAAGCGGAGATCGAGCCGTCGCACATTACGGAGCCCACGTTGATTCCGCCTCTGCAGAAAAAGAAAAAGTCCCGTGCCTTTAGCTCGTATGAACCAAGATAGCCCTCGCACGAATAGTTCAGGTGGATTCCCTTTCCCTCCTCGTTACGGTAGCTTCGTGTCTCCGCGATGAAGTCCATCATCTGCCTGTACTTCTCCGGGCTTAGGGAGAGATCCTCGCTCGCGGCTCTTCCTGACGGGAATATGGAGAAGATGCGCCAGTCCCCGACACCCTTTTGGATTAAAAAATCACGCAGCTCTGGAAGTTCCGCAAGGTTCCCTCGGTGCACGCAGGTAATCACGTCGAAGATAAAGCCCTGTGGATTTTTCCTGTGCTCCTCCGCCATGATTTCAATCGCACTAACTACGGTCTGAAATGATTTCGGATTTCTCCTGAGATAAGTGTGCTGCTCCTCAAGTCCGTCAAGACTCACGCTCATTGATGAGAGACCGCTTTTTCTGAGGGAGCGGAATCTTTCTTCGCTGAGGAGAAGTGCGTTCGTGACTATGCCCCATGAGAATCCGCGCCTGATGATTTCCATTCCGGCTTTTTCCAAATCATCCCGCACAAGTGGCTCTCCGCCGGTGATTGCGACCGCAAGATTTTTCGCCGTGTTCTTTGATTTTATGCTGTCCAGGACCCTCGCAAAATCCTCAATGGGCATGTCCTTTATGCCGGAAGACTTGAGGCAGTCCGATCCGCAGTGACGGCAGTTCAGGTTGCATCTCAGCGTACATTCCCAGAACAGATAGTTCAGCTCGTGCCGCTTTGTGACGCTCTTCCGGTAAAGGGCAAAAATATTTCTTTTTATCTTGTCGCCGAGACTAAGCTTTGTCTTACTCGCCATCGGAATCTTCAAGCTCTGCGTTGAGCTCGTTGCTCATGTCCGCAAGGTTGATTTTTTTGCTCTGGGATTTGAAGGCTCCGTCAGCGTCCTCAAAGACAACAGTGACTTCGGAATCCTGGGCGCTTGTGGAGAGATAGTAATTTCCGCTTTCATTCGTCGTGCTTCTGTCAATCTCCCTTCCGTCCGAGTCGATCACACGCACGCTGATTCCCTGAACCGGATCATTCTCACCGTTGCCGTCGCTGTCCTTCGTTGAGGTGACGTTTCCCTGAATGCCCGCGTAGTTCGGTGCCATTCCATAGCATGATGTCAGTGTTCCGATTCCAAGGACGGCCAGAACGGATGTCGCAATTTTGCTAAAGTTCCAATGAATCATAAGCTTCTCCTTTTTTGGATTTGATATAATAAGTTTACAATAGGTTTCGGGAGTTTTCAAGGCGGAAAATATGAAATATTACGAATGTAACATCAGTTTTGTTGTGGTTTGGACTGTGCGGCTGCTTCCGCAACTTGATTTTCTGTGATTTCAATTTCAGGTTTGTATATAAGCTCGTATCCTGTGAAGGTGGTGATGAAACCGATACGGTCTGCGACACCAAGGATGTCATAGACTTTGTTCAGGCGGTTCCTGATTGTTCCCTCGCTTTTCTGTAAGTCTATCGCAATCACCTTGTACTGTTGGTTGTCAAGCACACGTCGCAGCATCTCCGCGTCGGATTCCTTCAGCCCCTCATATTTTGCAATGTTCAGGATTTTCTCTTCGGGCGCGTTCCTGCTCGCGTATCCGTAGGCAAAAAATATGCCCATGAAAAAGACAAAGGAAAAACCTATGCTCTCAATGAAAGCTGTCATAAGGGAAATTGGGCCGAAGCGTAATATGGGTAAGTGCAGGGCAATCAATAAAAGAATAAACAGGGCAACCTTAATTTTTGCATGGACCCTAAAAAATCCTCTTATGTTCAGAATCACCATGGCCAAATCGAACATCAATACGCCCATCGGATTGAATTGCTCATAGGGAATGATTGATACGGCGTAGAAAAGACATGCAAGTGCTATGAGTGAGAATTTGTGCGGATAAATGACGACAAAAACAAAAAGACCCATAATAAGGAGATTTGAGATAAACCAGAAAAAAAAATCATTTTTGACTTTGCCTGAAAAAAGATTGACCAGCTTGGAAAAATTCGCGAGGACAAGAATCAACATGGCGATTATGGAAACAATTTTTATGGAGACTTTTGTTTTTTTGCTGTAGATAAAATTTTTCATAGCCACTTAACCATGAATATGTTACAGCGATTTTCAATAATTTTCAAGTTGAAAAACATAACATGACAGCCATATTATACATGTAATGTTCTGTGATATACGTAATATTTGAGGTTTTAGGACTTGTCAAGAGTCAGGGCATAGGCTATGTTCAAGACATGCAATGAAAAAATGCATACTTCGGCAGTCCCGCAATCTGTTGATTTTGGAGCTGCCTTGAATCCTTGCTTAGGCTTCCTTTACCTCAAACTTGCCGCGTCCGCTTTCGATGCTTCCTTCTCCGGATTTCTCGCGGATTGCGCAGTCCATGAAATAGAACGCGTCCTCCTTTGAGCGGAAGATTGCCTTTTTGCTTTCGTCGCAGGGGTTGAAGTCGAAGTCAACGTTTTTGCCGCTGGATTTATCAATAACGCAATAGTTCATTTTTATCTCCTTGTGTTTTCAAATCGCATTATTCACATGCAAACTGATTATACCGCAATGCGAAAATAAAGTAAAGGCAACATTACAGAAACTTGCGGACTTCCTCTTCAGGGAGATTTACGGCTTGTGCAATTTGCTTTTCTGTCAATCCCATGTCGGCTAGTCGCTTTACAGTCTCTGCTTTTTCGCTTTGGATTCCTTCCGCACGCCCCTTTTGTATTGCCGCACTTATGCTGGAGCGTTTGTCACGGTCGGCAATTTCCTGCCTGTACTGTGCAATCCACAAATCACGGTTTGCACTGATTGATGAAAGTGATTTCTGTGCCTGCATAAGTCCATCCTCCTTGGCCGTAAGTTTTAGGATTAAATCCTTTTTCTCTTGGTTGTCTGCTTCCTTTAGAAAAATTGCCCAGTTTTCAAGCAGCGTGTTCTCGTCAAGATTCTGCTCAAGCAATTTTGCCTTGGGAAGCTCAATGAAAATTATATTCAGGGCATTGGAAAGCTCGTCACCGTCTGGAGTTCGCATCGCATAACGGCTTACTGCCTTATTGTTGTTTTTGTTGTATATAAAATCCAGTACGGTAATCTGAAAAACCATAGGAGCTTTTTCCCAGTTATCCCCTTTTTTGAGATATGTCGTTTCCAACCGGGCAACTTGATACTCCGCGCGCTTTCCGTAATCGTATTCCTGATTGAATGACTGCATCTCAATGTCTGCAGCAGTCCCGTCGTCGAATGTACATAGGATGTCGTAGCTGATTCCACGCTGTCCGCTGAATTCCGTCGGGGCATCATTTGGGGCCAGCTCAAAACTTGCAATTTTTTGCTCAGTTGCGGCCTCCAAAAATGATTTCAGTGCGTTTCTGGATTCCTCCGTTGCCTGCGTGAACAGTGCCTTGAATGTGGAATCCAAACGCGGGTTAAGGAGTGCTCCCGTGTGCATCAGAGAAAGATATTCTTCTTCTGTTGTAAATTCATTTATACCCATATAATTATTCTATCACATTTTTTTGAAATTGGACAGATAAAAAAATAAACCCCGAAAAAATTCGGGGCATGTTTCGTGCATTTTGTTTTAGTTGCATCCGTTGCAGTCGGAGCCACATCCACAGTCCCCGCCGCAACCGTCTCCGCAGCCGCCGCCACATCCTCCGCAACCACCGCATCCGCAGCCTTCTTCCATCATGGCGATCTCTTCCTGGCTTGCCTCGCGAGCCTCAAGGATTTCCACCTCAAAATGCAGCGTCTTTCCTGCAAGCTCGTGGTTCGCGTCCACGGTTATCATCTTGTCGCTGACCTTTGTTACGGTGACGATGGCAGGCCCCTGTGGAGTGTCCGCCTGGAATTTTGTTCCGACAGCAATCTCTCCGTCAAACTCAAAGTTTTCCCTCGGAACCTGGGCGACCATGTTCTCGTCGTATTCGCCATATCCGTCGGCAGGGGAAAGCACCGTGCTGATTTTGTCCCCCGGCTCGTGTCCCTCAATCTGCTCCTCGAGTTTAGGCAGGAGGTAATTGTTTCCGTGCATGTAGATGAGAGGATCTTTTCCCACCGATGTGTCTATGACGTTTCCGTCGTCGCCCTTAAGCGTGTAGTTGATTGTAACAACCGTGTTTTTCGTGATTTTCATAAGTTAAGCGTCTCCGTCCGATAGATTCCGTCAAAGATCCTGCACCACTTCGGTGATTTCCGGGCAGGTCTCCTTGAGGTAGCGCTCAATGCCCATTTTCAGCGTCATAGTGGCCATAGGGCATCCGTCGCAGGCACCGGTCAGCTTGATGTGGACCCGATTTTCATCATCAATGGAAAGAAATTCCATGTCACCGCCCTCAGCATTCAAAGCTGGTCTGAAAGCGTCCAGTGTCTCCAAAACTTTTTTAGTCAGTGCCTCATCCGCCATAGTCTCTCCTTTTTACATAGGGGTTTATAAAATCTACGCTTTCACTAGTATATAAAATTTCTTATTTTATTTCTAGATGGTACTGCTAAAAAAATCATTGCTGATTGTGCGCGAGGCCACAGAAATCCGCGATGCTCCTGTATCCCTTGCGCCGCATGAAATCCCTGAGCCCGGTGACGATTTCCTCCGCCACATCCGGGTTTACGAAATTCGCGCTTCCGACCTGCACGGCACAGGATCCCGCCATGATGAACTCAACCGCGTCCTGCCATTTCTCAATGCCTCCGAGTCCGACTATGGGAACTCGTTTTTCCGGTGGCAGCTTGTTCATTTCCTCCGCAACGTCATAGACCATCCTGAGCGCAATCGGTTTGATCGCAGGTCCGCAGTAGCCCGCACGGATATTGTTGAAGAATGGATGTCCTGTCTCAATGTCAATCGCCGTGGAAGAGAATGTGTTCACTAGGCTCAATGCGTCGGCTCCGGCTCTCACACATGCCATTGCGACTGCCCTCAGGTCCGGTGCGTTGGGGGAGAGCTTTACCATGAGGACTTTCTTTGTGTGGGCACGAACCGCACTCACGCATTCAAACGCCGCGTCGGGATTCATTCCCCATGCCTGTCCTCCTGCCTTTACGTTGGGACAGCTTATGTTCAGCTCGATCATTGGAACGTCGGTCTTTTCGGCCATGTCGGTCGCCTTCACGTAGGATTCCAAATCATGTCCCGCAAGGTTTAAGATGATTGTGGAGGGGAGTCTCATCATCTCGGGAATCAGTTTCTCGCATACTTCCTCCATTCCCGGATTCTGCAGTCCGATTGAGTTGATGTCGCCCCGGCTTTCCTCTATGCTCCTTTCCCCCGGATTTCCTTCCCTCGGCTCAAATGTGGTTCCCTTGGAGGAGATTCCGCCCCACCATGCGACGTCCGCCACTCCGCGGAAAGTCTGACCGTAGCCGAAAGTTCCCGATGCCGCGATGACAGGATTCTTGAACTTCACTCCCTTTATCGTGACGCTCAGATCCGGTTCCACGTTTTCTGGAAGTGGCTGGTTTCTTTTCGGTGGAGGAGGGAAATCAATCTCGCGTGAGTCGAACACTGGTCCTTCCTTGCACACCCGCAGGGTTCCGCTTTTTGTCTGAATCGTACAGCCAAGGCATGCTCCAAGTCCACAGAGCATACGGTGCTCAAGGCTCAGGTAGCAGAGAACCCCGCATTCCTCCGCGATTTTTTTGACATAGGCGAGCATGGGTGTGGGGCCGCACGCATAGATGATTTTATATCCCTTTTTTCTGATTGTGTCGCTCGTAAAGGCCGTGGGCAGCATCCCCTTGGTTCCCTCGCTTCCGTCATCCGTCGTAAGGACAAGTTCGCGCGGATTAACGTGCTCAAGACCGTAGGATCCTGATTTGAATGATGCGTAGAAGTCGTAGGATTTTTCCGGGAGTGATGATGCGAAATCAGCTACGGGAGCCACACCGATTCCTCCTCCCACGATGCAGATCTCACATCCGTCATTTCCGCCCCTGATTTTTTCCGGCGCGACAAAGGGTGATCCGCATGGTCCGGTGAGAGAAAGAAGCTCTCCTTTGAGCATGGAGCAGATTTCCCTTGTGCCCTCTCCCTTTTCCAAAATCAGAAACTGGAGCAAAAGACGGCGCTTTCCGTTTTCCTCGGACTCGGCTGAATGATAGACGGAGATGGGACGCTTGAAATATACGCCGCTGATTTTTTTACGCAGCATGTAGAACTGTCCCGGCTTCGGCACAATCTGGGACTTTCGCTCCAAGGTGATCGCGGTCTCAACTAAAAATACGTTCGGCTGGATTTTCCTTATGTCAGTGACCGGTGCGTCTCCGTTGAACTGAATCCCTTTTCCATTCTCGTCAATCAGTGCTTCGTCTGTCATTCGCTTCCCCTAAAAACTCAGAAGGTCTTTTTTTGAGACACGGGCCGCCTCTGCCGCTGCATCCGCAATGTCCGCCATGGTGATTTTCCCGGACTCCTCTTTTTTCTTGCAGTCCTCCGATTTTTTCCATGCGCAGAGTATTCCCCTGGATGAGTTGACTGTTCCGCCCGCTTTCTTCAGGAGAGTTCCCGCAATCCTCGCGTCTCCTCCCTGTGCTCCGTAGCCCGGAATCAGGAAGAAAATCTCCGGGTATGCCTCGCGAAGGATTTTTGCGTCGCTTTCCTCCGTGCATCCCACGACGGCACCCACAGGCGAGCAGGTCTGACCATTATATATGGAAGAAAACTCATCTTTTATTCTGTTGAGCTCGTTTCCCACGGCATCAAGAACACGTCCGCCGGATTTGAGCTCCTGCTGCTCGATGTCCTTCATTCCCGGATTGCTTGTCCGAAGCAGAAGAAAGACTCCCTTGCCGCTTGAGGAGCAGTATTCGGTGAAAGGCTTCAATGTGTCGAATCCCATGTATGGATTTACCGTGATGATGTCGGTCTCGAAATCCCCGGTGAAGTGTGCCTTTGCATAGGCGCTCGCACTTGCCGCAATGTCGCTCCGCTTGATGTCTGAGATGCAGACAATGCCCGCGTCCTTTAGCTCACGCAGAGTCTGTGCGTAGACTTTCATTCCCTCAAGTCCCATTGCCTCGTAATATGCGATCTGTACCTTGCAGCATGAGGCCGACCCGTCGCTTTTTATCCTCGCGATGATTTCCTTGTTGTATGCGAGAACCGCCTGTGCCGGGGATGGATAGGCGGTCAGAACCGATTGCGGAATATATGATGGATCAGTGTCCAGTCCGACGCAGAGAGGCCCGTTTTTCGCGACCATCTCCTGTAAAATCTGCATGTTATGTTTCATGCCGTATATTATAGCAGAATCTTCTGGGTGCGTCAAATGAGTGGAGAGATGAGAGTGGAAAGTGGAAAGCGAATATTATTATAGAAGAAAATTTGTGTTTTCAGCTTCTCAGTGGCTCATCGCGTCGGCTATTTTCACTGCAATCTTTCCAGCCATGTCCACAGCCTCAGGGAATCCGGCGGCGACCAACTCCTTGGCAGAAATTACGTTTACCCCCTAGCCTCGATGTTCAAATCCAATCCGAGAAGGTTTATGAGCCTGATGGTTTTTCCTGTCTCGCAGGTCGGCTTACCGTTTTCAAGGTCTGAAAGGAAACTCACGCTGAGCCCGGTGACGTCGGAAATATATTTCTGCGTGTATGACAATTCCTTGCGGCGGTTTCGAATGGCTTTTCCCAATTCCTGTGTATCGCTGACTTTCATTCAATCTCCAAAATTAGGCGAACGGCTTAGTTTGCGGTAAAAGAGAGGTTTCTTAGCCGAACGGCGTTGTTTCTTGTTGCTTCATTATAAATTAGCCGAACGGCGTTGTCAAGAGTTTGGGCTTGGAAATTCCCTGCCGTATTCGTCGGCGATATAATCAGGGCTGTTGAACCAAAAGGCGATCCGTTCATCGAAAAGCCTGTTAGGTTTTGTCTATCTTTTCCAATTCTCAATTTTTAGATTTGGAATGTTCTCAAAGTGTTTTGTGTTATTCGTCACCAAAGTCAGTTCATTGTAAATTGCAGTCGCGGCAATAAGCAAATCCATATCTTCAATTCTTATGCCTTTATCAAACATTTTTGCTTTTATATCTGCAAAGACTTCCATTACGCCTTCATTCAATTCCTCGATCGGATAAATATCACGGATATGATTTACCTTTATCATATTCTTCTGTTCATTCTGGGAACGTTTTGCACCAAACACCAATTCAGCATAAGTTATCATGGAAATAGAGATAGGAAGATTTTTATTCTCCTCAAATTTTGCTAAAACACCGCTGTCACCGCGTAATGCAAAGATTATTGTGTCAGTATCAATCAAATATGCCATCCAATGCCTCGAATCTTGTTGAATTTACGCGTGAACCATAAATGTCATCGATAATTTCATCCGTAGTTCTGGAGTCTTCCCATGAGCCCGCAAGTTTCAGGAACTCTTCCGTGGCATTTTTTGGTTTTACAGGAACCGATGTAAAATAGTTTTGCAAAATAGTTATTACCTGCTGACTGATAGAGCGATTGTCAATTTTTGCGGCGAATTTTAACCTGTCGTATAGGCGGTCATCTATATCTCGCACTTGTAACACTGCCATAATATGCCTCCATACAAAGTATATGACAGAGCGCATGAAAAATCAAGCAAAATTCATTGTCACAAGCGTAAGAGCCCGGTGACCGCCTCCCCTCTACTTCTTGTAGTTCCTCTTTACCTTCAGCGTGGTGGTCATCTCAAGGGGCTTCTCCAGGATGGTGATGCGGGTCATCCTCTGATAGGGGAGCAGGTTGCGGTTCACGGCCTCCACATCCTTTTTGATCTCTGCCTCGACCACAGCCTTGTCCGCGGTTTCCCTCGTGCATCCCAGCCTTGCGAAAAGCTCATCGCTCGGATAGACCAGCGCCTCAAGCTCCTCCTGGGTCTTTGCCTCGTTCGCGATGTATCCCTGCACGGTAATCTGCTGGATGTCGGTCTGGAGCTGGAACATATCCTCAATCTCCTCGGGGTAGACGTTCTTTCCTCCCTCGGTGACAATCATGTTCTTTACGCGGCCAGCGAGCATGAGGTAATTCTCCTTGTCAAGCCAGCCGAGGTCTCCGGTCTTGAACCAGCCGTCCTCCGTGAACATTTTCGCGGTCTCCTCCGGCATCTTGTAGTAGCCCTGCATGACCATCGGTCCCTTGACGACAATCTCTCCCACGCCCTCGGAATCCGGGTCCATGATTTTCATCTCCATGAACCTGCTGAAATACCGTCCCACGCTCTCAATCTTGAAGTGCTCAAGCGGATTGAGCGTAAGAATCGGGGAAGTCTCGGTGAGTCCGTAGCCCTGCACGAAATTGATTCCCATCTCGTTGTAGAGCTTGAACACTGATTTTGCCAGGGGACCTCCGCCACAGATTGCGATGCGCACGGTGTAAAGGTTTGCCTGCTTGAGGATTGACTTGAACATCTTTTTTCCCGGGTTCACGCGGAAGACCTTCTTGATGCAGTAAGACACGCCCATCAGGAATCGGATGAAGCCGTATACGAAAATTCCCTTCGCGCGGATTCCCTTCATTATGCCCTGCATGAATTTGTTGAAGAGCATGGGAACTCCCATCAGCATGGTGATCTGACCTTCCTTGAGTTCCTTCATGATTCGGCTCACGACCATGCTTTTTCCGAAGACCAGCTCGCCTCCGAGACAGAATGCCTCTATAAATACGGCCAGCATGGTGTATGCGTGGTGGAGCGGGAGGAGCGCGTAGAAAATGTCGGTCTCGGTTACAATCATCTGGGTCTGTGCAGCAAACGCGTCGCTCACGAAATTCCTGTGGCTCAGCATTACGCCCTTTGGATTTCCCGTGGTTCCGCTCGTGAAGAGGATTGCAGCGGTCTCGTCCTCCGTCGGTCTCTGGATTTCAGGCTCACCGGCAGGCTTCAGGTTGTAGACATATTTTTCCGGGAATTTTGGATTTATGGAATAGAGCTTGTACGGAGTGTCCTTTTTCTCATACTGAACGTATTTTTCCTCGTCGCAAAAGAGGAACTTCGGCTCGGCCACCGAAAGAAGGTTTTCCTGCTCCTCGATTTTGAGCGCATAGTCAATCGGACAGATGATTCCGCCCGCAAAAAGAGTCGCAAGATAGACAATCGCCCATTCGGTTCCGTTCTTTCCCGTGACGGCCACACGGTCCCCATGCTTCACTCCGTTTTCCGAAAGCCATTTTGCAAGCGTGATGATTTTCTCATAGGCCTCGGTGTAGCTGATTGTGTGCTTGCTTCCGTCCGGTCCGTCAAAATCGGTGTAGCAGTTCCTCTGTGGGAATCTCTTCAATGTGATTTCGAACAGCTCCGGCAGCGTGGGCCACTCACCGTTAAAAATCTTTCCGCGATATTCGTCAAGAACCGCCGTGGGATTATGTTTTTTCAGATTGTCCATATTCTCCTCTCTTGCCCGGTAAAAGAAAATTAAAGAAAGCTTTTGAATGCTATGCTTTAAATTATCTCACACAAATTCGCGCTTGTCAAACAAATGGTTTCGGAAGAGAGAAAAAAATGACGGACAAACCAGGAAATTTCTCAGCGACCCTCCCGGATTTTGTTGAGCTTTTCAATCTTGCCGCTGTACCGCTCCTCGGGTGAGTTCAGCGTAAAGTCCCTCACGTAAAAATACATCGTGCCGTCCTTTCCGAAAAGGGAGGTCAGGTAGAGGTAAATGTCGTCACCGAGCTTGTACTCGTCCTTCAGGAATTGGTCGAAGTCCTTCTGGAAAACGAGGTGGAAGGAAATTCCGTCGAACTTGATGGGCAGCTCCGTCGTGCAGTTGGGATAAAACTGGTTCCGCAGGTACAGGTCGTTCATGCTCTCCGTGTGGATGGCCTCGGGATATGATTTGAGCCGGGTCTTAACCATGATTTGGAAAGTGGGGTAGGTTGAAAAGCTCTGTTTTTGTGAGTCATTGTTTATGGTGTTCTTGGCAAGGTCCTCAAGGGATTCCGGATAGTCCCAGAATTCAATCATGTCGTCCTTTGAGCTTACCGGCATGAAGGTGAGGAATTTGGGGGTGCTTGACATGAGGGTGGCCGCGTCAAAGTACATGTAGTCACCCACGCTTACCGGAACGCAAGGAGAGTCCAGAATCAGGTTCGGGGCGGCTCCGTTCACTGTCCTGATTAAGATGCCCGGATTGTCTGTGCTCGCAGTCCCAATCACTGTGCCCATCTCTATTTTGGTGAACGGCTTGAGCTTTGAGATGTCCTTTTTGAGGTTTACGCCGTGGATTATCAGCTCATAGTAAAGCTCCTGCTTTTCACCCTCGAAATAATACGTGTAGGGGAAAATCGCCACGAGGGTCTTTTTGCCGAATTCCTTCGGGATGGAATAATCCCAGTCGTCGGTCTTGAAATTGGTCTTTCCGTAAAAAAGGAAGCCGGCCTCAATCGGCATCTTGATTTCCTCTCCCGCCTTCACATTGTACGTGGCCCAGGGAAAGTCCTCCGCGAAAAGTGCCGCCGTGAGAAGGAGCAGGACCAGCAAAATTGATTTTTTCTTCATATTATATTCCTTTTTCCATGTATTCCGGATTTTTCTCCGGTTACATACAATCTACAGGGAAAGAACGAAAAAATCAAGCCTGGGACAGCCAGACCGGCCTGCCATCCCGCCCTCGTTTTTTTTAAGTAAATTTACTTCATCTCCCGCATTTTGCTTGAAATTTCCAATTTGTGAATTATAATATAAGAATATTTGAAAGCCGATTATTACATAGAGTGCTATAATATAGAAAAAAAAGGGGAGACAATATGAGTAGCAGAAAAATGTCGCTTAGGACGGAGGTTCTTATAGCATCCGTTGGTTCGATGGTTCTTGTCGCAGTTTTCTTGGGTGTGTTAAACCTTCTGCTTATGCACAGGATTGTTGACAAGGCGACTGTCAACACCGTGAGTCAGGCGATGGAGACCCTTGACGGTCAGGTCTCGGCCATTTTTACCCCGTATCAGATTACTGTCCGCAACGTGGCCTTTTCTGCATCCGCAAATGCGAGTGAAAAAACTCTGGACAACCTGATTGACAAGTCGGTGGAGATGCTTGAGGGAATGGACAACGACGTTTATTATGCCACGAAAATCTCACGCTATGAGGAGGGCGGATTTTACATCGACGGAGCTGACTGGAATCCCGACCCTGACTGGATCCCGACTTCCCGAGACTGGTGGAAGGATGCCGTCGCTGCGGAAAGGGACAAGATAGTGATGGGCGAGCCTTACGTCGATGCCATGGAAGGAACCCTCTGCGTTACGCTCTCCTGTGCCGCCTATGACGAAAGCAACAGCGTGATTGGAGTCGCCGCCGCGGACATCTACCTGAACAATCTGAGCGACCTGGTTAAGAGCATAAAGCTTTCCGAGAACTGCTTCATAAGCATCGTAACGAAGGACGGCCTTTATGTGACCAACGATGATTTTTCCCAGATCATGAACGCGAACTACTTTGACTCTGTGAAATCAAAGGCAATCAGCAGAAGCTCGTATCTGGACGGAAATGTGAGGGCGTTCACCGACGGAGGATTCTACTACGGCGTGCATCCAATCAAGGACACCGAATGGTTCATAGTGACGGAGGGCCCCTTGTCTGATTTCAACGCCCCTTACGTCAGGATGATTTTCTATATGTTCCTGGGACTTTCCGCGCTGGTCATTTTTATGATTGTGGTGGATATCGTCCTCTCAAACAGGTTGTCCAGGGGATTCAAGGACATGGCCTACGGATGCGAGCTCATCGCAAAGTGCGACTTCTCCAAGAAATATCCGGACTATCTTACCAAAGAGGCCTCCATGCTTTCGGACGGATTCAATCTTTTCTCCCAGCGCCTCCAGGACATGATAGGAACAATCAAGGGCTCAAGCTCCAATCTGGATGTGGTGTCCAAAAATATGAAGGAAAGCGTGGCGTCGGTCTCTGACTCCATGACTTCAATCCGCCACGGAATAGGAAACGTGCAGGAGCAGGTCGGCAGGCAGTCGGACGGATTTGACGAGACCTCGAGCGTCGTAAAGGGAGTCGCATCAAGCATCTCAACCGTAAACGAGATGATTGACTCGCAGACCCGGAGCATACGTGAGTCATCCGCGTCGGTCTCCCAGCTTGTGAGCAGCATTGAGCAGATCGGACACTCCATGGAAAGTCTTGCGGGCTCATTCAATCTTCTTGACACCGAGGCACAGAGCGGAATGTCCAAGCAGGAGAGGGTGAACGAGAGAATCTCCCAGATTGAGCAGCAGTCCCAGATGCTTCAGGAGGCAAACACGGCCATAGCGTCAATCGCCGAGCAGACGAACCTCCTTGCCATGAACGCAGCCATTGAGGCGGCCCACGCGGGTGAGGCTGGAAAGGGATTTGCCGTAGTCGCAGATGAGATTAGAAAACTTTCGGAGACATCATCCGGGCAGTCAAAGACGATCGGTGAGCAGCTCAAGAACATCCAGGACAGCATCGCGGAGATTGTAGTGGCATCCCAGGACTCCAGCACGGCCTTCGCGGGTGTCTCCACTCGCATACATGAGACGGACGGCTTGGTTCAGTCGGTAAGGGATTCCATTGAGAAGCAGCAGATTGACTCCAGGAGCGTCATCACGTCCCTTGAGGAAATGGACAGGACGGCCGAGAATGTGCGCGACGCGTCGGTCAAAATGTCGGAGGGCAGCACGCGCATCCTGAGCGAGATGGACAAACTCCGAAGCTCCCTTTCGGACGTGGAGGATTCCATGTCTGACATGTCGGACATAGCGCAGGGGGTCATCAAGAGCGGAATGCAGCTTGACAAATGCGTGGAGGAGCTTGACACCAACGTGGCACAGCTTGGGGATGACGTCCGCAAGCTTTCAGGAGGAAAAATCATCTGAAAAAGTCCACTTGATTAAAATGACAAAAAGTGTTAAAGTGTCAACATGAATACATACGTCGCATTGTGTGCCATTGGCGCGGAGAGAATATTAGGAAACGAGATAAAGCATCTTGGCTACCGTCTTGAGGGAAACGCACCCGGAAGAGTCGCATTTACCGGAGATGACGATGCCATGTACAGGGCGAACTATTGCCTCCGCACCAGCGACAGGCTTTACATCCAGATGGCGAAATACCGTGCGAACGATTTCAACGAGCTTTTCGACGGATGCTACGACGTGGACTGGCAGGACTATTTCAAGAAGGATGTCCGTCTCGTGGTGGACAAGGTTCGCGTGCACAAGAGCAGGCTGAATTCCGAGCACTCAATCCAGTCGATGATTCAGAAGGCCGTATATAAGAAGCTCGGCGACGTATGGGGAATCACGAACCTCCCGGAGTCAGGTGAGGAGTGTGACCTGCGGGTTTACCTTGATGAGAACGAGGTGCAGATTCTCCTTGACACAAGCGGGGAGGCCCTCCACAAGCGCGGATACAGGACCGAGGGCGGAATAGCCCCATTGCGTGAGACCACAGCCGCGATCCTCCTCCAGGAGATGATGTGGAGACGGAAGACACCCCTGCATGACCCGTTTTGCGGAAGCGGAACCATAATCACCGAGGCAGTCCTTTACGCACACGATGTCGCACCTGGGCTGGGACGGCATTTTGCATACGAGCACCTTGCAATCTACTCCCAGAAAAAAGCCGTGGAAATCAAGAGACAGGAAGCCTCGAAAATCAGGACGGACGTTGAGTGCCGCATAACCGGAAGCGACATTGATCCCGTCGCCATTGACCGTGCGAGACTCAACGCCGAGCATGCCTGTGTGCTTGCGGGGCGCGCATTGCAGATGATCGGAAGCGACGCGAAGATTGTGCGTCCCGACTTTATAGTGAGCGACTTCAAGGAACTCCGTGCGCCTTACGATGACGGAATGATAATCACGAATCCACCTTATGGAGAGAGAATCGGTGAAATTACTCAGGCAGAGGAAATCTACCGGGGCATGGCGTCCCTCTTCACGGATTTTCCCGGATGGCAGATCGGGGTAATCACCAACCAGAAAAAATTTCAGGAATGCATCGGAAAATATGCCAATCTTCTGAAATCAATCAAGGCCGGAAATCTGGACACGACTCTTTACATCTACAACAGTCCGTCAGCCGCAAAAGACAAGGGACGGTAGGAATCAGATGGCAGTTGTTGTTGAGCACGAAAAAAGAAAGCACGAAATCCTTGCGAAATCCCTGGACCTTTTCATCGACGAGGGCTACGAGGACGTGACATTCCAGAAAATCGCCGACCGATGCGGAATCACCCGCACCACGCTCTACATCTATTTCCAGAACAAGCGCGAGATTTTTATCTGGAGCATAAAGGAACTGACCCAGGGCCTTGAGGTGAGGCTGCGAGAGCTCATAGCGGACGAGAGCCTTTCTTCCATTGATTGCCTGAACAGTGTCCTTGACGTGATTCTGGATTCCTGCGAGTCGAACAAAAAACTCTTCAAAATCCTCCTCGTCTACCTGATTCAGATTCAGAAGACCGGGGAGAACGCCGGAAAAAGAATCTCACGCCGTGTAATCCGCCTGAAGCATCTCCTGAATGTGATTCTGATTCGTGGTCAGGAAGCCGGGGAGATTGTGCGCTATCCCATAAAGACAATCATAGACATGATTTACAGCCTCCTTGAGTCCTCCGTGTTCCGTCTTGCCGTTGCGGGCGATGAGTCGCTGGATGAGTCCAGGGCGCTTTTCCACTCGTTCATTGAGAACCTGAGGGCGTAAGCTTCATGTCATCCTATTGAAAAATATGTTTCGCCCATTGTGATCTCATTCCCCGGGTCGAGAATTGCCATGTCATCTTTCTCCAGGTATCTTCCGTTCACAAAAGTTCCGTTTTTGCTTCCCAGATCTTCAATGACATATTTTCCGAGAACCTTTCCGATAAAACAATGCTTGCGGCTTACACAAGGATCTTCGAGGATGATGTCATTGCTGCCGTCGCGTCCTATAAAGGTCAAGTCGCCAAGCCGGATCTTTTTCCTGTCAAAAACCAAATACAATTTCTCTGGTGCCACGCAGTTTCCTTCCATAGTTTGCCTCCTTGTCGTTATTGCCTTTTTATGTGATGAGCATGATCTCTGCCTTGTTCAGGTCATGCTCCCTTTTGTTGGTTTCTTTTCTTCCCATGATGTCTTTTCGGACTTCTGTTCCTTACGAATTCTCCGTCATAAGATTTGCAGTCCCTGATGTGATTTCTTATGCTTTCGTCGGAGTAGAACATCATGGTTTTATTGCAATACGGGCACTGAAATTCAATGGTGGGTTCCGTATGTGAAGAGGCCTTGCCGGAAAAGGTGAAGTATCCTCTGCCCTCGGATTTTATGGGACCAAGAGGCCTTCGCTCGCCACCCCAGACATAAACAAAATGTGATGCCATGTTCTTCCTCCTAAAAACATAATCCGAGAGCTTAAAACTTTTCATTTCAAGCTGTCCTATTGTTATAAGAGTATGTACGAACCGGATGATTGATAAACTTTAAAAGAATTTTTTGAAATGTATTTGTTCCTGGCCAACGTCATTCGCGTTAAGCCTGGATTTAATCCCTTAGATCAGGTCAATTTTTTAGATGACAAAAAAACCGGAAGCTATGAAGGGCTGGACTACTTGGTCTTAATCCCTTTAATCAGGTCAATTGTTCAGATATGTCAAAAAGCGTCTCCAGTAATTTTATTATGGCATGGTTTCGGCGAATTGTAAAGTGGAAATGTTGCGGTTGGTTGAAAAGAACTTTTTCCTTGCGCTGTTAATTTTTTTTTCTATTGATGATTGCTAAAAAAAATCAAAAAGTATTATTGTTCTAAATAAATTATAGCTGTGCAGACGTGCGGTCTATAAAAATATTAGGAGGTTTATATGTATAATTCTGAAGACTTCAAGGAACTTGGCTTGGACGATGCAAAACTGATTGGTGCGATGTTGGAACCAATAGGTATTACGAAAGAAATGCATGAGATGCTAAAGACTGGCGAAAACCTAGAGCAGAGAGCCTTGCTTGACACTCTGAAAAACGATCCTGTGGATATGTTTATGAGGGAAGAGAATAGGCTCAAGTATTATGTAGACAGACTTCGTTCAAGAGCGACGTTACAGGTGAATGAGTCCATGGGAGAGATAAAGACCAACGACATGATTCTTTCACCACAGGGAGTTTTCTCAACCCACCCGGACGACTATATCATGGCTATGAAGAACCCTGCCTCACTGATGTCATCTGGAGGTGTGGCTTCCATAAGCTTTACCATAGTCAATGAGTCCGGCACACAGCTCAATGTCGAAAGCTCAAGGCAGTCAGAGCATGAGGGCGGAGGAATAGACATTGAGGTGGTGGTAAACGGGATAGTCAAGAAATCCATGCTGGACGGCGAGTATGACCAGACGTTCGCCTCCATACAGATGATGCAGAAGGGAGCTAATATATCGGGTTAATAAAATAAGGGGGTGGTTGTCGACCTGCCCTCTTCCTTTTTTTTACTTGTACCCTATATGTTCGGTCAGTTGTATCTCGTTTTCTCCGAAGCCGTCCACTCCGAACTCTTTATCCTCAGACTCGTCATTGTTAGTTATTATTTTAAAAGTGATAACACTTCCTTTTCTCACTCTGTATTTATTTGTATAAGAACAGCTCCATGCTGATACATAAGAGATTTGTGTTAGCTCAAGAATGTAATATCCAGTTTCTCCATCAGGCATAATACTGGATATGAACACAGGACCGCTTACGAAAAAACCCTCGGCAAGAAAAATATAAGGCGATTTAAGACGCTCTCCATACTGATCTTCCGTGGCAAAAATTCTGTCCCCGACGCGATACCAGTTTCCGCTTCTTGAAAAACCGAGTGGGCATACGGCAAACAATAAAAAAGAGGTTAACAAAGCATATTTCCTCATGATAATTTACCTCTCTACAAGTGATTTCTTTTCCATAGTATAACACCGTTTCTTTGGTTTGAAAAGCGGAATTTTGTCCCTCCGTCCTTTTTTTTTGCTAAAAAAATACTTATAGGCAAGAATTTCTCCCATGAGAATCGTAAACTGGCCTTCGGGCGTGAATACAATAGTGACATCTGAATCAGGGGGAAGCATCGGCGACAACGGAATCGAGGCTGACAAGAGCGAGGACGGCTCCAAGACATAATCCCTAAAATCAAGTCAATTGGTTGGATTAAAAATGCCTTTTAAAAGGAATTAACAAACGGATTTGTTCATGGCTAACGCCATTCACGGATGGATTGTTGTAAAGCGAAATTTTTGTTGCCACGCGGATTCGAGATTACTGACGTAATCTCCTTAAAATGTGTTTTGTGTGCAATAGTACATGCCGTCACAAATCCCTTTAATCAGGTCAATTGTTCAGATGTGTCAAAAAGCGTCTCCAGTAATTTTATTATGGCATGGTTTCGGCGGATTGCAAAGGGGAAATGTTGCTGTTAGGAATCTTTTTTTGTCGTTCGGACGCGAGGTTTTCAAATTCTTCCGTTAATATATTCTTGCATTAAAAAATCATTGACTTTTGTCTGCCATCCTTTGCCGAATGTTCTGAAATGATCTACTAGAACTTTATTAAATCTGATGGAAACTTGTTCGCGAACAGGCTTGTAGTATTCCGGGTGAATGGGCTTGAATCCTTCGAGGCTTTTTATTTCTGGAATCTCTGATAAATCAATTTCGCTGTCGGAGATGGCATCCGTCTCGTTAATTGCCATAATTTCCTGTAAATTGTCCATAATATAACCTCCTTTCATTTGATGTTGCATAACGGGCGGAAATAATTCTTCTCTTGCCGTTTTTAGGCGTGTAAACAGTAACCACTACAAGCTGATTTCTTATCCTTCCAAGTACGATGAACCTGTCTTCTTCTATGGTCGAATTGATTTCATCGTATTTTTCGATTGCGAATGGGTCTTCGAAAACTTCTTCCGCTGTTTCAAAGCTTAAGCCATCGTGCTTCTTAATGTTTGAAGCGGCCTTTTTTTCATGCCATTCGAATTCTTCCATATTTAGATTGTATTTCTTTTTTGTATTTTTTGTCAAGAATATTTGTGAAAAGCTTTGCGGAGGAAATGTGATTTTTTTTGTTGTCATGCGGATTCGAGATTACTGACGTAATCCCCCCTAAATCAGGTCCATTTTTTATATAAGTCCATAAATCCCAACTAATTTACTTGTATTTTTGAATCTACCTATTGAAATTTCGTAAAATATGCGTTATTCTATGTATATGACGTATTTGTCTCTTGCGCTATGTTTCATACCTTTGGTGGCACTTTATTTGTGTCTCGCCTTGTTGGTGCAGGGGTTTAGGAAATTGACGGGGCTTTGGGCTTGTGTTCTGGGCTTGCTTGCTCTGATTCCGGCAGAGATTTTCCTGATGTTTGTCGGTACCAGGCTTCCTGACAACACTTTGCTCGGCATGCTGGTGAAGTGCATTTTGCTCGCGCTGATTGAGGAAGGAATCAAGATGCTCCTCCTTTTTTTGCTGCCAGCGAAGAAAACACCTTTGCCCGTTTTTTTTGCCTATGCCGTCATCTGCGGAATGGCGCTCGGATGCTTTGAGGCTTTCATCTATCTGGTCAGGCGGAACGTGCTGCTCTGGAGGTATGCGGCGACGCTGATTCACATACTGTGCTGCGGGCTTTCGGGGCTTTTCGTGTACTCCGTGAGGAAAAAAAATCTGCATATCGCGCCTTTTGTGTTTGCAGTTTTGTTCCATGGGGTGTATAATTATTTTGCCGGCTTCAAGGATTTCAGGCATTATTTCGCCTTTGCGGTGATTGTGATTGCCATTCTGGAGTGCCGGTTGAGATACGCATTCTTGAAGGATGACGTTGAAAAATTATCTGTGATAGGAAATGATAATAATATAGTAGAAAAAGGAGAAAATCTAAAGATGGGATTAAAGGATTTGTTTAAGGGTCTTTTCGGAGGAAAAAAAGAGGATGCAGAACCCACTCTCCCGGAACAGACCGTGTTTGGAAAGACCTCCAATGCGACTACCGCTGCTGTAAGCGCCGCAGAAGAGACTGTTGAGGCCGCTGAGGAAGCCATTGACACTGCCGCTGAGATTGCAATTTCCGTGTCAGACTCTGTGGATGAGGCAAAGTCAGAGCTTTCTTCGCAGTATCCCGCCATTGACAAGCTGTTTGATGATGATGCTCCACAGGATACCGTGGAACCGAAGACTGATTTGTTCACTTCCGATATTGATACAAAGCTTGCCGCCGTTGAGAAAAAGGTAGTTTCTGCTCTTGCTGATTCCGATGACTCTGAGAAGAAACCTGCGACAAGAAAGCGCGCATCAACAAAATCAAGCACATCTTCCACGACAACAAGGCGTACAAGAAAGAGCGCCGCAGAAAAGGATTCTGAGGAACCAGTTGCCAAGAAGAAGCCCGGCAGAAAGCCAGGATCCACAAACAAAAAAACTGCCGCCACAAAGTCTACGACCAAAAAGTCCGCTTCTGCTGAGGAAAAGACCTCAAAGACCGGAACAAGAAAGACTACGGCGAAATCAAGCACCGCAAAAACGACTAAGACTACAGCTGGCAAGACCACAAAGGCAAAGGCAGCTACAACCAAGTCTGCCTCAACGGTAAAGAAAGCCGCCGCCAAGTCCACGACAACAAAAACAAAGGCTTCCACTGCCAAAGCGACCACTAAAAAGGCTGCTGCAGAGAAGACCACAAAGGCAAAGACCACAACTAAGAAAGCTGTGGAGAAAAAGCCTGCCGCCAAAAAGACAACGACTACAAAAAAGACTTCTGCTTCGGCTAAGAAAACAACAAAGAAAAGCTGAGCCAGCCTGAACTAATCCCTGTTTCTCCCCGCGAGAGACAGGGTTTTTTGTGAAAAAAATTACAATTTTTCTCCCAGTCCCTATTGACTTTTTTATATTTTTTTCCTAAAATATATCTCAATACGACGCTGGGTAGAGCAGTTGGCAGCTCGTCGGGCTCATAACCCGGAGGCCGCAGGTTCGAGTCCTGCCCCAGCTAAAAGAATCCCTCTAAGCTCAGGAGGGATTTTTTCATTTTAAAGTGATTTTGGCAGGACTCGAAGCAATGTTCAATCGCCTGAAAGCAAGTTGCAAGCAAGTGCGTAGCAACTTGAGGCGATTGGACGAGCCGGCACCGAGTCCTGCCCCAGCTAAAAAGAATCCCTCTAAATCAGGAGGGATTTTTTTATTTTAAAGCGATAGGACAGGACTCGTACTCGCAGTGAAACTTCAAGCTAGCGTAGTGAGCGCCGACCAAGTGGGAGGAAAAGCCGCCACGGATGGCGGCGACAGCGAACGTAGACGGGCTGGAAGGAGCAAACACGATGTTTGCGACTGAAAGCCGGGACTGCCCCAGCTACCCATTTGACAAAGTTTTTCAGTCGCAAGCATAAAAAACAGACGACAATCCACTTCTTTTTCATCATATTCATCAGACATACTCCTTGTTTTGCATTTTATACTGTCAACTTTACGAGTGTTAATCACTATATATTGCACGGAGGCAAATATGGATAAAATGGAAAACAGAAAGGAGCTAAAGCGGATTTTCAAGGGCTACAGAAGGATGACCCCTGAGATAGCGAGGGAATTAAAAAAGCACGGAATCCATGTAGTTCGAAAGCGAAATCATGTGATTCTGAACATTGCCTGTGCAGGCGGATTTCGAATGGTGTCCATCAGCAGCACGGGGAGCGACAAGAGGGAAGGACTAAATTTCGTTTCGAAGATAATGAAAACGATTGGAGCTGATTAAAGGGATTGATGTCGGAATGACCATAGGTGAGGCAAGCGGGGGTCGTGAGGACCCTCGCCAGATACGGATCTCATAAATATTATTCCTCCCATAATCCCCTTGCTTTTTTCGCTTAAAAGCGCTAAAATTGTAGCAATCCTACAAATTAGAGGTGTTTATGCTGTTGGAAATGAGATTTAGTAACTTCTTTTCTATAAAGGATGAAGTTTGTATTGATTTTAAAGCCGGCAACATCAATACTGCTGGTGTTAAGATGCTGGCAGATAATGTTTTCTCTTTTAATGATGACACACTCATAAAAGTTTTGGGACTCTTTGGGCCGAATGCCTCTGGTAAATCCAGTATTTTAAAAGCCGCCGCAAGCTGTATACAAATAATCCTTCAGTCACATCTATACAATGAAGGCGTTAAATTTAATTATATGCCATTCAAATTCGATGGGTATTTCAAGAAGCCCAGTTCTTTTTTTATTGATTTTATCACAGATGGGATTGAGTATGAGTATTCCTTTACCCTTACGAGAAATGAAATCCTTACAGAAGAGTTATATTATTATCCAGGAAAACGAAGGGCTAAAATATTTACAAGAGACGAATCTAAAGGTCCGGCCAAGACAGACATCTATAGTTTTGGAGAAGGGCAGTTTGTAAAGCCTCTTGATGTTGCTCAAAGCACAGGAACAAACACCTTGTTTATAAGCAGGGCAAGTCAAATGGACAGAAAGATTGCCAAGACCATCTACAATTATTTTAGAACAGAACTTCTGATTGGTCTTCCACAACTTTCCGGAAAATATGCAGTTGAACTTTTTAAGCAGAATAAAGAATTGATCTTGCAAGCCTTAAAAATGGCAGACAGCGACATTGTAAATATTGATGTAAAAATTGAAAAAAAAATCTATGCCGTTCCTCCTGCTTACTTACAAGTTGGTTCCAGCACAATTCCATCTATACCAATGCAACAAACTGTAGAAGAAATCAATTTTTACACCAAGCACAAAAGAAATCCTGACGTGACATTCCATCTTGAAGCAGAAGAATCAGCAGGCACAATACAGATTTTTTCACTTCTTCTTTTACTTCTAGATGTATGCAAGAACGGAAAGACCCTTATTCTTGATGAATTTGATGCCAGCCTTCACACAGAACTTGCCCAGTTTATTCTTGACATGGTAAATGCGTCAAAATCCGCTCAATTCCTTTTTACCAGTCATAACACAAATCTTCTGGATATCAAAAAGATGAGAAGGGATCAGATTCTTTTCACAAACAAAAAGGATGATGGTTCAACAGAAGTCTATTCTTTGTTTGACTTTAAAGATTTTAGGGAAAATATGGATGCTGAGAAATGTTATCTTGAGGGAAGGTTTGACGCTGTGCCTTACATCAATTCTTCTATAAGTGTGATCAAAAATCTTCTGGGAGAATAGACATGGGAAGAGAAAGAAAATCAAATCCCAGAAAGATGAGGCCTCAATTTCTTGTTATCTGTGAAGGAGAAACAGAAGAAGTTTACGTCAACTTTCTAAAACAACGATACAGGCTTCCAATCAAAATTGTCTCTAAGATTGTTGGGAACAATATTTCTTCACGATTAATCAAAAAACATAAAGAGGAATTATCAGGAAGTCTGTCTGAAATAAGGACTTTCCTCATGTACGATGGTGATGTTCCGGAAGTATTGGGTGCGCTCAGAAATTGTGGCGGTATTATGTTGATTAGTAAGCCATGTATTGAAATTTGGTTTATCTCACATTATCAGGAAACTCCTGAAACAGAATTAACAAGTGATGCATGTGTAAAGCAATTATCTGCTATTGACGGATGGGGACAGTACAAAAAGGGATTGCTGACATTCAAACAACAGGATTCTCTCTGGGATAATCGCATGAATGCAGTTAATAATATGAAAGATAAAACAGAAGCCAATAAAACTTACAGTACGATTTACCAGTTTATTAATATTCTGGAAGAGGAAAAGAAAAAGAATTAATTCTGGTTTCTACCACATCCTTCCCGCGAGCATCGTAAGGCGGATAAAACTCACCTTGCTTCCCTCGCGGATTTCAAGCGGAGTTTCCAGGGGAAGTGAATTGTCCTGGCCGCTGATTTCCTTTCCGTCGATGAAGAGCGCGAAGATTCCGTCCAGATAGCATTGCCGCGTGTTTTCCTGTGCATTGCTCAAGACCGGAGATTTTGTTCCGTAGTTTACGCCGAAGCTGATTTTCCCTGAAAGAGATTTTTCATCTATCTGGTCCGCGCTGAGTACTTTCAGAATCTCGCTTTCACTCTGCCGTTTTTTATACTGGGCCACACAGACTTCCGTAACCGCATCAAGAAAATCTTTTACGGTGGAAATGTCCTGCGGCGTGCATGGCAACTCAAACTCATTCTCGTTCACCGAGGCACGGCGTGCACCAAGGCTTTTTACATTCACTGAAATCTTCATCGCTTTATCCTTTTCTAAACCTCTGCACTTATCTGATCCAGAATGTACGGGTCCTTTATCTTTTCATCCCTCGCGAGCATGAGAATTTTGGTGAGCACTTCCGCTGTCTTCGGATCCTCATCAACAAATGGAAGAAAAATTTTTCCTCTCTGCTGTGAATGTACCGCAACAATGTTGATTGTCCCGCCCGCAGTTTTGTGTACGAGCCCTGTTCCAAGATGCACTGAATATTCCGCACGGCTTCCTTTGATGAATGCGAAATTCTTTTCAAAGCGCACGTTGTCAATTTTAAAGAGGGGCAGGGTAAACTCGCAGACCGCACGGCGCATTTCTATTGTCGAATGGCTTGTCTCCGGATCCACGCTTCCCGCATGTGCGACGCTCACCGCAAGATCCACGTCACGCATAATCTCCGAATAAAGTATGGGGTCAATGTCGCGGATCTTTATCGTGGTGTTTTTCTCGCTGCTGTAACGCCTCGGATAAAAATAGACGTATTCAATGGCGGGACATTCAATATCCGCGGGAGAGAACCAGTCTGCCTGTGCGTAAATCTCCGCGATGAGATTGTGCTTATAGAAAACTTTCTGTAAACCTGATTCGTAATCCGCAATCCACCGGCGGCTCTTCAATGCTGCCACGGCCTTTCTCGGCTGAATCTGATTTCCCGCGAACATGAGGCTTCTGTCCTTGTCCAGTTCCTCATCAAGTTTTACATAGAGTTCCCTGAACACCTGCTTGAATGACTGCACGATTTTGTTGTCAAAAATAAATTTCTGCCATTCGTGCCAGTGTTTTCCGGTGTACAAATCATAAGCATGTGCGACACGGACAGAGCTTTCCTTGGTAAGAGATTTTTTTGAGGCGTCCCAGTCAGTGAGGAAGATCTTTCCATTTTCCTCGGAGATTAGTCCTGTGTTTTTATTTTCATCAATGAACACAAGCTTTGAGACAATCGGACTTGCAACAGGATTTTTCAAAAGCATGGCAATTTCATTTACCGGAATCAGAACCTGCTCAGTCATAAAGTTTTCGAACATCGCCCTCGTGCGCTCATGTTGCTGCTTTAGTCTTTTGTGAACGTCCTGAATATACGCGCATTGATCGCTTTTCTTTAATGAAGCCGGTATGCTCTTTAGCGTCTTGTCCGAAGATTCTTTCCTGCATTCAACGGCGGGCTTTCCGTCATCACTCACTGCAATCCGGATTTCGTAGCCTGAGTCATTTCCGTCGGAAACTTTCTGCCATTCAAACACTTCTCGGACTTTGTCAATTAGCGCGCTTTCCATGTTCAGGTTCAGACGATTCACGTCGCTGTATCCTGCCGAGCGTGAAAGATTTTCCAACGCAATCTCCACGGCCTCACCTTCGCTTTGTCTCCTCTGCGCTCCGAACTGCTTGCTTTCTTTTTTGAACTCCTGCAAAAACTCGTAGCGGTGAAGAATCCTTTCGTTGAACGCATCTCCCTTTTGTGTAATCGGAATGAGGGGATAGCTCATCAAAAAATCCTTGTTGCGAGCTCTCTTTATCTCTGCCTCAAGCTCCTCCTCAGTTACCCTTCCAAGTGCAGCGTCCGCAAATTTTCTTGCGCGTGCATGCCTCGTTCCGTCAGTGATATATTTCGCGCTCTGATACAGCTTGCCAAAAACTTCCTCACCAAGCTCGCCGTAGATTTCGGTAAACCAGTCCAAATCAAACGCGCCCTTTCCCAGCTCCTCAATCGTAAGCGGAGTGAACTTTGCGATGCGTGTCGCGTCTCTTTTGTCTCCCCAGGATTCCTTCATGTGTGCGATAAAATAATAGCATCCGCTTTCAAGTTGTGGTACCGAAAGAACATCGCTCAAAAGTGGAATCCAGTTTGTGTTGTACATCGCAAGGTCGTAAAGTTTCTGCCCGGGGATTTTGTATTTCGCGACTAGCTCCCTCATCTTTTCCGCACTGTCATCTTTTGCCGGACGGCTTGCCGCTATGAGATGAGAGAAATTGTATGTCCTTCCCCTGTGGATTTTATAATAATAATATATGTTGTTTTCAAGCGAAACGACGAGGCCCCGCTCGAACGGTGTGTTTCCCAATCCTTGGATAAGGCGCAGGACATTTTCAGCTCCATAAACGACACGGACCGCACTTACGAAAGCTGAACAAGTGGAATCCTCGTCACCTCGCCTGAGCTCATTCTGAATGATTGTGTCATGGATCCGCATGTAGATATTAAAGAACTCCTCGTCCTCGGAAAAAATGAATGGCTTGCAGCTTAAACTCTTTCTGGCGGTATTGATTTTGATGATTCCGTAGTAAACCGAATTCAGATTGATTATCCCGAGTTTGTATGCACGGAAATAATCGTCAGGACGCAGATTGTTCAAATAATTGTTATCGTGATTGTAAACGCAATCCATCCTGTCGATCCCATTTGTCCTGCTCGCATAATCAGCATGGAGAGCAAGCGCATAATTCAGCTTGAACCATTTTGTAAATTCCTTGTCCGATTTTTCATCCTCCTTTTCCAGACTGATGTAGCCGTTAAGAAGATTGAGCAAGGCACTAAAGGCGCTTACATATTCCAATGTGAATTTTTCAATCTGAGTCTTGGATGATTTTATGGAATACCACAGATTGTCGGCGGGCACTTCCTTGAGAATCTTGCAGAAAAGGCTTCTCCTGATTTTTTTGAAAAAATCGATATCGCAGAAAGAGCCGATCAGATGCTCGATCACAGTATGGAATGCGGTGCGCATGAATTGTTTTTCATCCTGCAAAAAATATTCGTACTCCTTCGGGTTTACCTGACAGAGTTTTCCGAAGAGGATGTTTTCGATGTCGATGATTTTAGGAGACTCCAGTTCCGAATCAGATTTTTTCAGAAGCGACGAGAGGATTCCGTTTTTCTGATTGTGCAGGAACTTCAGTAAAAAGAGCTGGATGAGGACGACGGGATTTTTAATGTGCTCGTTGTAGAAATCAATCCACAGGTCGGGGAAGGGGAGCATTTCTATCTTGCGGTGAATTGAGTATCCGTTGGCCATAACCGGAAGAATGTCTCCTGCTATATCATATTTAAAGCGTCCCTTTTCGCCTAGCCGATGGTCGTTCCCCTCAAAATCCTGATACTGGTCGTCGCGGTGTGAAAGCATGAGACTGTCGAACTCGTCCAAAATTGAAATGAGCTCCTTTTTGTTGCAGTCCGTAATCTGGTCGATGAGGCTTGTGTCGAGGTCGATTTCAGAAAGTGAAATTCGGCTTATGTCATTCTCGTCATAAAGCGATTCAACCGACGGAGCAAAATCCTCATGTGATTCATCCTCGTCTTTTTCCTCAAGCAGATTTTTTATGAGAATCTCTTCCTTCTGCGTGGGATTTTTTATTGCCGCCACATCTTCCTTAAATTGCTCCCAGTCTAATCCAGCGTGCCCCAGGGACTCGTCCTTTCTTTTAAGACGGTTCACGAAATTGAGTCCTGAAAATCTTTCGCCCTCGCTTTTTCCCGCAAGAAGACGCTTTATGGAAGGAGCGAAATTTTTGTCCGACCTCTCCGCAATCATGTTGGAGGCAATCAACCTCAGCTCCTCATTTTTGTAGCACAGGAGAGATTCGATGTACATGCATTCCTCGTCGGAAATGGAAATGTCCTCAAGCATTTTCGCGGCGGTTCTTCTTAGGTCATTGTTCGAGAGCGCGTGCACGATAAAGTTCCGGTCGTCATTGTCCTTGCGGGGATTCAGCAGTCTTCTCATTACCGTGGCTCCGAGGCCCTCCGCATTTTCAATCATCTCGTAAGAGACTTCCTTTGGAACTGAGCCCGGGATGATTACCGCCATTACGCACAGTCTCATCGCTATGTCCATTTTTGAGATGCTTACGTTGTGCCAGGGAAACGCGCAGTGCTCAAAAACTTTGGGTGCCTTTCCCTTGCCGAGTTTTTGAAAGAGCTTGTAAAGAATGTCCGCGTGTGTCCTCGCTTTTTTAACATCGCCGTCAAACCATTTTTCAGGGGGAGTGTCGTAATCGGACGGGGAAAAGTATGGCGAGGGATGATCCTCCCTATACCAGATGTTGTGGAATGTGTTGAAATTGTCGAGATAGGTCGGAAGAAAAGCCGCGACAAGCTCCATGTCATCGCTGTGAGTCTCAACGACATATTCCGCGGATTGTGAATAAAGATTTCTGCTGTAGAGCGAGCTGTTGTAATATGCGGCGACCAAAAGCTGGTTCCTGCTCCCGTTCATTATGATCGATTTGATTGCACCAAGTGCGGATTCAGCCGAATAAAAACCGAGAGCCCAGAGTGCCGTTATGACTTCCATCGCATCCTCGCTTTGTAGCATCTGAGGGATTCTCCTTTCGTCGTGCAGGCATTTGTCCATGAGGTCCAGAGTCTTTTGTGAAATGCGTTCCGCCGCATCCTGATTGAAGATTCCGATCCATGTCGCCACCGCACGCTTTACGCTTGAAAAACGGATGAGATTATTTTTTGTGATGACCGAAAAAAGAGTGATGAAAGAAGAGGTCGTTCCGCAGTCCATGCTCTCGCAGATTGCCTGACGCACACCTTCCTGAAGACGTGCGGCAAGAAGAAGTTTTCCCAAAAGCTCATGCAGCTCAGAATCGTTGCTTTTTAAAATGCCCCAGATAATCGGAACCGTAACCGCGCTTGTGTTGTTCTCTCCAAGGATGATGTCCTCAATGGTTTTGTGAAGCTCGCCCGGGCCTCCGTTCTGCATGTCCCAGTCAAGTTCCGCCGCAATCATCATGTCCAGATTATTTATGGAAAGTCTGCTGTAATATGTGGCCGAATGATTTTTCAAATCCAAGAGCTCGCCGCTTAATTCGTTTCGGAGATAGCTGCTGAGGCTGCAATGAAATATGGAAAAGAGATAGTAGTCGTGCATGAGATAAAGGTTCCGCATTATGCCGAATGCGTATGACTGTGAGCGTACCGAGCGTCTCTGGTAGTTCAGGGCGTACTGGAACTGATTGCTCTTCTGGATGATGAGCTCGTATTTTTGTCTGTCTGTCTTTGACGGAATGCATGCCTTGCATACTTCCTTAAAATATGTGCGCCTGATAAAATCCTGTGGTGTTTCGTCGCTGCGGAATTTTTCTGTCTGCTCGGAAAGGACAGAATAAGGCCGTTCTCCGTAATTCGCAAGTGCAAGTGCCAGAAATCTTGCGTCCGCATTCACCGTCCTGAAAAGTCTCTGCTCATGATCGTCAACCAGTTTTTTCCGCGTCTCATCCGTAAATTCTTTCTCAGCCATTTTTTCAATCTCCTCATTTCAGTATAGCACAGCTTCGGTGGAAATGCTATATGATTCATGTTCCCCTTTTTGTTGTTTTGTGATACAATGTCGGGCATGAAAAAGGGAATGACGATTATTTACCCCGAGTATAACGGGCTTTACATAAACCTTACGAACCGATGTCCTTGCGCGTGCACTTTCTGCATAAGGCAGAGGGAAAAGGCTGAGTTTGACAATGTGGACACTTTGTGGCTTGAGAGGGAACCTTCTGCGGACGAAGTGATTGACGCGATAAAAAAAGAAAGTCTGACGGAAAGATTCAAGGACTACAAGGAATTTGTTTTCTGCGGATACGGTGAGCCGACGGAGGCCCTGGACGTTCTTCTTGAGGTGGCGGATTTTCTGAAGGCGACTTTCACTCTTCCCGTAAGACTCAACACAAACGGACTCGGGGATCTTGTGAACAAAAAATCGATCGCTCCTCTTTTTAAGGGCAGACTTGATGCGATTTCCATCAGCTTGAATTCGAGCGACCCTGAGATTTATGAGAAAACCGTGCGACCTGTCTTTAAGGAAAAGGCATATCCCGCTCTGCTTTCTTTTGCGAGGGAGGCGGCCCTCTATGTTCCCAAGGTGATTCTTTCAACCGTGCGCACCACTATTTCCGTTGAGGATGAGGAGGCTTGTACTCGTCTTTGCAAGGAGCTTGGAGTGACGCACAGAATCAGGGAGTACGTGGGATAAAAATATCTATACGTTTCCCGGAAAAACAAAGTCCAGATTTTCTTTTGCCACATCGACCAGTTTCATTATCGTGCTGACTGGGGTCGGCTCTTTGTCCGTCATGTGAAAGCAGGGAAAAAATCTTGTGATGTGAAGAGGGATTTTTTTGCCGGAGCGTTTTTCCAAATCCGAGACCCACGCGGAAAGCTCACGCATCTCCTCATCGCTGTCGTTCTCATCTGGTATTATCAAAGTGGTAAGCTCAACGTGGCAGCTCTGAACCGCGCTCGTGATAAAATTCTTGACCATCAGGAAATCACCGCCGAGCAGATTTTTATAAAATCCCTCCGAAAAAGATTTCAGGTCAATGTTCATTGCGTCAATGCAGTCTTTTATTTCATCGAACACCCTTGCGCTCGCAGTTCCGTTCGTCACCAAAACATTTTTCATCCCGGCTTCTTTGGAAAGTCTTGCAGTGTCCCGCACAAACTCATATCCGACAAGAGGCTCGTTGTAGGTAAAAGCGATCCCGATGTTGTTTCTGTTTCTGAGCTTCAATGCCATCCGGACGATTTCCTCAGGCGGACAGTATTCCGCTGTGTCCTTATATTCGAATGCTTTTTTCGACCACGAGATTGTGCTGTTCTGGCAGAATGGACACCGCAGGTTGCAGCCGTAGGAGCCGACGGACAAAATCATTTTTCCGCTCTCAAACATTTTCAGGGGCTTTTTCTCTATCGGGTCAAGTGCAGCCGAAGTGATTTTCCCATAGTTTCCCGGAACTATCTGAGCTCCACGGCAAATCCTCGCGCCGCAAAATCCAGGAATCTCCGTTGCATTTTCTTCTATTGTACAGTGCCTGAAACAGACATCACAAACCGGCATATTGCAAATCTCCCGTTAAAAATGACGCACGACCTCAAACCTTGAAAGCTCGATTTTTTCAGACGGAGAGATGCCGCCTTTTCGCCTCGCAATCTCAATCTGCTGTTCCACCGTATCAACTCCGTCCAAATCAGGAAGCAGCAGGCCTCTTTTATATCCGCTCTGCACGATGACTCCGTATTTTTTTACGTCCAGCTCGTCCTTGGATTTTATCTTCTCAGGCTCGCCCAGAACATCCACGTTTATGTCAAGCCACTTTAACTCACCCGCTTCTACGGAGTCAAAACGAGGATCTTCGGAAACTGCGCTCACTGCATTTCGGATTATTTCCTCCGCAAGATTTTCTTTGGTCGGAAGTATGGTTCCGATGCAACCACGGAGAGCGCCGAATTTGTGAATGGAAACAAACGCACCCGCCTTTGCCTTGAGCATCTCGCCCGGTACCCAGTCAGGAACTTCAATTATCTCACCGTTTCTCACGTAAGATTCAGCGGAAGCGCGTGCAAGTTTTACATAAGCATCTGATTTTTGTTTTTTCTTCTCAAGCTCATCTTCCACAATCTGGAGCCGGTTCTTAAGAAAATGTCTCGTCTCATCATTCCCGGTCGGAATAAAAGAACAGATTCCGTAACCCACGCCGGTCACATCCTCGTGCGAATACTGCCTTGCCTCCACGGATTTTCCGTCAAGTGCACCCGCCATTATTACGAAGGATTTATGTCCGCACTCCGCAGCCTTTTCACAGAAGCTCTCGTCAAAATCAAAAAGCTCACCGAAACGAGCGGCAGAACACACGTCCATGATTCTCGCGTCATACTCAGGACCCTCATCCGCAAAACCATAGGGGCCGTAAGTCTGGAGCTTGTGTGACAAATCTCCGCTCGCGACATAAACTGCTTTTCTGTCCAAATCTTCAACGGCTTCCTTTATCATGATTCCGTATTCGTAGTGCTTCAAAAGATCAAAGCCCGAAAGTCCAGTGCGCAAAAGCTTGAAGTCCCTGTATTTTTTCTGGATAAACCACAGCGGAACCATAGTGCCGTGGTCGAGCTCCTTTTTTCTTTCGCCCATGATTCCGGCTGGGAAACCCGTGCACTTAGCCCTGTCCGAAATCATGCTCACAAGCTCCGTGTCATATTGCACATTGAATTTTATTTCTCCCGCACCAAAATCAGCAAAAGAACCTTCCGCTCCAGTCCCCGGTGAGATGTGAAAATAATCCGAGTACATTATGCTGTGCGGACTTGAGATGATGATTGTATCAGGTTTCAGTGACGCTATCTCATCCGCAACTTTTTCGTATGCCCTGATTGTCTTTTCAATCTGCCTCTCGCTTCCCTTTCCGACTGCCGGCACAATCATCGGTGGGTGAGGAACCATGAACGCTGCAATTATCGACATCCTGACCTCCTAATTTTTTTCGCTTGCATTATAAGTCCGAGTAATATGACTCAAGCTTGGGGCGTGCGAGGCAATAGTATTTTTCAAGCCGCTTGTCAAAATGCCTTCCCATGCTTTCCATGATGATTTTGTCCGCGTCCGAAAAACTCATCCTGTCTTTGTAAACTCGCTTGCTCACAAGTGCGTCATAAACATCCGCGACTGCCATTATGCGGGCCTCAAGAGGAATCTCCTCGCCTTTCAGTCCCTTCGGATAACCTGAGCCGTCCCATCTCTCATGGTGATAGTGCGCGACATTTTCCGCAAGCAGATGAAATGCCGTGTCATCCGTCCCCTTGAGAATTTCATGGACAATCCTTGCTCCTTCCGTCGTGTGTTTTTTCATCATCTCAAATTCCTCGCTCGTAAATTTTCCAGGCTTACGAAGAATCGCGTCGTCTACGGCAATTTTCCCAAGGTCGTGCATAGGGGCCGCTTTTATGAGATTGTGGCAGAACTCATCGGAAAGGTTCAGTGAGTCATCGCTTTTGTCTTTTTGAATTTCCTCGACCAAAATTTTCACTACGTCACTCGTCCTCTTGATGTGGCCGCCGGTGGAATTGTCGCGGCTTTCAACCATGGTTGCCATTCCCAGAATCAGATTGTTGTGCATTCTCTCGATGTGCCCGGTTTTTTCCGCAACCTCTTCTTTTAGACGCTCGTTGAATCCGTTGAGCAGTGAAATGTATTTTCTCTCCCGCGTGTCGTCCTCTATGTAAATCATGTAGCCGTGCCTGCGTTTTCCGGCATACAAGAAATTTATGTTTATCCTGTAGATTTTGTCTCCGCATTCCTTGAAAAAATGTGCCTTTGAGTTGTCCCTTTTGAAATCAAGAATTTTTGAGATGAGCTCGGAACTCAGCTCCTCATTTTTTCTTGCGTTGGAGTCAACACGGATTTCCTTCAATGACGGAAAAACTTCCTTCGCGACTTGGTTGGACGCAATGTAAGTGAATTTTTTGTCAAAGGAAATGAAGCCCGAGCTGCCGTTCATCGCAATCGTATCTATCGCGGTCTCCATTATGTCATAGAGCGAGATGCGGTGGATAACGACGAGAAGAATGGCTTCGCTGATTAAATATGAGAGCGGTGAAAAATCAAGTTTGATCGGGGAGACATGGTGGAACAAATACAGAAACACGCCAGAGAATTCACAGAACAAAAGGGTCAGGAGGATTTTCTTCGAGGAATCTTTTTTCTTTATCAGGCTGTAGATGATTACACCGGTCGAGATAAAAAAATATGTCGCGATGAAAAGATAAAAGACCGTGTGGAACGGACCGTATTCCCGCAGGATTACAGGTTTTCCGTTTACAAATTCAAGGCTTATGCTCTTGTAAAAAAGCGGTTTTGATCCAATGGTAAGAACCGGGATATATATCAGCCATGAAAGGAAAAAGAAAATGGAGTTGACCAATTTTGACTGCTTTAAATTGCACAGATTGAAAATGGCGAACATCATAAAAAGAAGAAGAAAGGGCGCGCCTTGGTACGCGAGTTTTACCCCGGTTATTGCCTGCCCAAGATGGACCGCGCTGGTCTGTAAAATATAGCCTCGTAACGTCAGCGGAACAAGAAGGAAAATCAGCGTATAAAAGATGCTGTACCTTTTTTTCCATATAAGCGCATAAATTCCCGCCAGCAGCAGAGAAATCATAAACAAGATTTCATAATATAGCTTCATAATAAGATTATCTGACGGAATTGCGTGTTTGTCAAGCCGTGTAAACTCATCTGTAGAAGGCAAGTGCAAATCTAAAACAAACTTGGGAAACGTAAATCTAAAAGAGGAAACGCTTTCATTTGCGGTGAGAACCGCGCCAATCAGTCATGGGTGTGCGGTATAAGGTATTGCACTCACTTCGTTCGGCCCGCACAAATGCCTGCTTGTCGCGAACCTCCCCTCCATTACAGCGTTTCCTCAATCAACATTAAGTTTCCCATGTAACAGTTATGGCACTTGCCTTATATACATATTCTCTCTATCTCCCATTTTTTAGATTAACACATACTAACGACAGCCGTGTAAACTTATCAGCGTCAAACGGACTGATTGAATTTCTCGATCATTTCAGTGAAGCGCCTGCCGCTGGCCTTTTCTTGCTCAAAAGATTTTTCCATCTCCTTATACATATAATAATTTGCCGCAATATAATACGGAAGTGTCCAGATCAATGCGACTCCAAGCGTGATTACGGAGAGAAGATACCATCCTATAAACCCGAGTTCGAATTCAAATATTTCGGAACGGTGAGCCCTCACCAATGCAAGGCTTTTTTTATGTGCTGAAAAGACACCGAAACTTTCATCTTCCGCAATCACAGAAAAACTCATTGAAAAAGATATCAGTATATATATTTGAAAAAAGAATGCGATGACAGAAATCACACAAAGCACAATGCCGAATATTTCAAAAAACAATGAGTCATAAAATCTATTTCCAACAATAATAAAAATTATAAGCAAATCAATGGCAATCCTTATAATAAAAACGCAGAAGAAAACGGTGAAGAAAAGAATTGTATATTTGAACCATAATTTGAAATGTCTGAACAAATTCTTCAATTTATGTCCGTGAGAGTCATGTCCGTTTTTATTGTTAATCATTCTGACAATAAGAGCTGTCAATGTCATATATAAAACCGCTGTTAAAATAAAAAATCCACAGCGAATGCACAGCTCTGATGCAAGAGGAAGTTCTGGCTGAAAAAGACAAAGTAAAATCCAGGATATGCAGCACAACTGGAGAGGCACTGCGGAACACAATATTCTTTTCTTATTTGCTTTCATCAACTGTTTCGCATTCTGTTTTATTTTTGTCTCGTTCATTTTTATCTCATTCCATTGCACCGCTCTTGAGGCTGCGCTTGTCCTCGTACATTTTCTTATCCGCACGGTCGAATATCTCCGACACAAGACTGTCTGCTTTGGGAACATATTCAGCCATGCCGGAAGCAATCACAGGTCCCGATCCTGATTTCAGATTTTCCAGAATCTGGGCGTGCAATTTTTTCATAAGCTCTTCCCTGTTTGAATAATCGTCGCCCCTCAAAAACACGACGAATTCATCGCCTCCGACTCTGAACACCGGACTGTGGTCGAAGATGTCACAAAGAATCGCCGCGGATTTTTTGATATACTCGTCACCGGCCGTATGACCTTCCGTGTCATTTATTTTCTTCAAATTATTGGTGTCACAAACGACAAGCCCGAAAGGAAGATAATCCATTCCGTTGTCAATGTTTGTCTGGACTGATTTTTCCAGCTCACTGTATGCGGTCTTGTTTTTCACACCCGTCAGCTCATCACGCCTTGCAAGCTCCTTCTCCGTATTCAATTCCTTAAGACGCTGCTTTTCCCTTCTGACCTCATCATCAATATTCTCGATTCCAATTATATAATGAGAGCCGTTGCTTGTCTTACGAACGGTCATCCTGACATAATGTGTTTTTCCGAATGCCAGAATCCGGTAATCAATGCGGCAGCTTCTCTGATTCTCAAGGACGGTGATTATATGATCCTTATTGAGAAAATCGGACACAAGCTCACGGTCACCCATATAGACAATATTCGAAATGTCATTCAGGGATTCCGCAAAAAAATCATCTCCCGATTTCTGTACGTCCAATTTGCCGTAGATGTTCCTGCACTCGTAGCTGATATAGCTTGAGTCCTCCGCATCGACATAATATATCACATCGTAATTGACGGCAAGAAGCTCCGCAATCTGACTGAATGTGACGTGCTTTTTCTGATTTTCAAGCAGCATGTTCTCAGCCGTGATCTCATCATCTATATCCTTTTCACTCAGAACAAAATGGTCCTCATCATTGGCATGCTTCACCGTGAACTGAAAATACCTCGGCCGCCCGTCAATCATAATGCGATACTTATAGGAGTATGATTTTTTAATCTCCAGATTTTTCAGGATAGTCTCTTTGCTGTGCATGCTCCTTGCAAATTCCCTGTCATCGGGATGGACGTATTTGTCAATATTCATCCGTGTCTCGGCATAAAAATCGCTGCCTATGACCGGTACGTGCAGGGTCTCATATTCCTTGCTTTTTGAGAATTCCCGGAATTCTCCCGTCTCTTTTTCAACGTAATACATCACTTCGTAATCTTCCGCAAGGCTTGTCGCAATACTGTCGTATATTTTTCTTTCCCTTTTCTCACCGGCCTCGACATAAGTGCGAATCACGCAGATTCCGATTATAAGCCCCATGGTATAAAAAGGATGTTTTGGATTGAGTATCTGCAGCACAAGGAAGATGTCCATCATAAAACATGAGCCTCCGACCGCGACGTACCGGATCCTCATGTCCCTGTTCGCTTTGCGTGCTATACGGATCATGTATATCGTAGTCGCCATATAGAGGATAATTTGCAGGATAAACGCCACGTGCCTGCCGGATTCAGGTATGTATTCATGTTCCGCATTAAAGGAAAAAAGAAAGGGGTAAAAAATGTTGACCACAAGATATACAAGTTCCAGCGAAAACATGGTCCACACAACGCAAAGGAAGATTTTGCTCCGGCGGCCCTTTTTCCCCAGATAGGCGATTATATATCGTATCCATGTGAGCATGGTCAGGAACATGAATATAAAATAGAATACGCAGTCAAGATACAAGAATGGAAAGATACCCTGCACGTCGCGATGCACATACAAAGGTCCCCATGCTATGTCCGCAATGAAAAAAAGACTCGACACCACAAGAAAATGACTGTAGCGGATTGCCGTCCGTTGCTCAGAGTCATGCCCCTTGGAACGCAGCCGGAAGCACCTGAAAGCTTCACGGTTCATTATGAGATTAAGAATCAATGAGAGCACGCCTATTATTGAGTAAGCCATCCTATTGCCCAAGTCCTCCTGCCATATTTCAATGCGTTTCCAGTTCCTTCCTTAATTATACCTTATTTATGCTTGATTTGGCAATTGATTTTTTTAGAAATTGTGATATACTTTTAAATGGAAGAAAAAAACACGGATTTTTTATAGGAGGCCTGAAACATGCCCATAAACCAGCACACATCCACACCGCAAAAACGACTTGAAAGCCTTATGACAGCCCGTCTTGAACCCGGGGCGGACAAGGAAAAAATCGACAGGCGCATCTGGGATTCCTTCGGCGAAAAATGGTGCGTCATGTTCACGGACCTCAGCGGATTTTCCAGGGGAACGGAGAAGTTTGGAATCATCCACTTCATGCAGATTATTTTTGAGTCCGAGCGTCTGATTCTTCCGGTCATCGAGGATTTTGACGGATTTTTAATCAAGAGCGAGGGCGACAGTCTGCTTGTTTTGTTCAAGCGTCCCGACAAGGCACTTTTGTGCTGCAAGAAAATCCACGAGATTCTGCACGAATACAACAAGACGAAAAGCGAGGAAGAGCAAATCCTTTTGTGC